>Ga0075530_1000952_pt1 | contig 13735 bp, 13 predicted proteins | sample NGEPerD_2_FD_75101 | JGI IMG/M metagenome (GOLD analysis project Ga0075530, IMG submission 75101) | Arctic peat soil microbial communities from the Barrow Environmental Observatory site, Barrow, Alaska, USA - NGEE PermafrostL1-D | ecosystem: Environmental > Terrestrial > Soil > Wetlands > Peat ...
CCGAAGCCCAGCACGAGGATCGGGGTCATGAGCGCCCCGCCGCCCATGCCGGTGAGCCCCATCACGAAGCCGACTCCGAGGCCCGCCAGCGCCACCCACCAATCCATGCTCGGGTCGTCTCCCGGTCTTGTTCCGCACAATGTCTACTCAAATGATAGACATAGTTGAGTTGCTGCACGCCACCGACCCGTGGGATGTCTAGCCTCCGAGCCATGGACGATGAGCTGGCCGCCACCCTGGGAACCGCGCTCGGGTCGCCGGTTCGCCGCCTCGTCCCGGTGCGGGGAGGCGATGTCGCCACGGCCTACGCGGTCGACCTTGCCGACGGCCGTGGGGTGTTCGCCAAGACCCACCCGGGCGCGCCCGCGGGCTTCTTCACGACGGAAGCCTTGGGCCTGGGGTGGCTCCGCGAGGCCGGAGCGGTCCGGGTCCCCGAGTTGCTCACCGTGTCGGATGCGGCGCCGAACCACCTGGTGCTGGCCTGGATCGACGAGGGATCGCCACGCCCGTCGACCGAGCCCGACCTCGGAACCGGTCTCGCGGCTCTGCACCGCGCCGGCGCGCCCCGCTTCGGGCGAGAGGACCGGCGCACGACGGGAAGCCGAGGCTTGCCGAACGAGCCCACCGAGACGTGGTCCGAGTTCTACGCGTCGAACCGCCTCGCACCACTGGCGCGCCTCGCGGCCGACGCCGGCGTGCTCCCGGCGGGAACGATCGACGGGCTCGATCGCCTTGCCGGGACGCTGGACCGGTTCGAGACCGGTGAGCCCCCGGCCCGACTGCACGGCGATCTCTGGGCCGGAAACCGGCTCGTGGACGCCGGCGGCGCCAGCTGGCTCATCGATCCCGCCGCTCACGGAGGACATCGCGAATTCGACCTCGCGATGATGCGCCTGTTCGGTGGGTTCGGCGCGGCCTGCTTCGATGCCTACGACGAGGTGTTCCCGCTCGTCTCGGGTTGGCAGGAACGGGTCGACCTGCACCAGATCGCGCCGCTCGTCGTGCACGCCATCAAGTTCGGCGGCCATTATCGGGACGCGGCGGCGCGGGCTGTGGGTCGATACGTACCGCTGGGATCGTGACCGAGGCAAGGGCCCTGGTCGGGTCCGACTAGCTTGCGGCGAAGCGACGGGTCCGTCCGCGTACGGCGAACCGTCTTGAGGACGAGAGAGTGGAGCCGACGGCGATGATCGTGGTGGTAGCTGCCCTGAAGGGTGGCGTGGGCAAGACGACGACGACGGTCTATCTCTCGGCGCTCGCCGCATCGAGCCGCCGGACGACGACGATCGTGGACGCCGATCCCCAAGCCAGCTCGGCCGACTGGCTCGAGACGTCCGACGATGGCCAGCTCGAGAGCATCTCGGTCGTGGAGGCCCCGACCGATCGGCTGCTCATGAAGGCGCTCGATCGGGTCGACGACGACGAGATCGCGATTGTGGACACGCCTCCCGGCAACGAGCGTCTCCTCGCCAAGGCGCTGGATCGGGCGACGGTCGTCGTCGTTCCGACCCGAATCGGCGGAGTCGAGACTCCTCGGGTCGATGCGGTCCTCGACATGGTGCCGCGCAAGGTGCCGGCCGGATTGGTGTTCTGCTCGGCCCGGACGTTCACGCGCGACTACCACGACGCGGTCGCTGACTGGCAGGAAGCCGGTGTCTCGGTGTGGGGCACGGTTCCCGAACGGGTCGCGATTGCCGCCGGTCCGGCCGGGCCGCTGCCGTATGACGGTCTCGACGCCTACCGCGACGCGTGGCGGCGGATCCAACGGGCGGCACGAGGCTGACCGAGCCGACGCGTGGGCGTCGTCATGCCGGACGGTCTCGCACGAGCCACTGGTCGACCGGCGCGTAGTCGTCGGTGAGCTCGGGAGCGCTGCCGATGAACGCGTCGAGCGCCGCGCCGACGAGAACGGTATCGCCGTGCTCGGCCACGAGCGCCTCGAGCGCGGCCGTATTCGCCGGATCGTCCGCCGCAACGAGCACGAGGTTCCCGCCGACGCCGCGGTCGAGCTGGAACGGCGAGCCGATCACCGCGACGAAGTCGAACTGGGCCCGGAACGTCGCGAGCTCGGCACGCGCGAACCGGAACGGTGGATAGTCGATCACGTTCACGACGTAGACCCCGTCGGGGCGGAGCACGCGACGCACCTCGTCGAGGAACTCTCGGGTCGTGAGGTGCCACGGCACCGACAAGCTGGCGAACGCGTCGCCCACGACGAGGTCGAATCCGTCCGTCGGGGCGTTGCGGATACCGATGCGAGCGTCACCGACGCGAACCTCCAACGCCTCCGACGTCTCGAGCCCGAGCTCGTCTTCGGCCAGATCGACCACCGCAGGGTCGATCTCGAGCACGATGGTCCGGGTGCCGGGCCGTTCGGCCGCGAGCGCGCGCGGCAGCGTGAAGCCGCCGCCGCCGATGAACAGCGCATCGATCGGCTGATCGGGCAGCGCCACCTCGACGACGTCATGCACCGACTTCAGGTAGTCGAACTCGAGGTACGACGGATCGTCCAGATCGACGTAGCTGTGGCGCAGGTCGTCGAGCCAGAGGATGCGGCCGCTCGCGCGAGCCGGATCGTGCTCGACGCGCATGCAATAGTACGCGCTCTCGATCTGGCACGGGTCGTCGACCACTACCGCGAGACCACCCGTTCCCACCGTTGCGATCGCAAGACAACTCAGCACCGCGGCGTCCCGACGCGACAACCAGACCCACAGGCCGATGCCGGCCAGAACGAGCGTGGCTCCCAGGCCGAAGATGACCCCACGGGTCGGTGCTCGGGCCACGAGCAGGAACCCGGTGACGAACGTACCCACGAGCGCGCCCAGGGTTCCGATGCCGCTGAGGCGCCCGAAGACGCCACCCGTCTTGCCGAGGTCCTGGAGCTGCAGCTTCGCGACGATTGGCGTCACCGAACTGAGCACGGCAGCGGGCAGGAAGAACCCCGCGAGCGCCAGGAATACCGTCGCGGTCGAACCACCCTGACCTGACGCGTCGCCGAGGCCGCGGACGACTGGCACCGTGAACAGGGCGAGGCCACCGCCGGCGACGACGAGCGGCCCGAGCAAACGCCGCGGGTCGATACGGTCGGCGGCGAGCCCGCCGAGCCACGCGCCCGCGGCGATCCCGGCGAGGATCGTCCCGATCACGGCGGTGTAGGTGTCGAGGCTGACGCCCACGTAGGGGGCGAGCAGCCGGCTGGCGAGGATCTCCAGGACCAACACGGCTGCCGAGCACGCGAACACGAGGGCGGCGGCGACGCTCTTCGGCATCGCCGCAGTCTCGCGGATCGTGACCGTCGGTTTGCTCGCGACAGACCCGTGCCTCGTTCTGCAGGCCGGTGTCCTGGCCGGCGGGTGGGTTGTGCCTCGGCCGGCGGGCCGGTTGTGCCTCGGCCGGCGGGCCGGTTGTGCCTCGGCCGGCGGGCCGGTTGTGCCTCGGCCGGCGGGCCGCGAAGAGATGCGGACGCCGGGGCGTCCTCCTAGTCTCGAACGTATGGATCCCAGTAGCGTTGCTGTCGTGACCGGCGCGAGCCGCGGCATCGGTCGAGCCGTGGCGGTCGAGATGGCGAACCGCGGCTTCGACGTCATCGCGACGATGCGCGATCCGTCGGCCGGCCGCGGGCTGGCCGACGAGACCACCGGCCGGCTCGAGGTGGCCCGGCTGGATGTCACCGATCCGGCGTCGATCGAGCTGCCCGAGGGCCTGCGAGTCCTCGTCAACAACGCAGGGGTCGAAGATAACAACCTGCCGATCGAGATGATGCCGCCCGACGCGTGGCGTCGGATGTTCGAGACGAACGTGTTCGGCCTGGTCGAGGTCACCGCGCGGGCGGTACCCCTGATGCGCGCGGGAGGCGGTGGCGTGATCTGCAACATCACCTCGTCGTCGATACTGGCCCCTGTACCGTTCCTCGGCGCCTACCGGGCCTCCGACGCCGCGGTGAGCGTGCTCGCCGAATCCTTGCTGGCCGAGGCGGCCGCGTTCGGGATTCGCGTCATCGAGGTGATGCCCGGGCCGATCGAGACCGACATGCTCGCGACTTCGGATCGGCCGGCCGCGGCCATCGATCACGAGCCGTACCGAGTGCTCGCCGAAGCCATGTGGGAGAGCCGCCAGCAGATCCGAGAGTCGTACACCCCGGCCTCGGAAGCGGCCCGTCGCATCGTCGACGCGATCGCCGACGACGACGGTCCCCTCCGATACGGCTGTGACGATATGAGCGAGGCAATGCTCGCCGGGTGGCGGGCGACCGCGTCCGACGAGGATTGGCTGGCTTCGATGCGGCCGATGTTCACCCCGATATCCGACTGATCGTTCCACCGAGGAGCAGCAAGCCATGGCGTACCGGGTGATGCAATGGGCCACCGGTGGAGTCGGCCGTGCCGCGATCGAAGGCATTCTCGACCATCCTGAGCTCGAGCTCGTCGGCTGCTGGGTCCACAGCGAAGACAAGGCCGGACTCGATATCGGTGAGATCGTCGGCGTGCCCAAGACCGGGATTCGCGCCACGCGCGATTCGAGCGAGCTGCTCGCGACCGACGCCGACTGCGTGCTCTACAGCCCGGTCATTGCCGACACCGCCGTGCTCGAACAGATCCTGCGGGCCGGGCTGAACGTCGTCACGCCCTTGGGTTGGTTCTACCCGCCCGCGACCGAAGAGACGCGTGTCCTCGACGGCGCGTGCCGAGAGGCCGGCGTCACGCTCCACGGCACGGGTATTCATCCCGGCGGCATCACCGAGCGCTTTCCGCTCATGGTGTCGGCGCTCTCGCACGCGATCACCCACGTCCGCGCCGAGGAGTTCTCCGACATCCGGACCTACGGGGCTCCTGACGTCATCCGCGACATCATGCAGTTCGGTGCCTCACCCGACACCGCGATGGCGAGCCCCATGGCCCGTTTTCTCGGCATCGGGTTCGTGCAGTCGCTCCGCATGGTTGCCGACACCCTCGGTTTCACCGTGGACCCGGAGCCAACCGTGCACCACGAGGTCGCGGTGGCCACGGCCACGATCGACTCGCCCATCGGAGAGATCGCGCCGGCACAGGTCGCAGCGCAACGGTTCTCCTGGCAGGCGACCGTGCGCGGCGAGCCGGTCGTCACGGCCGCGGTGAACTGGTTGATGGGTGAGGAGCACCTCGATCCGCCGTGGACGTTCGGCCCGGATGGTGAACGCTTCGAGGTCGAGATCACCGGCGACCCGCCGGTGCAGGTGAGCTTCCACGGGCTCCATCCGGTCTCGATCGAGGCCGGGCTGGCCCGCAATCCCGGGATCGTCGCGACGGCGATGCACTGTGTGAACGCGATACCGGCGGTGTGCATGGCCGAACCCGGTATCCGCACCTACCTCGATCTGCCGCTCGTGGCGGGCCGCGCCGCGCCGGGGCTCTGAGCGGTCAGCTCGAGAAGAAGTTCCCGATCCAGCGTGCGATCGTCGCTTGGTCGAGCGGTCGGTCCAGCGTGGCGCGCGCGTCGGCGACGCGCGCGCTCCCGATCACCGCGACGCGGCGCGCCAGCAGATCCTCGGCGAGGGGGACAGTGAACTCCGGATGGGGCTGGAGGGTCCACGCCCGCTCACCGACCGCGAAACCGGCGACGGCGCATCCGCCGTCGCTCGCGCGCGCGAGCAGCCGGGCGTCGCGGGGGAGCTCGGTGACCTGATCCTGGTGGCTGGCGATCACCGCGATCTCGGCCGCCGGCGGGTCCATCCAGGGCTCCCGGGCGGTGATCTCGTAGGAGTGGACACCGACCTGCCATCCCTTCTCCGAACGCGCGACGCGGGTGCCGAGGGCCTGGGCGAGGAGCTGGTGGCCGAAGCAGATCCCGACGTAGGGCCGCTCTCGGTCGACCATCCTGCGGATCAGCTCCTCCGCGTCACCGAGCCACGGCTGCTCGTCAAAGGCGGAGCCGCGACTCGGTGAGCAGATCCAGCCTTCGCACTCGTCCTCTGAGTCGGGGAACACGCCCTCGTCGACGGCGTAGGGCTCGAGCGTGATGCCCACCGGCTCGAGCAGTGCGCCGAACAGCTCGGGGTAGTCGCCCGCAACGTGGCGGCTGGCCTCGTCCACATGACCGACGATCAACAGGCCGATTCTCATGGGGCCCTCGATGCGTCGTCCTCCGGTGGTCGGAGGGTCTTGCGGACGAGGTCGCCCAGCTCGCGTACGTCGGACCGAAGCGCGGTGAGCTCTTCGGCGGTCGCGTCCACGGGCGCGGCGTCATCGGCCGCGCGGGCGATTCGTCCGAGCCGCGCGAACCGAAGCACCGTGGTGAGCGTGGCTCGCTGGTCACCGATGACGATGCTCCAGGGAAACGTCAGGACGACGATCAGGAGGTCCACGACGCCGTTGGGCGTCCGGAGGTAGTGGTGGTTGAACCGGAGATGGACCGCGAGGTCGACCGCGAAGATTCCCCAACAGACCAGCTCGACGCCCCACGACCTGAGCGTCGGCGGTCCCGCGCCGATGGTGCCGAGGATCGGAACGAGGGCCGCGAGGATGATGAACGGCTGTGCGCGCCCCTCCCACCGAACGAGTCTGGCGGCGTCCGACATCGGCGTGGGTATCGCGGGGGCGAGGAGGCCACGAGATCATCTTGGCTGGTGCGACCCCGAGCGCCGCGGACCGCAGTGGTGGATCGCGGATCCTTACCGGCGAGAAGATCGAGATCGGCGCGCGGCGCGCGGCCGGATCGTTGCGGCAAGCGGCAAGAGGTTCGCCTGGGTCGTGCTCCGAGGCGTACGCCGCCACCGGCCACGCGGAAGTCGTTCGTCGGTGAACCCGCAGTGGCGTGGGTCGGCCAGCGCGAGGATGCGCCATGGCTCGACGCGGCTGAGCGATGGACCCGAACCGGTCGCGAACGCCCAGCCCATGAACAACACGAGCGCGCCGAGGACCGCGAGGCCAATGCTCTCGGCCGTGCCGGTGTAGGCCATCTCGGTCGGTGTCGATGTGGCGACGTCGGGTGCCGTCGGGACGGCCTGGGTCGCGCCCGGTTCGACCGTCTCGGCGGATGGCACGTTCCCGATCGAGGCCGGCGCGTTGTTGGTGACGATCACCTTGCCGGAGAACCCCGCGTCGACCGAGCTGTGGTACGGGTAGGTGCCGAGAGCGTCGAAGGTCACGGTGTACGACTCGCCCGGCGCGAGAGCACCGGAAGCGGCGAAGTCCCCACCGTTGGACACGATGTCGTGGGTGCCCGTGCCGTCGTTGGTCCAGATCACGTCGGTGTCCGGGGGGATCTCGATGCTCCGCGGCCCGAAGCCGGTCTCGGTGATCGACAGCTCCGCGGCGGCCGCATGGGCGACACCGCCACCCACGATCAGTGTCGCCAGCAGCGCGACGAGTGCCAAGACCGAGCGAGCTGCTCCGCGACAAAAGACCGCCGGCGGCCGGTGGCTTCGCGATACGAAGACGTGCCCCACTCGCGTCCTCCCGGCCGGCACACTCGCGAGATCCCTGACGGCAACGCTAGCCTCACGCCCCGTGGACCAGCCCGATCGTGTGCTGCTCATCACCGTCGATCAGTGGCGTGCCGAGTGCCTCTCTTGCCTCGGACACCCCACTGTTCGCACCCCGAACCTCGATCGCCTCGCCGGCGAAGGTGTGCTGTTCCGAAATCACTACGCCCAGGCCGCGCCATGCGGTCCGAGCCGAGCGTCACTCCTCACGGGGCAGCACCTGTCGAACCACCGCTCGGCCTTGAACGGAACGCCGCTCGCGGCGCGGTTCACGAACCTCGCGCTCGAGGTCCGCCGGCACGGCTTCGACCCGGTGCTGTTCGGCTACACCGACCAGAGCCCCGACCCGCGTGAGCTCGACGCGGACGATCCCAGGCTGCGCACCTACGAGGGCGTGATCCCGGGCTTTCGCGCCGTGCTCGACCTCGACGAGTCGCTGAAGCCGTGGGGCGAGTGGCTCGCCGCCCGCGGCTACGACGTAACGACTGACGTGGCGGACGTCTACAAGCCGGTCTCCGACGCGCCCGGCTCGCCGGCTCGGTACCGCGCCGAGGACAGCGAGTCGGCGTTTCTGACCGAGACGTTGCTCAATTGGGTTGACGGCCAGGGCGATTCGCCGTGGTTCGCACACGCGGCATACATCCGCCCGCACCCGCCGTACGTCGCGCCCGACCCCTACCACGCGATGTTCGATCCGGACGAGGTCCCGGCGCCGGTCCGGCGAGAGACCTGGGAGATCGAGGGACGCCAGCACCCATTCCTGGCCGGCGCCACCGGCCTCGACTTGCTGCGCGGGCCGGAAGACGAGGCGGGAGTGCGCCGGATGCGGGCCGCGTACTACGGCCTCATGGCCGAGGTCGACGCGCAGATCGGACGGCTCATCGACGGGCTGGCCACTCGCGGTGCGCTCGACCGCACCCTGGTGATGCTGACCTTGGACCACGGCGACATGCTCGGCGACCACTGGTTGACGGGCAAGCTCGGCTATTTCGACGCCGCGTACCGCATCCCGCTGATCGTCCGCGACCCTCGAGCCGCCGCGGACGTGACCCGCGGGTCGGTCGTCGACCGGTTCACCGAGAACGTGGATGTCATGCCGACCCTCCTGTCGTGGCTCGGACTCCCCACCCCGGTTCAGTGCGACGGCTCGTCGCTGCTCCCGTTCCTCGAGGGACACGACCCGGCGCACTGGCGGACGGCCGCCGCGCACTGGGAGTTCGACTTTCGGGACTTCGTCAACGCGTTCTCACCGGACGCATTCGGCCTCGAGCTGGAAGAGTGTTGGCTCACCGTGCTGCGAGACGAACGGGCCAAGTACGTGCACTTCGCCGGCCTGCCGCCACTGTTCTTCGACTTGGAGGACGACCCCGACGAGTTCGAGGACCGTGCGGCTGATCCGGCGTGTGCGCCGCGGGTGTTGGAGTACGCCCAGCAGATGCTCTCGTGGCGGATGGAACACGCCGAGCGGACGCTCACCAACCTGATCATGACCCCGGCAGGCGTCTTGGACTTCCATCGCACACACATGGGGCGCCGAGCTTCCTGAGTCCGACCCGGCTCGGCGCGGCCGGACCGATCCGGACCGGACCCGGTCTACGCCGCCTGCTCGTCTCCCCACGCGTCGACGCCGCAGAGCTCGCGCCAGCGCCCGGGGATGCGTCCGGGCTCCAGCACGCCGGCAGCGAGCAGTGCGGTGAGGACCGGACGGGTTGCCTCTTTGCGCAACGCGATGCGCCGGGGGAGCTGGTTCGCGGCCCGCCAGGTCTTGAACGATGGGAGACCGACGGTCTGGTACACGCCGGGGTGCACGAACATCTGCCAGAGCTGGTCGATCATCAGTGGCGCCGCGTACCGGATTCGTATCCGTTCGACGCGGCCGGCGCTCGCCCACGCCTCGGGCAGGACGGTGCGGGCATAGGAGAGGTGGCGGGCCTCTTCCATGCGGTGATAACGGTTGAGCGCGGCGAGCATCGGGTCGGTCTCGGGATGCTCGGACGCGAGCTTCTGGAGCAGATCGGGGATCTCCTCGCCGGCGAGGATCATCACGAGCAGCAGTGCGTCGGTCTTGGCCACCGAACGAGCGGCCTTCGTCGTCAGCCAATCGATCGGACCGTTGGCCAGGGGGTTCGTGGCTGTTGGTGCGAGCTCGGCGATCAGGCGGACGAACGCCCGCGAGTGGCGCGCCTCCTCACCGATCTCGTGGAGCATGTAGGTCACTCTCGGGTCCGTGACGTCGCGTGCGTCGGCGACCTGTTGGGCAAAGCCGGCGTTGAGCGTCGCCTCGAACCGGACGCCCATCGTGAGCATGGCCGCGGTCTCCTCGCGAGACAGTCGGCAGCGTTGGTCGGCGGTGAGCCGGAGGTCCAGCCCGTGCACGGTGAGGAGCTCGTCGGCGATCACCTGGCCCGAGCCGAGTGTGCCCCACGGCAGGTGAGTGTCCGGTTCGATGGGGCGTCGGCTCGACGCGCGGTTGAGCCGAACGACCCGGGCCGTGCGTTCCGAGGGAGCGGTCGCGGCCGGGCCGGTCGCTCCGGTGTCGGTGGCGCGGGGGGACCGGGGGGCGAGTGTCGAGATCATACGGCCAGTATCAGATGAGAACATCAATGAGTCAAGTAAATTCGAAGATTCGTAGTTTCTCCTGGTCGTCGGTACGATGAGCGCCGTGGCAGCCTCCAAGGCGACAGGTACAGCGGCGGCGACAACCGTTGGGACGTCCAAGGGCGACCGGACTCGCCGTCGCCTCCTGGACATCGCGATCCATCGTTTTGCCCGGGATGGCTATCGCCGTGCCTCGGTCTCCGATGTCGCCCGCGAGGCCGATCTGACGCCTGCGGCCGTGTACGCGTATTTCGCCAACAAGGAGGCGCTCTTCAAGGCCGCGGTCGACCAGGACGCCGATGAGTTGATCACGGAGGCTCGCGCCGGGATCGACGAGTCGTCGGTACGGGCGAGCGTCCCGGCGGTGCTCGCGACGCTGGTCGAGCGGATCGACCTCCACCCGCTCGCGCAGCGGGTGTTGTCGGGCCGGGAGCCCGAGGTCATCGACCGGCTGCTCGAGCTGCCTTCGCTCCTGGCGTTCACCCGAGAGATCGAGGCCTCGATCGCCGATGCCCAACGCGACGGCGAAGTGCGGTCCGACATCGACCCGGCGTCGATCGCGGTTGGCCTCGAGTCCATCGTGTTGATGTTGCTGATGGGCACGTTGCAGATTCGCGAGCCGGTCGAGTCGCGTCGGGTCGAGGGCGCGCTGGCGGTCCTCGACGCGGCGCTGCGCCCTCCTCCTTGATCCTCCCGCTGAGTCCCCGGCCCGTCTCGAACGACCCGGGACTCGGTGGCTGCCCGGACGCAATCCGCGTCGAAAAACCGGCGAAACGCCCGTCAGGGTAGAAAATCACGGCGTGACTTGGGTCACTGGCGCGGGCTGATCCGCGCCTCCGGGGGTCCGGAGAACCGCAGCAGTAGGCCAAACTTCGCGCCCGCAGTGGTCAAGTACGGCCGAAGGACCACGGAACGTGGCCGTCCCCCGGCTGGCTGACCGTCCCAGGTCCTCGATAGCGTTCTCTCTCGAAGGCCCCTTGTGCGGCTTTCGCCCCCTTTCCCGAGTCTCGTGTGTCCGCGCGCGCGGCCGCAGGCAGGGGGCGGCCGCAGGCGGGGGGCGGCCGCAGGCGGGGAACCGAGCACGGCCACGACCCGAGTACACGACCGAAAGGTAACGACCATGACGAACAGGAAGTTTCGAGCGCTGTTGAGCGGAGCCGTTGCGGTAGCCGCCGTCGGCGCTCTGGCGACCGAGGTGCTGGCCTCTCCGGCCGGCGCGACCCGCGAGCAGCTGGCTCATGCTCGAACCGTGGCCCAACATCAGGTGCGGCCGGACGCCGCGCCAAGTTCGGAGCAGCTCGCCTCGACGCCGCTCGAGCTCGCGGTGGAGCTGGCCACCCAAGAGCACCAGGAGACGCTCGTCCAGCGTGACGCGATCGTACGCTTCGTCGCGGCCCGGATCGCCGCGGAGCAGGCTCGCGCCGCGGAGAGTGCCGCGCAGGTCCGGCGAGCCCAGACGACTCGAAGCTCGTCGTCGGCCGGCTCGTCGTCGGGGGGCGCTACCTCGGGCGGCTCCGGCTCGACGCTCGCCTGCATCCGGGCGCACGAGTCCGATTCGGCGGGCGGGTACTCGGCCGTGAACTCGAGCTCCGGCGCCGGTGGCGCGTACCAGGCGCTGCCCTCCACCTGGGACGGATACGCGGGCTACGCGCGCGCCCAGGACGCGCCGGCGGTGGTCCAGGACCAGTGGGCGCGAGAGGCGATCGCCTCGTCCGGGACGCGCCCGTGGGCCGGGTCCGGCTGCTAGCGCCGCGCCCGCGTCCATCACGAGTCTCGAGTCGGCCCCGGGCGTCTGTCCCGGGGCCGACTCGCGCCGCACCGACCTCGCGAGCGCCGGCTCTCACCACGGACGGGTTCGGGCCGGCTCGGTGACCTTGGTTACCGTGACGCTCGTGAACGACGTGCCCGCCGATCTCGCCCTCGGCGCCTTTTCCGACGCGGCGCCGTGGCTCGTCGACCCCGACGCGCTCGTGTGGCACCGTGGCCTCGACGCCGTCCGTTTCCGGACTCGCGCCGAGGTACCCCGCATGCTCGAACGCGGGACGATCCCACCCATCGGGCGGGTAGCCCGCGTGGTCGCGTCGGTCGGCGCCGCGCTCGCGCTGTGGTACCTGCGGGAGCGGCATACCTCGGACTCGGGGCGCGGGCTCGCGGCGCGTCTGCGACGATCCTTCGAGGGTCTGGGTTCCACCTACGTGAAGCTCGGTCAGATCATCTCCAGTGGGGAGGGCCTCTTTCCGGCCGAGCTCGTGACCGAGTTCAAGCTCCTGCGCGATCGAGTCCCACCCGAGCCGTTCTCCACCATTCGCGACACCGTCGAGGCCGACCTCGGCACGACCTTGGCCGAGGTCTTCGATCGGTTCGACGCAGTGCCGCTCGCGGCCGCATCGATCGCCCAGGTCCACGGCGCTCGGCTGCGATCCGGCGAGGAGGTCGTCGTCAAGGTCCAGCGACCGGCCGTCGCCCGGCTCGTTCGGGCCGACATCAAAGCCTTGTCATGGCTCGCGCCGTTGCTCGTGGGTCGTATCCCCGTGGCGGCGCTGGCGAATCCCCCCGCGCTGGTCGAGCTCTTCGCCGAGACGATCGCCGAGGAGCTCGACTTTCGGCTCGAGGCCGAGAACATGCTCGACATTGCCCGAGTCCTCGCCGAGACCACCGACGGCGAGGCACGCGCCACGATCGTGCCTCGCCCGCACCCCCGGCTCGTCACCCGCCGAGTCCTGGTCATGGAGCGACTGGACGGTTTCGCGTGGGACGACGTCGCCGGCATGCGCGCAGCGGGTGTCGACACCGAAGCCGTGCTCCACGGCGGACTCGTGTCGTTCATGGAGGGCGCGATGGTGTTCGGCGTCTTCCATGGAGACCTCCACGGCGGCAACCTCCTGGTACGTCCGGACGGCACGACGGTCCTGCTCGACTTCGGCATCACCGGGCGGCTCGACGAGCAGCAGCGAATGGCGTTTCTCTGGCTCCTCGTGGGCGCGACGAGCGGCGACGTGCGAGGCCAGCTCCGCGCGCTGCGAGACCTGGGGGCGTTTCCCCCCGACGTCGATCTCGAGGCGGTGTTCACCGACCTCGACCTCGACCAGCCCGTCGACCCGACGGCCCTTTCCGCCGACGAGCTCGTGCGTGAGCTGCAAGACCTCACCAAGAAGCTCCTCGGCTACGGCGCCCGCGCTCCGAAGGAGCTGATGCTCTTCGTCAAGAACCTCATGTTCCTCGACGGCGCGATCGCGACACTCGCGCCGGACCTCGACATCCTCGGTGAGATCGAGAACGTCCACCGCGAGATCACGGTGCGCCACGGCCAACGCCTCGCGAGCGAGCTCGGCATCGACATGAGCGTCTCGGATTTCGACGCCGACTCGGTGAAGGCCGCGCTCGGCGTGAGCGCCGACACCGAGCGTCTCACGTATCGTGACGTGCAGGATCGGCGGGAGACCATCCGCAAGCGGATGGAGGAACACCGCAGGCGGAGCTGACCATGCCCGAGCTTCCCGAGATGCAGGCCCTGGCCGAACGGCTCGATGCCGGGTTTCGCGGGGCCACCCTCGAGCGGGTCGACCCGCTCGGCTTCTCCGCGCTGAAGACGGTGAGTCCTCCGCCGGAGTCGTTCGTCGGTCATGCCGTCGTCGGCGTGGGTCGGCGGGCCAAGTACCTCATCGTCGACTTCGG
>Ga0075530_1000957_pt1 | contig 13710 bp, 8 predicted proteins | sample NGEPerD_2_FD_75101 | JGI IMG/M metagenome (GOLD analysis project Ga0075530, IMG submission 75101) | Arctic peat soil microbial communities from the Barrow Environmental Observatory site, Barrow, Alaska, USA - NGEE PermafrostL1-D | ecosystem: Environmental > Terrestrial > Soil > Wetlands > Peat ...
AAAAAATGGGGAATAATCGACATATAACTTGATGGATCCCCATCAAATCTTCCAATGACCTGTCATTACTGCCGCTTACGTGAAGCTGGTGGCCGAGGGCGCAGCGCCAGACCGCCTCCGGCTATCTCAAGTCATCGGCGGACATCGGCGTCCTGCGCAAAATTAAAGTGGGTCGTGAGAAGCTGTTTCTGCATCCGACGTTCGCGGGATTGCTTACGCATGAAGGTCACGATTTACTTCTTTACTCTAACTCTCTCACCAATCGCTCAGAAGCCTGATGCCCACACTTAACTGGCCGGAGATTCGTGCACGGGCCACGCAGTTCGCCCGCGACTGGCGTGACGAGACCTCAGAACGCGCGGAAGCGCAGACTTTCTGGAACCAGTTCTTCTACATTTTCGGCCTCAAGCGCCGTCGGGTCGCGGTTTATGAGAAGCAGGTCGATAAGCTTCCACGGGCGGGGAAAACCGAGCACGGCCGCATCGACGTGTTCTGGCCTGGCACACTGCTGGTCGAGCACAAAAGCGCGGGCGCCGATCTGACCGGCGCGTTCAAGCAGGCGCTGGACTACTTCGACGGACTCACGGAGCAGGAGTGGCCGCGTTATGTGATCGTCTCCGATTTTCAGCGCTTCCGGTTCTACGATCTGGACGACGATACCGACGTCGAATTCAAGCTTAGCGAGCTGCCATCGCATCTGCGGCTGTTCGGATTTATCGCCGGCTACAGCAAGATCAAGGTCTACGACGAAGACCCGCTCAATATCAAGGCAGTTCAACTCCTGGGCGAACTGCACGACGCACTCAAGCGCGACGGCTACGGCCTGGATAAAAACGGCAAGGCCAGCCACACCTTGCAGTTGTTTCTGGTGCGCATCTTGTTCTGCCTGTTTGCGGACGACACGGGTCTGTTCTCGCCCAAAGACAGTTTTCTTGAGCTTGTCGAGCGCACGCGCGAGGATGGTTCTGATACCGGCGCACTGATCGCGCGGCTGTTTCAGATACTCGACACATCGAGCGACCAGCGCCAGCGTTCGCTCGAAGAGGAATTCGGTCCGTTCCCTTACATCAACGGCCGCCTGTTCGAGGAGCGGCTGGACATCCCCGAGTTCAGCAGCGCGATGCGCGCGCTATTGCTGGACTGTTGTCGCGTGCAGTGGGCGAACATTTCGCCGGCCATCTTCGGCGCGATGTTTCAAAAAGTGATCGAGCTGGATGCGAAGGACCGCCGTCGCCAGCTAGGAGCGCATTACACCTCCGAGGCGAATATCCGCAAAGTCATCGGGCCGCTGTTCCTGGATGGATTGCGCGCGGAGTTCGAATCCGTAAGACGCAACAAAAACAACCTGTTTGCGTTTCACAAGAAGCTCCTGGGCCTGACGTTTTTCGATCCCGCCTGCGGCTGCGGGAATTTCCTCGTGGTTACATATCGCGAGTTGCGCCGGCTGGAGTTGGATATTTTTATCGCGTCACAAAACTTCGGCGCGATCAGCCACATCTTCGAGGTAGCGCAACTCAACGTCGATCAGTTTTATGGCATCGAGATCGAGGAGTTCCCGGCGCAGATCGCGCAAGTCGCCATGTGGCTGACGGATCATCAAATGAACGTGGAAGCCGGCCGCGAGTTCGGCGAATTCTTCGCACGCATCCCGCTCACCAGATCCGCCAACATCCGCTGCGGCAATGCGCTGCGGCTGGACTGGGAGGATTTTGCGCCACCGTCACGGTTGAATTACATCCTCGGTAATCCACCATTTGTGGGTAAACAGTTTCAGAGCGCCGAGCAGAAGAAAGATCTGGAAGCCACTGTTCGCAAAGACACGAGAGGCGCCGGAATTCTGGATTACGTTGCCGGCTGGTACCTGAAGGCCGCGCAATATCTGTCGGGATCGAAGGAGGGCTTTGTCAGCGGGGACAAGAGGCAATTTGAGGATGCCCGCTTTGGCAAACAAGCGCCCGGTATCGAAGATATCTTTGTAGAGATGGACAAGGAGGACGAGGCAGCGCGCAGGCGCATCCGCTGCAGCTTCGTGTCGACAAAAAGCATCACCCAGGGCGAACAGGTAAGCGTGCTATGGAGCGAGATGTTTCGACACGGCATTAAAATTCATTTCGCGCATCGTACCTTCAAGTGGAGCAATGAGGCGCCGGGAAAGGCGGCGGTACATTGTGTGATCGTCGGATTCGGACGTGTCGAAGCTGAGCACAAGCGCTTGTTTGAATATGCCGAAGTAGATGGCGAACCTCACGAGCTGGTCGCAGAAAATATCAACCCTTACCTGGTGGATGCACCGGACGTAGTGATTGGCAGCCGCCGCGAGCCAATTTGCAGGGTGCCTGCGATGGTCTTTGGCAGCATGCCCAATGATGGTGGACATCTCTTGCTGAGCGACTCGGAGAAAACCAAGTTGCTAGCGAAGGCGCCAGGTGCCGAGAAGTGGGTTCGGCCGTTCGTGGGCGCGGAGGAGTTCATCAATGGGATAGCGCGCTGGTGCCTATGGCTTAAGGAAATTCAGCCCAGCGACCTCAAGCGCTTGGCACTCATAATGGCGCGCGTCGAAGGCGTGCGCAAACATCGCGAAGGCAGCAAGCGGTCATCGACCAACAAACTGGCTAAGACTCCGACGCTCTTTGGTGAGATTCGGCAGCCTCAAACCGACTACCTTTTGGTTCCTAGCGTCTCATCCGAGCGGCGGCAATTCATCCCAGTCGGGTTTATGTCTCCGAGCACGATTGCGAGTAATTTAACGCTTGTGATTCCGGATGCTGCAGGATTTCATTTCGGAATCTTGCAATCCACGATGCACATGGCGTGGATGCGCTACGTCTGCGGACGCTTGAAAAGCGATTTTCGCTATTCTGCGCAGATCGTCTACAACAACTTTCCGTGGCCGCAGAGGCCCGAGGACAAACATCGTGACGCCATCGAAGCCGCCGCGCAAGGCGTGCTCGATGCGCGTACCGCGCATTCTGGCGCTACGCTCGCGCAGCTCTACGACCCAAATACCATGCCACCGAACCTGGTCAAGGCGCACGCAAAACTCGACCGCGCGGCCGAGTTGGCGTACGTCCCGGACGGCGGCCAACGCACGTATGCCGGCGATGCCGAGCGCGTCGCCTTCCTGTTCCGTCGTTATGCCGAACTCACGAGCCTAGTCGGATAGTATGTCCGGGAGTCTAGGCTGTCTGCCGCAACCCACGAAATTTACATTCAATCTGGACAGCTAACTTCAAGGTCAAAGTTGGAACTTTACTCAATCATAGGCAGATCACGCGATAGCGCGGAGGCTGATCCGATTGTTTTGCGAGAGACGGCAACCACGCGGCTCGTGGTCAAGCCGTTGCTCGTCAATAACGCTCAAGATGCCAGCGCTCCGGTGAAAGGATGCTTCATTTTTCAGAGAAAGAGGGGGAGTGAAGGTTGGGAAGACAATGCAACTATCCCTCTCTCAAGCCTAAAGAGCGGTGAGGGTATCAAACTCGAGTTGAAGGCAAGCGAGTTTCATCAGCTTCTGAGCCATGCGGCGGGACTCTATCGTTTGTACCAGAGGCAAGGATTACCCAGGCAGAAAACTCGCTTTCTCAAGCTGAGAGGAGATCAAGACGATGTTCGAGATCTTCAGGAACTAGATGTCGCACGCTGGTTGAAGTTCGCTAGGCGGGCGGGAGTGGATGGCGTTTCGGGAATACTGGAGTGGCTATCCAAACTGGACAACGCCACCGAGATAATCAGCCATCTAGCACGGTTGAGGATCGATAGCCTAAAGCAGATCAACACGCTTATAGGTGTCACAACGCTTAGGGCTGTTGTACGGCTGTGGGAGGATAATCAAGACAACAGGTCTGAGGATTTTTGGCAGTTAACGTTTCAGCAGCATGCCTTTGTTTTGTCGCAGCTATTTGCGTACCCGGTGGTGCTATTCGAAGGAAAAGCCTACGTAGGTGGTAAGGGGCTGGATAATACCGGTGGGCACGTAACTGATTTTCTCATGGCCAATCAGTTGACTCACAATGCGATCTTGATTGAGATCAAGACCCCGGTTTCCAAGCTGCTCGGCAGAAAATATAGAGGTGGAGGCGTATACTCCGCTTCGGATGACCTCTCCGGCGCCATAGCCCAAGTGCTGACAAATCGCCTGAGTTTAGTTCAAGAGATAAATAATCTAGCAGCGCGCTCCCACAAGAAAATAGAGGCATTCTGCCCAAAATGCATGCTTGTGATGGGGCATGCTGGTAATGAGCTGAAGGCCCCAGATCGTGCACGTTCTTTCGAGCTTTTTCGAGGCTCGCTCAACTCTGATGTGGTAATTGTTACTTTCGATGAATTGTTTGGAAAAGCGAGCGCATTGCTCAAAATAATCGATACATGAGCCAAGCGAAGATACGAGGAGACAATCGCCATCGTACTGGCGCGCTAAACCAGAAGACTTACCCCATCATCGCGTAGAGTGCACATCCCGCATAATCGCATCGCGCACACGTGCGTTAGCATGCCGCAACTGAATCCCACCAGCGCGCACCTGAAGGCCCAGCTCAGTATATGCATCCGTGACGTCGGGAAAATCTTTCGAGAAAACGTGCTCGCGGTACAGCGCAGTGAATATCGTCGTGCCGGTCAATTCATCAAGCCGCGCCAGCAGCTCGCGCGCCGACCACGCCCGATCCCACGGTTGGCAGCAACGCCCTAGTTTTCCCAGCGCGGAATCCAGTGATTCTTTGCCATCGCTTACCTTGCGCAATTGCAGATCCGCCAGCATCGCGACCGCGGCGCCGCTCCAGTAGACGCGTGTGTAGGTTTCGTCGCGGTAGATGTTCGCGGAGGCTTCGAGCAAGGTCGCGTCGCCGCTCGCTCGCTTGCCGCGTTCGAAGCCTTCATGCAATTCCTCCCAGGCTTCCTGCGGGGAGCGGTGGCCGCTGCGTGCGCCCAGTACGTTCTGGTAATACGTTGCCACACCTTCGGCGAGCCAGTGGCCGCCGCGTTCGAGCAGCGGCAGGGTCAGGTGCGCGAATTCGTGGGTTGCTATCCAGTCGGCGAAAAAACTTTTAAGCGTGCGTTGTTGATCGATAAAGAATCGCACGGCCCCGGCGCCGCCGCGTTGCACGTGTGCGTAGGGCACGGGGCTGTCGTCTTCGCCTTCGCCTTGCGGTATCACCAGCGCTTGCGCATGATCCACCGGAAATCGCCCGTACAAGCCCGCCACGGCGCGCCCCGCGTCTGCTACCCACGTTTGCATTGCATCGACATCGGCCGGCGGCACGCCGTCGAGCACCGCCAGCCGCAACACCGCGCCGGGCACCTCGATCTGCCGTTCTTCAAAGTGCCCGAAGGCAACCGACGCGGGCCAGTGCGCAGGTGTATGGCCGACGTCGTAGCCGCCATCAGGCAGCGGCCACCACGGCGCGGAGACGGCAATGCCGGCCGGCAAGTCGAAGTGCAGCTCGATATCGGCGTCGATGTTTGCCGGACGCCACAACCACACGTCGGGCGCGACGATTAGATCGTTTCCGATCCAGCTTCCCAGGGTCAGTTGGCCGAGAATGGCGATGCCGGCCACGTCTACCCGGTAGTCGATACAGCCATCATCCGGTACGCCATTCAGGGCCAGGCGTTTGGGATCTTCTTCGCCGCTGGCTGTTTTGACGAAAAACGGCGCGTGCTCAGAGGCAGCCACGAGCGAGCGCGGCGGCGCGCCGTCGAAGCAGGCGCGCACTTTCAGGGTCTGAAGCTTATGGTCTATGCTCACGGTGTAGTGATGCACCGGCGCGGAATGCGCCACCGCCGCAGCGAGTAATGCAGCTGAGAGTAGCGTCGCGCGAGCCAAAAACATCGAGCATGACAGGTTGCGAAGCGGCGCGGCCGAAAGCCGCCGGAATGCGGCGGCAAGCGTGATGCCGTCCGGCCTCACGCGCCCAGCTTCTCCGCCAGGTCGATCAGATCGGTGGCGATGATGTCCACCGAGCCTTGCGCGATGGTCTCTACGTGACCACGCGGACCATGCTCCAGCGGGCGCGACACAAACGCGGTTCTGAATCCGGCATTTCTGGCGCCCACCAGATCGTCCACGTGCGCGGCGACCATCATCAGCTGCTCAGGCGCCAACCCCAGCAGCCGCGCGGCCATCTCGTAGACTTCGCAGTCGGGTTTGTAGCGGTGGCACAGTTCCGCGGAAAGCACGCAGTCCCAGGGCAGGCCAGCGTGCTTCGCCATGTTCACCAGCAGCGACATATTGCCGTTCGACAAGGTCGCCAGAATGTAGCGCGAGCGCAGCCGGTTGAGACCGATCACGGCATCCGGCCACGGATCAAGACGATGCCAGGCGCGATTCAGGTGATCGATCTCGCTTGCGGGGAGACCATCGATTCCGAACTGGCGCAGCAGTTCATCGAGGATCATGCGGTGCAAGGCGTCGATTGTCGTCCACGGCAATTCGCCGGAGCGCACTCTCTGCATGGCGGGCGCGTAACCGGCCCGCCACTCATCCGCGAACTGCGTCCAGTCCACGCCGAAGCCGTGACGCTCGCTCAACCGCCAGCCTTCACGAATGATCGACGAGCGCCAGTCGGTTATCGTGCCGAACACGTCGAAGGTGAGCGCCACGACCGATGCCGGCGACCGCGACCCTGCCGCGCGCGCGGGCTCAGTCATCGGGATTGCCATCGCAGCTGAGCCGCGCCCGCGGCCCTGTTGCACACGCGCGCCAAAATCGACCACCGTGCGCGCTTGCGCGGCGATGACCACACGCGACTTGGAGGCGAACACCGACGCGCAGTGGATCTGATTTAAAACCCATGTCTCCGCCAGTTGCCCCTTCGATCATGGGCGCGATGATTTGAATCACCGGCTCGTTCGGAAACACCCATCACGTAGTTTCGGGTCGCGGGCAGGGTACGAAACGCGAGCTCGAACACGGCGGTTTCATGCATGTCTTCGGCTAGATAAGCCTGCGCGATGGTGAGCTCGTAAAAATAGCAAAACAGCGCCGAGCGGCCGGTGTTCGCGCGCACGTAGGCATCCCGATTTTCGGCGTTATGGTTCATACAGCCCTTTCCTCTCCGGCACCGCGCGCCACGTTCTGGTCAAACGTGGCGCGCGCGCACGATGTAATGCCGGTCTCGCGAGTATGTCAACCGGCCGGGTCGATTTGACCCGCCCGCGAGAGCCTTGTCGCGCCCGCACCCGATTCACACAGTCCCGATTTACGGGCTGTGGCGAAGCGACACTAGCCTGCCGAACCCGCGAAAGGTCGTGCGGCCGGCGTTCGCGTTCGCCGCCGCTCATCGTCACGGCGCTACCGCCCAGGGACCAGGGGGGGGGACAAAGGGTCGCGATTTGGCGATAGTCGATAGCGGTGCAATTTGGCCGAGTGATTTTTAGCGCCGCAAGAATACCGCCAGGAATTGCGGCTGTCGCTCAAATTACTCCTTAACGGCACCCGCAAAATCGCGACGTTAAATAGACACGTTGCGAAAATTACCGCGCGAATAGACACGCAGAGAAATCACCGCCATGACGGCATCGCAGGATTCCCCTAACCTCGATCAGCGAATGCTAAGCATCCTGCGCAACGTGCACGCGGGCGCCTGTGTAGTGTTGGTCGCGCTCGGGGTTACCGTTCTCACCGGGTGGGCAGCAGGCGTCGAACTGCTCAAGAGCATCGGCCCGGATTTCGACTCGATGAGGACAAACACCGCTTTCGCGTTCTTAGTCGCGGGTATTACGCTCTGGCTCCTGCGTGAGAACAATGACCGCGCCCTTACGTCTCAATGGCTCGCGCGGGGCGGCAGCGCAATTGTGGCGGCGATTGGCGTGTTAACCCTGTGCGAGTATCTCACAGGCTGGAATCTCGGCATCGACCAGCTTCTGTTTCTCGACGCCGATTCATCGTTCAGATCGCATCCCGGAAGGGCGAGTTTCAATGCGGCGGTGAGTTTCACTCTCGCTGGCGCGGCGTTGCTCATGCTGGAAACGCGAACCGCGCAGTGGCTCGCCGCCGCCGCAGCACTTCCCGCCCTGGTGTCAACAGTCGGTTACGTTTACGAGGCGGAGGGATTCGAGGGGCCGCTTAGGTCCATAAGCATGGCGCCGCACACCATCGCGGGCATATTTGCGCTCTCAGCCGGCCTACTGTGCGCGCGGCCGGCGCGCGGCGCGATGGTCTGGCTCGCGAGTTCCGGACCGCAGGGATTGCTCTTGCGTCAGTTATTCCCGAGCGGAATCGCGATCCTGCTGGCCACCGCGTTCATAGCGAAACTCGGCCACACGGGCGGTATGTACGGCGCCGCGCAGCGGGCGGCACTGGAGCTCTCTACGGCCATCGTCCTGCTGTCCGCGCTCGTCCTGTGGGCCGCAGCCGTACTGGCGCGCGTGGAAGCAGCGCGCACTCTGGTGGCGGAGACTTTGCGCGAAAGGGAAAGCGACCTTCGCCAGTTGATCGAGAACCTGCCACAACTCGTATGGACCTGCCGCGCGGACGGCCCGTGTGATTATCTCAGCCCGCAGTGGGTGGCTTACACCGGGATTCCAGAGCATGAGCAGCTCGGTGATAAATGGCTGCAACAAGTGCATCCGGATGATCGTCAAGGCCTGAGCGAAGCGTGGGACCAGGCATTGAAGGCCGATAGATCGTCCTTTGAGTCCGAATACCGCATTCAGGGCGCCGATAAGCGCTACCGCTGGTTCAAGACGCGCGCAGCGCCGGTGCGCGACGAGATGGCGCGCGTCGTGAAATGGATCGGCACTGGCAGGGATGTAGATGACCATAAGCGCGCTGAGGAGGCATTGCACCACAGCGAGGGGCGGCTCGGGGCATTGGTGGCGGCAACGGCGCAGATCGTCTGGACTGCCAATGCGCAGGGCGAGATCGTGGAGGATTCCCCTAGCTGGAGGGCCTATACAGGCCAGACTTACGAGCAATGTCTAGGCCGGGGCTGGCAGAACGCCGTTCACCCGGAAGATCGCGCGAACGGCGCGCAATCGTGGGCCGCGGCCGTCGCCAACAAGTCGGTGTGCGAGCTGCATGATCGCATACGCCGCGCGGACGGCATCTACCGTTGGACTCTCGTGCGGGCTGTACCGCTGCTGGACGAAACAGGCGCCATCCGTGAATGGGTCGGAATGACCATCGACATCAACGACCAGCGGCGAGCGGAAGAGGCCATGCAGGCGGCGTTGACCGAAAAGACTGTACTCCTCAACGAGATTCACCATAGAGTCAAGAACAATCTGCAGATTGTCGCGGGGCTGTTGCAGCTGCAGGCCGGGAACACGCGCGATGACACGATCAAAATAGCACTGGCGGAGGGCAAGAGTCGCGTTGAGACGATGGCGCTGGTGCATCAGTTGCTCTACGAGAGCGGCGACTTTTCGCAGATAGCACTGAGTGTCTATTTGCGGCGGCTAGGCGATCTGCTGCTCGCCAGTTATTGCGCGGATCCCGCGCGCATCCGGCTGCGCCTCGACGTGGACGACGCAAAGCTTGAACTCAACCGCCTGATCCCGATCGGCCTGCTCGTCCATGAGTTGTTATGCAACGCCTTCAAGCATGCGTTTCCGGCCGGGGGCGAGGGCGAGATTAACGTCAACCTGCGCGAGCATGCGGCGGACGGTTCGGTGACCTTGACCGTCAGCGACACCGGTGTTGGCCTGCCAGCGGGTCTTAACCCTCAGGAGGCGAAGACATTAGGGCTCAAGCTCGTGCGGATGCTGGCGGAGCAGATCGGTGGTGCGCTGACGATCGGAAACGGGCCCGGCACGCGTTTCGATGTGCATTTTCCAGGTGTCGAAGAAAGGAAAGCAGCATGAATTCGCCGAAGATCCTGATCGTGGAGGACGAGCGCATTATCGCGATGACCTTGCAGCAACTGCTCGAGGATCGCGACTACACGGTGGTCGGAATCTGCGGTAGCGGCGAAGCGGCAATCGAGAAGGCCGCGCAATTACGTCCTGATCTGGTGCTGATGGACATCAACCTTGAAGGCGCAATGGACGGAACTGAAGCCGCCAGGCACATCTATGAGCGGAACCGTATCCCGGTCATCTTTCTCACCGCCTACAGCCAAAACCATACGCTGGACCGCGCCGCGGACAGTACACCCTTCGGTTATCTCGTAAAACCCGTCAATGCCGCCGAGCTGCACGCCTCCATACGCATGGCGCTGGCGCGTCGCGCCGCTGAAGTCGAGGTGGAGCACAGCGAAGAGCGCCTGCTGATGGCGCTGGATGCGGGTGAGCTGAGTGTCTGGGAGTGGGATGAGCAAACCCGCAGGATTGTCACGGCCGGCCGCATAGAGGCGATTTTCGGCGAGGTACCGGAAACCCTGCATGAGGACTGGCGCGCCGTCTTGGAGCGCGTGCATGCGGAGGACCGTGGTTCGGTCAAAGAGTCCATCGCGCAATGTATTGCCCAGGACACGCCGCTGAATCTGGTGTTCCGCTATATGCGCACCGACAGCGATGTCGGCTGGCTGGAGATACACGGCAAGGCTTATACGCAAAGAAGCGGCTCGGCGGCGCGGCTCGTCGCGGTCGTCAAGGACATCACCGAACGGAAGCTCAAGGATGAGCAGCTAAGGCAGGCCAATGTCGCCTATGAGACGACCATAGACGGCATCTTTATCCTGGACGTGAATCACCGCATCATTTCGGCCAATCCCGCCTTCGCCACTCTGACAGGCTACGAAATTGACGAAGTTCTCGACCGCAACCCGGACGAGTTTCTGCACGCGCGACGCCACAGTGATCATTTCTACACACAGCTAGAGGCGATGGCAGAAGGGCGCTGGCAGGGCGAAATCGCCTGCCGGCGCAAGAGTGGTGAGGTGTTTCCCGTGTGGGAGCGTGTGGGCGCGGTGCGGGACCCGGCGGGTGCGGTCACGCACTACGTAGTCGTCTTCTCCGATACCACGGCGATGCGCATGGCGGAGCAGCGACTCACGCATCTGGCGCACCATGATGGGCTCACCGGACTGCCAAATCGTCTGTTATTTAACGATCGTCTTGATCAGGCGCTGGAGCGCGCCCGTCGTGACAAAGCCCACTGCGCGCTGCTGTTTATCGATCTCGACGGTTTCAAGCTCATCAATGACACCCTGGGTCATAGCATGGGCGATCAGTTGCTCGGCTGCATTGCCGGCCGCCTCAAGGAAAATGTACGCGCCAGCGATACTGCCGCGCGCCTCAGCGGCGATGAATTCGTCGTGATCGCGGAACACATCGCACACCCGGAAAATGCCGCGCTGCTCGCCGACAAACTGCTCAAGATTCTGGCGATGCCGGTGTTACTGGACGCGGCGCAGGTCGCGGTTTCAGCCAGCATCGGGATCGCGGTCTACCCCGAAGACGGCGAGGACCGGGACGCGCTGCTCAAAGCGGCGGATGTGGCGATGTATAGCGCCAAAACCCGAGGCCGCAATCGTTCCTGCTTCTATACAGCGGGGCTTGCATCGCGCGCGGCGGAGTATCTGAGCGTGGAGCAGGGCTTGAAGCAGGCGTTAGAGGCCAGCGACTTCGAGGTTCACTATCAGCCATTGATCGCGCTTAGCGATAACGCGGTTACCGGCCTGGAGGCGCTGATACGCTGGAAGCATCCGCGGGAGGGATTGCTCGCACCCGCGCGATTCATTCCCGTCGCCGAAAAAAGCGGGCTCATAGACGCGCTCGATTGCTGGGTGCTGTCCGCGGCCTGCGCGCAACTCGCGCGCTGGCTCAAGGCCGGCGGCATACCGTTACGGTTAGCGGTTAACGTTTCCGCGACACATCTGACCCGTGATAATTTTTGCGAGCAGGTAGAAAAGGTGCTTGGCGAGACGGGAATCGCACCCTCATTGCTTGAGATCGAGATCACCGAAAGTGCCCTGCATGACACCGAAGCCAGCCTGCGCGTGGTCCAGGATCTGAAGGCGCTTGGTGTGAGCATCGCTATCGATGATTTCGGCACGGGCTATTCATCGTTGAGCGTGCTGAAGGATCTGCCCATCGATCGGCTCAAGATCGATCGATCGTTTGTGCAGAAACTGACGAACAAGGCGAGCGATGCCGCGATCGTGAAGGCGATTATCAGCATGAGCCGGACACTGAATCTCAAGATAACGGCTGAAGGCGTGGAGACCGAAGAGCAAAGCGCCAGTCTGCGACGCATGGGCTGCGAGGAAGCGCAGGGCTATCTGTTCAGCAAACCCATGCCATTTGCTGAACTGGAGCCGATGCTGACGAATAAACGAGCGGCAGTCATGACGTTTAACTAGTGCTTCATCATGGCGGGAGGCGCTGGAGCAAAGCGCGGTAACTCAGCATCGACCTTGCCGGACGCGGTGTTCGATGAACCTCAAGCCGCCTTGCGCAACGTCAGATTGATGCGATGACCGCCCAGCAACGGGTGATGCCCCGCCTTCAGCGGCGCGACCCCGTGATAGCGAAGTCTGGCCGGCCCGCCCCACACCACCACGTCACCGTGCGTCAATTGCACGCGGTTCGGTTTATCCGATCGCTTCGACCCGCCGAACAGAAACACAGCGGGGAGACCCAGCGACACCGACACAATGGGCGCATCGAAGTCCTGTTCGTCTTTGTCCTGGTGCAGCGAGAGTCTCGCGCCCGGTTCGTAGCGATTGATCAGGCAGGCATCTGGCACAAAGCGCGCGAAACCCGCCCGCGCCGCCGCGCTGGTCGCGAGCCACACGAACGCATCCGGCATGCGCGGCCACCTTGCGCCGTGCTCGGGATCAACGGCATCGTAGCGATACCCGCTTTTATCCGAAACCCAGCCGAGCGCGCCGCTATTGGTCATCGCCGCCGACATGCGAAACCCGCCCGGCGTGACCATATGGCGAAACGGCGCCTGCTCGATCACCCCTTGTAACTCTGCCAGCAACGCCGATTCGTCCGCGCGCGCAAAGCCGCGCAGCACCACCGCGCCCGGCGCCAGCGGCTCCTGAAATAAATTCATGCCGAATGAGTCTTCTGCTGTCACTCCGACCGCCTCGATTGTTATTCCCACGTCTCCATTGTCATTCGACCGCCCCTGTTGTCATGCCGACCGCAGGGAAGAATCTTGTAACTCGCGCCGTGTTGCCGCGAGCGCCCGCACAAGATGGCTCGCTCCGCTGGAAATGACAATCTTAGCGTCGTTGAAATCGCTCACGCCGCGTCGTGGAAAATGACGCCCAGGGTGTGACGTCGCCCCGCACGCACCCGGCTCACGCCGTGACGAAGCCTGACTCGATATACACCGCGCGCTCCCCGCGCCGGACGCTGATTGACGGCGAACACCACCGCGTCGCCTTGGCGCAGCGGCACGACTTCCGGCCGCGACTGCATGCGCGGACGTTGCTCGGTGAGCACGAATTCGCCGCCCGCGAAATCGCGCTCGGGCTCGGACAAAAGAATCGCGACCTGCAGTGGAAACACGTGCTCGCCATAGAGATCCTGATGCAGACAGTTGTAATCGTCCGCGCCGTAGGCAAGCAACAGCGGCGTGGGCTTTCGCTGACCCGCATCATGGCAGCGCGCGATGAAATCCGCGTGCTGTTCGGGGTAGCGGATGTCGATGCGCATGGCGTCGTTCCAGCCGTTGGCGATCGGCGCCAGATACGAGTAGAGACTCGTGCGCATGCCAGCGACCATATCGGGCAACGGATAACTGAAATACTTGTACTCGCCACGTCCGAAACCATGCCGGGCCATCACCACCTTGCCGCGGAAGAGGTCATCCAC
>Ga0075530_1000961_pt1 | contig 13683 bp, 12 predicted proteins | sample NGEPerD_2_FD_75101 | JGI IMG/M metagenome (GOLD analysis project Ga0075530, IMG submission 75101) | Arctic peat soil microbial communities from the Barrow Environmental Observatory site, Barrow, Alaska, USA - NGEE PermafrostL1-D | ecosystem: Environmental > Terrestrial > Soil > Wetlands > Peat ...
CGGGTCAGCTCACCTGTCTCGGGGGTGGACAGCGGCACCTCGTGCAGGTTCGCCAGCAGGTGCGGTCCGCCGACCCCGAGCAGCCACCAGCCACCGTCGTACGCCGGCCCGATGACGGCCTCGTCCGGGCCGGTCAGCAGCCCCCCGGCCTCGATCAGCGTTCCGGCGTGGAGGTGAGGAGTGTCCATCCCGACCTGGACGACTGGTGCTGCCGAGAACGAGGCGGCGTCCTCGTGCGCGTGCAGCAACCGCTCGGCGAACCCGTCGCCTCGCTGAGGGTGGACGGTCCAGTCGGCAGTCGCCTCGAGGAGCTCGTCGGCGAGCTGGCCGTGTGCGAGGACACCGTGGAGGGCCAGGTGGCACCTGTCGACGCCGTACGCCGCAGCGCACGCCGCCACGGTGTCGAGCAGCGCAGCTGCCGCGAGGTCGGCGGCTCGTTCCAGCCCGACCTCACGTCCGAGCCGGGTCTTGACCCGCCCGATGACGGGCGACTTGGCGACAACCAGGGCGACTGCCGGCCTCATCAGAGCACCCGCGCGAAGTCATGAGCAGCGCGAAGGGTGCCGAGCACGGAGCCGGACACCTTGGACTTCGTGCCGGCGGCCCGTGGGTGGTACGCGATGTCGTGCTCGACGAAGCGCCAGCCGGCGGCAGTCGCGCGCTTCAGGAGCTCGACCGGGTAGCCGAAGCGGCGGTCCCCCACCCCGAGCGCGAGCAGCGCCTCACGGCGGGCCACCCGCATCGGAGCGATGTCATGCAGGGGCATGCCGATCCGGCGGCGGAGCCACCACAGCACGAACGCATTGCCGGCGCGTGCGTGCCATGGCCACACCCCGCGGGCGCTGGGTCGGCGACGACCCACGGCGATGTCGGCCCGGCCGGCGGTGAGGTCCGCGAGCAGTGGCACGAGGTCGGCAGGATCCATCGAGCCGTCGCCGTCGATGACCGCCACGAAGTCGGCGGTCGCAGCCTCGAGCCCGGCGTGTACCGCCGCGCCGTAACCCGGCCGTGGTTCGCTGACCACCGTGGCACCCAGAGCGCTGGCCACCTCGGCCGTCGCGTCGCGCGATCCGTTGTCGACCACGATCGGGTGAAACCCGTCTGGAATGCGGGCGAGCAGACCCAGCAGCGCCGGTGCCTCGTCACGGCAGGGAATCACCACGTCGCAGTTTGCTGCGGCGGCCGGCATACCTCCCGTGTAGGAGACGTGAGGCTCGTTTGTGGTGTTGCTTGGGTAACAGATGAGAACTCCTAGTCTTGGGGCCCATGACCCATCCCGGCCGACCGCGCCTTGCGCCCTTCATCGGGTTGTTCGTAGCGGTGGGCCTTGCCGGATTGGCCATGGCACTACCCGCCGTCACCGGCTGGGACGTCCATGTCCGTTACTTCCCGCCGCTGCACGCCGAGTGGGATCCCCGGTTCGGCGCAGGCACCTTGCCCTCGTTGCTCGTCGCGGGACTGGCAGCCTGGTTCTCGATCGACCTGGCCCAGCGGTTGCCGTGGCGCGGCCTGCTGCTGGCGGCGTACGCCGGAGGGGTGGCGTGGCTGTTCAGCCTCGCGCTGGTGGACGGCGAGGACGGGATCGGCACGATCCTCGAAGACCCCTATGAGTACCTCCGCACGGCACGGCAGACCACCGATCTCCCCGCCGCGCTGCGCGAATGGGTATCGCGCATCCCCTACGACGGACTTCCGGACGACATCGCGGGGGCAAACTGGCCGGTGCATGTCGCCGGACACCCCCCGGGCGCGCTGAGCTTCTTCGTGCTGCTCGACCGGATCGGTCTGGGCGGGGGCCTCCAGGCCGGCGTCGTCGTGACGTTGGTCGCGGCCTCGACCGCCGTGGCCGTGCTGCTCACGCTGCGACTGCTCGGAGCTGAGATGGTCGCCCGTCGCGCCGCGCCGTTCCTGGTGTTCGGTCCCGCGGCGATCTGGCAGGCCGTCAGCGCGGATGCGATGTTCGCTGCAGTCGCGGCCTGGGGGATCGCCGCACTGGCAGCCGCCGCGGTCAGACGCAGCGCGGTCTCGGCGCTCGTGGCAGGACTTCTCCTTGGGTACGCCGTGATGCTCTCCTACGGACTCCCGCTGCTGGGCCTGCTCGCCGTTGCGGTACTCGTGGTGGCGCGGAACTGGCGACCCCTTCCCTGGGCCGTCCTCGGTGCGCTGGCCGTCGTCGCGACCTACGCCGCCCTCGGTTTCGTGTGGTGGGAGGCTCTGCCCGTGCTCCAGGACCGTTACTGGGCCGGGGTCGCGGCGAACCGGCCCCCGGCGTACTGGATGTGGGGCAACCTCGCAGCCCTGGCGTTCAGCGCCGGCCCCTTGCTCGGCGCCGGCCTGACGACCCTGGTACCCCGTCCGGCATTGGGACGACGCTCGCGCGACCTGGAGATCGGACCCGACGCGGTGCGCGCGACCAGGTGGCTCGTGTGGGCCGCCATCGCGGTGGTGGTCGCCGCCGACCTGTCGCAGATGAGCAAGGGCGAGGTCGAGCGCATCTGGCTGCCGTTCGTGCCGTGGCTGCTGGTCTCCTGCGCCCTGCTGCCCGAGCGCTGGCGGCGGGTCGGGTTGGCCGGCCAGGTGCTCTTCGCCCTGCTCGTGCAGCACCTGCTCTTCACCGGCTGGTGACCGCCCTCGCGGGACGGCTCGCAGCCGGAGTGCAGATGTCGCCGTCGAGCGAGATGAACAGTTCGAGACGATGCGCCCCCCGGACGGCAGGTCGACGAGTGTTGTCGGTTCTGACGTAACGGAGCGCCGGACTCTTCGCCCATCGGTCGGCTGACGCAGCGGGCCGCCGGGCGGGCGAGGCTGCATCGGCCGCTTCCGCCCGCGGGTTGGCGGGTCCTGGCTTGGTCTCCCGGGTCTGCGGGTCGGTCATGGGAACGGCGTACCCGGCAGGCAGGGCGGCAAACACCGACCTGGCCTGCGCGCCCGAGTCCGAGCCCGAGTCCGATGTCGGTGCGCGTGAGGCGGTGGGTGGGCGCTCGTAGTGAAGCCTGCGCGCTGATATCGGTTCGCGCCCTCCCGGTGGGCGAACTACGCTGAGAGGCGTATGACGAACGCACCCAAGGAATTCGACCTCGCCCGCGGGCTCGCCGAGACGGCGGACTGGGACGAGTCCTCGACCGACAACGACGCGAGCGACAGCGACGAGACCGAGCCAGACGAGACCACCGGCCAGATGGACCTCGCCGAACGCTACGCGCTTCGAAGGGTCGCCGGGCTCTCCACCGAGCTCGAGGACATCTCCGAGGTCGAGTACCGCCAGCTGCTGCTCGAGCGGGTCATCCTCGTGGGCGTCTGGACCAGCGGCTCGGTCCAGGACGCCGAGAACTCCATGGCCGAGCTGGCTCTGCTCGCCGAGACTGCCGGTTCGGAGGTGCTCGACGCGCTCTACCAGCGCCGGGACAGCCCTGACCCCGCGACCTACATCGGCCGCGGCAAGGTCGAGGGCCTCGCCGAGATCGTGCGCGCCAGCGGCGCAGACACGGTGATCCTCGACGGCGAGCTCGCGCCCAGCCAGCTACGCAACCTCGAGGACAAGGTCAAGGTCAAGGTCGTCGACCGCACCGCCCTGATCCTGGACATCTTCGCCCAGCACGCCAAGAGCAAGGAGGGTCAGGCGCAGGTCGAGCTGGCCCAGCTCAGCTACATGAAGCAGCGCCTGCGTGGCTGGGGTGGCAACCTCTCCCGCCAGGCCGGTGGCCGGGTTGCTGCTGGAGGAGGCGGCAGCGGCGCCGGTATCGGTGGCCGCGGACCCGGTGAGACCAAGATCGAGACCGACCGCCGTCGCATCAACACCAAGATCGCCAAGCTGCGCCGCGAGCTCAAGCGCATGAAGACCACGCGCGACACCAAGCGTGCCGGGCGCAGGCGCCACGAGATCCCGAGCGTGGCGATCGCCGGCTACACCAACGCGGGCAAGTCCTCGCTGCTGAACAGGCTGACGGGTGCAGGTGTGCTCGTCGATGACTCCCTGTTCGCGACGCTCGATCCCACGACTCGTCGTACGACGACCAGTGACGGCCGCGTCTACACGATGAGTGACACCGTCGGCTTCGTGCGGCACCTGCCCCACCAGCTGATCGAGGCGTTCCGCTCGACACTGGAGGAGGTCGCCGACTCCGACCTGATCCTGCACGTCGTCGACGGCTCCCACCCCGACCCCGAGGGCCAGCTGGCCGCCGTACGCGAGGTGCTCGCAGAGATCGGCGCCGACAGGGTGCCCGAGCTGGTCGTGATCAACAAGGCCGACATCGCCGACCCGCTCGTGCTCGCGCGGCTGCGGCAGCGCGAGCCGCACTCGGTCGTCGTCTCCGCCCAGACGGGCGAAGGAATCGCCGAGGCACTCGAGGCGGTCGAGGCCGACCTGCCGCATCTGCAGATTGAGATCGCGGCGCTGCTGCCCTATGGCCGCGGCGACCTGCTGAGCCGGGTGCACGAGAGCGGTGAAGTTCTGTCCGTCGAGCACACCGCCGAAGGCACGCTGCTCGCCGCGCGCGTGGGCGAGGCGCTGGCCGGCGAGCTTGCGGCCTACGCGCAGCCAGCCTGACCGACCCACTCCCTCCGAGGGGGCACAGAACTACACCCTTCTAACCTTTCGGACATGCGGAAGACTTTCTGGTTCGCCGTCGCCCTGGTGCTGGTGGGCCTGATCGTCATGACGGTGGCGCGATTCGTGAGCACCGACGTCCGGTGGCCGATCCTGGTCGCCGCGTTCTCCTCCTACGCCCTGCTGGGGTTCCTCGTCGTGCTGGTGACGTGCCTGGTGTTGCTCAGCGGCATGCCACGCCGGCCATGGGTGCTGCTGGCCGCAGGTCTCGCCGGACTGGGTCTCGTCGTGCAGGCGTGGTCGCTGGTGCCGCTGTTCACCGGAGACGACCGCGGCAAGCCTGACCTGACGGTGATGACCTCCAACCTCAGGTTCGGTCAGGCGGACACTGCGACCGTGCTGCGCACGGTGGCCGTCCAGGACGTCGACGTGCTCGTACTCGAGGAGGTCACCCCCACAGCCCTGCAGTCGCTGCGTGCAGCCGGTCTGGCCGAGATGTTGCCGCACCAGCGTGGAGTGCCCGTGGTGACAGCGGCCGGGACGATGGTCTTCTCCCGCTATGCGCTCAGGTCACCGAGGTCCTTCGAGCTCGGCAACGTTGGCCTCGACGTGCGGGTCGCGGCTCCCGAGCCGTTCCGGCTGCTGGCGGTGCACACCGCCCAGCCGATCGTGGGACCGCAGCGCTGGTTGCGGGACATGGCGACGCTGCGTCAGCGCGCGAGCTCCGCGATAGAAGGGGGCCCGACCCTTGTCGTCGGCGACTTCAACGCGACCGGCGACCACCAGCCGTTGCGCCGCGTCCTGGACACCGGTCTGCGCGACGCTGCCGAGCAGGCCGGCTCGGGGTGGCAACCCACGTGGCCTTCGCGCTACGCCAGCAGGTGGCTGCGGCCGCTGATCGCGATCGACCACGTGCTGAGCAGCCCTCCGTACGAGGCCGTGAGCACCCGCACCGTGGAGGTGCCCCGAACCGACCACTTCGCCCTGGTGGTGAAGCTGCGACTCCGCTTGTAACGCGGGGTTCGTGCATCTGAGTGCTCTCCCGGGAGGGCCCTCAGCAGCGTGAACCCCGCGTTACAGCGAGTGCGCCCGCTCAGCCCGTCGGCTCATCCACCTTCTCCTCGACCGAGAGGGAGAAGTCGTCGCCGTGCCGGCTGACACCCTCGACCACGGCCCCCTCGACCGCAGCAGCGCCGTACCGACGACGCACCATCAGCGGATCGGCGCGCAGGTCCTTGACCAGCGCGAAGCACAACCCGATCATCACCACCACGAACGGCAGTGCCGCGACGATGGTGATGTTCTGCAGGCCGGTGAGCGCCGAGTCGCCGCCGATCAGCAACATCACCGCCGCGACTCCACCGGTGGCCACGCCCCAGAAGATGACCGTCCACTTGCTCGGGTCGAGCGTGCCGCGCTCGGACAGGGTGCCCATCACGATAGAGGCGGCGTCCGCGCCGGAGACGAAGAAGATCGCCACGAGCAGCATCACCACGATGCCGGTCACGGTGGACAGTGGCAGCTGGTCGAGCATCCCGAAGAGCTGGCTCTCCGGACTGGACTCGCCGCCGAGGTCGGTCCCGCCCTGCTGCATGTGGATCGCTGCGCCACCGAAGATGGCGAACCAGACGAGGCTCACCAGGCTCGGTACGAGAAGCACGCCGGTCACGAACTGACGGATGGTGCGACCACGGGAGATACGGGCGATGAACATGCCGACGAAGGGCGTCCAGGAGAGCCACCAGGCCCAGTAGAAGACCGTCCAGCCGGAGAGCCACGTGGCCATGCCGTCGCCACCCGCGGCGTCGGTGCGGGCCGACATCATGGCGAGGTCCTTGAAGTAGGAGCCCACCGCCGTGGGGATCAGGTCGAGCATGAACACGGTCGGTCCCACGACGAAGACGAACGTCGCGAGCGCGAGAGCCAGCACCATGTTGATGTTGGAGAGCCACTGGATGCCCTTCTCGATACCAGAGATGGCCGAGGCGATGAAGGCTGCGGTGAGTACGGCGATGATCGCGACCAGCACGCCGTTACCGACCTTCCCGATGCCGCCGACGATCTCGAGGCCGCTGCCGATCTGCAGGGCGCCGAGCCCGAGCGAGGCAGCCGAACCGAAGAGGGTCGCGAAGATTGCCAGGATGTCGATGACCCGGCCGGCGGGCCCCTCGGCACGACGCTTGCCGATCAACGACGTGAACGCCGAGCTGATCAGCTGCGGGCGGCCCTTGCGGTAGACGCCGTACGCGATCGCGATGCCGACGACGGCGTAGATCGCCCACGGGTGCAGGGTCCAGTGGAACAGCGTGGTCGCCATCGCGGTCTGCACGGCGTCGGAGCTGCCCTCGCCGCCGGTGCCTGGAGGTGGAGTGACGAAGTGGGTGAGGGGCTCGCTGACGCCGTAGAACATCAGCCCGATGCCCATGCCCGCGCTGAACATCATCGCGATCCAGGAAACCGTGGAGAACTCGGGTTTGTCGTCGTCGTTGCCGAGCGGGATGTCGCCGAACCGGCCCATGGCCAGCCAGATCACGAAGACCACGAAGGCCGAGGCGGTCACCACGAACAGCCAGCCCATCGAGGTGACGGTCCAGTCGAGCGCCGAGGAGGACACACTGCCCAGCGCGGCAGTGTCGACGAAGCCCCAGACGACGAAGCCGAGCGCGAGTACGGCGGAGACGCCGAACACCACGCGGTCCAGGCCACCGGCGATGCGCTGTTTCTCGATGGGGCTCTCGAGAGCCGGGTGGTCGCTGCTCTCGGCGGCGTCAGAGTTGGATGTTTGAGCAGAAGTAGCCATAAAGCGCCATTTTACCCCATAGGCAGGTCTGGGTAACCAGATCGGGATGTGTGTTCGCGCATCTCGGGTACTGTCCGCCCCACCACATAGGGTGTTCGGGTGGTCGAGAAGCCGGGGGGCGTGGAGCGCGTTCGTGAGGTCCTGAGCGCCGCGGTCGACGAGCTCCGCGGCCAGGAGCGACCTGGTCAGGTGGCCATGGCCGAGGCCGTGGCCGAGGCCATGGAGCAGCGTCGGCACCTGCTCGTCCAGGCCGGCACCGGCACCGGCAAGTCCCTCGCCTACCTGGTTCCGGGGCTGTTGCACCGCGACCGGGTCGTCGTGGCCACTGCCACGCTCGCGCTGCAACACCAGCTGGTCGAGCGCGACATCCCCGCACTGCTCGAGGCGGCCGGCACCGAGCTCGGTGAGAACGGCACCTACGCCGTACTCAAGGGCCGCTCCAACTACGCCTGTCTGCATCGGGTGCGCGAGGGCGTGCCGGACGACCAGGGCACGCTGGTCGACCTGCCCGAGGGATCGCTGGGCACCGAGGTCGTGGCCCTGCGTGAGTGGATCGAGGAGCAGGCGACCGCGACCGGCACCGGGGAGCGCGACCACGCGCCGCGCCATACCGAAAGGGTCTGGCGCCAGGTGAGCGTCAGCTACCGCGAGTGCCTCGGCGCGGCCAAGTGCCCCTACGGCACCGAGTGCTTCGCCGAACGCGCCAAGGAGCGGGCCGCCCGCGCGCAGCTGATCGTCACCAACCACTCGCTGCTCGCGATCGACGCGATCGAGGGCGTCCCGATGATCCCGGAGTACGACGTCGTGGTGATCGACGAGGCGCACGAGCTCGTCTCCCGGGTGACCCAGGCCGCGACCGACGAGCTGTCCCCGCCGGAGATCGCCCGCACCTCGCGCCGAGCCCAGCGCCACATCGAGGGCAGCGAGGCCGACGACCTCGGTGACGCCGGGTCCGCGCTGCGGGACGCAGTCGAGGCAACCCAGCCGGGACGCATCGATCACCTGCCGGAGCAGCTCGGCGACGCGCTGGCCCTGGTCCGGGACGCGGCCCGGGCCCTGGTCTCGGCGTTCCCAAAGGACACAGGTGACAACGCCGGCAGCACCCAGGCCAAGGGCTGGGCACAGGAGCTGTTCAACACGGCCGAGCGGATGGCTGCCGAGTCGGACAAGGACGTGCTCTGGATCAGCCAACGAAACTCCACCGGGGACGATCGCAGCCGCGGCGGCAGCCGGTATCTCTGCGTCGCGCCGCTCGAGGTGGCCGGCCCGATGCGCGAGAAGCTGCTGGCGGACAAGACCGCAATCTTCACCTCGGCCACCCTCAAGCTCGGTGGCGACTTCGACGCGGTGGCCACGTCGTTCGGGCTCAGCCTGGCCGATCGGGTCTCGCCAGGTTCGACCACCAGCACGTGGGAGGCGCTCGACGTGGGCTCGCCCTTCGACTATGGCCAACAGGCGATCCTCTACGTCGCCCGGCACCTGCCGAGGCCCGGTCGTGACGGGTTGACCCAGGCCCACCTCGACGAGATCACCGAGCTCGTCGACGCCGCGGACGGCCGCACCCTCGGGCTGTTCTCGAGCCGGCGGGCCGCTGAGGCGGCAGCCGAGCATGTGCGTGAGTCGCTCCCGCACCTGACCACCCTGGCCCAGGGCGACGCCCAGCTGCCCGAGCTCGCGCGGCAGTTCTTGGCCGACCCGCACACCAACCTCTTCGGCACGCTCAGTCTCTGGCAGGGACTCGACGTGCCCGGCGAGACGTGCCAGCTCGTGATCATCGACCGGATCCCGTTCCCGCGGCCCGACGACCCGCTGATGTCGGCGCGCCAGCGGGCCGCCGACAAGGCGGGGGTCAACGGCTTCATGACCGTGGCGGCGACCCACGCCGCCCTGCTGCTGGCCCAGGGTTCCGGCCGCCTGATTCGTTCGACCACCGACCGGGGCGTGGTGGCCTGCCTTGACCCGCGGCTGGTCACGGCTCGCTACGGCAGCTTCCTGCGGGCGAGCCTGTCGCCGATGTGGCAGACCGACGATCCTGCCGTCGTACGCAAAGCACTGGCGCGCCTCGCAGGGCGCTGACCCCGACCCGTCAGCGAGCCGTGACGATCCTTGAGGCGTTCGACCAGGGGGAACCGCCGACCTTGTTCCAGGCCTGTACGCGGAACTTGTAGCGACCGCGCGGCAGCTTCACCGAGAGTGCCCGAGCCCTGGGCACCTGCGAGCTGGCGTGATGGATCCGCACCACGCGGTTGCTGGGGTCGAGGCGGTAGGCGCGGATCTGGTAAAAGGTCACCGCCGCGCCCCCGGTGCGCGCTGGCGTCGCCCAGCGAACCACAGCCGTGACCGCGCCGCCAACGGTGCCCGACGAGGCGGTGCGGATCGGCGGTGCGGAGGGCCTGGTGGCTGTCACTTTCGCAGCCACTGTGGGTGTGGAGGAGGGCGGGCTCGTGCCAGACGAGTCCGCGGCGGCCGGTGCTCCGAGCAGGGTCAGCGCAGCCGTCGCGACGATAGCGAGGCGCCAAGGGGGAACCGTCATGACCCAATGATGCCTTTATGTCATCAGATTTAGGTCGAAACCCTCACATTCGACGCAGAACCGCGGTGACCTTGCCCAGGATCGTGGCGTAGGTGCCGTCGATCGGGTCGAAGGCGTCGTTGTGGGGGAGCAACCAGACCTTGCCGTCGCGCCTCTGGAAGGTCTTGACGGTCGCCTCGCCGTCGAGCATGGCCGCGACCACCTCGCCGTTCTCGGCGTCGGGCTGCTGGCGGATGACGACGTAGTCGCCGTGGCAGATGGCCGCATCCACCATCGAGTCACCGGTGACCTGGAGCAGGAACAGGGTGCCGTCACCTACCAGTGACTTGGGCAGCGGGAAGATCTCCTCGACGCACTCCTCGGCCAGGATTGGCCCACCGGCAGCGATCCGGCCCACCATCGGCACCATCCGGGGCGTGGGCATCGCGTCGCCGAGGCCGGTCTGGTCGTAGCCGGCCTCGTCGGCGGAGGCGATCGCACGACGCGCGGCCATCAGCTCGGGAATGAACACTTCGAGGGCGCGGGGCCGGTTGGGGTCGCGCTTGATGAAGCCCTTCGCCTCGAGCACGCGCAGCTGGTGGGCCACGCTGGAGGAGCTGGTGAGTCCCACGAGCTCGCCGATCTCGCGGATGCTCGGCGGGTAGCCCCGCTTCTCGATGGACTCGCGCAGCACGTTGAGGATCCGCTGCTGCCGAGGGGTCAGGCCGGTGCTGTCCGGAGCGGCGTCAGGCATCTGCGAGACAGCGTTGCGCCCGCGCCCTGGGCCCTTGTCCGAGACCGGGAGGGAGGTCGCGTCGGGCTTCGGGGTGCTCTCGGGAAGGTCCGTGGAGTTCTGGGGGTCGTGTTCGCGGGTCGCCATGAAGGCACGGTAGTCCAGAAACACGGGTCACTTCAAACACATGTTCGAACCGCGTGTCGTTCGTTCAGGTCATGGTTCCATGCGGTCCATGAGTCCCACCTCCCCCTCCTCGTCCAGCTCTGCGCCCACCTCTGGGCAGACCTCTGCCGTCGTCACCGGTGCTGGCCGCGGGATCGGGCGGACCATCGCCGCCGAGCTGGTCCGGTCGGAGCACGCCGTCGTGGTGACCGACGTGGACGGCTAGGCGGTGCGTCGTACGGCGGCGGAGATCGGAGCGGTTGCCGGCCTCGCCCACGACGCGCGCGAACCTTTAGGGCACCGCGACGTCGCCACCGAGGCGCAGCGACACGGCCGACTGGCGGTGTGTGGGTCAACTCAGCGAGGACCAGGTCCGGGGACTGGTCGAGATCCACCTGCTTGCCCCGATCTGGGGTCCAGGGCTGCCCTGACGGCCTTCGGCCCCGAGGGCGGCGACCTGATCAACATCGCCTCGCTGTCCGGTCTCGGGCCGGTGCCCGGACTGTCGGTGTACGCGCCCACGAAGGCAGCCGTCATCCCCCTGGCCCTGAGCCTGAGCTGGGAGACGCCGAAGCGAGTACATGTGCGCGCGGTGTGTCCCTAGCCGGAATACGTGGATCGTCCGAACATTCGTTCGACTCAGTCCTTGATTCGTTCGACCACGTGCTCTAGCGTCGTACATGTGTTCGAACGAACCTATGATCGAGCGCCTCCCGGCAGAACTTGTCGGTGGGCGCCGATAGACATCGATCCACACACAGCAGGGGTCGCAACCCGCTGCTCGGCCACTCGGGCCGGGCACTTCCCCGAAAGAGGTTGACCGATGAGCACACTCAGCTTTGCGCCCGCGTACAACGCGAGCCGCCCGATCGCAGCTCGCCGCCTCGCAGCCGTACCGCCCGTGGCCGCCAGCCCAATGTCCAGCCCAATGTCCAGCCCAATGTCCAGTCCTGCAGCCAGCGCCCCGATCAGCCGCGTGCGGCTGACTCGTCGTGGTCGCTTCATGGCGGTCGTGACCTTCCTTGCCATCGCCCTGGCCCTGATGACAGCGATGGGTGGCTGGGCCACTGCCTCCCTGTCGGGCGGCACCCCTGAGCCCGTCCGGGTCATCGAGGTCGCGCCCGGCGACACCCTCTACGACATCGCCGCCGACCTGGCCAAGCCCGGTGAGATCCGCGCGATGGTGCACCGCATCCAGAAGCTGAACTCCCTGCCTGGCGCCCAGATCAGCGAGGGTCAGAAGCTCGCCGTCCCGCGCGGCTGAGCAATACCGGCCGCCCGGGCCGAACACAGACGTGCCGACGACTCCCTTCGACCCGAGTCGTCTGCGCGGGGGAAGAGGTGGGTTGGGACCGACAGTCTCGGTCCCAACCCACTCACCAACGAGGCTGACGCGGTCAGGCTCGGGCAGCACCCTCGCTGAGCAGGAACTGGGCGGCGGTGTACGTCGCCATCACGGCCGTCTCGAGCCCCGCCGGCGGATCGGTGAGGACGAACTTGCGGACCCCGAGCAGGGTGTCGGAGAGCATGAACATCCCTGCGCCGGCCGCGCTGAGCCGCCGTGAGGCGGGGGATAGCGCCGGGTCGAGGTGGGTCGAACTGGCCACGACCGCGGCGAGCATGGTCGCGTAGCCGAAGACAGGACCACCGAGCTCGCGATGCTGACGTCGTGCCAGCAGCGCCATCACGGGTGCCGTGGCAACCCAGGAGGCTGCGACCGCCCGAGCTCCGCTGCTCGTGACCACGGGGGTGGAGCTGCGGTGGCGGAGGAACCCGGTCAGGTACGCCACGTGGCCCACCGCGAAGGAACCCGTCCCGGCGAGGAACGGGCCCATCCCCTCGCCGAGCAGCGCGACGTCGCCACCCCAGCCGCCGGCCTGGCCAGCGAGCGTGCTCGCCCGCAGTGGCGAGTCAGCGGCCCGCGGGTTGGTGGCCAGCGACCCGGCCAGTGTGGGCATCAGGAGAGGCTTGGTCACGAAGCGGGCCCGGTGCGCCCACCGGTGCGGGTTTCCCGAGAGCCAGGTGTCGGTGGCCGCGAGACCCAGGTAGGCGAGCTTGAGCTTGGTGGAGCTTCGCATGCTGGGCACGGTTTCGAACCTAGCGCAGCAGAGCCGATCTCGGACCTGCTCAGTGAACGCTGCCGGACAGGGCCGGGCTAGCCTCCGCGATCCGCAGTGGCGTGGCCGGTCCGGCGATGGTGACGGTCCCGTTGACCGGTTGGAGCGGGCCACCGTTGAGGGCGTACTCCGCGCTCCAGGTCACCACCACCGAGTGTGCAACCGTGCGGTGCGCGTCGGCGTAGCGGTAGACGATGTCCTTAGCCGGGTACGGCGCCCCCGGTGTGCTCGTCGCCTCCGTGGTCCCGTCCCCGTGCACCCATTCGAACCGGCTCGGCATGATCTCGATCCGCACCCGCTGGCCCAACAGGGTCAGCTGCCGGGTCAGGGGCTGGGCATCGGTGAAGAAGATCGTGTCGAAGTTGATCAGCGTCTTGTTCGTCGGCTGGCTGTGCGAGCGCAGCGAGGGCAGCGGGATCCGCCGGAACGCCTGCAGGACCATCGCCTCGGTCACCTGGGGCGGTGCTGCCGCCGCAGCGACCGGTGGTGGGCCGTCCCCCGAGCAGACGAGACCCATGGGGCCCGGAGGCGGCGGCACGACCTGCCAGAGGCGGTAGATCAGTTCACCTGGCGGGCAGTTGTTCTGTGGACAGCTGGTCTGGTCGCCGTTCAAGCCCGGACCGCAGGCGTTACGCCACTCGTAACGCGGTGCATTGGTGGAGCTTTTGTGACTGATTGGTTGGGAGTGTGAGGCCGGGACGATCGACTGTTGATGCCCTCGAGCAGCCCCCACTTGGTAGCCAGTCGTGTAGGTAGTCACGGGTTCATGGCTCGCCGCGGGTGTCCCGACCCGAAGCGCGATTGCGA
>Ga0075530_1000962_pt1 | contig 13678 bp, 8 predicted proteins | sample NGEPerD_2_FD_75101 | JGI IMG/M metagenome (GOLD analysis project Ga0075530, IMG submission 75101) | Arctic peat soil microbial communities from the Barrow Environmental Observatory site, Barrow, Alaska, USA - NGEE PermafrostL1-D | ecosystem: Environmental > Terrestrial > Soil > Wetlands > Peat ...
ATGACGATGATCGTGGGTTACGCACCGGATGAGCGCGGGAAGGCCGCCCTCCATCTGGCGAGCACGTTGGCCCGTTCCTCGGGCGACGACCTCGTGGTTGCCTCGGTCGTCCCGGCTCCGTGGATCCCCGGGGTGGCCAAGGTGGATGCGGAGTACCGCGAGTACCTCGAGGAGACAGCCGCGGCGGCGCTGGAACGGGCAGGGGCCAACCTGCCCGGTGATGCGCCTGCGACCTTCGTTCCACACAGTGCCAGGTCGGCGCCCGTGGGGCTGCTCGAGCTGGCGCAGGAGCACACAGCGAACCTGATCGTGCTCGGCTCTTCCTCGCACGGCTCGTTCGGTCACATCGCTCTGGGCAGCGTCACCGACCGGCTGGTGCACAGCTCGCCGGTCTCGCTGGCGCTCGCGCCCCGCGGGTACCGGTGCAAGCCGGACCTGAAGGTCACCCGCGCCACCGCGGCGTACGGCGGGTCCGAAGGCGCCGACAACCTCGTGGTGGCTGCCGCGGAGGTCGCCGCGAGAGTGGGCGCCTCGTTGCGGATCGCCTCGTTCGCGGTCTGGGCGCGACCGGCGTACACCACCCGTCTGGGCACCGACTCCGAGGACGACGTACTCGAGCAATGGACAGACACGATGAAGCGAGCGGCGAGTGAGGCGGTTGCAGAAGTCGAAGGCCTGAGTCCCGCGCCGGCAGTCGAGGCCGTGATCGGCCGCGGCGCGAGCTGGGCCGAGGCACTGGACGAAGTCGGCTGGGGCGAGGGCGACGTGCTGGTGGTGGGCTCGAGCGACCTGGGGCCGCTCGCCCAGGTCTTCCTCGGATCGCGTGCGACCAAGATCCTGCGGCACTCACCGGTTCCGGTCATCATCGTTCCCCGGGGCAGGGCGGAGGAGCTGGCACATGCACGGGATTGACCAGACGACGGAACAGATGGTGCGCAGCGTCCTGGCGTACGCCGAGAACCGTCTGCGGATGGACCCGGTGCCGCTCGACAAGGGCATCCTGCCGGCCAACGAGCTCAACGAACGGCTCGACGGCCTCATCCGCGACTCCGGACGCCACCCTGACGAGGTTCTCGGCGTCTATTCATCGGTGATCGCGCCGAGCATCATCTCGGCCGACAGTCCGAGATTCCTCGGGTTCATCCCCGCGGCCCCGACCAAGGCGAGCCTGTTGTTCGACATGCTCGTGTCCTGCGCCTCGATCCAGGGCATCTCGTGGCTCGAGGCATCCGGCGCGATCGCTGCCGAGAACAGCGTCCTGCGGCTCATCGCCGACGAAGCCGGGCTGCCGGGAACCACTGGAGGCTGTTTCGTCTCCGGGGGCTCCGCCGGCAACCTGTCCACGCTCGCTGTCGCCCGCGAGACCGCCAAGAAACGACTGGGTCCGGCTGCCGAGGGTCGGCGGCTACGCGTCGTCGTCGGCACCGATGCGCACTCGTCGATCATCAACACCCTGCGGCTGCTGGAGATGGACGCGCTCGTGGTCGAGACACCGGACCACCGGCTCACGGCGGACACCGTGCGCGCGGCGACCGAAGCCGACCCGGACCTGTCCGACGTCGCTGCCGTGGTCTGCACCTCGGGCACCACGAACGCGGGCATCGTCGACGACCTTGCCGGGGTCGGGGCGCTGACGAAGGAACGCGGTTGGTGGTTCCACGTCGACGGCGCCTACGGCGGTTCCGGGATCTTCGCGGAGTCGCTGAAGCCGAAGTACGCCGGCCTCGGCCAGGCCGACTCGTTCATCCTCGACCCGCACAAGTGGCTGTTCACGCCCTTCGACTGTTGCGCGGTGCTCTACCGGGACCCCGAGCTGGCCCGCGGCGTGCACACCCAGGACGCGTCGTACCTCGACGTCATCCACGTTTCCGACGGGGAGTGGAACCCGACCGACTACGCCTACCACCTGACACGTCGAGCGCGTGGACTGCCGTTGTGGTTCTCGCTGGCTGTCTATGGAGTCGACGCCTACCGGGAAGCGATAGAGGTTGCCGCGAGGCTGGCCCGCGAGACGGCCGACCTGATCCGGGCGGCGCCCGCCCTCGAGCTGATCCGCGAGCCGGATCTGGGCGTGGTGCTCTTCCGCAGGGTCGGCTGGAAGGCCGAGGACTACGACAGCTGGGCCGAGCAGCTGCACCACGACGGGGTCGCGTTCATCCCACCGAGCAAGTGGGACGGCGAGACGATCGGCCGGTTCGCGTTCCTCCACCCCGGCACCAGCATGGACGTGGTGCGCGAGGTCCTGGCCCGGACCCAGTGAGGTGCAGTGATGGCCGACCTGCTCTCACTGTTCCCCGCCGGCAGCACCTTCGCCGAAGACCGCACGCTCGTCATCGGCGGCTGCCGCGCCGACAACCTGGCCGAGGAGTTCGGGACCCCGGTGCTTGTCGTTGCCGAGCATGCTCTGCGGGCCAGGGCACGCGAGTACGTCGACACGCTCGCGGCCCGATGGGCGAACTCCCGCGTGGTCTTCGCGTCGAAGGCGTTCCCGTGCACCGCTGTGCAACGGGTGATGGTCGAGGAAGGACTCGGGCTCGACGTGGCCGGTGGTGGCGAGATCCTCACGGCCATCAAGGCCGGGATCGACCCCGGCCTGATCGTCCTCCACGGCAACGCGAAGAGCGACGAGGAGATCGCCATCGCCGTCGAGCACGGTGTCGGGCTGGTCGTGGTCGACAACTCCGACGACGTCGACCGCCTCGAGGCGACGGTTCCGGAGGGCCGTACCCAGGATGTCCTGGTTCGGATCATCCCGGGTGTCACAGCCGACACCCACGCCCACGTGCTCACCGGCCACGAGGGTTCGAAGTTCGGGCTCGCCCCTGCCGACGCGGCACCGCTGATCAACCGCATCGAGCAGAGCACGCGCCTGCGGATGCAGGGCCTGCACGTGCACGTGGGGTCGCAGATCCTCGACGTCGAACCATTCGCGGCGTCGGTGGAGCCCGTGGCGCGGCTCGGTGAGTTCCCGATCTACGACCTCGGCGGCGGGCTCGGCGCGCGCTACACCTGGGCCGACAACCCACCGGCGATCAGCGAGTACCTCGACTCACTGATCGGGGCGGCACGAGAGCACCTGCCCGCCGAGGCCCAGATCATCATCGAGCCCGGACGCAGCATGGTCTGCGAGTCCGCCGCCACGATCTACCGCGTCACCACCGTCAAGCGCGGCAAGGTCACGTTCGTCGCCGTGGACGGTGGGATGGGCGACAACCTCGAGGTCGCGCTGTTCGAGCAGCGTTTCGAGGCCGGCATCGTAGGTCGCTTCGAGGGGCCCGACCACGAGACGGTCACGGTCGTCGGCCGGCACTGCGAGAGCGGTGACGTCCTCGTGGACGGGGTCGACCTGTCGGCGCCCGCGGTCGGCGACCTGCTCGCCGTACCCGCTACGGGGGCGTACTGCTTCACGATGTCCAACAACTACAACGGCAACCGCCGGATCCCAGTCGTGTTCGCTCGCGACGGCCAGTCCCGCCTCGTGGTACGACGGGAGACCTGGGACGACCTGACCGCTCGCGACGTCGACTGACTCAGGACGCTCAGGGCTCGTCGAGGATCAGAGGAGTCTGTCCTGCGCCGGGCGCGTGCTGGGCTCCACTGTTTGCCGTCCCTCAGGGCTCGTCGACGATCAGCGCCGGGGTGTCCTTGACCAGGGTCTCGCCGCGGAAGTACGCCGGGTCCTTGGCGCGCTGGATCAGCATGAACACGATGCCGAGGACGATCAGGCCGAGGCCCAGGATCAGCACCAGCCCGACGCCGCCGATCCCTGCGCCGCTCCCGTAGTCGGGTGAGGCGCTGTCGCGCAGCGTCACCACGAACACCCAGGTCAGGCCGAGGCCGCCCAGCAGTGGGAAGAGCAACTTGAAGACGATGCTGGGGAGGTCACTGAAGAGCTCGTTGCGGAAGTACCAGATGCACGCGAACGCGGTCAGGCCGTAGTAGAAGCAGATCATGATGCCGAGCGAGTAGATCGTGTCGGTCAGGACACGCTCGCTGACGAAGGTGAGTACGGAGTAGAAAGCGGCCGCACCGATGCCGGCGGCGACAGTGGCGTACGACGGGGTCTTGTGCACCGGGTGGATGGTCGCGAACTTCTGGGGGAAGGCACGGTAGGAGCCCATCGCCAGCATGGTGCGTGAGGTCGGCAGGAACGTGGTGATCAGGCTCGCGGCGCTGGAGGCCAGCACGGCGAGGAACAGCACCAGGTCGAGAGGCTGCCCGAGAACCGGCCGGGCCAGGGCGCCGAAGACGTTGTCGGAGATGTCCTCGTTCCCCAGTCCAAGTCCATCCGTGCCCACGCCGGCGTACATCTGGAGCGACACCGCCACCAGAAGATAGGTGAGCAGGATCGAGACGACGCACAGCAGCGCCGCCCGGCCCGGTGTCTTGTCGGAGTCCTTGGACTCCTCGTTGACCGTGAGCGCGGTGTCCCAGCCCCAGAACGCGAAGATCGACCCGGACAGCCCGGCAATGAAGGCCGACAAGGTCAGTCCTGACGGGCTGAACCAGTCGAGGTCGAAGGAGATCCCGGTCGAGGAGTCGCCGGCCTTGGCGAAGGCGACTATCGCGAGGATGCCCAATACCACCAGCTGGAACAGCACCAGCACGATCTGAACTCGCTCGGTGGTGGTGATTCCCCGGTAGGCGACCCAGGTTGCGAGCGCGATGAAGACCACGCAGGTGACGACGTTGATGAGGCGGTTCTCCCACAGGTCGCTGATCGCGGGGGTGTCCACCAAGTCGCCGAGGAACTGGTAGAAGAACTGCACGGCGACGCCGGCAAGGTTCGAGAGCACGATGATCGTGGCCAGGATCGCCGCCCAGCCGCCCAGCCACCCGACGTACGGCCCGAACGCCTTGGTCGTCCAGGTGAACGACGTGCCGCAGTCCGGCGCGACCTTGTTGAACTCCCGGTAGGCGTAGGCGGCGAAGAACATCGGCAGGAAGCCCGCGATGATGATCACCGGCATCTTGCTTCCCGCCTCGGCGACGAGAATGCCGATGGTCGCGGTCAGCGCGTAGGCCGGTGCGACGGACGAGATACCGAGGACGGTGCCGCCGAAGAGGCCGACGGCGCCCTCGGACAGTCCCTTGCCGACGATATCGGCCTCGGGTTGGTGGTGCAGGTGGTGGTCACCCTTCATGCCCAGTCCCTCTCGACGCCCGAGGCTGGAACGAGTTGCTTGTCACCCCTCGAAACCGTGGTAGATCATCACATGCTTGATGCGGGTGTAGTCCTCGAGCCCGTACATCGAGAGGTCCTTGCCGTAGCCCGAGTGCTTGAAGCCACCGTGCGGCATCTCCCCGATCAGCGGGATGTGCGTGTTGACCCAGACGCAGCCGAAGTCCAGCCGGGCCGCCATCCGTGAGGCAGTGTTGATGTTGCTGGTCCATACCGATGAGGCAAGGGCGTACTCGCTGTCGTTGGAGAGCTGCAGCGCCTGCTCCTCGTCGGTGAACTTCTGGACGGTGAGCACCGGCCCGAAGATCTCGGTCTGGATGAGCTCGTCCTGCTGCTCGAGGTCGGCAACGATCGTCGGCTCGTAGAAGTAGCCCTGATCACCGATCCTGTGTCCACCGGTGGTGACCCGGGCGTGGTCGGGCGCACGGTCCACCAGGCCCGCGACGTGTCCCAGCTGGTTGGCGTTGTTGATCGGCCCGTAGAGGATGTCCTCGTCCTTGGGGTCGTAGCCGGTCCGGGTTTTGTGTGCCGCGTCGGTGAGGGCTGCCACGAACTCGTCGTAGATCCCCTGCTGGGCAATCACGCGGGTCGCTGCGGTGCAGTCCTGGCCGCCGCTGAACAGCCCGGCGACGGAGATGCCCTCGATCGCCGCCTCGACGTCGGCGTCGTCGAAGACCACGACCGGCGCCTTCCCGCCAAGCTCGAGGTGGGCGCGCTTGAGGTCAGCAGCGGCGGCTGTCGCCACGGCGATGCCGGCTCGGGTCGAGCCGGTGATCGAGACGAGCTGGGGAATCGGGTGTGCGGTCAGGGCGGCGCCGGTGTCGCGGTCGCCGCAGACCAGGTTGCAGACGCCTGGCGGGAAGATGTCCTGCATCTTCTCGACCATCCAGGCCGACGAGGCCGGTGTGGTGTCCGAAGGCTTCAGCACCACCGTGTTACCCGCTGCCAACGCAGGTGCGAACTTCCAGACCGACATCATCATCGGGTAGTTCCACGGCGCCACCTGCGCCACCGGGCCGATCGGCTCGCGACGGATGGAGGACGTGTACCCGCGCATGTACTCCCCCGACGACTTGCCCTCCAGCACCCTGGCTGCACCGGCGAAGAACCTGATCTGGTCGACCATCACCGGGAGCTCCTCCGACATGGTCAGGGAGACCGGCTTTCCGGTGTTCTCGCTCTCGATGGCGACGAGCTCATCGGCGTTCGACTCGATCACGTCCGCGAGCTTGAGCAGCGCCTGCTGTCGCTCGCCCGGCGTCGTCCAGCGCCACTTGTCGAACGCGGCGCCCGCGGCCTGGAAGGCCTGGTCGACGTCGTTGGCGTCGGAGTTCGGTGCGGTGGCGTAGACCTCCCCCGTCGAGGGATTGATGATGTCCATCAAGGCACCCGAAGCTGATGCCTGGACCTCCCCGTTGATGATGTTGTGGATGATCTTCTTCTCCGACATTTTCGCCCTCCGTCGTCCGCGCTCTCGGCTCCAGGTTTCCCAATCTAGGCCGTTCTCGGGGCCGCGTCGACAGCCCAGCACGACGCGCATTTCCGGGCCTGTTCGGCCTCGGCGCCGCCGTGGCATAGTGCGAACCGACACTGCTGAAGCGTTCCCTCCGACGCAGGAGAAGCCGATGGCGCTGCATCCGCTCGAACCGCTCGACGAGGCGGAGTTCCGCCAGACCGCCACGGCTCTCCGGCGTGACAGGTCCTTGACGGAGTCGTGGCGGTTCGCCTCCATGGAGCTTCAGGAACCGCCCAAGGCCGAGGTGAAGGCCTGGCGCTCTGGCGACCCCGTGCCTCGCTCGGCGTTGGCCGTGCTCTGGAATCGCGAGGACAACCAGACCTGGGAGGGCGTCGTCGACCTGACCGGCGACCAGGTGGTGTCGTGGACGCACGTACCCGACGTCACTCCGCACTTCACCGTGGACGAGTACCACGAGGTCGACGAGGCAATGCGAGCCCACCCTGACGTGGTCGCGGCCCTTGCGGCTCGGGGCATCACCGACATGTCACTGGTGGCCGTCGAGGTGTGGACGTACGGCCGGGCCCTGATGCCGGAGCAGTGGCGCGACCGGCGTCTGGGCTGGTGCGACATCTGGTACCGCGAGACCCCCGAGGGAAACCTCTATGCGCACCCGGTGTCGGGACTCAAGGTGGTCGTCGACGTCAACACGATGGAGCTGCTCGAGCTCGAGAACGACCATGATCACGGCCAGCCCGAGGTCGACGCCGAGTACGTCCCGGGCGCGTGGACCGGCGCGCAACGCACCGACCTGGCCCCGCTGCACATCACCCAGCCCGAAGGCGTCTCCTTCACCCTCGAGGGCACCGAGCTCAGGTGGCAGAACTGGACGATGCGGCTCGGCTTCAACTACCGCGAGGGTCCAGTGATCTACCAGGTGGCCTACGACGACCACGGGACCACGCGCGAGGTCGCCTACCGGATGTCGTTCACCGAGATGGTCGTTCCATACCGCGATGCCTCGTTCGACCACTACCGGCGTACGGCGTTCGACGTCGGCGAATGGGGACTCGGTTTCATGACCACGTCCCTCGAGCTCGGCTGCGACTGTCTCGGCGAGATCCGCTACGTGGACGCCGTCCTGCACGACACATTGGGCGAGCCGTACACGATCAAGAACGCCATCTGCCTGCACGAGGAGGACAACGCCGTCCTCTGGAAGCATGTCGACCACGACCTGGGCGCCGAGGTCCGGCGGATGCGCCGGATGGTGGTGTCGTGCCACGCGACTGTCGCGAACTACGAGTACCTCGTCTACTGGCGCTTCTACCAGGATGGCAACATCGAGTGCGAGGTGCGTGCGACCGGGCTGATGGTCACCACGCCGTACGACGCGGATGGCTCCCCTCCGGCAACGGGCACCGTCGTCGACAACCGCACCTACGCTCCGTTCCACCAGCATTTCCTCGTCGCGCGACTGGACCTCGACATCGACGGCGACCAGAACACCGTGATGGAGGTCGACTCGAAGGCGTTGCCGGTCTCCGCGGACAACCCCTACGGACTCGCTGTCGTCACCGAGGCCACCCCGGTCACCTCGGAGGCGGAGTCGGCCCGGGACTTCAACTGGGCGACGCAACGGTCGTGGAAGGTGGTCAACACGAGCCGCACCAACTCGGTCGGGACAAACCCGGCGTACAAGTTGGTGCCCACAGCCTCGATCCCGCCGATGATGGACCCGGACGCCCCGCAGTACCTCCGCGCGCCGGTCATCGGTCACACGGTCTGGGTGACGCGGCACCATGACGACGAACGCTGGCCCTGCGGGGCCTACCCCACTCAGTCGGAGCACGACGACGGCATGACCCGCTGGATCGCGGACGACGAGCCGCTGGAGAACACCGACGTCGTCCTCTGGTACGTCTTCGGCATCCATCACGTCACCCGGGTGGAGGACTGGCCGATCATGCCGGCGGACACGATCGCGTTCTGGCTCAAGCCGTTCGGGTTCTTCGACCAGAACCCGTCCATCGACGTGCCACCCTCGCTGAAGGCGGACGGCGGGCCGGAGACAGTCACTGCCACACAGGGGCCGGGCAGCACGAGCACGGAGAGCATGGCGAGCATGCCCACGAACGCTGAAGCTCCGCTCTGTGCAGAAAGAAACCTTTCGTCGTAAAGGCTCCCGCGGCTCATCCGGAAACCCACCGCTCAGGGGTCACACCGGGGCTGTACAGCCGGTTCACGTCCGTCCTAGCCTTGCCAGAACAGGCTCACTCCGCGTGGGCCAGGATTCGGGGTGGCCACCGATGAGAGTCTACGAAGCGATCGTCAAGGGGCTCGAAAGCGTCGGGGTCGGAGCAGCGTTCGGCGGCGCGGGGGAGAACGCCGCAGGGCTGATGCTGGCGCTGAAGGACTCCGAGACCATCCGGCCGATCATCACCCGGCACGAACAGGCCGCGTCCTTCATGGCCTGCGGTTACGCGATGTACACCGACAAGCTCGGCTTCTGCTTCGCGACCGCTGGACCTGGAGCGTTCAACCTCTTCTCGGGTCTGGGGGTCGCGATGTCCGACTCCTACCCGGTGCTGGCGGTCTCCGGGTACGCACCGATGGAGTGGAAGGGCCGAGGATCGCTCAACGAGACCTCGGGCTGGAACCGCACCCCGAACTCGCTGGACATGTTCGCCGCTACGACGAAGGGGTCGTTCCTGATCACGCGGATCAACGACACCTGCGACGTCTTGGAAGAGGCAGTGAACCTCGCGTTCGAAGGCCGCCCAGGGCCGGTGCACATCACGGTGCCGGAGAACCTCACCGATCGCGAGCAGAGCGTGGAGAACTACCACGACATCGACCTCAGGGTGGCCCCGGTGGTCGCCGACGAAGCGCACGTCGAGGCCGCTGCGGATGCCCTGGCAACCGCGCTGAAGCGCGGGAAGAAGATCGTCGCCCTGGTCGGGTTCGGCGCCATCCGCAGCCATGCCGAGGTGGAGGTGAAGCGTTCATCGAGCGCTTCCAGATCCCGCTGCTGACGACACTGGATGGCAAGGGCATCGTCTCCGAGGGTCATCCGCTGTGCGTCGGGGTGTTCTGCGACAGCGGGCACGCGAGCGCCTGGAAGGCGTTCCGGGAAGCCGACGTGGTCCTGGCAGTCGGCAACGCCTTCAACCAGCACGCCACGTTCGACTACCACGACGATCTGTTCACCGACAAGACGCTGATCCACGTCAACATCTCCGCAACCGAGATCGACAAGGCCTACAAGGCCGACCACGCCCTTGTCTCCGATGCTCGTTCCGCGATGGAGGCGCTCTACACGGCCCTGGACAACCGGATCGACGGGGTCGAGAAGGTCACCGTCGACGGGCAGGACTGGGAGAAACGGCAGATCCCCCGGCTGACCGACTGCCTGCACCCCGGCCAGCTCGCCCAGACGATCGGCGAGAAGCTCCCGCCGGGAGGAGTGCTGCTCGCCGACGCCGGAGCGCACCTGGGCTGGCTTGGCTACTACGTCGAACTCGAGGAGGGTCAGCACTTCCGCAAGGCCGGCGAGTTCGGCCCGATGGCGGGGCACACCAACGGCGCGCTCGGGGTGAAGGTGGCCCACCCCGACCGGACAGTGGTCGTCGGGTGCGGAGACGGCTGTTACAACCTCTCGGGCTTCGAGCTGATGACCGCGGTCGAGCACGACATGCCAGTCATCTGGGTCATCTTCGACGACCGCGAGTTCAAGCTGATCAAGATCTACCAGGTCGCCGCGTACCAGGACACCGGCCTCGTCGAGTTCCGGAACCCCAACTACGCCGCCTACGCCCAGGCGTGCGGCGCCGACGGCTACACCGCGGAGACCCTGGAGGAGTTCGAAGTGGTCTTCGACCAAGCCCTCGCGTCGGGCAGACCATCAGTCATCGACGCGCGCATCACGCGCTGGGCGATCCCGCACTTCAGCCCGTCACCTGACGGTGTCATCTCCGGCATCGTCGAGACGCTCGAGGAAAGGTTGCGGTCCTGATGGCGAAGCGCGCGACGAACCGCACGACATCGATCACGATTCCCACCCAGCGCGAGGGACGCCGTTCCTCGGGCATCCAGTGGTCCGAGGAGTACAGCGGGGGGAGCCCCGAGACCGAACGCGCGGAGTTCGAGGCGTTCGCTGCGACCATCATGGCCGCCCAGGCCATCGCGAGGAAGACGGCGAGCCGTCACGGGGTCCCTCACGGTGCCGAACGAACGTTGCACGCCAAGTCGACACTCGCCCTCGACCACGCCGAGCTGAGGTTCCGCGACGACCTCCCCGACGACCTGCAGCACGGGTTCGCGCGGCCCGGTGCGGCGTACCGCACCATCGTGAGGTTCTCCAACGCCTCGAACGCCGCCCAGCCGGACTTCAAGCCCGACCTGCGGGGCGTCGCGATGCGCGTGGGGGTCGACGAGTCGACCTCGCACGACCTGTTGATGACGAACTTCCCGGTCTCGCACGCACGCAACGCGCGCCAGTTCGTCGAGTTCGCCCATGCCACCGCAGGCGGCACCGTGTCCCGGCTCGTCGGTGTGGTGAAGCTCGTGCGGATGTTCGGGGTGCGTGAGACCCGCAGGATGCTCAAGAACCTCACCACAGCGCGGCGCCATCTACCCGACAGCGTGCTCACCGAGACCTACTGGAGCCGCGGGGCGATGTGCTGGGGCCCGCGGCTCGCGGTGCGCTACCTGATCCGGCCGGCACCTGGCACCCGCAGGACGACACCGTCGCGGACCGACCCGGCGTACCTCTCCACGGAGGCTGCCAGGCGGATCGGCGCCGGTGATGTCCACATGGAGCTGTGCATCCAGCGTTACCGGGATCCGACGTCGACCCCCATCGAGGACGCGGGAGTGGAGTGGACCGAGGCGGCGGCGCCGATCGAGCCAGTGGCGGTCCTCACCGTTCCCCGAGGTGACGTCACCACCCCCGAGGCGCAGACGAACGCACGCGCCGTCGACGCGCTCGCCTTCAACCCGTGGAACACCACCGACGAGTTCCGTCCGCTGGGGAACCTCAACCGGGCACGGAAGTCTGCATACGACGCCAGCGCGGCCGTTCGCACCGGCACGCGCTGGCGCACCGAGATTCCACGGCGCAACGTCGTGCTGGGCGCCGGCGCGCGCGCAGTCTTCTCGCGGGTGAACCGCCTCGTGCCCTGGCACCGGCTGCCTGTGCGGATGTCCGTCCTGAACCTCGAGGCGTTCCGGCATGTGCTGCGCAAGCAGAACCTGATCGACACCGAACCGCGGGAGGCACCACCCCGGGCGCGGACAGTGCCCTCGACTCCGCCTGAGAAGTCCCGCTGGGCTCGCACCTTCGATGGCCGGGACAACGACCTCTCGGCACCGGAGATGGGCGCGGTCGGTGCCGCCTTCGGACGCAACCTCGAGCCGGACTACCGCCCGAACTCCTTCAACCACCCGAACCCGGTCACCGTCAGCCAGCAGCTCCTGGCGCGCGAGCAGTTCCTGCCCGCCAAATCGCTGAACCTGCTCGCGGCGGCCTGGATCCAGTTCCAGGTCCACGACTGGGTCAACCACCCCCGGCACCCGCTCGGCGTGGATGACGTGAAGGTGCCGATGCCCGGTGGCCTGACCTGGCAGAACACCCCCGGCGGCAGGTCCGAGAACCTGATGCGGATCGCGGGGAACAAGGCCCTCGCCGTCGACCCCGACGGCACCCAACGGCTCTTCGCCGACGCCGCCTCGCACTGGTGGGACGCCTCGGAGGTGTACGGAACCGACCAGGCACAGAGCGCCGCGTTGCGTGAGGGCGCAAAGCTGCGGCTGACCGACGAGGGCTACCTCCCCGAGGACGCCTCCGGCATGGACATCACCGGCTTCAACGAGAGCTGGTGGCTGGGGCTCTCCGGCCTGCACACGCTGTTCGCCCGGGAGCACAACGTCGTCTGCGACGGACTCCGCGCGCAGTATCGGGGATGGAGCGACGAACGGGTCTACCAGACCGCGCGGCTGATCGTCGCGGCGCTGATCGCGAAGATCCACACCGTCGAGTGGACCCCGGCGATCCTGGCCACGGAGGCGATCGACCTCGGGCTGAAATCGAACTGGAACGGTCCCCCGTCGAACGACTGGCTGACCCGGCTCGGCATCTGGTTGATGGACACCCACGCGAGTGTCGGCATCCCCTCGACCACACCGGACCACAGCGGGGTGCCGTACTCACTGACCGAGGACTTCGTCACCGTCTACCGGATGCATCCACTGATCCCCGACGACTACCGGTTCGTCGACCACACCGACGGCAGACTGCTCGGAACGCGTTCCTTCCTCGACATCACGGGCACCAAGGCCGACGACGAGCTGCGGTCACTGGGGATGGAGAACCTCCTGTACTCCTTCGGCATCGCGAACCCCGGCGCGATCACCTTGCACAACTTCCCGCAGTCGTTGCGGGCCTTCGAACGCGACGGGGAACGGATCGATCTCTCGGTCGTCGACCTCGTCCGTACCCGCAGGCGAGGGGTCCCGCGATACAACGACTTCCGCGAGGGGCTGCACAAGCCACGGCTGCGGGACTTCGAGGAGCTCTCTACGAGCCCGGAGTCCGTACGCCGGATGCGTGAGCTGTACGGCAGCGTCGACGACGTGGACACGATGGTCGGCCTGTTCGCAGAAACGCCCCCCGAAGGGTTCGGGTTCTCCGACACTGCTTTCCGGATCTTCATCCTGATGGCCTCGCGGCGCCTGCAGAGCGACCGGTTCCTCACCGTCGACTTCCGCCCTGAGATCTACTCACCGTTCGGGATGGACTGGGTCGCCCAGAACTCGATGACGAGCGTCATCCTGCGGCACTGCCCCGACGTCGCGGCGATGCTCCCCCGGGGTCAGAGCGCCTTCGCGCCGTGGCGCGTCAAGGTGCCCCGTGCTCCGCGGTCAGCACGCACGACCGAGGGGGGCCGACGATGACCACGCAGCGGACGAACAGCCACCCCGGGCTCGAGGCGCTCGCCGCGCGTCCACTGGTCGGCACGATCTGGGGTCGCCGTACGCAC
>Ga0075530_1000963_pt1 | contig 13677 bp, 10 predicted proteins | sample NGEPerD_2_FD_75101 | JGI IMG/M metagenome (GOLD analysis project Ga0075530, IMG submission 75101) | Arctic peat soil microbial communities from the Barrow Environmental Observatory site, Barrow, Alaska, USA - NGEE PermafrostL1-D | ecosystem: Environmental > Terrestrial > Soil > Wetlands > Peat ...
TAAGAAGCTGCTTTTTCATTAATAACGGCTGCCATGCCATGTGTGGTAGAATCTCCATCCAAAATTTGAATTTCATATCTGTTTTGAAGGTAAACACCACTATTCCCCCCTTCATTTTCAATTAAAAACTCTACATGCAATCTAAAGTCTTCAAATTTCTCTTTGGTCACGATATCTGCCGCTCCATAAAGCCCGTTAGCGGCAGCAGGATCATTTGTGTTTACTGCAGTTCCCGGTACCAGTGGATACTGAACTATTTCCCATTTTATTGGCATTTTTTCTGCCAGTCGGGGACCTTCCCAATAAGTCCAGTTTTTATCCAAACTTTCCTTTGATCCATCAAACAGTATTTGTGCCTCCATTGGTGCTTTGGCGCCAACCCCAATTTGAGAAAAAAGACACCCATGAGTTGCAAATAAAATTAAAGTCAATAATTTAATCGGTATTGATCGGTAATTTTGTGAGTTGAACATTTTTTGGTTTTAGAAGATTCTTTACAAATTGTTTTGAATGTAATCAAAGCTTTTGGTAAGGCTTTGGTAGGGATCCATTTCAAAATTCTCCTGCTCAATAATAAAATGTTCAACACCTGATTTTTCAGCATTATTAAAAATTTCTTCAAAATTTATTGAACCACTTCCTATTTCAGTATTTAATTTGGAGTCTTTCCTGCTCATGTCTTTTACATGCCAGAGTTTAAACCTACCTGGATATTTTTCAAATAAAGACACAGGGTCTTTTCCCGCTCTAATTACCCAATATATATCCATCTCAAAATCCACTAAATCTTTATCTGTATTTTGGAGAAAAACATCAAAACCATTTTCCCCGTTGTAATCATAAAATTCAAAGTCATGGTTGTGATAAGCCAGTTTTAATCCAGCTTTCTGACACATTTCGCCAGCCCTGTTTAATTTATCGGTTAAACGTTTATAATCATTAATTGAAGTGCGCAATTCTTCTGCAATATGAGGAACAACTACATATTTTTGTTCCAGGGTATTGGCAACATCCAACAGGTAATTAAAATCGCTATCAGTCCCATTAACCCCTAGAAACTCATTCACTCCATAATGTCCGCTGGGAGTTACCAGGCCATTGCCATCCAGAATATTCTTAAACTCCTTAACATCGAATCCCCAGAATTTCCCTTCAGGCGAATAACCATAGGTTTCAATTTCTTTAAAACCGATGTCAGACAGTTTCTTCATAACATCCTTAACATTTCCGTCTATTATATCCCTCAACGAATAAAGTTGAATTCCCAATGTTCGTTTTTTATTGGATGAAAAGGCCATAGAAGGCATTAGGACCGTTCCAGCAAGAGCCAATCCTGACAGTTTGAGAAAAGTTTTTCTATGTATCATTTTATTGTTTTTTTGGTTATGTAAATTATTAAACAGGCCTTAATTTAAAAAAAAATCCCGAAATCAAGGTTACAATATATATGCTTTTAAGGAAAAAACTTAATATTCGTTAAAGAGACCAGGCATTTCCAACGTCGGACAAAGGAATACAACCCATATATGTTCCGGGAATAGGATCATAACTTAAAACTTCTTCGCCTATTTTCTCTGAAGTGTAAAAACCATACAAGCTGTGGTATCTAACAGAAAGTAAAAATTTATAAATTAAATAATCGTCATGATTTTTGCTGTTCAAACCATATTGGTCGATTACCTCCTGTTCGTCAAATTTTGTGAGTTGAAAAATCTTTTCCTGGCTTTCATCTGAAATACCGAAATATGTATCCAACAACGCATTGTATTCTTCTTTTGAACCGGATGCCGGATCTTTATTAAAGTGTTCAATAAAACTTTTTTCAAAGAGGTAACCCCCTTTCTTAAAGATATCCATTGCTTCTTCTGAAGCAACATTAGCATACATTTTATCAATAAATTCAGGGATATTTAAATCAACTGCTCCAACAATTTCATTTGGTGGCAGAATAATATCAGCTAATTGTGTTACTATATATTTTTGATTATTAATAAAAAAAAGCGGCTGCCAGGTCTCTGCCTCTGATGTACACGAATATAGCATGCTGAATAAAGTTGGTGCAGCTAAAGTATAACCTAGAGCTAATGACATTTTTTTTAAGGCGTTTCTTCTATTCATCGGTTGCAAATTTAAAGTCTGAAGTGTTCAATATCCTGAATTGTAAAAGGTGATTTCTATTAAATGTTTTTGAACTTATTTTTCTTAAACTGCTTAGCGGCGTGATTGGCAGCTCTGGCAGTTAGGGTCATATAAGTAAGAGATGGATTTTGTGAAGCAGAAGAAGCCATACAGGCACCATCTGTCACGTATACATTTGGAACTGCGTGAATTTGGTTGTTCTCATTCAATACAGAAGTTTTTGGGTCTCTTCCCATTCTGGCCGTTCCCATTTCGTGAATTCCATTTCCGGGAAAACAAGGTTCCTGATAGCCTTTAACATTTTTAAATCCAGCTGCTTTAAGCATTGCTACAGCTTGTTTTTCAGCATCTTCCCTCATCAACATTTCGTTTTCCTTAAACTCCACATCAAAGGTTAGTGTGGGTAGTCCCCATTCATCTAATTTTTCATTATTAAGGGTCACCTTGTTCTCATGATATGGCAAACATTCACCAAAACAGTTAACTCCAATCTCCCATTCTCCTGGTTTAAGCAGTGCCTCTTTTAATTCCTCTCCATAACTCATTTCTCCTATGGCCCGTCTCCAATCGGTACGGCTTGCGCCTCCTTGCATTCCATAACCTCTTACAAAGTTCATTTCCTTTTTATTGTCGAGGTTCCTGAACCTGGGAACAAAAAAACCTGTAGGCTTTCTTCCTTTATAATACTCTTCTTCATGGTTTTCCGAAATAGCTGTAGCTCCCACTTTAAAATGATGATCCATTATATTATGGCCAAGCTCACCGCTATCATTTCCTAAACCATTGGGAAATCTTTTTGATTTGGATTTCAATAAAATACCTGCAGTTGGCATGGTTCCGGCACAACAGAAAATTATTTTTGCATAAAACTCGAGATTTTCATGGGTAATCGTGTCAATAACACGGACACCAATTGCCAATTTTTGCTCTTCGTCATAAATTATCTCATGCACTATTGAATTAGGCCGAAGGGTCATATTTCCAGTACGTTCGGCCGCTGGCAATGTAGATGCGTTACTGCTGAAATAAGCCCCATAAGGACAACCCCTTATACACCTGTTTCTATATTGACAATTTGAACGACCTTCTCTCAATTCATCCCCTGTTAAGTTGGCAACCCTTCCGTGTATTACCATTCTGTCATCAAAATTTTGAGCTACGCCATCCTGGAAATCTTTCTCAACACAGTTTAGCTCCATCGGGGGTGTAAAAATACTATCTGGAAGTTGGGAAAGGCCTTCAGATTTTCCGCTTATCCCAACAAATTTTTCGACCTTTTCATACCAGGGAACCAAATCTTTATAACGAATGGGCCAATCTACACCGTGGCCATCTTTTAAATTGGCCTCAAAATCCATGTCACTCCATCTAAAAGACATTCTCGCCCACATAAGGGACTTTCCTCCAACGTGATACCCTCTAATCCAATCAAAACGTTTAGTTTCTTCATAAGGATGTTCAAGATCATTTACAAACCAATGTTTACTCGCTTCATTAATAGTGTATCCGGTTCGGGCTTGTTTTAACTGCTTTTTTGCTTCCTCCCGTTTAAGTTCTCCTTTAAATTCATAATCCCAGGGATCATCATACATGGTGGGGTAATCTGTAATATGTTCTACCATTCTACCCCTTTCAAGAACCAGGGTATTTAAACCGTTTTCGCATAACTCCTTTGCTGCCCAGCCTCCAGTAACTCCTGTTCCGATGACAATGACATCAAAATTTTGCTTTTCTTCAGTTGAATTATTATCCGCCATATTTTAAAAATTTCAAAATTAAAATTACCTTTTTTACTCCCTAAGCTTAAAAATTGATTTCGACCTTTGTAGTTTTATTAAAAACTCACTTTGTGCATATATTCCCTAAAAAGACCCTGCCATGTCTTTTACATAAGCATTCTAAATTCCTGATTCAGTGATTTTTTCAGGGATAAATGCCTCATTACACTAATTATTAATATCCAGGATTTTGTTCTAAAATGCCTCTGCTTAAATTAATGATATCCTGAGGTATAGGGTAAACCTCCGCAGTGGGCTGAAAGCTGGCACCTGTTAAGTGGGAACGTTTTGTGCTTTCAACTTCCAAATAAGCGTTGAGTACCTGGGAAGCCTTACCTTTTCTAACCAGTTCAAAAAAGCGGTGGCCTTCAAGTGCTAACTCTATCCTTTCCTCAAAGTCAACAGCTTTTATGGCCATATCTTTATCAAGAAAACTGGAATAAACACCAACTACATAATTTGCTGCGGCTGTACCGTCATTTCTTCTAACAAAATTTAAAGGGTTTGCTGCTCTTTCCCTCACTCTGTTCACCAATGTTTTTGCTGTTTCCAAATCACCTTCATCAGCTGCAATTTCTGCCCTCCATAATAAAACTTCCGCAAAACGGATGATGTTCAAATTGATGGAATTAACACCTCCCCACCCAGGCCTATTGATAATGAACCATTTCTGTTTACAAAGAATATTTGCAAAAACAATGAAAATTCCTCTTAACGGCTCCTTTTTGTTATAAATTAAACATGGGGTTTATACATTCTTATAAAAACACATGTCTATGTACAAAAAATTGGCTTAATTATATTTTACTAAACTATATGTTTAGGCAATCTTAAACTAATATTATATTGTCATATTTTTGTATTATAATTTCACCTGTCAAAAATACATTTAGCACATTAATTCTTAGTTTTCAGCACTATATTCATTGATTATGTGTTAAAGGTTGTTTTATTTTTAAGAAAGTTTTAACCTAATGGAAATTTAGCATTGCACCAGCTTTCCTTAATCGATAAAATAGTATCATTCCTAATTTGAGTAGATGCAGTTTTGGTTGAGATTGTGACTTAGGGTTCCTTTTTTGAGGAAATAGAGAAATTACCACATAACAACTATTATTATCATCTGGAAAATTTCACTAATTTCCGGATTAAAACACTCCTTTTCCCATCGCTGTTAGCTACAGGTTGTAACAAAATATTTTATATATATGGACTTTTGTACAATATTCTTAAATTCTGCTTTTGTGAATTTCGGCAAAAAATGTTTCTAATTATAAGACGCGTTTAATTCCGGAAAATTCTGCTCTATAATGGCTTGGAGTACATTTTTTGCTTTTCTTAAAAACCCGGTTAAAATTGGCAATGTTATTAAAACCACATTTATAAGCTATTTCGGCAATACTCAATTTTTTTTCGATTAACCACCGGGAGGCAAAACCTATTCGGGTATCGTTTACATATTCAACAAAGGTTTTACCTGTACGTTTTTTAATAAACCTGTTAAAGGAAACCGGACTCATATTTACAAGTTTGGAAACTTCGGAAAGTGTGATCTTAGAAGAGTAATTCTCCTGAATAAATTCATAAATCACTTTAATCCTATCACTATTTTCAAAATCTTTATAATTTGCTGAGTAGGTAGATAATAAACGCTGGTTTGTGGAAAGAGCCAAATCCTGTAAAATAGAAATAAGTTCCAAAAAGTAATTTATAGTGTCTGTTTTTGATAATTGCTGAAGTTTAGGCAGAATTTTTTTAGAAATTTTCTTTGAAAATAAGATCCCATGGGATGATCTTTCAAACATATCTTTTATAGGCTTCATAACCCGCCGTCCCAAAAGTTTTGAATCTAATAGATCCATATGAAATTGAACAGTAATTTCATGTATTTTATCACTTGTACAGTTATGCATCTGCCATCCGTGGTGCAGGTTGGGGCCAACAAATACTAATTCAATATTTTCAATTTCTTCCAGACTGTCTCCAATCACCCTTCGGACTCCTGCTCCGTTAGCTATAAAGTTTAATTCATATTCAGGATGAAAATGAACGGGGAAATCAAAATTATTTTTCACCCTTTCAAACACTAAAAAGCTGTCTTCCAGAGCTAAAGGTGTTATTTCCCTATGTATATCATTACGTATCATATTAAAACTCGGCTATTATGGATGATATTTTATCGTTATTTGACAATATCCTATCAAATTAATAAAATTAAGTATCCTATTTTTGGGATAGAAAATATTTTTAAAAATTATAGGCTAAATATAAGATTTTGATAAAATTAAATTATTTCAACTACTTACCCTTATTTTACATCAAAATAAATGCAGAATTTAACTAAAATGTTATGCGTTATTTTTAAACTTATACTTTTTTAGATCGTTTAAATCAACCTCAATTTCCCTGGAATAACCTGGGTTTTGTATATAGAAATGCCGGAACTTCTCATTATTTTAAAACTTACAAAGGAGAAATTTCCAAAGGTGATTTTAAAAAAAATTGAAGATTTGGAAGAAATATTATTTTTTAAATGAGGTAAAGAAAATTTCCCGCTAAAAAAATTTATACTAAATGCTACAAGGCTTAGATATTGCAATTATTTTACTTTACCTCGTAGGCACAATTATTATAGGGCTTGCTTTAAGAAAAAAGGCTCAAAAAAGCAAAGATGATTATTTGCTGGGAGGTAAAAAACTTCCCTGGTATATGTTGGGGCTTTCAAATGCCTCGGGGATGTTTGATATTTCCGGGACCATGTGGCTGGTGACGCTCACTTTTGTCTACGGATTTAAAAGCATATGGATTCCCTGGTTATGGCCTGTATTTAATCAGGTTTTTTTAATGGTTTATCTCGCCGCCTGGCTAAGAAGGTCTAATGTAACTACCGGGGCTGAATGGATCTTATTTCGGTTTGACAGCAAAAAAGGAGGAAGAAGGTCACATACTATAATTGTTATTTTCGCCATTTTAAGTTGTCTCGGATTTTTAGCATACGGCTTTATTGGACTCGGAAAATTTATTGAAATATTTATCCCCTGGGAGATCGTTTCAAATTACATTCCTTTTGGGGTTCCTCCTGAATATATTCCTCATTTTTATGGTATAATATTCACTTTATTTGCTGTTTTTTACTCTATTATGGGAGGAATGTCCGGTATTGTATGGACGGATGTAATGCAATATAGCATAATGACAATTTCCTCAATTGCAATCGCTGTAATAGCATGGCAAGCCATGGGAGGTAATTCTTTGAATGTTCCCGAAGCCTGGCATAATCCATTGTTCAATTGGGAATTAAATATGGATTGGAGCGGTATTATAGATGAAGTAAATACCAAGATAAAATCAGACGGATATTCCCTGTTTGGGATTTTCTTTATGCTTATGGTGTTTAAAGGAATTTTAGCCAGCATTGCAGGGCCGGCTCCAAATTACGATATGCAAAAAATCCTCTCTACAAAATCCCCTTTGGAAGCTGCAAAAATGAGTGCTCTATCTATTGTAGCCTTAATTCCTACCCGGTATTTAATGGTGGGTGGATTTTCAGTCTTGGGAATCCTTTTTTATGAACAGCTAAATTTAACTTCCGCCGGAATTATAGATTTCGAAAAAGTTTTGCCTGCGGCTATTCAACAATTTATCCCAGTTGGTTTATTGGGTTTTCTGCTGGCCGGGCTTTTAGCCGCATTTATGTCGACTTTTGCCGGCACGTTAAATGCCGCGCAGGCCTATTTGGTGAACGATATCTATCTCAAGCACTATAATCCGGAAGCTTCCTCCAATCAGGTAAAAAGGATGAATTACAGCAGTGGAATTGTAGTTGTTTTAGTGAGCATTGTCCTTGGGTTCTTTGTTCAGGACGTGAATTCAATTTTACAGTGGATTGTCTCAGCTTTATATGGCAGCTATGTTGTATCAAACCTATTGAAATGGCATTGGTGGCGCTTCAACGGGGAAGGATACTTTTGGGGGATGCTTTCAGGTATAATCCCCGCGCTTATATTTCCCATTTATATGGATACTCTGGATTTATACTATTTCCCTGTAATTTTGTTAATTTCTATTGCCGGAAGTATTGTTGGAACCTTTTCCGCACCACCAACCAATGAAAAAGTATTAATGAATTTTTACCGCAAAACAAGGCCATGGGGATTTTGGAAACCAATTCAGGAAAAGGTGGAACAAGAATATCCCGATTTCAAAAAAAACAAAGAATTTTTAAGGGATATGTTCAATATTATCATTGGAGTTCTTGCCCAAACCTTGTTAGTTGTAATTCCGCTTTATCTCATTTTACATCAGAATATTCCGTTGGTTATATCAATATTAGTACTTGGAATTTGTGTTATTATTTTAAAAAAAACCTGGTGGGATAACATTAATCGTGCATCTAATTATTAATAACAACAATTTAAAATGGACTCTAAATTACCAAATAACACAAATAAAAAGATCCCAGATTACAGGAGCCTTTTGGAAAAATATAATGAGCTAATTAATAAAACTAATATTCCTTTAGATTTTTCGAATGGAATATTTGACCGCTATAAAAACCCGGTGATAACGGCGGCTCATACGCCAATAAATTGGAGGTATGATTTGAATCCTGACACAAACCCTTTGGGCCTTGAAAGGATTGGGATTAATTCAACCTTTAATCCGGGTGCTATAAAATGGAAGAATAAATATGTGCTTGCCGTTAGGGTAGAAGGGAACGACAGAAAATCATTTTTTGCAATGGCAGAAAGTCCTAATGGGATCGATAATTTTAAATTCTGGGAAAAACCAATAGTTTTACCCCAAACAGAGGAACCGGATACCAATGTTTATGATTTAAGGCTTACAGCCCATGAAGATGGTTGGATTTACGGAATCTTTTGCACAGAAAGAAAAGACAAAAGAAAACCTCAGGATCCCACAGCAGCAATAGCTAATGCGGGGATTATTCGCACAAAAAATTTAATGACCTGGGAACGCCTTCCAGATTTAATTTCGAATTCCAGGCAACAACGTAATGTTGTCTTGCATCCCGAATTTGTTGAAGGAAAATATGCTTTATACACCCGTCCGCAGGATCATTTTATTGAAGTAGGTCAAAGTGGGGGTATTGCACTGGGATATGTAAGGGATATGCAGAACCCTATTCTGAAAGATGAAAAAATCATTAACCAAAATATTTACCATACCATTTATGAGATGAAAAACGGTCTTGGACCGGCACCTCTTAAAACCGATGAAGGTTGGTTGCATATGGCACATGGAGTAAGAAACACGGCTGCGGGTTTACGCTATACACTTTATCTTTTTATGACCTCTTTAGAAGATATTTCAAAAGTAATTTATCAGCCTGCAGGTTATTTTATGGCTCCAAATTATGAGGAAACTGTGGGGGATGTCCCAAATGTGCTTTTTTGCAGCGCCTGGATAAAAGACAATGACGGGAAAATTTTTATTTACTATGCATCATCAGATACCAGAACTCACGTGGCGGTTTCAACTGTAGAAAAATTAATGGATTATACTAAAAATAGCCCAAGAGATGAATTTACATCGGCGGCTTCTGTAAATAATATATTAAAACAAATTCAAAAAAATAAAGAATTGGAGTAATGCAGCAAAATCCGGAAAAAATATTTCAAACCGAATTAACTTCAGAATTAAATAATATCCTGAATTATTGGATAAATTTTAGTGTAGACAAAGTTAACGGTGGGTTTATTGGTCAACGTGATCACTTTAATCATGAGGTATTGCTGGCTTCTAAAGGAATTGTTTTAAATACCCGGATTTTATGGACATTCTCTGCAATAGGGAATTATATTCAAAATAAAAAACTTCTCCCTTTTGCAGAAAAGGCATACGATTATTTAAAGAAATATTTTAAAGATGAGAAATTCCATGGAATATATTGGGAGCTGGATGCTTATGGAGTTCCTTTAAATAAAAGAAAACAAATTTATGCACAGGCTTTTGCCATTTATGCTTTATCTGAATATTACCTGCTCACCAAAGATGAAAATGCTAAAAATTGGGCGTTTTCACTTTTTAGTTTAATTGAGGATCACGCCAGGGATAAAGATACCAACGGATATTTAGAAGCATTCCAGGAAGATTGGTCGCCAATAGAAGATATGCGTTTAAGCGAAAAAGATAAAAATGCCGCTAAAACCATGAACACGCATTTGCATATATTGGAAGCATATACTTCTTTACTTCAGATTGCCGGAAATGAAAAGCCAAAGGTAAATGAGGCATTGGAAAACCTGGTTCATTTATTTTTAGATAAATTCCTGGATAAAAGCAATCAACATTTTCAATTGTTTTTTGATAAAAAATGGAACCGTTCAGGAAATGTTGTCTCTTATGGCCATGAAATTGAGGCTATTTGGTTGCTCATTGAAGCCGCTAAGGTATTAAAAAATGAGAACCTCATGGAAAAAACGCGTTAGGCCGCAGTATCTGTGGCACATGTTTTTATCAATGAAGCATACATAAAAAATGGAGGGGTTTTAAATGAAAAAGATCTTGATTCCGGAAAAGTGGATACAGACAGGCACTGGTGGCCCCAGGCTGAAGCCATGGTTGGTTTGGACTATGCCTTTAAGATTTCAGGAGAAAAAAAATTTAGGAATGCAAAATTTGATATCTGGGAGTTTATCAAAAAGAATATTAAAGATCATGAAAACGGGGAATGGTTTTTTAGAATAGACAAAAATAATATCCCTTATAAAAATGAAGATAAGCTGGGAATGTGGAAATGCCCTTATCACAATTCCCGCGCTTGCCTAATTCTACTCAGTTTGGATAAACAAGAATTTTAGTGAATTCCGTAAAATACCTATTGAGTTTATTTGGAATTATGTGGAGATTTCCCTGATAATTTTTTGTTCCTTTTTTTGCAGAGATCAAAACAAAAATATCGTCATTAAACATGTCTTTTGACAATATAAGGAAATCGTCCCAATTCACAAAATGTCGAAACTCCAGGGAAGCCTTTATCTTGAGCATTTTTATCAAATTTTCAATCGCATTTTGAGTTTCGGGAGTGCAATTCATTATAATGGGAATGCTCAATTCCTCTGATAGTTTAATGAGTTTTTTTACCCATAACTGAAATCCTTCTGCTTTTTCAGAATGGGCAGTTGCAGCCACAAACATTCTTTGATGAGTTTCCCAGGGTTTTATCACATCACAAATAAAAGTGGTTTTTGTGGTTTTTTCGAGAATTTCTCCCATTTTTCCACCCGTTATATCTTCTATACCCTGAGTGCTTGTTGGCCAGCCCAAAATGATCAAATCGGCTATCAGTTCTCTTGATTTTCGATAAATCCCATTGGCGACATCCTCATCGATGGTTGATATTATTTCTACCTCTGTCTCAGCAGCCGTTGCCTGTTTCACATATTCATCCAATTTATTCTTTGCCTGGGCGATGTTGAGTTCTGCTTCCTCATCATTTGGCACAACCGAGAGGATGGAAACGGGATTGGCTGAAGTTTTATCTTTGATCAAAATGGCAAATTCCATCAACTTATCAAAGTTCTCAATATTGGCAAGCGGAAGCAAAATGCTTTCCTTCTTATAACTTTCAGATCTCTTGATCTCCTCCGGATTTGTTTCCCTGGATTCTGAAACCAGCAATTTCGCAGCATTTTCAGTGGCTAAAGTTGCCACTATGGAGGTTATCAGGATAAGGATAATAGTTCCGTTTAAAATGTTGATATCTATTATTCCTGCTTTGTAACCCACAATGATAACCGCCAAGGTCGCAGCTGCGTGGCCAGAACTGAGCCCGAAGATCACTTTGCGTTGCGAGGAGGAATATTTGAATAGCAACTGCGTAAAAAATGCAGCGAGCCACTTCCCGCTAATTGCCACAACAGCCAAAGTTATGGCAACAACTATTGCCATATAACCACTTAAAATCACGCTGATATCTACCAACATTCCCACGCTGATAAGGAAGAAGGGAATAAAAAGGGAGTTCCCCATAAATTCAATTCTGTTCATCAGGGCAGATGAATGCGGGATTAAACGGTTTAAGGCGAGTCCGGCGAGGAAAGCTCCAATAATGTCTTCAACTCCGGCCAATTCGGCTAAAAAAGCCGCAAAAAACACCACTGTAAGCACAAAAATATAGTGCGAATGTTTTTCCTTTTCCATTTTGGTAAAGAACCATTTTGCAATTCTGGGAACTACCAAAAACATGATAGCGATAAAAACAGTTAAAGAAACAATCAGTTTTATCCAGAAATTGGTGCTAAGCCCACCTTCCTGTGCATTCCCCAGGATAACGGCCAATATAATCAAAACGGCAGTATCTGTAAGGATGGTCCCGCCTACAGTGACTGCTACGGCTTCATTTTTGGAAATCCCCATTTTGCTTACAATAGGATATGCAATTAAAGTATGGGTTGCAAACATACTGGCTGTAAGGAAACTCGCGTTAAAATCGTATCCAAGCAGGTAAAAACAAACAGGAAATCCTATGCCCAAAGGAAGGGCGAAGGTGAAAAGCCCAAATAATAAACTTTTGTTCCTGTTCACCTTGAACTGGTTCATATCCAGATCTAAACCTGCTATGAACATGATATACAACAATCCAATTTTTGAGAATAGGGCGATTGCCGCATTTTGCTCCAGAAGTCCAAATCCGAAAGGTCCAATTAATATCCCGGAAATAATCAACACAATAATTCCTGGAATATTAAGACGTCTGAAAAGTATGGGGGAAACAAGTATTATGAGTAGGATAAGCGAGAAAACCAATACAGGATTGCTCAGTGGAAGTTGAAATTCATGGGAAAGCATCTCGAGAAAATCATTCATATCAAATAATGTAACTAATTAGTTCATAGAAATTTTTTTAAATACCTAAAGTAAAGTAGATTCCCAAAAAAAATATGTTTGTTTTGCACTATTCACTATTTTTTTCCACTTTCCACTTTCTACTTTCCACTTTCATATCTCAATACTAATCTTCAACTTCCCCGACCAAATCCTTTTGATCCTGTTTATTATCTTCTTTTTGTATTTTTTTACCTAAATAAACAAAATGATAACCTTCTTCAATCTCAACATCTGCACTTTGAGAAGGGATGATTATTAAATTTCCGTTAGAGGTCTTTACAAAAAGCGGAATTATATCGGGGTTGGTTTTTGAAATTTCTACTAGTCCTTCATAATGTTTACGGCTATTCAAGGGCTCTTCATGAATAGATGGATATCTTCTGGCAACATCAGAAAGCTTAATAAAATCATCGGTTTGAGAAAAAAGGCCTTCTGAAGGATTTTTTTCGGGATCGTTCATTTCATCAGAAGAAATAACACGATAGGAACCTTTTTCACCAAATTGTTTTTTGAATTTATTGATGGCAGTTTGATTGATATCGCTGTTTCCGGTGATAGCCATTAAATAACCTACATCGTTTAATTCGATATTATCCATAAGATCATCAGAGTAAACACTTCCTACAATTGCCTCCAATCCCATAGCCCTTGATTTTTTAACATTGTCGGCGTTATTATCCACCAATACCACATGTCTTTTATTGTCCTGAAGGTATTTCGCTATTAATCGTGAAATCATGGAAGCTCCAATAATGAGGATGCCTTCAGAATTTTTGATAAAAATCCCAACAAGTTGGGCAAACATCCGGGCAGTTGCCGCATTTAATAATACTGAAAATAACACGATCATAAAAACCAGCGGAGTGATATATTCGGCTCCTTCCACCCCTTCCTGAACGAGTTTTAA
>Ga0075530_1000964_pt1 | contig 13672 bp, 12 predicted proteins | sample NGEPerD_2_FD_75101 | JGI IMG/M metagenome (GOLD analysis project Ga0075530, IMG submission 75101) | Arctic peat soil microbial communities from the Barrow Environmental Observatory site, Barrow, Alaska, USA - NGEE PermafrostL1-D | ecosystem: Environmental > Terrestrial > Soil > Wetlands > Peat ...
AACCGCCCGACAATGTCTGTACTTCGGTCTAACCTCAACCCATGAATGATTGGGCACCGACATTTTACGAGTACCAAGTCCTTGAAGTGAAGGACTCGCTGTTCCGTGGCAAGCAGTCGAGTGACGCGTTGCAGAACATCATTAACGAACAGGCCCAGTATGGGTGGCGATTCCGTCAGGCGATGGCTGATGAGATCAAGGGCCGTCTGGGTATCGGCTCGACGGCGGGCATGTTGCTCACGTTTGAGCGGGTACGTCCGCCGGTTTAGTCCGCCCGGATCGCTCACATAACACCGCGTCGATTCTCCCCGGGTTCCCAACGCGGGGGGTGGAAAGTGCCGCGAGCACCACGTCGATCTCAGCGAGGGTGTTGGTGTCGCTGACCACGCGAACGCCGACCGTCGCGGCCTCCCCAACAAACTGTCTCATTGTTTGTCTAGTATGGCTCGACTTGTTAAGTCTAAGTGGACTAGACTAAGGTTGTGAAACGGAACGCAGTCATCGGAAAACTCAAGGCTGAAGCTAAGCGACAGGGTGTCGCATTCGATGTGAACGAGTTGACGCGCCACACCGGCATTACGGTCGGAAGTGTCGCCTCGACTCTCAAGCGGCACAGTGAGATTGACGATGTGACTGCACACAAGTTTTTCGACCAGTTCGCAGACGTGCTAGGAAAAGGATGGTGGCGATGATGCGTTACACAGTGACAGCCGAACGTGGAGCCGGACCGGTGTGGGTGTTCCAATGCGTCGAACACCCTGGCGCAATTTCGGAATCAAAGCGACTCAGTGAAGCGGCGACACTTATGCCCGAGGCGATCGCGTTTGTGGCTGGCGTGGCCGAGTCAGACGTCGAAGTCGAAGTACACGTTGAACTCAGCCCGTCCATCGAGGGCCTGCTCGCCGATGCCACCAGCAAACGCGAGGAGTCGGAGCGACTGGCACGTGCCGCTTCGGAGGAAATTCGCAAGACGGCAAAGCTGCTAAGCGCGGATCATTATTCGATGCGCGACATCGGTGAAATCCTCGGCGTTTCGCATCAGCGTGTGGCGCAAATCGTCAACGCTTAGGCAATGTAAAGCCTCGCGGGACTCGGTGCCGATGGCAACTGACCTCGATGGGGCAAGCCTCGAAAAACTGATCGCCCAGCAAATGGTCGCAGCCGAGCTCCACCTCGAACACGACTCGGCAACGAGGCGTACATTCCTCAGTCGGCTTCAGTGCGAAGTGACGAAGTCCTACCTACCTCTTGGCCTGGATCGTTTGGTTACGTCGCGGCGACGATCTGCCCGACGACGTGGGTCACGGAGTTCTTGCCGCCAGTGACACCGAAGACGTATCCGGAGTCGGTCTCGTCGGCGCCGAAAATGACCGTGTTCGGCAGCAGAACCGGTTTCTTGAACTCGACATCTACCCGGTAGGAGTCAGGCAGTCTGTTCTGCAAGGCAGCGAGGCAGCGGGCCTTCGTCCACATACCATGCGCGATGTTGCTGCGGAAGCCAAACGCCTTGGCCGTGATCGGATAGAGATGGATCGGGTTACGGTCGCCCGAGACGGCACCATAGCGACGGCCCAGGTCCGACTTCGTCTTCCAGTGCACTACGCCGACGGGTGCCTTGACACCATCGAGAGGAGCCTTGGCCGTCTCCTTCGAGCCACTGGCACCTCCCGCTTGCGGGGGATGGCCGCGGGAAAACAAAGTCATGGTCTCATCCCATGCGAGTTCACCGTCGATGGTCACGGTCGTCACAATGTCGATCAGTTGTCCCTTGGGGTGTCGACGGAGCGCCTCGGCGTGCACGGCGACGTCGAGCGCTTCGTCGATCCCGATCGGACGATGCTGGTTGATCGTATTGCGCAGGTGGACCAGACCCATGGGAGCAAACGGGAACGACGTGTCCGTCATCAGCGTCATATGGAGGCCAAATGCCGTCAGGTGCGGGTAGGTGACCGGCAGCATGTCCGAACGGGCAAAACTGCATACCTCGCCGTACTTCTCGAGGTGTTCGGGATCGGTTTTGACGCCATTGCGTGTCAATACGAGGTCCGGCACTTTGCCCATCGTGTGCCTGATGCCGGGCAATCCACCGATGACGGGGATTGCGGGAAGCGCAGCCTTGAGCATCAGCGGCAGGCTGGCTGGTGCCTTCTCGAAGTTCCGGGTCGCCATGTCAAGCGCCCAAAAGGCTCTGACCGCACACGCGAACGGTGTTGCCGGTCACCGCGGAGGAACCGGGATTCGCATACCAGGCAATCGCCTCGGCCACGTCGATCGGCTGCCCGCCCTGTGACATCGAGTTCATGCGTCGTCCGGCCTCGCGAATCGCAAGCGGGATCGTCTTGACCATGTCGGTTTCTATGAACCCCGGTGCGATCGCGTTGACGGTAATGCCGTCCTTGGCGACGCGCTGCGACAGTTCATTGACGAAGCCGATGACGCCGGCCTTCGACGCCGCGTAGTTCGACTGCCCGTTGTTGCCGGCGATGCCTGCGATCGACGAGATGCCGATGACACGGCCGTTTTTGCGGATGAGGCCCTGGTCCAGTAGTTCGGCCGTGACCCGTTGTGGCGCGCCGACATTGATGTCGATGACCAGATTCCAGTTTTCGGGCTTCATGTTTTGCAGTCGCTTGTCGCGCGTGATGCCGGCGTTGTGGACCACGACATCGACGCCCTGGTGATTGTCGGCGAGGTATTTCGCAATTCGTGCCGGCGCGTCCTTGGCCGTGATGTCTACGGTGATGACCCCACCCTCGAGTTCAGTCATGAGCTTTTTCAGGTCTTCGCCGAGTTGCGGTACGTCGAGTCCGACGACGGTGGCGCCGTCGCGGTGGAGGGTGCGGGCCATGGCGGCACCGAGTCCGCGCGAGGCGCCCGTCACCAGCGCGATCTTGCCGGCGAGCGGCTTGGCGGCGTCCGCTGGCTTGTCGGCATTGACGAGTTCGGTCGAGCCGATACGGATGACCTGGCCGGAGACATACGCCGATTTGGGGGAGAGGAAGAAGTCGAGAGTGGAGCCGAGCGAGTTCTCGGCACCCTTGCCGACGTACACGAGGTTGACCGTGCTGCCGCGGCCCACTTCCTTGCCGAGTGAACGGGTGATTCCCTCGAGTGCGCGCTGCGCGATGGCGATGCCGTCGGTCGTGGCCGCTTCAGGCACCGTGCCGATCACGACGATGCGGCCACAGCCCTTGAGGCTGCGGAGGACCGGCGTGAAGAATTCCTGGAGTGTCACGAGGCCGGCGGCGCTGTCGATGCCGGTGGCGTCGAACACGAGGCCTTTGTACTTGTCGCCTTCGGCCTGCTTCGCCGCGGTGGTGATACCGCTTGCGGTCAATGAGGCAGTCAATTTCTTGCCAAGGAGGCTCCCCTTGGCGGCGCCGACGAGTACGGTGCCGGCTACGAGGTCCGAGCCTTCGGTCCAGCGATCAAGGTACGGCGGGTTGGGTAATCCCAGATTCTTGACCAGAAACCTGCCTAGGGGGTTATGGGCCAGTGACTGATAACGATCGCTCATCAGGTGTGTGTCCTATCTCTCGCATACCAACGGTATCTGAAGTGGCGGTAAAACTGTAACCTCTTGGTACAACCTCCGTCCACATGTTTCCAGTGTGGCCCTTATAACGTTCGACCACCACGGGTCGCGACAGCTAGGAGCAGGGAATGGCTGGCACATCAGCAACGAAGAAGGCCTCGGCCAAGAAGACCGGAGCCACCAAGACTGTTGCAGCAGCCGCCAACAACAACGGCGTGCGCCGCGTCGCCATCATCGGCGGCAACCGCATCCCCTTCGCCCGTTCGAACACCGTCTACACGAACTCATCCAACCTGGAGATGCTGACCGTCGCCCTCGACGGCCTCGTCGAGCGTTATGGATTGGAAGGCGAGACCGTCGGCGAGTTCGTTGCTGGCGCCGTTCTCAAGCACAGCCGAGATTTCAACCTCGCCCGCGAGACGGTCCTCGGCTCGAAACTCGCACCCGAAACTCCGGCCAACGACCTCCAGCAGGCATGCGATACCGGCATCCAGGCGGCCATTCAGATAGCCAACAAGATCGCCCTCGGCAAGATCGAATCCGGCATCGCCGGCGGTGCGGACACCACCTCGGACGCTCCGCTGGCAGTCGGCGATAAACTGCGTAAGATCCTGTTGGAAGCCAACCGCGCCAAGGACCTCAAGGGACGCATCGCCGCACTGGTCAAGGTGCGCCCGGCCCATCTCGTGCCGTCGATCCCGCAGAACTCCGAACCCCGTACCGGACTCTCCATGGGCGACCACGCAGCGGTCACGGCGCTCGAGATGGACATCGCGCGCGACGAGCAGGACGAACTGACGGTGACGTCGCACAAGAACCTGGCCGCCGCATACGACCGTGGCTTCGAGGACGATCTGGTCACCCCATACCTGGGGCTGGAGCGGGACCAGAACCTGCGCCCGGACTCCTCAGTCGAGAAGCTGGCCACGCTCAAGCCGGTCTTCGGCGAGGGTGACGGTGCGACGATGACCGCCGCCAACTCCACACCGCTCACCGACGGCGCCTCGGCAGTACTGCTGGCCTCGGAGAACTATGCGAAGGCCCGCGGCTGGAAGCCCCTCGCCTACTTTGGTGATTACGAAACTGCTGCAGTCGACTATGTCAACGGAGGCGAGGGACTGCTCATGGCTCCGGTGTATGCGATGCCGCGCATGCTCGAACGAAATGGCCTGTCGCTCCAGGACTTTGACTTCTACGAAATCCACGAAGCCTTCGCCTCTCAGGTGCTCGCGACGCTGAAGGCTTGGGAGGACCCGATCTTCTGCAAGGAGCGCCTCGGTCTTGCCAAGCCGCTCGGATCGATCGACCGCAGCAAGCTCAATGTGGCCGGTTCGTCGCTCGCCGCAGGCCACCCATTCGCGGCCACCGGTGGGCGCATCATCGCCAACCTCGCCAAACTACTGTCCGAAAAGGGCGGCGGCCGAGGAGTCATCTCCATCTGCGCTGCCGGTGGGCAGGGAGTAACGGCGATCGTCGAACTCTAGGACTTCCCACGCGTCGAGTGGCGCAAATTTGCACGCGAGTGGCGCAATGTGGCCCGGTTCAGGCAACGGGCCACACTGCGCCACTCGCGGCAAGGTCAGGCCTTGGCGCCGACCCCGCGGGCCATCGCAACGGCAGCCTCAATGATGTACGAACGCACCTGGTCGAACGAGAGTACGTCGACCTCGGGCAGACCCGGAGTGACTTCGCGGATCGACAACTGCAATCGGGCGAGGTTGAGTCCGCCGAGGGCCTGGCTGTAGAGCACATTGGCGAGCAGGTTCGGATCCTGCATCGTGAAGTCACCGGACTCGACCCCCGCTTCGAGCACCGCGACGACGACGGCGAGACAACGGGAAACGCTCGCGCCGAGGCGGAACATGACCGACTGGCTGACCTCGCGCATGAGTTCGTCGCCGGGTCGTCGCAGCAATGACTGCGCGCAGTCGACGAATGCCGGGAATTCGCGTCCGAATTCGAGGAACCGCCCCGATACCGATCGCAAGCGGTCGGCCGGCGACAATTCGGGATCGTCGGCCTCGTCGAGGGCGATATGAAGTTCGTCCATATAGCCGACGAGGGTCATGGCAAAGAGTTCTTCTTTGCCGTTGAAGTGTCGGTAGATGATCGCGCGGTTGATGCCGACAGCCTTGGCGATGTCCTCGATCTGTGCATCGGTGCGGCCGCGTTCGTCGAACAGCGACCTCGTGGCGGCAAGAATCTCGAGTCGGCGTTCGTGTCGACGGCGGGATACCCCGTTGTCGGATCGCGACCTTTTCTCGTCGGTACTCACAGGCCCCAGCCTAGACGGGAAAGCGTCAGCCCCGACCCGTAGGCTCAAGGTCATGAGGCCAGTAGACGATCTGAGACGTCAGGTTTCTCCGTTCCACGTGGTGGCAGACTTCGCGCCCGGCGGCGATCAACCCGCAGCGATCGTCGAACTGCAGCGCCGCATCGAGGGCGGCGCCAAAGACGCCGTGCTCATGGGTGCGACCGGCACCGGTAAGACAGCGACGGTCGCGTGGCTCGCCGAACGGATCCAGCGACCGCTGCTCGTATTGCAGCCCAACAAGACGCTCGCCGCGCAGTTCGCCAATGAACTGCGCCAACTCTTCCCCGACAATGCGGTCGAATACTTTGTCTCCTATTACGACTATTACCAACCTGAGGCCTATGTCCCGCAGACGGACACTTTTATTGAAAAGGATTCCTCGGTCAACGCGGAGGTCGAACGCCTGCGGCACTCGGCGACCTGGTCGCTGCTGACCCGGCGCGATGTCATCGTCGTCGCCACGGTCTCGTGCATCTACGGACTCGGATCGGCGGAGGAATACCTCAACCGGATGCTGCACTTCAAGGTCGGCGAGGAGATGCCGCGCGGCGAGATGCTGCGCATGCTTGTCCAGGCCCAATACACGCGTAACGACATGGCGGGCACGCGCGGAACGTTCCGGGTGAAGGGTGACACCGTCGAGATATTCCCGGTCTACCAGGAGCTCGCTGTGCGGGTCGAGTTCTTCGGTGACGTGATCGAGCGCCTGATGATGTTGCATCCGGTCACCGGCGAAGTGCTGAGCGACGAACCCGAGCTGTATGTCGGTGCCGCCACGCATTACGCGGTGGGCCCCGGGATTCTCGACCGCGCCATCGTGACCATCCGGGCCGAACTCGAAGAACGGTTGGCCGTGCTCGAGGCTGAGGGCAAACTCCTCGAAGCACAACGGCTGCGGATGCGCACCACATACGACATCGAGATGATGCAGCAGATCGGCACGTGTGCCGGCATCGAGAACTATTCGCGCCATATGGATCAGCGCGAGCCCGGTTCGGCGCCCAATTGCCTGCTCGACTACTTTCCCGAGGACTTTCTGCTGGTCGTCGACGAGTCGCATGTGACGATTCCGCAGATCGGTGCGATGTACGAAGGCGACATGTCCCGCAAGCGCACGCTGGTCGAACACGGGTTTCGGTTGCCGAGTGCGATGGACAACCGGCCGTTGCGGTGGGCTGAGTTCCTCGAACGAATCGGGCAGACCGTCTACCTTTCGGCGACGCCGGGGCCCTACGAAATGGCGAAGGCGGCAGACGAAGGGGTCGTCGAGCAGATCATCCGGCCGACGGGGCTGGTCGATCCGCAAGTTGTCGTGAAGCCGACGGCCGGACAGATCGACGACCTGATCGGCCAGATCCGCGGGCGTGTGGAGCGCAGCGAGCGCGTCCTCGTCACGACGCTCACGAAGAAGATGTCCGAGGACCTGACCGACTATCTGCTCGAGGCGGGTGTCCGTACGCGCTATCTGCACAGCGAGGTCGACACCCTGCGGCGGGTGGAACTGCTCCGCGAATTGCGTATGGGGGAGTATGACGTCCTCGTCGGCATCAACCTGTTGCGCGAAGGCCTCGACCTTCCCGAGGTCAGCCTCGTCGCCATCCTCGACGCGGACAAGGAAGGCTTCCTGCGTTCCGCGCGCTCGCTGATCCAGACGATCGGGCGCGCCGCGCGCAACGTTTCGGGCCAGGTCATCATGTATGCGGATCGGATCACGGCCTCCATGGAGTTGGCGATCGACGAGACCAATCGGCGCCGGGAGAAGCAAGTCGCCTACAACACCGAACACGGCATCGATCCAACTCCACTGCGCAAGAAGATCGGCGATATCACCGACATGCTTGCCCGTGAGGACGCCGACACGAGTTCACTGCTTGCCCGCACCGGCAAGAGGGGCGCACCGTCCGAGATCGGGCGCCACACGTCGTCGCTGGCGGCGCGGCCGACCGGTGAGCTTGCCGAACTCATTGAGCAATTGAGCGAACAGATGCATGCCGAAGCGGCATCGCTGCACTTCGAGGTGGCGGCACGGCTCCGTGACGAAATCTCCGAACTGAAGAAGGAACTTCGCCAAATGATCGAAGCGGGCGTTTAGCTCACATAGATTTGGGAGTGCTACACCTTCGGCGAGTAATGCCGCGGATCGTTGCGGTATTGCGGTGGCGGATCGCGTCTTTTTGAATCCGCCGCCGGATTATGGCCCAGAGCCGATCCGGGATGAACTCGAAGTCGAGGCTCGTAACGCCAGCAGGATGCTAGGGCACGTTCCCCGGCTGCGGCTCCGGCACGGTCCGCGGCAGTGTCGCCCGCACCTGCGTGCCATGTGGAGATCGACCTGGTAGGCCACGAGGGCGGCAACGCCCGTGGTGAGTTCTGTTTCACCTTGACGGTAACCGATATCGCGAAGGGGTGGACGGAGAACCGGAGCGTGCGGAACAAGGCCCAGACGTGGGTGTTCGCAGCGTTGATGGACATCACCAAGGTGTTCGGATTCCCGATCGTCGGCATAGTTCGGACAACGGATCTGAGTCCACTCCTCAGCCTTCAGCCGGGGTTGCCCCCACAACCAGCTGTGCTGCGTTACCGCCAAGCCCGGAAGGTCACCTTCACCCGGTCCCGGGGCTACCAGGGTATGCCCGGCGACGGGCTGATCGCGCGCCACAGTTGTCAGGGAAGGGGCGCCGGAAAACCCGGTAACGGGAGTTGCGGGAAACTCAGCCAAAGGTGCCTCCAATATCGTCATCTCGCTTGGCGCCACGCGGCCTTCGTCGGGCGCTGGTCCGAGGAGTCAGTTCATCGGGTCGTCTATCTGAAGCTTTCCTGGAGTTTCGCCAGCTCGTCGGAACCGGGGCAGAGCTTGTCATACGGGATTGAGACGAGTGGCTCGTCCGGGGTCCTATTCAGTTCGTGGACATCGGGGGCGTCCTCGTTCGCGTACAGCAGACCGGTAACGACCTCGCCCTTCGTGTGCCGCTCCTCGAGGTAGCTCGTCACCGACAGTCGATCCGTCGGGTCGTAGCCTTCGGGAACGGAACGGAACCGCATCACGCTGCCACTGTGCATTGTGAGGCTGATCGCGCCGTCAGCGGGAACGGTCGCGAGGATTTCATCGTGCGGGGGCACGAAATCTGTCGCCCTCACCTCGTGTTGGCGGGTGAACTGGTAGCTCTTCGTCGACCCCTCGTGGTCGTTGAACTGCACGCACGGCGAGATGACGTCGATGAGGGCAAATCCGCGGTGGGACAGGCCGGCCTTCAAGATCGGTATGAGGTGCTCCTTATCGCCGGAAAAGCCGCGGGCAACGAACGTCGCTCCGAGGCTGAGCGCCATCAGTACCGGGTCGATCGGGGCGAGCATGTTCGGCTCGCCACGCTTCGACTTCGAGTTGATGTCGGCTGAGGCGGAAAATTGGCCCTTCGTCAGCCCGTAGACGCCATTGTTCTCAATCACGTAGAGCATGCGGACGTTACGGCGGATCGCGTGGGCGAGGTGCCCGAGCCCGATCGAGAGCGAGTCGCCGTCACCGGAGATCCCGATGTACTGCAATTCGCGGTTCGCGGCGTTCGCACCGGTCGCGATCGTGACCATTCGACCGTGCACCGAGTTGAAACCGTGCGCGCCCCGAACGAAGTACGTCGGAGTCTTCGACGAGCAACCGATCCCCGAGAGCTTCGCGATCATGTGGGGTGGTATCGCGAGCTCGAACAGCGAACGGACGATCGCAGTGGTGATCGAGTCGTGCCCACATCCCGCGCACAGCGTCGACATCTCGCCCTCGTAGTCGCGAATGGTGAGTCCGAGTTCATTCTGCTGCAGGTGCACAAGCGGGATGAACGGCTTGGTGATCGATGCCATGGTCAGTCCTCCAGCTGGCGCGTGATGCCCTCAACGACGTGCTTTGCGCTGAGAGGGAATCCTCCGTAGACGAGCACGGAGCGCAATTTGTCCTGGGCGACGCGCGTCTCGATCGCGAGCAGCGATCGGAGTTGCGCGTCTCTGTTCTGTTCGACGACGAAACAGAGGTCATGGTCGTCGAGGAACTCCTGGACGACCGACGTGAAAGGGAATCCTCGGATCCGAATGAAGTCGACGGCGATGCCGGCGTCACCGAGGAGGCCGACCGCCTCGCGGATGGCGAGATCGCAGCTGCCGACCGACACGACGCCGATCGTGGCACCGTCGCGCCGCTCGACGATGGGCGCGGGCATGTGCTCGGCGGCCGCGGCGTGTTTCAGTGCGAGACGGTCCACGACCTCCTGGTAATGGTCAGGCACCTCGGTGTAGGCGCCGTACTTGTCATGACCGGATCCGCGGATGAAGTACGCGCCTTTCGAGTCAACACCGGGCAGTGTGCGCGGCGTCACGAAGTCGGCATCCTCGTCGGTGTACCGGTAAAAGTGCGTGATCGCGTCGAGATCCGCGGCGCCGAGGACGCGTCCCCGGTCCGGGACGAACGAGTCGTCCCAGGTGAGGGTCGGAACCACCCAGTCGTTCATGCCGATGTCGAGGTCCGACAACATAATGACCGGGGTCTGGAAGTGTTCGGCGAGATCGAAGGTCTTGACGGCGAAGTCGAAGCACTCGGCCGGGTTGGCGGGGAACAAAAGGAGGTGCTTGGTATCGCCGTGCGACGCGTGGGCGCACGCCAGGATGTCTCCCTGCTGGGTTCGTGTCGGCATGCCTGTCGACGGTCCCGCACGCTGCACGTCGATCACGACCGCGGGAATCTCCGTGTAGTAGGCGAAGCCGAGCAGCTCGTTCATGAGCGAGATACCCGGACCCGACGTCGAGGTGAACGCCCGTGCCCCGTTCCAGTTCGCACCGAGCACCATGCCGATCGCGGCGAGCTCGTCCTCGGCCTGCAATATGAGGTAGTTGTTCCGGTACTGGACCGCCCCGTCCGGACCGGGTTGCGGTTGCGGCTCGCGTCGGTACGCCCGACACAGCGCCGTGAAGTTGTCCATCACCGAGGTCGACGGTGTGATCGGGTACCACGCCGCGACCGTCGCCCCGGCGTACAGACAGCCGAGTGCGGTCGCGGTGTTCCCGTCGATCAGGATCTTGTCGCGCGTGGCATCCATCGCCTCAAGGCGGAACGGCAAAGGGCAGTCGAAGTGCTCCCTCGCGTACTCGTAGCCGAGCCGGAGCGCGAGCTGGTTGGACTCGCGCAGTCGCGCGTTGCGCTGGAACGTCTCGTCGAGCAGGTCCGAGACAATCTTGAGATCGATCGCGAGGAACGCAACGAGTGCGCCGGCGTAGCAGATGTTCTTCATCAAGATGCGTTCGCGCGATTCCTGGAAGTTGTCCACACAGAGCTTCGTGAGCGGCACCCCGAGAAAATTCACGTCGGCGCGGACAAACTCGGGAGCGAGCGGCCAGGTCGAGTCGTACAAGACGAAGCCGTCCTTGCGAACCTCACCGATGTCGGCGGCGTACGTCTGGGCGTTCATTGTGACCATAAGGTCGTAGTCGATAGCCCGTGCGGTGTAGCCGGTCTTGTTGACCCTGATCTCATACCAGGTCGGTAGTCCCTGGATGTTCGACGGAAACAGGTTCTTTCCCGACACGGGAATGCCCATGCGGAAGATCGCGCGCATCAACAGGCTGTTGGCGCTCGACGATCCGGTCCCGTTGACGTTTGCGAGCTTGACCGCGAAGTCGTTAACGCGAATACCGAGATCGTGCTGCACCGGGATGCACCGAGCGGTGTCAAGTGTTAATGGTGGGCGTCCGGTGTTCACGTCGCACCGCCCGTCACGTTGTTGGCCGCGTACGGGATGAGGAGATCAAAGCGTTCCATGTCCCAGGCTGACGTCGGGCACCGCTCGACACACAGGCCGCAGTGGACGCAGAGGTTCTCGTCCTTCACCATCACCCGGCCGGTCTGAGGCAGCGGCGCGGAGACGTAGAGCCCCTGGGAAGGGTTGATCCGTGGCGACGTGAGCCGGGAGACGAGGTCCTCCTCATCGCCGTTGCCGGTGATGGTCAGACAGTCGACCGGACAGATATCGATGCACGCGTCACATTCGATGCACAGGGGACTCTTGAACGTTGTCTGGATGTCGCAGTTCAGGCACCGCTGCACTTCGCGGACCGTCTGCTCGACCGAAAACCCCAGTTCGACCTCCAGGTTCAACTGCTCGAACCGGCGCGTCAGCTCGACGTGATCTATGTGCTGGCGGCTCGCGGGGTTGTAGTCGTTGTGGTAGCTCCACTCGCTTATCCCCATCTTCTGGCTCACGAGGTTCATCCCGTTCGGCAGTCGGTCCGTGAGCGCGAGCCCTTGACAGCGATTGTGGATGGAGATCGCGGCCTGGTGGGCGTGCGCAACGGCCCAGATGATGTTCTTCGGACCCCACGCGGAGTCGCCCCCGAAGAAAATGCCGGGAAGCGTCGACTCCATCGTCGTATCTTCGACGACGGGGATGTCCCATTCCCCCAGCTCCATCCCGAGATCCCGCTCGATCCACGGGAAGGCGTTCTCCTGGCCGATCGCGAGAATCACGTCGGTGCACGAAAGCACGACGGTGTCGACGGAACGGGACACGACGGCCCGGTCGTCCCACTCGACGATGTCGAACTCCATCCCCGTCAGCCGGCCGTCCTCGACGACGAAGCGCTTTGGCGAGTAGTTGACGAGGATCTCGATGCCCTCCTCCTCGGCGTCATCGAGCTCCCAGGGCGATGCCTTGAAGAATCCGCGAGGGCGGCGCGCCATGACCTTGATGTCCTTGCCGCCGATCCGACGGGAGGAGCGGCAACAGTCCATGGCGGTGTTCCCGACGCCGATGATGAGGACCTGTTCGCCAATCGCGTCGACGTGCCCGAACGCGATCGATTCCAACCAGTCGATCCCGATGTGGATTCGCGACTCGCCGGGCGTTTCATCCCAACGGCCGGGGAGGTCGAGCTCTTTCCCCCGCGGGGCACCGCTACCGACGAAGATCGCGTCAAAGCCCTCTTCGAGCAGCGCCCGAAGGCTTGTGACCGGCGTGTTGTACCGGATGTCGACACCCATGTCGAGGATCACCTGCGTCTCCTCGTCGAGCACCTCAGCGGGGAGGCGGAACGCCGGGATGTTCGTCCGCATCAGCCCGCCGGGCTTGTCGTGCTGCTCGAAGATCGTGATGGCGTACCCGAGTGGCAGGAGGTCGTTCGCCACGGTGAGCGAGGCCGGGCCGGCACCGATGCAGGCGATCCGCTTCCCGTTCTTTTCTTCCGGCACGCGCGGCAGGCGATCGGTGATGTCGCCGCGCAGGTCCGCTGCGACTCGCTTCAATCGGCAGATAGCGACCGGCGCGCCGTCAACCCGCTCGCGTCGGCATGCGGGCTCGCAGGGCCGGTCACAGGTGCGACCGAGGATCGACGGGAAGACGTTCGACTCCCGGTTCACCATGTAGGCGTCGTCGTAGCGCCCTTGGGCGATCAAGCGGATGTACTCGGGAACGTTCGTATGCGCCGGACACGCCCACTGGCAGTCCACTACCTGGTGGTAGTAGCTCGGATCCTCGACGTCCGTTGGTTTCACGTGTCACCCTTGTGCACGGTATCCACTATAGTTTGCGATTAAACTCTCGGCTCACCTGGCTCACCGGTCGGCTGCTTCCTGCATGATCAGCCCGGTGGCTTTGGCGGCGACGTGTCCCATTTGGCTGATGAGGGTGCGTAGTTACCGGTCGATCCCATCGACCGTGTGAGCCCGCTCGCGGTCGCGAATCGCGTGATCTGTGCCGAGGTGCATTGGACGCCCCGATCGGTGTGGAACACGACCGTCTCAGGCATTTCTCTTCGGAGAATGACGGCCAGATAGAGCCACCCTTCCCAAG
>Ga0075530_1000967_pt1 | contig 13665 bp, 17 predicted proteins | sample NGEPerD_2_FD_75101 | JGI IMG/M metagenome (GOLD analysis project Ga0075530, IMG submission 75101) | Arctic peat soil microbial communities from the Barrow Environmental Observatory site, Barrow, Alaska, USA - NGEE PermafrostL1-D | ecosystem: Environmental > Terrestrial > Soil > Wetlands > Peat ...
AGCCCTTCTTGCGTGGTCCAGTCGTCCGTCCGGCGCCGAACGCGAGCGAGCAGCCGGCCGCTCGGCCTGGCTGGCGAGCGGCGAGCGCCCAGTCCACCCGATGCCGGACACCCGGCACTACCCACCTTCGTGGGCAACCTGCGCCGAACATGGTTCAGCCGCGCCAATCCCAGGCTTTGGCCAAGCGTCAGTGATGATCCGGGCTCACTGAGATCAGGCAAGCGCGCGGTGTGCGCACGTGAACTCCCCCGAACGGCGTTGGCCGTGTGACCGGAACGGCAACCTGTCGCTGCCCGCCCAAGGCGGTGCGCGTCTACTTTAGGAGGTTTGTCGTTGCGATACAAGAAGGCGACCGCTTACCCTGGTTCGATGAGCGACCGCTCGCGCGTAGAATTAGCCAAACCCTCCATGGCCCGCACTCTCGCCGCGTTTCGCTCGCAAGCGCGCATGGACATGGCTTTCGGAGGCTTGGTCAACCCGGGTGCGTCTTCCTTCGCGATAACCGGGTCGTCCGGTGCCCAGACCGCCGCCTTGAACAACCTGGTCATCCGCAGCGGGGCTGGACTTGGCGGGAAGGCGTTGGTGCTCGGACGCCCGATCTCCGTCATGCACTACCACGGCGCGAAGGGGATCACGCATATCTACGACCATGCCGTCCGTCAGGAACGCCTTGAGACGGTGGCGGCTCTACCGGTGCTCGTCGACTCCATCCCGCGCATGGTCATCTACCTCGCGAGCCGTGCGCAGGTTGGACTAGGTACTCGGTGGTTCGACAGTTTCGTCCCTATGCTCCGACGTTTAGAGCGCGACATCGCGGTCGAGGACCAAGTGCGTCGCCGTCTTGACGCCCTGCGGCCCGAACCACAGACAGTGCTCACACACGCCGAGTTGCTTGACATCGCTCGAGAACTGGCTGATCTAGGAGAACGCGTTCAGGACGATAAGTTGCGTGAGCGGCTAGAAGCAGTATCTGACAGGCTGGTGGCGGCAACTCCGCGCCGGTCAACGCCCATCCATCTGTCGCCCCGTGAGATCGATGTTCTCGCACAGGTCTCGCAAGGATGCACCAACCAGGACGCCGCCAACAATCTCGGGCTCCTTCCCAACACCGTTAAGTCCTACCTCAAGACGGCCATGCGAAAGCTCCAGGCCGCCAATCGGGTGCAGGCCATCACCGCTGCCCGTCAGGCTGGTTTGATTTCGTAGCTGGGCGAATCGGCCTGATGCCGGCGCCGGTGCCGTAGAGGACGTCGGCCTCGGCGATGCGCGAAGGGCTCTGTCCCTAGCCGCTCATCGAGCTGTTCCGTGGGGTCGGCAAGTTACCCCCGGGCGGCGCCCCGCTCGCGGCGGACCCGCGAACGCCTGTGCAACGTCGATCCAGGCACGGGCTGCGGCTCTCTTACGACGTGGTCAGTGTCGGTGACGTGCCGCCGCTGGGTGACCACGAGACAGAAGTTCTAGGCCGGTCCGCTGGCGTGGTCGGGCGCGTCGGATCGCCCCACTCCCAGGTCGACCCCGAGGGTGCGACCAGTGCGACGCGGATCGGGTCGGTCGGCACGCCGAGGCCAGGCGCAGTGGTGGCACGCCGGCTCGCTTGGTCAGGGTGCGCCACGCCTTGGCATCGACCGAAGGGTGTTGCGGTTGCCCATCCGCACGGGGGAACACGAGGTCGTACTCATGCCCAACGGGACCGACCGCAAGCCGCTGAGCGGCCTGGTCACGGCGGTGCTCGCGCAGCTGCTGCATCAGTTGCGGTGGGACCGCCAATGTCCGGCGCCCCGCACGTGACTTGACGTCCTCAAAGACCCAGCCGCCTCCGGTGCGCTGGGGGCACTTGGACGGCTTGTGGTCCGGCTGCGGGTCGCCACAGGCATGGTGCCAACCCGGTCGCTGGAGCTGGCGACGGACCCGTAGCTGATGCTTCTCGAAGTCGATGTCGTCCCACATCAGCCCCAACGTCTCGCCTTGCCGCAACCCCAAGGCCAGCGCGACCGACCACCTCGCACCGTTGGGCAGCTCGGTCGCAGCCAGCAGCAGCCGACGGCACTCCTCCAACGCGTACGGCTCGAGCTCGGCCTCGCGAACACGGGGGACGATCGCCTGGGTGCACGGGTTGGCGACCAGCAGCCCCCGCTTGACGGCGGTGTTCATCGCCGAGCGCAGGATCCGATGCAGCGCGACGGCACTTTGCGGGACCCGCTCGGCAACCCGGTGGAGCAGGTCGTCGATGTCGCCTACCGAGATCCGTGCCAGCGGCCTGGACCGCAGTGGGCCGCAATGTGCACGGACGAGACTGGTGTAGTTGTCGAAGGTCTTGGGCTTGCGAGTGCGTCCAATGATCACCAACCACTCATCGAGCCATTGACCGAGCGTCAGCTGCTGATTCGAACTGGGCCGATGCCCTGAGCGGGCCCGTTCGCTCTCCAGCTCAGCCACCTTCGCGGAGACCTCCGTGCGGGTGCGTGCGCGCACGTGCCGCCGGACCGCCTTGCCCGCGTCGGTGCTCCCCATGGAGACGTAGCCGTGCCAACGACCATCGGTGCCCTTGTGGATCGAGGAGCGGCCGTTCGCGGTACGGCCGATGGGCTCGCCCCGGCTCACGACGCAGCCACCGAGACCGCCGAGGCATCCGCCGCCATGCTGGTCGGGCGCCGGTGCTCGACCGATGAGCTCTCCTCAGTCCCGCTCAGGCCCCGTTCAGGGGAGGTCTCGGGTGCGGGGACCTCGGATGCTTCTCGAAACTGTTCCAGATGCTCGGCGGTGATCAGGGTGCGGGCGCCGACCTTGAGGTGACCCAGCCGGTGCTGTTTGAGCAACTTGTGCAACATGGACACACTCACCCCCAGCTCGGTCGCGGCAGCACGGACCGAGTACACCGAGCGAGCCCCGGCCCCGTCGCGATCCACGGGGGTGGCAGCGGCAGCGTGCGCCAAGGCCTGCGCGTCCTCAGCGATCTCGTGGTGCAACCGGTCCAGCTCGACCAGCCGCTGCTCCAGATGCGCCAACAACCGATCGATCTCCGCGTGGGAGCCAGCAGCGGGACCGGGGCGGTACCCGGTGGGGTAGCGATGGGTGTCCATGGCTTCCAAGGTCGCCAGGCGACGTGCCTGCGATCACGTAGGGACAGGTGACCTTCTGCCCTCGGAAGAAACAAAGCACCGCACAGTGCCGGGGTCCCCGGCTCTGCATGGGCCTGTCCGTGACTGCACCGCTCTCGTACCAACTGCAACCAAAACTGCACCACTTGCCTCGTTTCCGAGGGCTGGATGCTTCGTCAACGGCGGCCTGTAGGCGTCTGATGCGATGAAGGAGCGGGGCCGCCTATCGGAATCGAACCGACGACCTTCTCATTACGAAGGCGATGTCGTACAGCATCCCGGTGCGACGGCAACCAGCGCGAAAGAGCCCCTCGCCCGACCCAAGACGACCCACCATGGCCGGGCAAGTCGGAGCGAATGTAGTCACTAGGTAGTCACCCTGAGCCTGCGAGTGGCTGACTTCCTCGCCGTTCACCCGGACGCTCCCTCATGCCGCGTTGGGCGCAGCTAGTGGCGATTCGAACCGCCCCTATGCATGCGTAGCGCCGGGGGCGCTTCTGCGTCCCTGCTTGGGCCCGACGTACCCGCCAGAGGGCTCCTGGTCAACGGAGACACATAACCACCCGGCCGAGGGCCTGGCTGTCGACGGCTCAGGCGGGCGAGATCCTAGGCGTGCTGGCCGGGGAAGCCTCGCACCCGGCCGCGGTCGGCCGGCTGCCGGCGAAGAAGCTGGGCGGCCGCTGGTGGCTCGACGAGCGGGCCGTGCGCGAGCGTCTGGCCGAGGAAGCGCGGTGGGTGTCGATGGTCGACGCCGCGGCGATCGTCGGCTGTCACCCCAAGACCGTGCTCGAGCACGCGAAGGCCGGCGACATCGAGCAGCGGCAGGCCAATCGCGGGAGCCCGTCGCTGCTGCGGACGTCGGTCGAGGCGTTCGGCGTCAGGTGGCGTGCGGTTGCAGGCGGCGGAGGCGCGGCGGTGTGCGGCCCGGTGTCGCGGTCACCACGCCCATCCGAAGACGGTCACGAGTGGATCGGTGTCGCCGAGGTCGCCGAGCTGCTCAGGGTCTCGACCACCCGGGTCGGTCAGATGGCCCGGGCGGACCGGGTGCCGTGGATCGAGCATGGTGGCCGGCGATGGTTCCGGCGCGACCTGATCGAGGGTGTGGCCGCGGCGCGCGCCTTTGCTCGGGGCGTCGCGTTCTGACGTGGCCGACACCGAGCCGGCGCAGCTCGGGTCGAGGCGGGGGCCGAGGAGGGCGTCGACCTCGGCGTGGAGGTCCATGCGGCCCATCGTCGCGCGACGGGCTACGCGGCGCTTGTGGTCATCCACAGGCCCGCAGGCGGTCGGATTTTTCCTGGTCGGAAGGTGCAGGCAAACCCAACAATATGGGTCGAAGTGACTACTCCGGACTGCTTGTGATCTCAGGAACAAGGGTCATAATGCGTGGATGACGACAACGGGAATCGCCAGCGACAGCAATGCAGACGTCGAGCGCAGTGAGCTCATCGAGAGTGCGATGGCGGACCCACGGATCGCTGAGGCCTTTGCGATCTTCCAAGAAGCGAGCCTTCGGGTCCCGCCCGTTGTCGCCGCTCACGCGCCGGTGACGTACAGCTCCTCCGGCAACTCCTGACGTGCCGACCTGGGGCGAGATTCTCGCCGATATCCAGACCGAGGGGAACGCCAACAACGGCCAGGTCGACATCGATGCGATGCGTGATCGCTACATGGCGGCTCTTCACGCTCACACCGGGCGCAGCGTCATCGTCTACGCCGTAGACATGTTCGGCCCGAACCCCAACGCCCAGATCAACCTGCAGGACATGGTGGGGATGATGGAGGTCTTCAAGGATCTTCCAGGCCCCGACGTGGATCTGATTTTGCACAGCCCCGGAGGCCAGGCCGAGGCGACTGATCGACTCGTGCGATACATGCGCAGCAAGTTCGACAACGTTCGGGTCTTCGTCCCCTTCGCCGCCATGTCGGCGGCCACCATGTGGTCGATGGCCGCTGATGAGATCGTCATGGGCAAGCACTCCCAGCTGGGGCCCATCGATCCTCAGATCACTCTGCCCAACGGCATCCCGATGCCGGCCGGCGCCCTGACCGAACAGTTCCGTGAAGCACAGGATGAGTGCGCGAAGGACCCGGCGAAGATCACTGGCTGGCTGCCCACCTTGCAGCAGTACCCACCCGGGCTGCTCAACTTCTGCGAGTCAGCAGCAGAGCTCTCGAAGACGCTAGTGGCGGAGTGGCTCGAGCGTTACATGTTCGCAGGGCGGACGAACGCCGCTGATCTCGCGGCCGCGGCGGCCGAGTGGCTGGCCGACGACAAGACGCATTTGTCTCATAGCCGCGCCATTACTCGTGAGGAACTCCGGGCGTACGAGATCAACGTCACGGATCTCGAAGACCCTGCGGATCCCGAGCTTCAGGATCTCGTCTTGAGCGTCCATCACGCCCTGATGCACACCTTCTCCGGGACGTCCGTCAAGATCATAGAGAATCACCTGGGTCGTCGCTGGGTCCAGCACGGGGGCAACCTGATGGTGGCTCAGCCGATCCCGATGCAGCCGCCGCTGCCCGCGCCTCCTGCCCCGTAGCGGCGGCGCCATGTGGCACGCGCGACGTCATGGCGGGCGGGATGCATAAACGCGTCGGGCAGCCCTACGGGACGATGGCCGAGCGGGTCGCGGCCACGCGCTGCGAACAGCCGACGCCGGTCAAGCCGACGCCCGTAGGAGCGGCTCAAGCACTGCTGGGTGACCGATTAGGACGGCCAGCGGCCCGGGGCTCCTCCTGGCGGGGTGGCAGGCGGGCTGACCCTCCAACCCGGTCGCCTCCGGGGATGGCCGCCGCGAGCCAGTTGAGCATCGTGGTCTTGCCCGCCTGCGTGCCGCCGGCGACGAGGATGTTGAGGCCGGCGCCGACGCTCGCCTCGAGGAACTCCGCGGCACTCTGCGGTCAGGGGGCAGCCCAGCTCGACGAGGTCGCGCAGTCGGGCTGCCTTGAGCAGGAACCTGCGGATGTTGACCGCCATGAAGGTAAGTACGGCGGCGAGATGCAGGCGCGCCGACTAGCCGCCGGGGGCCGAGTTTCGGGGTCGGCTAGGTCTTGACGCATGTTTCGTGCTTCTCCCGCTTCACCGAGTCGGAACTCGTCGCAGAGTTCAACGGTTCGGATCGCTTCGGTGGATTCAGAAGGTCGCTCATGCACTTTGCGTCTTCACTTCATCGTTGGGGGCCTGAGGGGTGGAGGGCTACTTGCAATTCATTCGGGTGTCGAGGGCGTGAGCTCGAGGACGCGTTCGGCGCTGAAGCGTGCACTTCCGTGTGGGTAATTGCGCGGCCAACGGCCCGTTCGGTGCCGGCGACCGCAATTCGGCTAGCGCCGATGAGTCCCTCGGCGACTGGTGCTGGGAGCGGGACTGCCCGGTTGGCGGCGATGTCTTGCGGCGTGACCCAGACAGTGTCGGTGTCTCGCCGCGTCCCGGCGGCGATGGCGGCCTCTGTGTCGTTGTGGGCGCGGACCGAGACTGCGCGGGCAGGACCGGTCAGGTCGGGGTCGTTGGCTTTGTCGCTGACGACGTGGGCGAGCTCGGCGGCCGCCTCGAGCGCGGCCAGGCTGGCCTGGACGGCTTCGGCGAGGCCTGGTCGGGTTGCGATCGTGGCGGGGTTCGCGAGGGTGGTTGTGTCGTGGGTGAGCTCGCCGTAGGCCGCTCGTACCTCGCCGGCGGCTCGAGCGAGGGCCGGGTCGAGACGGTCGTTGGGCGAGGAGAGGTCGCGCCAGCGGCTGGCGAGCTCGTTCCAGGCGTGGTTGCCCTCCTCGATCGCGGGTGCCAATCGGTCGAGGGCGTCCTGGGAGGGGAGCGCACCGGCCTGGGCTGCGGCGTGCAACAGGATGACGGAGGCGTCGCCGATGAGGGCTTGGGTTCGGGTGGCGAGCACCAGGTTCGCCGGCGTCGGGTAGGCGGCGAGGCTGCGGTGGACTTGGATGTCCCAGCTGGCCAGGGCCCGGCGCAGTCGGGTGGGGTCCTCGTGAGGAGTGGTGGCTTCGCCGGCGACGTGCTCGGGGAACCGGTGCGCGAGGTAGTCGCCGCCGTTCGTTCGCAGGCGCCGATCCGCTGCAGCCAGCTGGCCGTGGACCCGACGACGTAGGGGGAGCGGGTGTTCGAGAGCGGTATCGGTCTGCCTGTGGCGGCCGCCGCATGCCGGAGATCTCGGCTGCGTTGGTGCAGGGCGACGCTGGCTGCGTGAGCGCTGAGGTAGACCCCGTGCATCAGGCGGGTTCGAGCGGCCTGGAGGTCGCGCCGTACGCGCTCGTGTTCGGGTGCGATCTCGGCTCGGTACCGCTGCACGAGCCCGGCGACCTGGACCAAGGTGGTGGCCACCTGGTCGGTGCGGGTGTCGACCGCGCCGGCGCCGGGCCAGCGGGCGGACCGCATGCTGTCGGCGACTGCCTCGCTCAGGACGCTCAACCGGGTCATCGGCCTGTCGTGCTCCGCGAGCCGGATGGGGTCGGCGGGCCGGCCGGGTAGGGCGTGCCACAGCTGCGCTGCGGCGTCGACGACGACGGGCCAGCCGCGCAGCAGGCCGGCGGCGTCGTCGCCGGTCACGTCCAAGAGCAGCTGGCGGGCCTGGAGGTCGACGTCGCGAAGCAGCTCCCCGACGCTGCGTGGGTCGCCCGCGTTGGGGATAAGGTCTGGGTCGAAGAGCGGCTCGTCGACGTCGGCGTGCCGGCGCCCGGGTGGGTCGGCCGACCAGAGATCGGGGCTCGAGGGGTCAGTAGCCAACGCTGCTGGCCTCCCGGATCAGGTCGCAGAGGTCTGCAACCAGCTGGGAGAGCCCGGGCAGCTCGGCATATTGGAGCGACTCGGCGCGGGTGATCTCCTCGGCGGCACGCAGCTGCTGCAGCGGGTTGGGTTCGGCGTCGTCGAGGTCACGGCCAAGGGTCTCGTCGAGGACCTGGGGGTGCAGGTCGCTAATGACGTGCCCTTCGGGCAGCAGCTCTGCTGCCTGGCCCTGGGCGAGGAACACCCCGAGGCCCAGAGAGTGCAGCGGTGAGCCGGTGCCGGCGTGGTCGGCGTCGGACCAGATGTCTCGACTGGCGCGATCGAGCAGGAGGACCAGCTGCTCGAGGTCCTCGGTGCCTGCGTTGAGGGTGGCGAGCGTGCTCATTTTGCTCGGCTCCTTTCTCCGCGCCCCTAGCGCGGGTTGTCCGGGCTGAACAGGAGGGTCAGCTGCTGTCCATGAACCCACAGGGCCCGGAGGCTCGCCGGGCCGGCTGGGGCCTGTGGATAACTCCGGGTCCTGTCCGTGGCTGGGCACAAACTGGTCTCGAGCAACCAATGGAGTCCGAGGACCGCTCGACGCTCACCGGCTCCAGAAGTCGCTCGATTGCCCAGTCACTGATCCCAGTGATCGACCTGGTGCCGAGCGTGAGGAGTTCGGGTGATGAGAGTGCCGATGCGGGTGCTGCGTCTGACAGCGACGGCGCCGGCGGTGCTGGTGAGCACTGTCTTGACAGTGGTGGTGTTGGCCCTGCTCCCACCGGTGGTGGGGCTGGTGGGGTTCCTGGCGTGCGTGGTCGTCCTTGGCGCCTTGGCGCTGGGCTACCTGGAGCGACCGACGGTCCAGGTGCTCGGCCGCGCACGAGACCCCGGCGAGGGGGAGCTGGCGGTGCTGGCGCTGCTGGTGGCCCGTCTGGGTGGGATGGGGATCGGGGTCGGCGATCTCTACATCGCCCGGACCCAGCACTCGCCGACCCCAGCCGCAGTGCTGGGCCGCTCGTCGGTTGTGGTGAGCCGTTGGCTGGTGGAGGCCAGCTACCGAGGCGAGCTGTCGCAGGACGAGGCGGTCACACTTTTCGCCCACGCGCTGGGCCGGCACCGGGCGCGGCCGCAGCGATGCGAGCTGGCGCTGAGCGCATGGACGGCGCCGTGGCGCTGCGTCGTGGCGGTGGCTCGCAGGGTTGGCGGCGCGTTTGCCTGGTTTCCGTTGGTGCGGCCGGCTTGGCGGCTGCGCTTCGTGGTCGGGATCGTGTGCGTAGTCCAGTCGGCCGCAGCCGGGCGCACCGTCTCCGGCCTGATCGCCGGAGTGTTCATCGCCCTGACCTACCTGGTGCCCGCGGTCAACCGTGTGATCGAGCGACGGATCGAGGCCGCAGCTGATGCGTTCGTGCTCGAGCACGACCTGGGCCCGCTCTTGGTGGGGCTGTTGCGTCGGGGTGGCTGTCCGGTGCCGATGGAGCGGCTCCAGCGGCTGCAGCGGCGGCCACCTGGCGACGGCACGGCCTCCGAGGGCGGCGCTGCCCGGCCGGGGCTGTCCCTGGTCCGGGCTTGACGCCGCTCAAACCGTCTGCAGCGCGTCAGCCGTCGTTCTCGCCGGTGTCGTGCCGGTCCGGCACGCCTGAGGTCGAGTGATGGACGCACCCACGGCCGTCGCCAGGATGGGGTGCGGGGTTGAGGCAGGGCAGGCCGCTGAGCTCGCCTGGGCATCCGTCCCGCTTCTGCGCTCGGTGGCGCCGGCCCGGCCGAGGCGCGGGAGTGGTGGCGCGCGCGACGACCCTCAGGGCGAGAGCAATCACCATGGCGGCCGGCTCGTGGGCCAGCGCGGTGTTCATCGCGTCGCACTCCTGCTACCGGCGAGGGCCAATGCCGCGGGACTTGGGCCGGTCGCAGCCGGCGGCTTCCGCGACGTCGTGGTGGCGTCCCGATCGCCGCACCGACGCGATCTGCTCGTCCGGCGAGGGGCTCGTGGCCTCCGCAGCGGCCCCGGCGGCTGCTTGCTCGCTGTCGGCGATCCGGTGTGCTCGCACTCGCGCTTCCTCCTCCAGGGCGTCTTCTTCGGCAGCGGCGGACTCGTGGGCGTACTCAGTCATGGCGGAACTCCTTGCTGTGGTGGGACCGCGGGACTCGTCGAGCTGTCCCCTTTCCCGACCAATGGCGCGAGCCGCGGTCTCGGCGCTCATCTGGGCGCCGCTGCCGCGTCCCGTCAACAGGTTCCCAGAGTCCGCGGTGTTCGGCCCGGGCGTCGCTGACCGCCCGGTCGTAGTCGGCCGCGCGCGGGATCGCTCACTGGCGGAGCTCCAGATAACGGTCAGGTGTAAGTCGTTCGGATGCGCCGGCAGTGATCTGGCCGGGGTGTGCACGGTGTTCGAACGCGGCCACCACCAGGCCATGCCCGGTGGCAGATGGTGCCACGACGCCTGCCATCTCGAGGAACCAGGCCGCGTGCCCCACGGCCTGACAGGCGGTCATGTCGTCGCCGGCGATGTCCTCGGGGTCGAGACCTACGTACTGCTGGGCCGCTGGTTGCCGCAGGTCAAGCACGGGCAGTCCCGTGACGTTGATCGTGTGGAGCGTGAAGGGGACGGCGAGCATTGCAGTTGGGTCGATACTTTGCGCGGCAGCCTGTCGATCGAACTCACCCATGCAGGTCGACGTCGGCTGCGCGAGGTAGAGGGTCGGGAAGATGCTTGGAGGGTTCCAGCGGCCGCCGAAACGGCGTGCACCTTCGCCCGACAACGGGTCGCGACGGGCAGACGTGAAGCGATGGCACTCGCCGGTCCACTCGACAGAGCCAAGAGCGTTCACCCGCTCGACAAGCGCTTCGTTGAGGGCAGGGCTCAAATGAACACCCCGTCGGCGATCGCCTCGATCGCGTCGAGCACCCTCCTGTAGTCGCCAGAGCGGATTAGGTCCGCTGGCCGGTTGTGGTCGAGCAGGCGGTTAGGAGTGAACATCCAGACGTTGGCATGGTCGCGCGGCAGCACCTCTGCCAGTGCGTCCGCGACGTATGCCAGTTCCAGCAGCCGCTCCTTGTTGAGTTTCTGCGGAACGACCTTGCCGTCTGACCAGCGCGCGACCGAGCGCGGGGAGGCGTCGACCATCTCGCCGACCTCGGCGTCTGTGAGCCCGAGACTGTCGATGGTCTCCGATAACCTGTGTGCGAATGCCCCTGCCGGGTGTGTCGTCATTGTGTCGCCTCCGTGTCGTCTCTCTGTCGTGTAGTATGGCACCTATCGCGAGAGAAAACGAGGCACGGCCGATGAGCATTCACTTCCGGTTAGGCAACGACCACAAGCCGGTCGAGGACTTCTTGGCGCGCAACCCCGAGGGAGTGGGTGGCATAGTCCTGGACGCCAAAAACGCGCGATACCAGGAGGCGGCGGCCGAGGTGGCGGTGACCGCGGGTCTGCAGGTGACCTACGAGCCGGCGACTGAGCGCCTGGCCACCGCCGGGTACGGGCTGGAGAAGTACCCCTGCTACGGCGGTGTGAATCCCTACGACCTGGGCGAGTTGTTCGAAGACCCAGGGAGCCGCTCGCGGCTCGTCGAGCGGGTGGTGTCTGCACATCCGGACGTGGTCACCACCGTCACGGCACCCCACTTCTATGTCGCCGGCCTGGACACTGCTCATCTCAACGTTGCGCTGGCCGAAGAGACGCGGCTGAGCCAGCACAAGCCGGTTCGGGCGGTCGCGACCATCGCAAACAAGGTCGCGAGGAGCCACGCCGCGGTGATCGCGGTGGAGTACGCCGACGCTGGCATTCGATCAGTGGAGTTGCGTCTGTCCCCGCTGGGGGGCGACGACGAGGGATTGGCGAAGTTGCGGGAGGCGTTCGCGGTACTCGACGCCTTCAGAGCAGCTGGACTGCACGTCACGCTCGGGCAGTCCGGAACTATCGGACACCTCGCGGTGGCGCTGGGTCACGCCGACGCCTACTCCGTTGGAGTGGGGATGCTGGAGCAGGTCAACCACTCTTCAGTGGTCTGGCGGCAGAAGCAGCCGCCCAAGCCGCGAGAAGACGACGACACCGGCGGCGGGCCGACTGCCGGGGTCTACCTGGGCGGCCTCGAGGCGACCACGCGCCGGAGGACTGCCGCGCAGTTGCTCGAGAACACCAGCATCCGGACCCGTATCGGGTGCAGGATCGACGCATGCGGTGAGAGCATCCGCGGCCCCCTTGTCGACGTGCGGACTCACTACCTGCACTCGCGCGCCGGCGCGATGGCGGAGATGCTGCGAGTGCCAGCACCGTGGCGTGCAACCGCCCAGATGGAGCGCCTGAAGGGTGCGATCGACCTGCGCCGCAGGGTTAACCAGCACTATCTGAGCCCCGAAGTCAACGAGCTGAAGCTCCGGACTCTGCGCAGCCTCGTGGACGACGTTGAGGCCCAGCGGCAAGCCTCGTAGACCCCCTCCAAGGGCGAGACTGAATGTCCCCTAATCCTAGTATTCTAGTTAACATAAATAGATGATCGGCGACAAGGGCGGGAGTTGCAGCTCTTGGAGCGCGCGACCATGCCACGATTCATGGATGGGATTCTTCAAGCGTTCGGAAGCCGTCAGAGCGAGGACGATCTCGGCTCGCGCCCGCTACGTCGACGAGGACGTGCAGCGCGTCGACGTCCTCCTCGCCAGCGAGGACGGCGAGACGGCAACCATCGACCTGAGCCTGGACCAGACCGGCAACGCGTGATCGAGCTAACCACTGCCTACGGGGCGTGCCGCCCGGCTCTTCTCGACCAGAAACAGGTCGACCGCATCACCTCGTTCTTCGGGATGCGCTAGACGCTCGGCCGGGAACCCGGTAGACCGCCGCAGGCGACCGCGGCTGGTCCGGGATCTCCACCTCAGTCAGGTACCCCCTGGGATGGCGCCTTGCCAACCGGTCGAGTGCCACCAGCTTTCAGCTGTCGAGGAAATCCCACTCGGCTCCAAGGACCCAGCGGATCGCCGAAATCTTCCCGGAGAGCATCCCCCAGTCGAACTGGGTCTCGGTGTCCTTGCGGAGCAGCTCGACTCCGAACTGTTCTTCGATGCGACGGGCGGCCGCCTGCGCTGTCTTCCAGAGCTCGGCCGAGTAGTCCTCGGGACGTTGATCGCTGATGGCCGCCTCCGAGCGCCCGTACCAGAGCCGGTCAAACAGTTCATGCTCGACCGCGATGATTTCGGAGACACGACGCAGCGCAGACGTCTCGACCTCGTGCTTGAACGCGAGATCCATGCGGTCAGCAAGAAGTCGCCGCAGCTGCGGCATCTCCCACGTCCTCACCCGGAACGGCGGCCTCGTCTCGTTGAAGCTCGAGATCCAGTCCTTGGCTCCGTTGGTGAAGAACCCCGAGGCGACAAACAACACCGCGTCTGGCCGCTCGGCCGTGGCCCAGGCGATCGTCCCTTGGAACGCTTCGGGCGGCACTCCGCGTGTGTAGTGCTTGCAGTCGACGAACCACCTCTCGAGGTACTGGTGCCCGTCAACGTCGCGGCGTTCGAGCTGGGCGACGATGTCGCGGCCGCGGTCGGCCGGCGAGGATTCCTTGGGCGTTCCCTTCCTCCAGTCGACGTTCACGAAGCCTGTCTCTGACATCAGGTCGAAGCAAAACTCTTCGAAGTCGGTCGGGCTGAGCGCGCCGAAGTTGACCGCGCCCAGGAGCATCTCAGCCGGGTCCTCTGGGAGCAGGTCGTCATCCGGGGGGAGCCCGTCGTCGGTCATGTCCCCACACTAAGCCTCGATCCGTGGAGCGGTCGGCCTGGTAGGTCTTGATGCGGCTCGTGCTGGGCGTCGGCGTCCTGGGTCCCGAATTGGGCAGGACTGATCCGCTGGTCTGGCCAGCGTTTCCACT
>Ga0075530_1000968_pt1 | contig 13660 bp, 11 predicted proteins | sample NGEPerD_2_FD_75101 | JGI IMG/M metagenome (GOLD analysis project Ga0075530, IMG submission 75101) | Arctic peat soil microbial communities from the Barrow Environmental Observatory site, Barrow, Alaska, USA - NGEE PermafrostL1-D | ecosystem: Environmental > Terrestrial > Soil > Wetlands > Peat ...
AACTGGCAACGTGGGAATTGGGACGACAAACCCGACAGCTAAACTTCATATTGAAGGTGGAATAGTTACAGATTATGCAGCAAGTACTATTGCTAATATGGCCGCTGGCTTATTTGTCGGCGGGGACCAGGCAGTTACAGCAAGATTTGGTCTTGGTGTACAGGGTGGTTTATTCTATCAAGGAAGTAGCATCGCTGCAAATCAAAATTTTGATTTCAGAGCTCCTACCGCTGATGGAAGTTTGGGCACAGTTAATGTAAGAATTCAACCAGGTGGCAATGTGGGTATTGGGACGACGAGCCCAGGACAAAAACTGGATGTGGCAGGATCAATTCAAGGACAGCAATTTATAGATAGAGACAACACCAGCTACTTCCTCGATCCGGCAGCAACCGGAACCGGTTTGTATATTGCAGGAAACGCTACAATCGGAACTACAGGAACAGGAAAATTAACTGCGGGAACTATTGATCCTTTGTATACAATCGACGGAACTAAATATTCCACCTATGCACCAAGCATGATTGGAGTAAAAGAAGAGGTTACCGGAAAAGCAGACCTTATTTATGATCCTGCAAAACAAGCCTATGCCTACACTATTACCTTAAACAATCAAGAAGTAGGTTCTGATTTATGGCTTTTTTCAAGAGTTACCGACCGTAACATAAATAGTACCGCAGTGCTTTTGACCCCCGATTCGTCTGCTAAAACCTGGTATGAGAAAGGTGTAACCGATAGATCAATTACTTTCTATTCCGATTCGCCGACCGGTCTTACCTACAGACTTACCGCTCCCCGCTTTGATTTTGAACATTGGAGTAACTTATCCGATGAAACAGATCCAAATATAACCGGACTTATTGTTCCGCCTCCTCCGGCTGTAGGAAATGTTGAAGTTTTAAATTTGCCTGCAACAAACTCGGCAACACTATTTGATAACCAATTTGCCATAAATAAAACTTTTGATTCACTTGGAAATTCCATTTATTCGCTAATCGACGGGTTTGGGAACTCAATTAAGAAAACAGGAAGTTATTCGGGACTAATTGCCGCAAATCTTGCTGCCGGAGTAATTCATGCTCAAGAAGCAACTCTTGAATCACTAGTGCTTACAACCGGAAACATAACCATAGCCGGACAAGCTCTAAACGACTATATTGCAAGTATTGTTGATGATATTCTTAATTCAAGAAATCTTACAACTAATTCTCCAATTGCTAGTATTGATCAAATAAAAACCAATATCATCTCACCGCTTTCTGAGAATTCAAATGTTGAGATTGCTCTAAACGGCAAAGATTCAAAACTGGAAATTAAAAATGCCAGCGGATCAGCAGTTGCAGCAATTGATGAAACAGGAAAAATTAGTGCAAGAGAAGCGTCAATTAGCGGAAACTTAACTACAAATGATGCAAGTATTAGTGGAACATTAAGAGCAGGAAAGATAATAGCCGATCAAATTGAAGGACTTAATATTCAAGCAAGTACAGTTTCTGCTCAATACATTACAAACAACAACTATTACGTATCAACGCCTTCTGCAACAGAAACTAATAACTCAGCATCTGATTCTGCCAGCAGTAATTATCTAGCTATGAATAATGGCTTTGTTAATATTGCTTCATTCTCAGGACAACTTGGATACATTGAAAACTTAAGCGCAACCTACGGTACGTTTACTCAGGGACTTATGGCTTTTGGACCGTCTTCATTTGCCGATGTTTCAATTGCCGGGCAGTTTTCAATTGGCGGACAGATGATTTTTGCAGATAACTCGCTTAATGTTTTAGGAGCAGATCTTCAAGTTCAGCCATTAAGACAAGGCGGAATAAACTTCCTATCAGGACTTTTAACAATAGATTCCTATGGAAATCTAACGGCAGCAGGAAACGCAACTTTTAAAGGAACCTTGTTTGCCAATATCATCTCCCCTGTACCAGGCCAGGATCTTATTGTTAAGCTTGATTCAAGCGGATCTGAAAATCCGGTTCTTAAAGATATGCCTAAATTTGAAATAAGAAATGCATCAGATGCTGCAATCTTAACAGTTAATCAAAGAGGCGATGTGGTAGCATCAGGTGCTGCAACATTTAGCAAGTTAAATATTAATTTAGTTGCTCCTGCTTTTGCTCTTTCGCCAACAGAAGCAATTGCAACCGGATCAGCAGGAGTTGCCACAATTTCTGCAAGACAAACTGAACTTACGATTAACAATAATTTAGTTACTGATAAATCACTTATTTATATAACACCAAAAACAGATACCAGTAATTTAGTTATTTACCTTATAAGACAAGTGCCTGGAATTTCATTTACGGTTGGCGTTAATAGTCCGTCAGGAAAAGAAATACCATTTAATTGGATTATTGTAAATTAACAAATTTTCCCGTAGATAGATTAATGAAATTATCAAACACCATTCAAGATGATTGCAAATTTAAGATAAGAGCCACTCGTAAACAGGAAGTATCGTAATTATCTTTTTACCAAATACAAACTTACCTTTCTCATCCTCTGTTAATATTAATCCTGTGTTTTCATTTATCTCCTCCGTTGCGTCAAGTAATGCCCGGACTTCCCTCTCTTTAGTATTAAATTCCGTTAATTTTTGACTTACCTGTATAAGCATTTTTTTCTTTGGAAGATAAAAATCAACTTCTGCGTTTTTTTCTGTTTTGTAATAATAGATTTCTTCCTGATATTTTCTAAGATTAATAAAAACAAGATTTTCAAGCAATTTCCCTTTATTTTCAGAAAAAGAAAACGCAATAGATTTAATAACTCCGGTATCAATTCCGTAGATTTTCTTATTTGCTATTTGCTGTTTTTTTTACAGAATAAGCATATTTGTTAACAACAAAAAAAGCCAGCTTGTTGTAAGATATTCAACATAGTTTATAACCGTATTTACACTCCCAAGCTTAATCGTTTCTTTTAGCTTATTATAAGAGACCAAAGATGCTATGTTACTCATAAGATAAAATGCTAGTTCTTTCAATGCTTTTACATTCGTTACTTTGTAACGAGTGGCAACGTCTCTATATAAAATGTCATCGTAAAGTGTTTTATGTAAAGAAATATCCGGATATTTTAATGCATCAGAGATGCCTCCTTTTTCTAAGTATTTTCTAAATATTTGTTTTAATTCCCCCCTCTTTATAGTGGTAAGACTATTTATGTTTGGAATAAGCACATTTTTAAAGCGTAAAAATTCTTCAAAAGAAAATGGCATTAATTCAACCGCTATATATCTTCCAGTTAATCTTGTCCCAAGCTCTTTACTTAATAATGAAGAGTTGAACCGGTTATATAAAATTTATATCCAATATCTGTCATGCGTCTAACAAATCTTTCCCATCCCTCAATATTTTGTATCTCATCAAGTAGGAAAACTTTTTGATCTCCAAATAATTCAATTAAAAGCTCATGTAACTTAGCAAAATCCGAAGCTTTAAATGATAAAAATCTTTCATCTTCAAAGTTTATAAAAAAATAATTATTGTCTAAGTAAAACTTACGGGCAATTTGAGAAAGAAATGTTGACTTACCCGCTCTTCGAAGTCCTGAAATAATGATAATATGCGGAGTTTTTACGAATTTACCAATCTCCTTAAGCTTTGTTCTTTCTACTCCTATAGCTTTTTTAAGAAACTCTTCTCTTTGTTCAATCAAAAGCGTGCGTAAATCAGTAATAGTTTTCATTTGTAATGAAAACATATTTTACTTGAAATGGTCAATTTTATATTTTTAAATACCCTTGTTTTTTCTCCTTGACATTATACTTTTAGACTATTAGTATAAGTCTTAATTAGACATGGAAAATAAAAGAGAAATCATTAATTATCTTGAAAATATCTCTCTATTTGTACTTGGTATTCTTTTAATTGGCTTCCCTCTTATTCTGACATCTTTAACAACTGATCCGCTCGGTCTTCCTAAGCAAGCCGTTCTTGTTTTCGGACTACTTATAATACTTCTTTGTTTTGGAATAAAGATGATTTTTGAAAAATCAGTAAAATTCAGAAGAACACCGTTTGATTTGCCAATTGGGTTATTTACTGTTGCTGTTTTTATATCTTCCCTGCTTGCTTTAAACAGAGTTGAATCATTAATAGCTTTTTTACCTTTACTTTTCTCAGTTATTATCTTTTTTGCAGTTGTAAATACAGCAAAAGATAACAAATCTCTTGTTTTCTTAAAGCTTGCTCTTCTAACAGGAGCTTCTCTTTTATCTGTTTTAGCTGTTTTGTCTTTTCTTAAAATATATATTTTACCTTTTGAATTTTCCAAAAACCAATTATTTACACCAATCGGATCACTCTTAGACCAGGCAATTTATCTTGCACTAGTTCTTCCCGTAGCCCTTTATCCTGTTATAAAAGCAATTAAATCAAGCGAACAGGTAAAAGCCTTAAAAGGAGCAAAAATAGGTTTTGCTTTTATAAGTGTTATATTGTTAATAGGTCTTTCTATATCAATCTATCAAATAATAGCTAAGCAAACGCTTACCTTGCTTCCGTATGAGGTCGGTTTTCAAACAGCTTTTGCAGCAATATCCCAGGACGCAGGAAGAATTGCTCAGGGCTTTTTCTTTGGCAGCGGCTTTGGCACATACGGAACTGATTTTGCCAGATTTAAACAGGCAACCTTTAATAATAGTCCTCTTTGGTCTTTAAGCTTTTTCAAATCATCCAGCTTTATGCTTGAACTATTGGCAACAACCGGAATGCTTGGCTTCATGTCCTTTTTCTTTGTTATTTACAAGGCCTTAAGAGAAAGACCATTGTATCCATCTTTAGTTCTTGCAGTAGTAGCTTTATTTCTTCTTCCCTTCTCTTTTGTAAACACTACTTTGTTTTTCATCTTGATTGGATTTCTCGCTGCAAAAATAGGAGCAAAGCATAATCAAAAAGTATTTGATGTTGAACTGCAATTAGTTGCTTTTAAAAAGGGATTTATTTCTTTTGAAGCACCGGAAGAAGAAAAATCAAGCAAAAGCATTCTGCTTCCAGTTGCTTTTCTTGCTGTAATAGCTGTATTTACCGCTTACACTGGATACTTAAGTTTTCAATATTTAAAAGCAAATCTGCTTTTTCAAAGCTCTTTAATTGCAGCAGCACAAAACAACGGCTCTTTAACCTACCAAAAACAAGCAGAAGCATTAGCTCTGTTTCCCAACAATGATGCTTACCAGAGACTTTTCTCTCAAACTAATCTTGCGCTAGCTAATAATCTTTCAGCGCAAATTCCGCAAGACTCAAGCCCAAGCGCAGAAACTACTCAAACAATCTATACCCTTATACAGCAGTCAATAAATGCCGGGAGAACAGCAACCACTCTCTCACCACAAACTGCTCTAAACTGGCAGAATCTTTCTTCAGTTTACAGATCACTAATCGGCTTTGGACAAAATGCAGATCAATTTGCTCTTTTAACTGCTCAGCAGGCTGTAGCTCTTGATCCAAACAATCCTCAGCAATATATTAATTTAGGAGGAATTTATTTCCAGCTTAAAGCCTGGGACAGAGCTGCTCAGCAGTTTTCAACAGCAGCTAGTATTAAACCTGATTACTCTAATGCTTATTACAATCTTGGCCATGCATTAGAAGAGACAGGAGATCTAAAAGGAGCACTTGCTCAATACCAGACTGTAAAAACACTTGCTGTAAATGACAAAGAGAGCTTAAAAAAGATCACTGCGGAAATTGATGCTTTAGAAAAAAAGATTAAAGGAGTTGAAGAAGCACAGGTAGCACCGCAAGAAGAAGGTGCATTAAAGCTGAATACACCAGAGACACAACTTCCTATACAAAATCCGCCAGTTAAAATTCCTGCACCTGAGGCAAAAGTAACACCAACACCTGAAGAAACAACAAACGCTCCAACTCCTCAGGTAAGCCCAACACAATAAGTCTCAGTGTTCCTATGCCTTGCTTTTAGTACCTAAGTTTTTTTTATATTAAATTGTTTTAATGTAAATTTTTGCAACAAAAAACATCAGAATAGTATTTACTATCTAAAGTTTTAAGAGCACAACAATACATTAAAGAAGATTCTTAATTCTTAAACGAGGAATATGATGGAAAAGTAACTATCTCAAATATAAATATCTGAAATATATCTCTATTCTTTATCCTTTTATCCTACTTACGCTTATTATTTACCTTTTCTAAAGCAGTCTCTGCATAAAACAGGTCTGTCTCCTCTTGGTTTAAAAGGAACTGTATCTGATTTTCCGCATTGTCCACAAGTTATTTCAAAGCTTTCTCTAACTCCGCCTCCTCCTCTTGTATCGTTCATTCTTGATTTTTTTAATGCTCTGCACTCAGAACATCTTAAAGGTTGGTTTTCGAAGCCTTTTTTTTGATAAAATTCCTGTTCAGATGCTGTCCAAACAAATGGTTTACCGCAATCTTTACAGGTTAATGTCATATCTTGAAACGCCATAATATTTAAATCATTTATTCGCAAATAGCGAATAAACTAGTTTATTTTGTCACCTCCCCTCTTATACCGCAATAATTTCTGCCATAAGGCATAAAAAAACGGATTACAATGGAAATATTTTGATTAATCATTTATTGGGAAAATTATAATGGTAGCTTTGAAAAGAATGTTTCTCTCTTTAGAACTTGGCATAGTTTTGGGAAAATCCTATTTCGCTATCCTGTTTATCAGAGAGAAGCGAGGCTTTGCCCCCTTGTTTCATCTGTTTAGAGTATATAGTACTTAAAGTCAAAATACAAGAAGTGAAAAATCTGCATATTTATTACTACTTCTTTTTTATGGGCAGCCTGCACCGGGGTAAATGTTCACATTGGAAACACTACAATCAATACCAAGTGAAGCGCTTCTTCTAATATAGTTTGCAGGCTTAGTAGACTGTGTTAATGAGTTCATGGTTACATTTGGAGATGAATATCTATCTCCATCAGTATCTAGTACCCAAATAGGTCCTTTTTTTATAGATGCATTTACTCCTACTCCTTTTGCAATTATAATCGTTCCGTAATTTGTTATTTGGTGACCAAAAACAAGAGTTTGATTGTTCCCCGATCCGATTGTAAGAGTTACTCCATTATTTATCGTTAAATCTGCTGTATTAGTAACCCCTGTCCCTGCATCCACTCCGTCTATAGCTCCTGCAGCTGCTCCAAGATTACAATCTAATGCTAATGTATAACTACCAGAACCTGGAAAACTACAACCAGAGCGAATTCCAAAATTTATCACATCATCAGGACCTACTGTAGAACTAACTGTTTTAAGTGTGGTCACTATATATCCAGAAGGAACTGTAAGCGTTACTGTATAAGAACCAGCACTAAGAGTTCCCCTAGAATAAGCACCGCTCGCATTTGTAGTAACATTAGATCCTCCAACATTAACAGTTGCACCATTATAACCGGTTGTCTCTCCGGCATCCTTAATTCCATCCCCATCCGTATCTATGAAAACAGTACCAGAAATTGTATAAGTGCACGCAGCAACAGTACAGCTAGAAAAGCCACCTGGTGTTACGCTCCAGGTTTGATTATTACACCTGCTAGTTATAGGTGTACAAGAACCTCCGCAAGCAACAGAAGAGGAAGAATAAGTAGTACAATAACTTCCGCAAGATTTTGTTCCGCAAGCAGCACTCGTGCAACTTCTAATATTTGCAGATTGACAGGAGCTCAAAGTCCCGTAATAACCTTCACCATAAGGATCTTCATAACAACCACAATAAACAGCATCATATGTTGGACCAGGGGTCGGACATGGAGTAAAATAACAAGAGTTATATCCTAATGGAGTTGGAGTCCAAACACCACTACTCGTGCAAGTACTTGTCACAGATGATGAACAAGCAGTGTTGCATGCAGGCCACCTAGCGGGATATGTTACGCACATAATTCCCTCTGCTGAATAACTACAACCACCCGAGCTCGAACAATATGATAAAGCATTAAATTTTTGCGGAAAAATAAAAAAAATTAACATAAATCCCACCAATAAAGCCGTTATGTTTAATATTATTTTAAATATTTTTGAATAATAATTAATATTTCTATTTACAATCATAATTTATCTCTCTTTAAATTATTATATTCCTATTATCTTATTACGCTAAAATTCTATTTCTTTCTTTATTTATCTAAAAGTGGGTGTTACCACCGCACTCTCTCCTTTCTCATTTTTTGCTTCAAGTTTTAAGTAATAAGTATTATCAAGGCTGTCATCTGCAATCCAGGACATTGCCCATTCTCCGTCCATTGGCGTTCCGGAAACAAGTTTTAACGAATAATTTTTTATCTTACTATCCGACCTATACTGCAAAGAAACGCTTGTTACTTTTAGATTTTTCTGATCAATTACTCTTACTGTTATTTCCTGCTTTTCCCCTTTCTTAGGATAAAATTCGCTTATTTTAAGATCTCTTATTTGCGGATTTAGTCTATTACTTACTCCAAACTCTCTTGGGCCTCTTGGCAAAGGAATCGGCGTAGAAGTAGGTGTTAAAATCGGAGTTGATGATATTTTTATCACTTTGTTATCACGCATTAAATTTCTGGGATTAAGCTTACTTTTGGGAAAAAATATCATTATTACAATTGCTATGATAAAAACAGCTACAACTAGCCCAACTGTTATTGTTTCTGTGGTTAAATAATTATCTTCTCCTTTTAATTTAAGAAGAAATGTTTTTAATCTTTTTTTTAAGCTATTTGTATCCATATCTTTATGTATAAAGTGTTTTTATATTCTTCACACATTAATAATAGCTATTTTTTTCCTGTTCTGTCAATTAATTATTAATTTACTGAACAAGCTAACTGACAATTACTTTCACAATAGCAAACATAGCTTCCTCCATGAACTTTACAAAGATTACCTGGATCAGCATCTAACCTATTGCATGTTGTCAGAGCTCCTGTACAGGCATAATATGTTCCCAGCGGACAAATACTAGACACAGTTGTTGTTGTGCTTACAGTTGTTGAAATGGCTGGAACAGTAGTTAAAGTCGTAGATGAAGTATATGGACTAGGCAAATCTGCAGCTTGAAGGCTAGCGCAATCTATTTGACCGACAGCTAAACAATAATTAAATTTCGGACTAAATCTATTTCCTGGACACATTTTTTTAATTATTTGAGTACCGCAATTGTTTTTTTTCGGATCAATTTCAAGCTTTGTATATAAAATTGCCCATTGTGGGCAAGCTCCTCCGTCTGTCTGATAAAAATATTCATAACAACTTCCTGTTATACATTTAATACTAGGATCTTTAGGAACTTTTTTCATTAAAACTACATTTCCATCACTCCACTCTTCTCCAAAAGGAATTGTCAAAGGGTAACAGCTATGATCATTGTAATAGGCGTCTAGCGAATTCCTTATTTGGAAAAAGTCTTGTTTTCTTTGTGCATCTCGGAATTTTTTAAGCTGAGTAAAAGGATTTAAAACTGTAAGAGTGAGAGCAAGAAGAACAATAAGGATTGTTATAACTACTAATAATTCAATTAAAGAAAAACCCTTTCCTAGAGAATAAGGCTTGGGCAGTTTCTTCATATCCTTTTAAGTATGATTTAAGTAAAGATTCCTGTCAAGATAATCACTTAATTAAGATGTTTTATAGATCCGTTCTAAAATAACCTCTTTTTCCTTACTATATTCTCTTGATACTATGTAGGCTTCAGCAAGATTAAGACTCTTACTCCTCTTTTTTAAATGATCAATATCGCGCTTTGAAGCATTTGTCTTTACTTCCAAAGCAATCTTCTCGTCAATAATAAAGTCTATTTCACCGCCACCGTCTTTATTATAGTAATTTAGCGCATGATTAATTCTGAGATTTTGAAATACACTTTGTTCAAATAGTTGTCCTTCAGAGACTTTTCCTAAACTATTAACCATCCCTGAATCACAAAAGAAAAGTTTTTTTGTACCTAAAAACTGTCTATCTATGCTTTTTGAAAATTTCGGAATAAGAGAAATAAAATAAGTTTTTTCCAAGAATGAAAGGTAAGAATAAACAGTCTCTCTAGAAATCCCCAAGCTTTGAGATAGCTTTGCTATTTCAATTCGTGAACCAACCCTAGGTATAAGAAGAAGAATTAAATCATAAAGCTTTGCAATATTTTTAAAATCAGCCATGCCTTTAACATCTCCTTCGTAGTAAGAAGTAAAAATTTCAGAAATAATTGCTTTTTTTCGATCAAAATCTTCCTGAAGTACTACTCTTGGAAATCCACCGTATTCTATATATTCTTTATAAAAAAGGGATTAGTTTGCTGTGTAATATCTTGTTTTTTAGTATTGATTTTTTATCAAATGGCAGTTTCTTTTGAGATATGTCTTTAAACGCTAGAAATTCAAAAAATGTAAGAGGAAAAACTTCAAAAATTAATTTTCTTCCTGCCATTGATTCTGAAAAAAGATTTTTTAGATAATAACTGCTTGAACCCGTTAAAACAAATTTAACATTAAAATGATCGTATAAAAACTTTACACTAGATCCTATTGAAGACAAATGTTGTATTTCATTTAGAAAAATATATACTTTTGACTTTTTACTAATTCCGTAAACAGCTAAATTATTCCATATTGTATCGTAATTTTCTTCTTCAAATATTTTACGGTTCAGAGGATTTTCAAGATCGAGCTTTACATTATTTGAACTTTTCATTAAGGAAAAAAGATGATCAAGGAGTGTCGTTTTTCCTATTTGTCGCATGCCTGTTATAACAATAATTTCAGAGGTTTCTAATTCTTTCTCCAATCTTGGAAGAATAATTCTAGGATAAAGCATACACTTATATCTTACATAAAAACAGGGGGGGGTATTTGTCAACCATCAACTTACATTTAACCCCTAAGGAATATGCAAGCTATATCATTAAAGATTAATAGGGTCTAATTGTTTTCTTTATGAGAATTTCGACAAGGTAATTTTAAACCTAAGCCTGTGGACCGGAAGAGATTCGAACTCTCAACCCCCTCCGTGCCACGGAGGTACGCTACCGTTGCGCCACCGGCCCAAGCTATGTTTCTTACTATATTTTTATGTGGACTTGAGCGGACTCGAACCGCTTACCTCCTCAATGCGAATGAGGTGTTCTACCAGGTGAACTACAAGCCCAGATATAATATCATAATTTTAGCATAAACTAGAATTAATTTAATTTTGGGAAATATTTATCTATCTATTGAAGAATACTAAGGGGATTTATTAAGCCTCCGTTTTGTCTTACCTCAAAATGAAGATGTGGACCAGTTGTTCTTCCTGTCATCCCAACCCAACCAAGAACAGATTTTCCAGCAGCTACTGTTTGACCTGCTGAAACATTAACAGCGCTCATATGAGCATAATGAGTTGAAATTTCATTATCTCCTTTAACTGTAACGCTTGTTCCATATCCTCCATCCCAAGTTCCAACAGAAGCACTTACTACTCTTCCGTCCTGAGCAGAAACTATTGGAGTTCCTACTGAATTTGTAATATCAATTGCCATATGATACCAGGAGGCATACTGACTAAGTCCTCCCCTTAAAGGCCAGGCAAATCCTCCATAATTAAGAGGTGCTTGAGCAACGTTACCTGCTCCCCTAACTGGTGCATAATTAGGTACATATCTTGGAGTAGATGGAGCTTTTTCAGCTCCTTTTACACCGTCTGGAACAACTAGCATCTGCCCCTCAACCAAAGAAAATGTTTCAGGATTTGCAAACTCATTAAATGGAAAATCAACAATTTTTTGGGCATTAGTGCTAAATTTATCAGCAATTGCATAAACCGTATCTCCCTTTTGTACCTTATATGAAACACCAGTTACAGGTAATATTTTAAGTGTATCCCCTACAGTTATATTGTCACTTGTTAAATTGTTTGCCCACTTAATTGTTTCATCTGAAATCCCAAATTTCTTAGCAATAGTTGAAATTGTATCTCCTTTTTGCACTGTATAGTCAATTACCTTATCTCTTGGTTTTTGTGATATCTCAGTTTGAAATACGTCTGTTCCAACTGTAATAGATTGTTTTGTGTTAGATGAAGCAATAATTGTATTTTCTGTTCCTCCTTTAGAAAAAACAGGGTAGGTACTTGCTAAGAATGGTGCAATTAGAATACCTAAGCCTAAAACTCCAATTGTTGCAAAATGTAAAAAAAGACGACTATAACGCCCTCTTTTAATCATAAAAAGCTTAACAAAAGAATTCTTATTAGCCTCAAAAAGATTAATTGAAGAAATTAATTTCTTTTTTAAATAACTTGAAAAAAAGAAAGAAAATTCCAATATTCCTAAGAAGAAATTCCGTATTTTAAGCACGATAATAGAAAATACACGTTTGTTCATTTAAAGAAAAAGCGTATCAAACTAAAGCTAATAAGTCAAATTAGAGCTGTACGCTGTCCAACACATAATATACAGTTTCTCCGCTTTAATTATGGTTTCTTTGTAAATAAAGTCCTAGAATTGCTTGGTGATTTAAATATCAGAATGGAGGTGGAGAAACTTGAAAAATGGAATTCATATTGATTACAAAACGCTGCGTAAGATTAATCCTGAGGCAGCACGAGCAGCAGTTCTAGAATATTTTGCAAGTAATAGAGAGAATATTGCAGAGTGTGCAAGGACATTTGGTATTACAAGACCCATTGTGTACAAGATACTTCACAAGAAGAAAGAAGGTAATCTTTCCGATAGCTCCCGTACTCCTTTAAGTCAACCAAAGAGAACAGCAGGTAAGATAGAAGACAAAGTTATTGAGGCAAAGAACAAATTTGAAGCTAAAAGCAAGAAATACGTGGAATTCTTATACTAGCAAGACCCAAATATCATGTATAAAATTAGACCCTACGCGTAGGATCTAAAAAATGGCTAAACTTGAAGCTAAAATAACAAAAAGTCCTTCCTCTCTATACTTATATATAAATATATAAGAGAATCATAAAATAAAACTGGTGTATAATAAAAATATAAAAAAGACAAAATTCAATATCAAAAGAAAAGAAATTCAAAAAAGAATTAAACAAAATATAAGGGTAGACAAAAAAGACTTCCTAGAACTAATTAAGAGGGCTTCAAAACCACAACACGATTAAGTAGAATATCAAACATACTATTCTCTAAATTCCTGTAGTTATATCTAAAAGCATATTCATTAACGTAATCCTGTAAGTACTCCTTGTATACATGACGATAAACTCCTAAAATTCCTCTTTTAAACTGGGACCACACACCCTCAATAGTGTTGTTATAAACTAATCCCCTGCCATATTCACTCATTGAGTGATTAACTGTGTGGTGATTATAAAAACCGTAATCGTATAAGTATTTATATACCGGAAGTTCGTCGGACATTATATGTGCGGTTGTTTTAACATTTTCCTTTAGTTGTTTAATTAGCGTATATTTGCCTATATCAGGAATGTGTTTTAAGTAGGCTTTTCCTTTTCTCTCTACTGCACCCCAGATAATCTCTTTCTTAACATCTGCACGCCACTGGTGGGCTCTGTTAGTGCCTTTGCCACCGACGTAGGTTTCATCTATCTCAACAATTCCGTTTAGCATATCTCCGTCTTGTTCCATCAATTTTCTAATCATCTTAAACATCCGGTGAGCGGTTTTGTAGGAAACGCCTAATTCTCTTTCAAGTTGTTTAGCTGATATACC
>Ga0075530_1000969_pt1 | contig 13659 bp, 13 predicted proteins | sample NGEPerD_2_FD_75101 | JGI IMG/M metagenome (GOLD analysis project Ga0075530, IMG submission 75101) | Arctic peat soil microbial communities from the Barrow Environmental Observatory site, Barrow, Alaska, USA - NGEE PermafrostL1-D | ecosystem: Environmental > Terrestrial > Soil > Wetlands > Peat ...
AGAGCCTCGCGAAGGTGACCCAGCGCCAGCTCGACGACGTCGCCGCGAAGCTGAACGGCCGGCCCCGGCAGACACTCGGGTTCATGACGCCGGCGGAGAAGTTCGCGGAGCTGCTCGAGGGCCTCGAGCAGTCGGCCCCCGAGCGCTGATCTCGCTCGGCCTACGGCCTTCGCTCGACAGCGCTCGGACCCAGCATCAGACGATCCGAGACGTCAGGGTGGTGCACTGACCCGTTGAGGTCAAGGTGCAATAGCTGCATTCCCCCGCGGGAGGAGTTACGGAACACTCAACCGCCGCTTGAGTCCCGGCGCGGTTGGCGCAGGCCGGGTTTGGAGACAGGGTCCGTGCGGTAGTGTGGCCGGGCCGATGAGCGACGCGTCAGACCCCAGCTTCGTCGACCGCCTGTCGCGCCAGGGCGAGGACGCTCTCGGCCGGATAGCCGAGGAGCTGATCGCCAATCCGGTCGTAAACCGGGCGGTCACCGGCGCGTTCGAGGCTCGCGAGAAGGCCGTGCAGGCGCAGGAGGCGGCCATGGGCGCTCTCAATATCCCGTCGGCTGCCGACGTGGAGCGCCTCACGCGGCGCCTGCGGTCGGTGTCCCAGCGGCTCGAGGGCATCGAGGACGCCCTGGACCGGCTGGAGGAGCGCCTCGGCGCGGTCGGCGCGGGCGCCGGCGACGTCCCGCCCGAGCTCGAGGCGATCGCCCGCGACATGGCCGCGCTCCGGGAGGCCGTGGCACCCGGCGCCGAGCCGATGCCGCGCGCTCAGGAGCGCCTCACGGTCTCCGAAGCGGCGGACTAGCCGGTCCGCCCGTTCGCGAGCGCGGCCCACGCCGCCTCGCCCAGACGCACCCCCGCCGCCTCGACTCCCTCCACGTCCAGGCGCCGCCGCTCTCCTCCCTCCAACAGGTCGCTCACCGCCAGCAGCACCGCGGCCCTCGCGTCGCGGCGACCCGCCACCGCCAGCACCGTGGCCGCCTCCATCTCCACCACCTGGGCGCCGGCCTGAACCCATCCGCGCTCAACGGCGGGGCGGCGCTCGTAGAACACGTCGGTCGACACCGCCGTCACGGGCCGGGCGCCGGCGCGTTCCAGGGCGGTGGTCAGGTCCGGGTCGGGATCGAGTCGCTCCCGGCCGGCCAGCGCCGTACTCGTGCCGTCGGCGCTGAGCACCTCCCGGGCCACCACCAGCTCCCCGAGCTCGCAGCCCGCGGCCAGGGCGCCGCAGGTGCCGATCCTGATCAGCGTGCGGGCGCCCAGGTCGATCAGCTCCTCGACCACTATCGCCGCGCTCGGGCCGCCCATGCCCGTGGACTGCACCGACAGCGGCTCGCCGTCCTGCGCCGTTCCGGTGTAGCCCCACAGCCCACGGGCATGGTTGAACATGCGCGGCTGGTCGAGCACCACCTGGGCCACAGCCAGCGCGCGGTGGGGATCGCCGGGGAGCAGCACCCGCTCGGCCAGCTCGGCGGTGGGGCGCAGGTGAATCGGCGCGCTCACCGGCCTCACCCTAGGTGGTGTCTCCTATCAGTCCTGACCCGTTTGCCGGCTGCAAGTCTTCGCCTGGCTGCGTCCCCGCTCGCCGCATAGCGCTGCTATTGCGGCTTCACGGCTCCTTGCCATGCTCGACTTTCGCTCGGCAAAGCGCGCCAGGACTTCCAGGAGACACCACTAGACTTGGCCGGCGATGGCCGAGCGCCGCGACATCCCCGACGCCCTCCGCGATGCCGTGGAGCGCACCGTGCGCGCCACAGTGGATACACGCGAGCGTGCGCAGGACGCCGTGGACGACCTGACCGGCTCGGCGAACGAGCTCGTGCGGGGAGCGGAGAAGGGCATCCGCACCGGCCAGCGCAGCGTCCGGGCGGCGGTGGAGGACCGGCTGCCCGCCACCCAGGAGGACATCAGGCTGCTCACGGCCGAGCTGCGCGAAATCTCCCGCCGCCTCGACGTGATCGAGACGCGTCTCGCCGCGAGCGGCCCGGGTGCGCCGTCCTCGCCGCAGGCCGGCGGCGGCCCGGCCGCCGGCTGACGTGGCCGGGCGCCGCGTGCTCATCACCGGCGTGGGCAGCCCGATCGGGTCCGCCCTGGCCCGCCGCCTGGAGCGCGACCCCGAGTGTGAGTACGTGGTGGGCCTCGACACCCGCCGGCCCAGAGCGGGGCTCGTGGAGACCGACTTCATCGACGCCGACATCCGCGATCCGGTGATCGCCACACTCATCCCTCAAGCTGAGGTCGATACCGTGGTTCACAACCAGATCGTGCGCCGTCCCGGCCCGGGGATGTCCAGCCGCTCGATGCACGACATCAACGTGATCGGCTCGCTGCAGCTGCTCACCGCCTGCGAGCGCTCGCCCACGATCCGGTCGATCGTGATCCGCGGCTCCGCCGGCATCTACGGCTCCGAGCCGCATGCGCCCCAGTTCTTCGGCGAGGAGATGGCGCGCCTGTACCCGCTGCGCACGCGCTTCCAGCGCGACGTGGGGGAGATCGAGAACTACTTCGAGACCTTCTCGCGCCGCCACTCGCACGTGACCTGCACGATGTTGCGCTACCAGCCGGCCATCGGTCCCGCATTGGACACGCAGGTCACCCGTTACCTCTCGTCGCCCGCGGCCCCGACCTATCTCGGCTACGACCCGCGGCTGCAGCTGGTGCACGAAGAGGACGGCATCGACGCGCTGGTGGCCGCCGTGCGCAACCCGGTCCGCGGCGCGGTGAACGTGGCTGGGCCCGGCACGATCGGCCTCACGCGGCTGATCCGTACCGCCGGGCGGCCGTCGCTGCCGATCGCGGCGCCGCTGTTCGGACCGGTGACCAACGCCATGCGCCGCGCCGGCCTGCCCTCGCTCTCGGAAGACTTCCGGCGGCTGCTGCGCTGGGGCAGGGCGGTGGACACCACCCGCCTCACCGACGAGATCGGCTTCACGCCGCGATACGGCACCCCCGCCGCGGTGGCCGACTGGGTGGAGCGCCGCGATGGCCGGCGCCTGCTCCCCAGCCTGTCCGGGGTGGCGACCTGATGCCCGGGCCCGCGGACGGCATCGCGCCGGCGATTGGCTTCATGCGCACCCTGCGCGGCGGTCTGGAGCAGGGCCTGGAGGTGCCCGAGGCCGTGGCCCGCTCGGCCGCCGGCCTTCCCCGTGGCGCCCGCGAGCGCTTGCGCAGCGCCGCCCGCCGCCTCGATGGCGACTACCAGGAGGACGAGTGGGGCTTCGACTCGGAGTTCGTCGAGCTCGTGGAGCCGGGCTTTGACTTCCTCTACGACGTCTGGTGGCGGGTCAAGACGGCGGGGGTGGAGAACGTGCCCTCCCACGGCCGCGCGCTGCTGGCCGCCAACCACGCCGGGATCGTGCCGTGGGACGCCACGATGATGTCGGTCGGGATCATGCGCGAGCACCCGCTGCCGCGCCAGCCGCGCTTCCTCGTGCTCAACCAGGCCTTCGACCTGCCGTGGTTCTCGGTGGCGATCCGCAAGGTGGGTGGCGTGGTGGCCTCGCCCTACAACGCCATCCGGCTGCTCGAGCAGGACCAGCTGGTGGCCGTCTTCCCTGAGGGGGTCAAGGGGACCGGCAAGCCCTACGGGGAGCGCTACCAACTCCAGCGCTTCGGTCGCGGCGGGTTCGCCGAGATCGCGCTGCGCACCGGCGCTCCGATCGTGCCGGTGGCGGTGGTGGGCAGCGAGGAGATCTACCCCAAGCTCGGTGAGTCGCCGCTGCTGGCCCGCCTGATGGGCGCGCCGTTCTTCCCGCTCACCCCGCTGTTCCCCTGGCTCGGCCCCCTGGGCGCGATCCCGCTGCCCTCGAAGTGGCGGATCGAGTTCTGCGAGCCGATCGAGACCGCGGGCTACGGCCCCGCCGCCGCCGACGACCGCGCGCTCGTGCTTGAGCTGTCAGAGCGCGTGCGCGAGGTGGTACAGCAGCGGGTGCTGGAGAACGTGGTCAAGCGAGGGCCGGCGTTCGTTTAGCCTGTCGACTGTCGACTTAGAAGTGAACGCCCCGTAGCAAGTACGCCATCGCCACGGCCTCCGTGGACATCTCCTCGTCCCCGGCCGGCGGCGCCTCGTTCGACTCCGCGAGCTCCTTCTTCTTGCCCTTGGCCGACTTCGAGTCGGGGAACAGGTTGTAGGCCTGGTTGAGCACGATGTCCACGGTCTTCGGGGAGATCGAGTAGAGGACCTCGCCGAACGTGCCGAGGCGCGAGGCCTTCTTCTTGGGCTTGTCGATCATGGCGTCGCACAGCATCTGCGCGGCCTCCTCCGGGCTGAGCGTGGGAAAGGCCTTGTACATGTCGGTGGGGGCGATCATCGGCGTGCGCACCAGCGGCATGTAGACCGTCGTGAACTTCACGTTGTCGGCCACGCACTCCGGCGCCGCGCAGCGCGAGAACGCGTCGAGGGCCGACTTCGAGGCCACATACGCGGAGAAGCGGGGGGTGTTGGTCTGCACCCCGATCGAGGACACGTTGATGATGTGTCCCCCCTTGCGCTCGCGCATCCCCGGCATGAGCGCGAGGATCAGCCTGAGCGCGCCGAAGTAGTTGAGCTGCATCGTGCGTTCGTAGTCGTGTAAGCGGTCGTAGGAGCCGGCCACCGAGCGCCGGATCGAGCGCCCGGCGTTGTTGATCAGCACGTCGACCCCGCCGTGCACGGCGAGCACCTCCTCGGCCAGCCGGTCGATGTCCTCGAGATCGGACAGGTCGGCGGGGTGCACGTGCGCCCTGCCGCCGGCCTCCTCCACCTGCTCGGCCACCTCCTGGAGCTTCTCGCGCGTGCGCGAGACCAGCAGCACCTCGCCGCCCGCCTCGCCGATCTTGAGGGCCGTCGACAGGCCGATGCCACTGGACGCGCCGGTGATCAGCACCTTCTTGTTCTTGAGGGCGGTCTTCAGCGAGCGGTCGCGGAAGAGGTCCGGGTCGAGGTTGCGCTCCCAGTAGTCCCACAGCGCCGGCGCGTAGGTGTCCAGCGGCGGCACGGCGATGCCGGTGCCCTTGAGTGCGCGCTGGGTGTCGCGGGCGTCGAAGGTGCAGCGGAAGTCGCGCACCTCCATGGCCTCGGGCGGGATGCCCAGGTCGTGGTAGATCTGGTTGCGGATCTTCTTCACCGTGGGCACCGCGTTCAGCCCCGCGCGCACCTGCTTCGGCACCACGTTGATCAGGTTCTGGTCGATGCGCATCGCGAACTGAGGCGCGTGGGCGGCCTTGGCGAAGGTGTTCAGCGTCTCGCCCACCGACATCGGCTCGGGATCCACCAGGTGGAAGGTGTCACCGGGAAGGTCCTCGTCGGGCAGGTGGGCGATGTGGTCCATCGCCTTGGCCACGAAGTCGACGGGCACCATGGTCGTGCTCCCGCCCTCGGGACCGGCTACCGGGAACCACTCGGGCAGGGCGGCGCGCAGCTTCTGGAGCAGCTTGAAGAAGTAGTAGGGACCGTCGATCTTGTCCATCTCGCCGGTCTGGGAGTGCCCCAGCACGATCCCCGGGCGGAAGATCAGCGTCTTGGCCTCCACGCCGTCGCGCACCAGCTGCTCGGACTCGTACTTCGTGCGGTGGTAGTGGTGGGGCAGCTTCTGCTCCTCGTTGAACATGTCTTCCTGGAACACGCCCTTGTAGGAGCCGGCCACCGTGATCGAGCTGGTGTGGTGGAAGCGCCCGACATCGTGCGAGTTGGCGAACTCGATCACGTGCTTGGTGCCCTCGACGTTGGCCTTCTCAGACGACTCCTCGTCCGCCTGGATGTCATAGACCGCCGCGAGGTGGAAGAGATGGCCGATCTTCTCCGAGAATTCCTCTACACCGAGACCCGGCTTGGACAGGTCGCCGTTCACGGGAACGATGCGTCCCTCGGCTGCTCCCAGGCGCTGGATTAGCGCGTCGACCTTGCCCCGCGACCCTTCGCGCACCAGCATGTGGATCGTGCCCTCGCGCTTCAGCAGCTCCTCCACGAGGTGGCGTCCGATGAAGCCGGTGGCGCCGGTCACGAAGTAGTTCACAAGTCCGCTCCCTCTTTCTGCGAAGCAGCCGGCTCGGCCGGCTGCGCACGATTCATTTCTGCGAAGCAGCCGGCTCGGCCGGCTGCGCACGATTCATTTCTGCGAAGCAGCCGGCTCGGCCGGCTGCGCACGATTACCTTTCCCTCTGGCTGGCCGCGCGAGTCTATCCCGCAAGGAGCGGCGCCCCTCCCGCGGGCCACTTGACTCGCGCGCTCGCGCGCGAGAGACTCTGCGCAGCTCTGCGCAGCCGGATTTCGAGGCCGGAAAGTGGAGGAGAGAGTCCGCCGCAAGGCGCCTGATCGCGTCGCCGGCCTACGCCGCGGGCCGATTTGCCCGCGCACAGCGGCGGGACTTCACCCTGGGGTCCCGCCGTTGTAGCGTCAAGGCCCTTGGCCGAGAACACGCTGACCCTCAAGGAGGCCGCCGAGAAGGTGGGCGTCTCGCCGGCCACCCTGAGGCGGTGGGCGGCCACGGGCGTGATCCCGCAGGTGAAGGGCAAGGGCACCGGCAGCTGGACTGCCCCCGCGCTGGCCCACGCCCGAATCGTGGCGCGGCTGCGCGACCGCGGACACTCGTTGGACGAGATCCGCGAGGCCAGCAAGCAGGGCCGGCTGGCCTACGGCTTCATCGAGGACCTGTTCCCGGACTCCCCGGACGGCCGGTACTCGCTGAAGGAAGCGGCGCAGGCCACCGGCCTGGAGCCCGCCCTGATCGAGCGCTACTGGACCAGCCTCGGCCTTCCCGCACAGGGCCTCGACGATCTCAGCGAAGAGGACGTTCAGGCTCTGCAGTACGCGGCATCGGTGCTGGCGGCGGGGTTCCCGCTCGTGGCCTTCCTCCAGCTGGGTCGGGTGTACGGCCAGGCGCTGGCGCAGATCGCCGACGCCGAGGTGCGCCTGTTCCACATCTACGTGCACGAGCCGCTGATCCGCGAGGGAGTGCCGGGCCTGCAGATGGCAGAGGAGATGGAGCACCTGGCGCGCGACCTGCTGCCGCTCGCCTCGCCGCTGATGGACTACGTGCACCAGCACTTCCTCCAGCACTACATCCAGCAGGACGTGGTGGGCCACATGGAGATCGACACGGACGAGGGCACGGACCTCGGGCGCGTGCGCGTGGCGATCGCGTTCTGCGATCTGGCCGGCTACACCCGCTTCACTGAGGAAGAGGGCGAGGAGGAGGCGGTGTCGATCGTCGAGCGCTTCGTGGACGGCGTGAAGGACACGCTTCCCGACGACGCCCGGGTGATCAAGACGATCGGCGACGAGGTGATGATCGTGGGACAGGACGTGCAGGCCATCACCGACTGGGCGGTGGGCTTCCAGACGCTGTTCACCGAACGTCCAGAGCCACGAATCGGCATCCACTACGGCGCCACGCTGTACCGCGATGGCGACTACTTCGGCCGCGAAGTGAACCTGGCGTCCCGTGTGGTGGCGCGTGCCCGCGGTGGCGAGGTGCTGGTGTCCGGCGCCGTGGTGGAGCGCGTGGCCGAGTCGGAGCACCTGGCCTTCGACGGCGTGGGCCAGGTCAAGCTCAAGGGCTTCTCCGAGCCGGTGCAGCTCTGCCGCGCCACGCTCCCGAACTAGCCATGGCCGATCGGGTGCTCGACGCGGCGCACGACTCGGGCCTGGTGCGCGCGGGCGAGCCGCTGCTGGTGATGCTCTCTGGCGGCGCCGACTCGGTGGCCATGCTCGACGTGGCACTGCGGCTGGATGCCGAGGTGTCCGCGCTGCACGTCAACTACGGCCTTCGCGAGGAGGCGGCCGCGGACGAGGGGCACTGCCGTGCGCTGTGCTCCTCCCTCGGCGTGGAGCTGGTGGTGGAGCGGGTGACGCTTCCGGGCGAGGGCAACGTCCAGGCCCTGGCGCGCGACGCCCGCTACGGCCTTGCCGAGCGCCACGCCGCCGGCGACTACGCCGCCGCCCACACCGCCTCCGACCAGGCCGAGACCGTGCTCTATCGGCTGGCCACCTCGCCCGGGCGCCGCGCGCTGCTGGGCATGGAGCCGAGGCGGGGGCGGCTGGTGCGCCCGCTGCTGGAGGTCACCCGCGAGGAGGTGCGCGACTACTGCCGCACCCGCTCGCTGGAGTGGCGCGAGGACGCGTCGAACTCCGATCCGCGCTTCGCCCGTTCCCGTGCGCGGCACCACCTCCTGCCGGCTCTGCGCTCGCTCGACCCGCGCGCCGAGCGCGCGATCGCCGAGACCGCACTGGCGCTGCGCGACGAGGCCGATGTGCTCGACGCCGCGGCGGCCGACGCCCTGGCCGGCCTGGGCGGCGGGCCCGCGGTGGAGATCGCCGCGCTGGCCGAGCTGCCCCGCGGCCTGGCCCGGATCGTGCTGCGCGGCCTGGCTGAGGAGGCTGCGGGCGGGCGGCGCCCGCTCTCCCGGGCCGAGGTGGACGCCGTGCTGGCCCTTGGCGAGCGCGGCGGCACGAAGGCGCTGGAGCTCGGGGGCTCGCTGACCGCCGTGGCCGAGTACGGCACGCTGCGCTTTCGCCGCGGCGGCGCCGAGGGCGCTCACGCGCCCGACCCCGTGCGGCTGGCGGTGCCCGGCACGGCGCGGTTCGGCGCCTGGCAGGTGGAGGCCGCCCCCGGCTCGGCGGGCGACGTGGCGGTCTCGGCCGAGGCGATCGGCGACGGGCCGCTTACCGTGCGCGGCTGGGGCGACGGCGACCGCATGCGCCCGGTGGGACTGGGCGGCACCAAGACGCTGCAGGACCTGTTCACCGACCGCAAGGTGCCGCGCGCCCTGCGCCGCACGCTGCCCGTGGTGGAGACCTCCGGTGGCGAGATCGTGTGGGTGGCGGGCGTGGCGCTGGACGAGCGCTTCGCGGCCCCGGCGGGCGGCCCCGGCGCGGTGGGGCTCTCGGCGCGACACCTAGACTCCAGCCGGTGACGGACTCCTCCATCGGCGAGATCCTCGTCCAGCAGGACGACCTGGCGCACCGGGTGGTCGCGCTCGGCCGCGAGATCTCGGCCGACTACGAGGGCAAGTCGCTCCTCCTGGTCGGTGTGCTCAAGGGCGCCTTCTTCTTTCTCTCGGACCTGATGCGCAAGCTCGAAGTCCCGTGCGAGGTGGACTTCATGGCGGTGGCCTCCTACGGCAGCACCACCGACTCCAGCGGGGTGGTGCGGATCCTCAAGGACCTCGACGCCTCGATCGAGGGCCGCGACGTGCTGATCGTGGAGGACATCGTGGACTCGGGCCTCACGCTGTCCTATCTGCTGCGCACGCTGCGCGCCCGCGACCCCGCCTCGCTGGAGGTCTGCGCGCTGCTGACCAAGCCCGAGCGTCGCAAGGTCGACCTGCCGATCCGCTACACGGGCTTCGAGATCCCGAACCGCTTCGCGATCGGATACGGACTGGACCACCACGAGCGCTTTCGCAACCTGCCCTACGTGGCGGTGTTGCAGGACGAGTCGTAAGGCGGGCTGCGCCTGGAAAAGCCGCAAGAGAGCCAAACACCCTTGCTAGCCTGTCGTTTCACCCTGCGGGGGGGCTCGCATCCATGAATCGATTCTTCAAGAGCGCCTTCTTCCCGATCCTGATCGTCGTCGTGCTGGCGTACTTCGCCCAGCAGCTGATCAGTCCGGGCGAACGGCGCCCCGACCCGAGCTACAGCGACTTCCTGGCCCAGGTGGACGACGGCAAGGTCCGCAAGGTCACGCTCAACACGAAGAACAACAAGATCGACGTGGAGCGCACGCGCGGCGCGAAGTACGAGACCGCCTACCCGGACAACACCGAGCAGGCGCTGGTGAACACGCTGCGCCAGGAGAAGATCCCGATCGACGTCAAGGCCAAGTCCGGCGCCGGCTGGGTCACCGCGCTCACCTACATCCTGCCGTTCGTGATCTTCCTGCTCTTCTGGCTGTTCATCATCAATCAGATGCAGGGCGGCGGGTCGAAGGTGATGTCCTTCGGCAAGTCGCGCGCCAAGCGGATGTCGGTCGACGCGCCCAAGATCACCTTCCGCGATGTCGCGGGAGTGGACGAAGCGGTGGAGGAACTGCACGAGATCAAGGAGTTCCTCGAGAACCCGAAGAAGTTCCAGGCGCTCGGCGCGCGTATCCCCAAGGGCGTCCTGCTCTACGGGCCGCCCGGCACCGGCAAGACGCTGCTGGCCCGCGCCGTGGCCGGCGAGGCCGGCGTGCCCTTCTTCTCGATCTCCGGATCGGACTTCGTCGAGATGTTCGTGGGCGTGGGCGCCTCGCGCGTGCGTGACCTGTTCGAGCAGGCCAAGCAGAACAGCCCCTGCATCATCTTCATGGATGAGATCGACGCCGTCGGCCGCCACCGGGGCGCAGGAATGGGCGGAGGCCACGACGAGCGCGAGCAGACGCTCAACCAGCTGCTCGTCGAGATGGACGGCTTCACGATGACCGACAACATCATCCTGATCGCCGCCACCAACCGGCCCGACATCCTCGACCCCGCGCTGCTTCGCCCGGGCCGCTTCGACCGCCAGATCGTGGTCGATCGCCCCGACCGCAAGGGCCGCTCGAAGATCCTCGAGGTCCACACCCGCGGCAAGCCGCTGGCCAAGACGATCGACCTCGACAACCTGGCCGCGCAGACTCCCGGCTTCACCGGCGCCGACCTTCAGAACCTGGTGAACGAGGCCGCGCTGCTGGCCGCGCGCCAGGGCAAGCGCGAGATCGATCACCCCCAGCTCGAGGAGGGGATCATGCGCGTGATCGCCGGCCCCGAGAAGAAGACGCGCGTGATGTCGGAGAAGGAGCGGCGCATCACCGCCTTCCACGAGATGGGCCATGCGATCGTCGCGCACTTCCTCGAGAACACCGACCCCGTGCACAAGATCTCCGTGATCTCACGCGGGCAGGCGCTCGGCTACACCATCTCGCTGCCCACCGAGGACAAGTTCCTCACCACGCGCGCGGAGCTTCAGGACACGATGGCCATGACCCTCGGTGGGCGCGCCGCGGAGGAGCTCAAGTTCGGCGAGGTGACCACCGGGGCATCGAACGACATCGAGAAGGTGACCGCCACGGCCAAGCAGATGGTGATGCGCTTCGGGATGTCCGAGAAGCTCGGGCCGCGCGTGTTCGGCCACGACCACGCCCAGCCCTTCCTCGGCCGCGAGTTCTCTTCCGAGCCCGACTACTCCGATGACGTTGCGCGCGAGATCGACGACGAGATCCGCCGCGTGGTCGAGGAGGCCCACGTCTCCGCCCGGGGCATCCTCGACGCGCACCAGCAGCAGCTCGACACCACCTCCGAGGTCCTACTCCGGCGCGAGACGATCGAGCGCGAGGAGTTCATCCAGCTGCTCGACGGCAAGCCCGAGGACGAGGTCTTCGGGCCCGACGAGCCGGTACTGCCCCCGGGGCCCGACCCGGCGCCCGAGGCTCCGCAGCGCAAGCCGGAGCGCGGCCGGTCGCCCCTGCCGCGGCCGGGCCTTGCCGGCGGCACAGCGGACATGCGGCTCGACAGGCCCGAGAAGCCGGACCTGTCGTAACGCCGGGCCTCCGCAGGACCCCTCCGCTGGTGATCCCCCTCAAGGGCTCTCCGCCTGCGGCTCCGTACTCGCCGGCTTCGCCGTCTCGGTTACGCCCTTTCGGGGGATCACCACCGTCGCGGCCCTGACGGGCGTTGGCCGGGATACTTTCGGTAATGCCACTTGAGGTTCCGACCGTGATGGGCGTTGTCAACGTCACGCCCGACTCGTTCTCCGACGGCGGGCAATTCCTCGATCCCGATGCGGCCATCGCCCACGGGATCGAACTGGCCTCGCAGGGCGCGGCGATCCTCGACGTGGGCGGGGAGTCCACCCGGCCGGGAGCCGAGCCCGTTGCCGAGGACGAGGAGCTTCGCCGCGTGCTGCCCGTGGTCGAGGGGCTGGCTGCCGAGAGCAGCGGCTGGGAGATCTCGGTGGACACCGCCAAGCACGCGGTGGCCGAGGCGGCGCTGGAGGCGGGGGCCGCGATCGTGAACGACGTGACGGCGCTGCGCGGCGATCCCGGCATGGCCGAGCTGGTGGCCGAGCGCGGCGCCGGCTGCTGTCTGATGCACATGCTCGGCGAGCCACGCATGATGCAGGACGCCCCCCAGTACGACGACGTGGTCTCCGACGTGAAGGCGTTCCTCGAGGAGCGACTGGCATTCGCCGTCGACGCGGGGGTGGCGGAGGAGAAGGTGTGGCTGGACCCGGGGATCGGATTCGGCAAGACCGTGGACCACAACCTCGAGCTGCTGCGCCGCCTCGACGAGCTCGTGGCGATCGGCCGGCCGCTCGTCGTGGGCACCTCGCGCAAGAGCTTCCTCGGCAAGCTGGCCGGTGGCCGGCCGGAGTCCGGCCGCTTGCCCGGCACGATCGCAACCAACGTGCTGGCGCTGGAGCGAGGGGCGTCGATATTTCGCGTGCACGACGTGGCGGCGGTGATGGCCGCGCTCGCCGTGACTGCCGCCGTGGTGGATGGGGAGGGGGTGAAACAGCCATGAGCGAGGAGCCGGACGACGACCTGTCCGACGACTTCGACGACGACGACGAGACCTCCGAGCCCGCCGTGACGATCCAGATCGCCGGGCTGTCGCTCTACACCCGCCACGGCGTGACCGAGGCCGAGCGCGAGATCGGGCAGCGCCTCCTGATCGACGTAGCCTTCGAGGTGACCGGCTGCGATGCCACGGTGACAGACCGGGTGGAGGACACGGTCGACTACGCCGACGCGTGCGAGCAGGTGGCGCTCGCCGCCCAGGAGCGCTCCTACCGGACGCTCGAACGCCTGTGCGCGGCCATCGCAGAGCGGTTGAGCGACCGCTACGGCGCCGACTCGGTTCGGGTCAAGGCGACCAAGCCCGAGCCGCCCATCCCGCTGCCGGTGGAAGAGGTCTCGGTCGAGGTCTGGCGCGAGGGCTAGCCGGTTGCGCGGCTTCCTCGGCCTGGGGTCCAACGAGGGCGACTCCCTGGCGGCCCTGCGCGCCGCCCGCGATGCGCTCGGTCGCCACGGGGTGCACGTCATGCGCGCGTCGTCGGTCTACGGGACCGCGCCGCAGGGAGAGGTGCTCGACCAGGCGGACTTCCTCAACGCCTGCCTGGAGATCGACACCGAGCTCGGGCCGGAGGAGCTGCTCGCAGCGGCCAAGGCGGTGGCGGCCGAGCTGGGCCGCGAGCCGGGCGGGCCGTGCCACGGCCCGCGCCCGATCGACGTGGACGTGCTGCTGCTCGGCGACCTCGAGCACAGCTCGGACCGGCTCGTGCTGCCCCATCGCAACATCGCCGTGCGGCGCTTCGTACTCGAGCCGCTGCTGGAGCTCGACCCTGCGCTGGAGCTGCCCGACGGCACGCCGCTGGGGCCGCTGTTGGAGGGCGTCTCCGGCCAGCGCGTCCAACGCGCCGGCCCGCTCTAGGACCGGTTGTCGAAAATCCGTTGCGGGAGGTTTCGTCGTCCTCCCGCCGCGGCATGTTCAGAGTGTGAGCACTACCTGCGAGCTGGCCGCCTTCCGTGGCGATGACGCTCCCGCCCTGGTGGATGCCTCGCTGTCCTGCAGGGTGTGCCTGTCGGGTGCTGTCGAGTGGTCGCTGTCGGCCGGCGTGTGGGAGGCCGAAGTGGAGTGCTGCTGCCACTCGTGCGGGTACGTCCGGACGGTCTCGCTCACCGGCGAGCAGGCGCTGCGCCTGGCTCTTCACCCGCACGCGGTCTAG
>Ga0075530_1000970_pt1 | contig 13651 bp, 24 predicted proteins | sample NGEPerD_2_FD_75101 | JGI IMG/M metagenome (GOLD analysis project Ga0075530, IMG submission 75101) | Arctic peat soil microbial communities from the Barrow Environmental Observatory site, Barrow, Alaska, USA - NGEE PermafrostL1-D | ecosystem: Environmental > Terrestrial > Soil > Wetlands > Peat ...
ATGTTCGAGTTGGCCGGGGTGCCGGAGGACTTGGCCCGCGAGGCGATCCGCCTTGCCGTGCACAAGCTTCCCCTCAAGTGCCGGTTCGTGGTGAGGGAGGACGGCAGCTTTGAAGGCTAAAGACATAATCGAGCTCGCCGAGCACGAGTTGGAGCAACGTCTCAAGGAATCGCGGGAGGAGCTGTTCAACCTGCGCTTCCAGCACGCGACCGGCCAGCTTGAGAACACCGGTCGGCTGCGCCAGGTGCGCCAGGACATCGCGCGCATCCTGTCTGTTCAGAACTCACAGAAGTCGAAGGAGTCGTAGATGACCGCGGAGCGTGAGAGTTCGCAGCGCGAGCGCCGAGGCGTCGTGATCTCCGACAAGATGGAGAAGACCATCGTCGTAGAGGTGGCGTTAGCCAAGCCGCACCCGCTGTACAAGAAGATCGTGCGTCGCAGTAGTCGCCTCAAAGCGCACGATGAGAACAACGAGGCGCGGATCGGGGACGTCGTCCTGGTACGTGAGTGCCGGCCGCTCTCCAAGTCGAAGAGTTGGCGCCTTATCAGCATTCTGGAGCGGGCCGAGTAGCCCCTCGACCGAGAGAGATAGGTAACTAGCGATGATCCAAGTAGAGACGAGACTCAAGGTGGCCGATAATACCGGCGCTCGCGAGCTCCTCTGCATCCGCATCAGGGGTGGGTCGCACCGTCGGTACGCCGGCGTGGGCGACATCATCGTTGGCACGGTGAAGGAGGCCACTCCGGGCGGCTCGGTGAAGAAGGGCGATGTGGTGCAGGCCGTGGTGGTGCGTGTGAAGAAATCCTACGGGCGCAAAGACGGCACGTACATCGGCTTCGACGAGAACGCCGCGGTCCTCATCGACCGTCAGAAGAATCCCCGCGGCACGCGGATATTCGGCCCCGTCGCCCGGGAGTTGCGCGAGAAGAACTTCGCGAAGATCGTGTCCTTGGCTCCGGAGGTGCTGTGATGAAGAAGCAGGCTCCCAGAGTCAGGAAGATACGGAAGGGTGACACCGTCGAGGTGATCCAGGGCAAGGAGCGGGGAAAGCGCGGCAAAGTGCTTCGCGTGCTTGCCGAAGACCAGCGCGTGGTCGTCGAGCGGATCAACTTCATCAAGCGCCACGTCCGGCCGTCGCAGAAGAATCCGCAAGGCGGAGTCATCGAGCGCGAAGCCGGGATCCACGTGTCGAACGTGAAGCTGGTATGCCCGAGCTGCGACGCCGCGGTGCGCGTGGGAATGCGCGAGGAGCGTGGCGACAAGGTGCGATACTGCAAGAAGTGCAACGTCCAGGTAGATAAGGCTTAGCGATGGCTATTCCGAGATTCAGAGAAAAGTACACGAGCCAGGTGGTGCCTGAGCTGCTGTCCGAGTTCGGCTACAGCAACATCATGCAGGTGCCACGTATTCAGAAGATCACCGTCAACATGGGTGTGGGCGAAGCTGCTCAGGACGCCAAGCTACTCGAGGAGGCGGCCAAGCAGCTCGGGCAGATCACCGGGCAGAAAGCCCAGGTGCGCAGATCCCGCAAGTCCATAGCGAACTTCAAGATCCGTGAGGGCATGCCGGTGGGTCTGCGCGTGACCCTGCGGGGCGACCGTATGTGGGAGATGCTCGACCGACTCATCAGCATCGCCCTCCCCCGCATCCGCGACTTCCGTGGTATCTCCCCGAAAGGGTTCGACGGGCAGGGCAACTTCAACCTCGGTCTCAAGGAACAGATCATCTTCCCTGAGATCGACTACGACAAGATCGATCGGGTCCGTGGTCTGGATGTCGCCATCACCACCACCGCGGAAACTGACGATGAAGCTCGGGCGCTGCTCAAGAAGTTGGGCATGCCGTTCCGCGAGAGCTAGAGAAGGAGCAGCAGGGTATGGCAAAGAAGTCGCTCATCGCGAAGGCGAACCGGACGCCGAAGTTCTCTTCGCGTGCTTACAACCGCTGCAGACGCTGTGGCCGCCCCCGCGGATATTTCCGCCGGTTCGGCCTCTGCCGCATCTGCCTGCGTGAGCTCGCGCACGAGGGAGTAATCCCCGGCGTGACCAAGTCGAGCTGGTAGGGAGGAGGACGATGTCACAATCAGATCCCGTCGCCGACATGCTCACGAGGCTCCGCAATGCCAACAAGGCGCTGCACTCAGAGGTCTCGATGCCCACGTCGCACCTGAAGGTCGAAGTGGCCCGCATCCTGAAGGACGAGGGCTACATCGCCGGCTACAAAGTGGTCAAGGGCGAGAGCTACGACACGCTTTTGGTCGACCTGAAGTACACCGAGGACCGCCGCCGGGTCATCACCCAGCTCAAGCGGATCAGCAAGCCCGGTCGTCGTATCTATGCCAAGAAGGACAAGCTGCCCAAGGTCCTTGGCGGCTTGGGGATGGCTGTCGTCTCGACTTCTCGCGGCGTGATGAGCGCTCGCGAGGCCCAGCGTCTGGGTGTCGGCGGCGAAGTCATCTGCTTCGTGTGGTGATGATGCATGTCTAGGATCGGAAGAGAACCCATCAACGTGCCTGCGGGCGTCGAGGTCAAGATCGACGGGCAGCACGTGACAGTCAAGGGCCCCAAGGGTCTGCTGAGCCGCGACCTGAATCCCGCGGTCGACGTGCAACTCGCCGACGGCGTGATCTCGGTCACCCGGCCGAGCGACTCGGCCACTCACAGGTCGCTCCACGGACTGACCCGTACCTTGGTGGCGAACATGGTCATCGGCACCACCACGGGTTTCGAGAAGCGTCTCAACATCGTCGGCGTGGGATACCGCGCCGCGATGAAGGGCACCGATCTCGAGGTCCAGGCGGGATACTCCCACCCAGTGGTCGTGAATCCGCCGGACAACATCGAATTCGAGGTGCCGGTGCCCACGCTGATCGTGGTGAAGGGCATCGACAAACAGCAGGTCGGCCAGGTAGCCGCCAACATCCGGGCCATCAGGAAGCCGGAGCCGTACAAAGGCAAGGGCATCCGCTATCAGGGCGAAGTCGTCCGCCGCAAGGTCGGCAAGCGGGCCTAGGGGAGGATGAACAGAGGGACATGAGCAGAATCGCCAAGATCAAACGAGCCAGTGACCGTCGCGCAAAGCGCGTGCGGGGAGGGGTGCGGGGCACGACCGAACGGCCGCGTCTCACCGTCTTCCGCTCGAACCGCGGGATCTGGGCTCAGGTAATCGACGACATGAACGGCACGACTCTCGCGAGTGCTGGAAGCATCAACATCGCGGAGAAACTGCCCAAGAGGGAGATGGCCGCCAAGGTCGGGGAGCTTCTCGCTGAACGAGCGAAGGCGGCCGGTGTGGCCCGCGTCGTGTTCGACCGCGGGCCCTACCTGTACCACGGCCGAGTCAAGGCCCTTGCCGACGGCGCCCGCGAGGGCGGCCTCGAGTTCTAGAAAGGGAGAGGTACGGCAGTGGCAACGATTAAAGCTGAAGCGCTGAATCTTCAAGAGAACGTGATTGAGATCAACCGGGTGGCCAAAGTCGTGAAGGGTGGTCGACGGTTCTCGTTCACCGCCCTCGTGGCGGTCGGCGACGGAGAGAGCATCGTGGGTGTGGGCTACGGGAAGGCCAAAGAAGTCCCGTTGGCCATCCAGAAGGCCATCGACGACGCGAAGAAGAACCTGTTCGTGGTGCCGAAGCACGGCTCCACGATCACGCACGGCGTCACGGGCCGGTTCGGTGCCGGGCGCGTGCTGTTGCGGCCCGCTTCCCCCGGCACCGGAGTCATCGCCGGCGGCGGTGTGCGTGCGGTGCTGGAGCTGGGAGGCGTCCACGACGTGCTCACCAAGTGCCTGGGCACCACGAATCCTATCAACATGGTGCGTGCGGTGGAGCAAGGATTGCGTTCGCTGCGCCGTCCTGAGGAGATCGCCGCGCTGCGGGGCAAGACCGTGCGCGAGGTCCTGGGCATGGAGAAACGGGAGCATCCGGCATCCACCGAGATCGCGGGAGAGTGACCGACGTGCTTGCCATCACGCAGACTCGAATCGGCATCCGCCGCAAGCACGACCACAAGGCTACCCTGCGGGCTCTCGGCATCTCCCGCATGGGGCAGACTGTGTACCACGACGATAACCCGGTGATCCGAGGCATGGTGAAGAAGATCGAGTACATGCTCGAAGTTGCCGAGGTCGATGTGAAGGACGAGGGGTAGGTCATGGGAGAAATCTTCCTGCACAACCTGCGCCCCACGGAGGGCTCGCGCAGCAAGAAGAAGCGGGTCGGCCGCGGAGAGGGGTCGGGCAAAGGCAAGACCTCAGGCAAAGGTCACAAGGGCGCGAACGCCCGCAGCGGCGGCGGGGTCTCCGCCCGCTACGAGGGCGGTCAGATGCCGCTGCACATGCGGCTGCCCAAACTGCGTGGTCCCCTGGCCAAGACTTCTATGGCCATCGGTCCGTTCCGCACATTCATGACTCCGGTCAACATCTCTCGTCTGGCGGCTTTCCCGGCCGGCGCAGAGGTCACCCCGGAGGCGCTCGTCGAGATGGGCATCATCAAGAAGGCCGACGAGAGGGTCAAGATCCTCGCCGACGGTGAGCTCGACCGCGCCCTCACGGTGCGCGCGCACGGGTTCAGCGCGGCTGCCAAGACCAAGATCGAAGCTGCCGGCGGCACGGCCGAGGTCCTCTAGGGACCGCGGCCTCGCCGCTGCAAGATAGACGGGAGAGAGCTAGATGTTCCAATCCCTGCTGAATGCGTGGAGGCTTCCCGACCTGCGGAAGCGCCTCGTGTTCACGGCGTTCATCATCGCAATGTATCGACTGGGCTCGTTCATCCCGGTCCCTGGTGTCGATCTGCAGGCGATCAAGGATCTGGTCTCCGGAGGCGGGGTCTTCGCCTTTCTCGACCTGTTCGCCGGCGGCGCCCTGGAACGTGTCGCTGTCTTCGCCCTCGGGATCATGCCCTACATCACGGCGTCGATCATCATGCAGCTGCTCCAGATCGTCATCCCGCAGCTTGAAGCGCTGGCAAAAGAAGGGGAATCGGGGGCCAAGAAGATCAATCAGTACACCCGGTACTTCACCGTGGTGTTGGCGCTCATCCAATCGACCGGCTACGTGATCATTTTCAAGTCCCAAGGGGCGTTCACGACCGCGAACCCTCTGAACCCCCTGAGGTTCTACCTTATCGTGATGACTCTGACCGTGGGTACGGCCCTAGTGATGTGGCTCGGTGAGCTGATCACCCAGCGCGGCATCGGAAACGGTATCTCGCTCATCATCTTCGCGAGTATCGTCTCGCGCCTGCCCAGCGGTCTCTACAAGATGTTCTCCACGATGAACCCCCTGGAGTGGCTGGCCATGGCTCTCATCGCTCTGGGCGTCATCGCGGCCATCGTGCTCATACAAGAGGGGCAGCGTCGCATCCCGGTGCAGTATGCCAAGCGGGTGGTCGGCCGCAAGATGTACGGGGGGCAGAGCACATACCTGCCGCTGCGTGTCAACATGGCCGGCGTCATCCCAGTCATCTTCGCCTCGGCCATCCTCGTTTTCCCCGTGACCTTGGCTCAGATGACGCCGTGGGGTTGGGCGCAGTCCGCGGCCCGCGCCGTAGGGCCGGGCACCGGTATGTATCTGGTCGCAGAGGTCCTGCTGATCATCATCTTCACCTACTTCTACACGGCGGTGCAGTTCAACCCGCTCGATCAAGCCGACAACCTGAAGAAGTACGGCGGCTTCATCCCGGGGATCCGTCCCGGTAGGCCGACCGCGCAGTATCTCGACAAAGTGCTGACCCGCATCACGCTCCCCGGCGCGGTCTTCCTTGCCTCCATCGCGGCGCTTCCCACCATCTTGATCTGGGTGATGGGTATACCGTTCTTCTTCGGTGGCACCTCCCTGCTGATCGTGGTGGGTGTTGCGCTCGACACAATGAAGCAGATGGAGTCACAGCTTCTGATGCGACACTACGAAGGCTTCTTGAAGTAAGCACAAGGGGGAGCGAGGATGGCGCAGTTCGATCTGATCCTGTTGGGACCGCCCGGGGCCGGCAAGGGCACGCAGGCCGGGCGGATCGTCGAGGACTACTCGATCCCGCACATCTCCACCGGAGACATGTTGCGGGCCGCCGTCAAGAATCAGACGGCGATGGGTCTCGAAGCCAAGCGCTACATGGACGCGGGCGACCTGGTGCCCGACTCCGTGGTCATCGGCATCGTCAAGGATCGCCTGCAGGAGCCCGACACGGCTGGCGGCTTCCTCCTGGACGGGTTCCCGCGCACGATCCCGCAGGCGGAGGCGCTCGACGACATGCTCGAGAGCATCGAGCGCGGAGTCTCCAAGGCTCTGGCCATCCTCGTGGATGAGGAGGCACTGGTCCGCCGACTCAGCGGCCGGCGCATCTGTCGCGATTGTCAGACCCCCTTCCATATGGAGTTCGGTCCGCCCTCCGTCGCAGGCGTATGTGACAAGTGCGGAGGGGAGCTCTACCAGCGCGACGACGACAGCGAAGCGACCGTGCGCAACCGCCTGGCCGTCTACGGTCGCCAGACGGAGCCGTTGATCGCCTACTACGACTCGCAGTCCGTCTTGGCGCGCATCGACGGCGACCAGACTCCGGACGAGGTGTACGAGGATCTCAAAGAGGCAATCGGTCGCCCTTGACGCTCGCAACGTGATCATCAGGAAGATACCCGAGGAGATCGAAGCGATCGCACGGGCAGGGCGCATCCTCAGGGGTTGTCTGGACGTGTTGAGTCAGAAGGTGGAGCCGGGAGTGTCGACCAAGGAGCTCGATCGGTTGGCCGAGGAGTTCATCCGCGGTCACGGCGGCACCCCCACCTTCAAGGGTTACCGCGGATTCCCCGGCTCGATCTGCACATCGCCCAACGACATGGTGGTGCACGGCATACCCGGCTCCACCAGGCTTCGTGAGGGCGACATCGTAGGCATCGACGTGGGAGTGACGCTCGATGACTTCATCGCCGACGCGGCGGTTACCCTGGCAGTGGGCGACATCTCCGAAGAAGCTCAGGCTCTCATGACCGCGACTCGGGAGTCGCTCATGTTGGCCGTGGAGGAGTGTTGGCCGGGGAAGCGGATCGGGGACATCTCTCACGCCGTGCAATCCCACGTCGAGCTCCGTGGCTACTCGGTGGTGCGCAGTCTTGTGGGACACGGGGTGGGCAGGGCCATGCACGAGGATCCGCAGGTGCCCAACTTCGGGCTTCCCGGGCGAGGTCCGCGGCTGTCCGAGGGCATGGTGTTGGCGATCGAGCCCATGATCAACAGCGGTGGGTTCGACGTCGAGGTCGGTGCCGATTCGTGGTCGATATTCACGAAAGACGGGGGCCTTTCGGCTCACTTCGAACACACTGTCGCCGTCACGGCGGCCGGTCCGCGGGTGTTGACGGCCTAGCGATCCGCCGATGAGGGCCGTCTGGCGACGCCCCGGGTGTCGCTCGCGGGGTCGACATCGACGGTTTCGCGGTCGTGATGCAGGGCGTGTGTTAATATAGGCGGTCGGTACGCGGCCGAACCGGGTTCGGCCGGGATCTCGAGAGAAGAGGTGTACCAGAAGCAGTGCCCAAAGAAGACGCGATAGAACTCGAGGGTGAGGTAGTCGAAGCCCTCCCCAATACCATGTTCCGGGTCAAGCTCGAGAACGACCACGAAGTGCTGGCCCACATCTCGGGCAAGATGCGCATGCACTACATCCGCATACTGCCGGGCGACAAGGTCAAGGTGGAGTTGTCTCCCTACGACCTCACTCGCGGGAGGATCACCTACCGCTTCAAGTAGTGTGAGGTGGTGTGGCCGTCGACATGACGGTCGATCGGAATCGCCCCCGTCTTGGTCAACGGATGTGGTGGCGTGGTAGTTGGAAGCAATCGGTCCCGATAGCCCGGGACCGTCGCCGGCTCTGAGACATCAGCCCGGGGCTTCGTGCCCGGGGCGGCGGCTGCAGTACGATGTCGAGGGGCCTGATAGAGGTGCTCAGTCATGTGTTGGTACGACTTTGCCGCGGATGCGGCGAGTCCGGCCGAGAGGGTTGAGACGAAGATGAAGGTACGAGCGTCGGTAAAGCCGATGTGTGAGAAGTGTAAAGTGATCCGCCGCAAGGGCGTGGTCCTGGTGATCTGCCAGAACCCGCGTCACAAGCAGCGGCAAGGCTGATCGGGAGAAGAGTATGGCTCGAATCGCTGGAGTTACTCTCCCTCGGGAAAAACGAGTCGAGATCGGGCTCACCTACGTGTACGGGATCGGGCGTTCCAGGTCGAACGTGGTCCTGGCGGCCGTGGGCGTCGATCCCAACACCTACGTGAAGGATCTCACCGAGGACGAGGAGATCCGTCTACGGGCGTACATCGAGGAGAACGTGATCGTCGAGGGCGACCTTCGCCGTGAGCGCAGTCAGAACATCAAGCGGCTCATGGAGATCGGCTGCTACCGGGGTATCCGCCATCGTCGCGGACTGCCCGTGCGTGGCCAACGCACCAAGACGAACGCGCGTGTGCGCAAGGGTCACAAGCCCACCGTGGGTGTTAAGAAGAAGGTTCGTTGATCGGTGAGCATCCGCTGACCGCGATCGAAACGATCGGGAGATAGCCACATGGCAAAACCAGTAAAGCATGGCGGAGGGCGTGTGCGGCGCCGCAAGGTGCGCAAGAACATCGCCGTCGGCAACGCGTATATCAAGACATCGTTCAACAACACGATGGTCACGCTTACCGATAAGGAAGGCAATGTGATCTCGTGGGCGAGCGCCGGCGTGGCCGGGTTCAAGGGTTCGCGCAAGTCGACTCCCTTCGCCGCCCAGGTGACTGCTGAAAAAGCAGCTCGCGCCGGGATGGAGCACGGCCTGCAGAAGGTCGACGTGTTCGTGAAGGGCCCGGGTAGCGGTCGCGAGACCGCCATCCGTTCACTTCAGGCCGCGGGCCTCGAGGTAGGCGGCGTAAAGGACTGCACCCCCATCCCCCACAACGGATGCCGCCCCAAGAAGCGGCGCCGAGTCTAGCGCGGAGAGAGACGGAGTATGGCAAGGGATACCTCAGCACAGTGCAAGCAGTGCCGCCGCGAGGGGATCAAGCTTCTCCTCAAGGGTGAGCGCTGTCTCACGGACAAGTGCGCAATCGATAGGCGCGGCTACCCGCCGGGCGAACACGGCCGCGGGCGTAGGCGCAAGCAGTCCGAGTATCTTGTGCAGCTGCGCGAGAAGCAGAAGGCACGCAGGTATTACGGAGTGCTCGAGAAGCAGTTCCACAACTACTATGAGGCTGCACACCGGCAGACCGGCGTCACGGGCGAGAACCTGCTGCGCCTACTGGAGTTGCGCCTGGACAACGTCGTGTACCGCCTCGGTTTCGGCGCGTCCCGCCGGCAGGCGAGGCAGCTGATCCTTCACGGACATTTCCTCGTGAACGGCAAGCGTGTGAACATCCCGTCGTACAAGGTGCGACCGGACGAGATCATTACGGCCGTTGCGGCGAAGGAAGGCCTGAAGGCGGTCATCGAAGAAGCGACCGATCTGACCGCTTCCGTGCCCGCCTGGCTCCAGGCCGACCACGACAACCTGACGGGTAAGGTGCTGCGCATGCCCGATAGGGTCGATATCGACATCCCGGTGCAGGAGCAGCTCATCGTCGAGCTGTACTCGAAGTAGGGGCGGCAAGGTATTGACCACGGCAGGCGGATGAACCGGCAGCCGTGGAGTAGGAGGACTGATTGCTAGACTTCCATTCCCCAAAGATCACGATGGAAAAGGTGAGCGATAACCGCGGCGTGTTCGTCGTGGAACCGCTGGACCGGGGATTCGGCTACACTTTTGGCAACTCCCTGCGTCGGGTGCTGCTCTCTTCGCTCGACGGAGCGGCGGCTTCGGCAGTCAAGATCGAAGGAGTCGCCCACGAGTTCTCCACCATTTCGGGGGTCAAGGAGGATGTCACCGACATCATCCTCAACCTGAAGAAGGCTGTCTTCGTGCTGCACGGCGAAGACGGTGAGATCGACGTGGAGCTGGTGAAGGACGGGCCGGGCGTGGTCACCGTCGGCGACATCGCCGCAACGGCCAATCTCGAGATCGTCAACCCAGGCGCGATCCTCGCGACGTTGGACGAAGGCGCCCGGCTGGAGATGGTCATCTGGGTGCGCCGTGGCCGGGGCTACGTGTCGGCCGGCGAGAACAAGCAGGAAGAGACGATCCTTGGGGTCATCCCCATCGACTCGATCTTCTCGCCTGTCTCGCGAGTGGCATACAGAGTCGAGGCCGCTCGTGTCGGACAGCGCACCGACTACGACAAGCTGATCCTTGAGATAGAAACGAACGGCGCCGTCGATCCGCGCCAGTGTCTGGAAGAGGCCGCCAACCTGCTCATAGAGCAGCTCCGGATTTTCGCCGATGAAGACCGTATCATCGTCGAAGACCAAGAGCCGATCTTCTTCGGTTTGCAGGAGCCCGCGGGCAGCGGTCTGGAAGACATGCTGATCGAAGAGCTCGAGCTGGGCGTTCGTTCCTACAATTGCCTCAAGCGCGAAGGTGTGGAGACGGTCTCCGACCTGATCTCGCGCACCGAGGCCGAACTGTTGAACATCCCCAACTTCGGCAAGAAGAGCATCGAAGAGGTGCGTGAACGTCTTGCCGAGCGGGATCTGAAGCTCAGAGGAGAATAGCGTGAGGCATCAGAGAAAAGGGAGGAGGTTCGGCATCCAGCCGAGCCACCGCCGGCAGATGCTGGCCAACCTCGCCTGCTCGGTGCTCGAGCACGGACGTGTGAAGACCACCGAGGCGAAAGCCAAAGAGGTCAAGCCCCTGGTGGAGAAGGCGATCACCATGGGCAAGGCCGGTGATCTGCACTCCCGGCGAACGGCCATCAGCATGTTGCGGAACAAGAAGATCTCGTACGCACTGTTCAACGAGATCGCTCCCAAGTACGCGGAGCGTCAGGGCGGCTATACCCGCATCTTGAAGCTGGGCCCTCGGCTCGGTGACGCGGCGGAGATGGTCTACTTGGAGCTCGTCTAGAGGAACGACGGGATACTTGTGGGCGTAGCCCAAGAGATGGACAGCGCCGGGGCCTCAGCGGCCCCGGCGCTGTGCTTTCAGCAGGTCTCCTTCCGCTATCGGGCCGACCGTCCGTTGGCGATCTGTGACTTCGACCTGGAAGTCGCTCCGGGGGAGATCCTTGCCGTGGTGGGCGGCAACGGGTCGGGGAAGAGCACTCTGGCTCGGCTCTGCAACGGCCTACTGGTGCCCGAACGGGGTGCCGTACTCGTGGGAGGGGTCTCGACCGCCGACCCTGCCCATTCTTGGACTGTGCGCTCCCGCGTGGGTCTGCTGTTCCAGAATCCGGAAGACCAGATCGTCGGCGCCAGCGTCGAGGATGATGTCGCCTTCGGCCTGGAGAACCTGGGGACGCCTCGTGCGGACATGCGCGTCCGCGTGAGCGAAGCGCTCGAGGCTGTGGGGCTGGCGGGCGAGGAGCTGACCGAGCCCCACCTCTTGTCGGGGGGGCAGAAGCAACGGTTGGCCTTGGCCGGAGTCTTGGTGCTCGAGCCGACGGTGCTTGTGCTCGACGAACCCACCTCCATGCTCGACCCGACCGGCCGGGCGGAAGTGATGGCCGCGGTGCGCCGCCTCACGGCGCGGGGGGTGGCTGTCGTGCTCATCACCCAGCACATGGACGAGGCGGTCGTCGGTGACCGCCTGGTGGCTCTCGACGCCGGACGTGCGGGCTACCTCGGGTCGCCCAGAGGCTTCTTCGTGGGAGGCGTGTCCGAAAGGTTCCCCTTGGGCGCTCCCGGAGCGGCCGCGTTCGCGCGCGATGTGCTGGGCCGCGGGTTTTTCGCGGCCGATGCAGAGGAGACTCCACTCACCGAAGACGACCTGGTCTCGCTGTTGGAGCGTACTCGGTGCGTCGTCGCAGGCGGCGACTCGGCCGGAAGGATCGGTGCAGCCGCGCCGGTCGAGCAGGACGCGTCCGCTGTGGCGGCTCCCGCGGCGCGGCTGCGGGGAGTGTCGCTTGCGTATAACCGCGGCACGTTCCTCGAGCGGAAGGCCTTGACGGGCGTCGACGTCGCGATCACGTCCGGAGTGGTCACGGCGGTCGTGGGTGCCACGGCATCGGGGAAGAGCACGCTCCTCCAACTTGTCGCGGGCCTGCTGCGTCCCGATTCCGGGTCGGCGGAGTATCTTGGCGCGGCCCGCCCCGCTCCCGGTCGTGTGGGCATGGTGTTCCAGCGGCCCGAGACCCAGCTCTTCAAGAGTACGGTGTGGGACGACGTGGCGGTGGCTCCGCGATTGCATGGGCTGGTCGGAGCGGAGCTGGAGCGGAGAGTGGAGTCGGCCCTGTGGATCGTGGGGCTCGATCCCGAGGAGTTCGGCGGGCGGGCGCCGCATGGCCTGTCGCTGGGGGAGCAGCGGCGCGTGGCGCTCGCCGGGGTGATCTCGTTGGCCCCGAGCCTCCTGGTCTTGGACGAGCCCGGCGCCGGGCTCGACCCGCTCGCTCGGGACAGGTTGATGTCACGGTTGGCGGATTGGGTGTCCGGTGCGGCGAGTGAGACCCGTGCGGGCGGCGGAACCGGCGCGACCGCCGGGATTGCGCCGCGCTCGCTCGTGTTCAGTTCGCACGACATCGACGAGGTCGCCCGCCGAGCCGACCGCGTGGTCGTGCTCGACCGGGGCGCTGTGCTGGCTGAAGGTCCGGTGACCGACATCTTGAGCGATATCCGGCTGCTGGCGGTGGCCCGACTTCGGCCTCCTCTGGCGGCGCGCGTGGCGGCGCGCCTAGGCGCACCGCCGGAAGTGCGGGTGATCGACGCCGCGGGGTTCACCTCATGGTTCAGGTCCGCGTCGCCGGTGGGACCGGTCTCCGTCAGGACCGCAGGAGAGGGCGGGACGTGAGCAGAGCGGGGCTGACCATCCCCATCGGCCAGTACTTCCCGGCCGTGACCGCTGTGCACGGCCTCGATCCGCGGACGAAATTGCTCGCCGCCTTGGGCTTCGCCGTGACCCTGTTCATTGTGACAGGTTGGCTGGGGATCGGGGTCCTCGGCGCCGGACTCGCCGTGGTGCTGGCGGCCGCCAGGGTACCTCCCACTTACCTATGGCGGAGCCTGCGTCCCCTCCTCTTCCTGCTGGCGCTGACCTTCCTGTTCCAGATGTTCAGCTTCCCCGGGGAGCCCGTCGTGAGTCTGGGACCGCTGTCCGTCACCCGGGAGGGTCTCTCCCGCGGCGGTTTCCTCACCGTCCGCCTCGGACTGCTCTTGATCTCGAGCGCCGCCTTGACACTGACCACACCGCCGGTGCTCCTCACGGACGGCATCGAATGGCTGCTGCGACCGCTGCGCCGCGTGCGGGTGCCGAGTCACGAGATCGCGCTGATGATGACCATCGCCCTGCGCTTCATCCCTACGCTGCTCCGCGAGTTGGAGGACCTCCTCAAAGCCCAGCGGGCTCGGGGGGTCGATCTCTCGGGTCGCGATCCGAGGCGCGCGCTGCCCGCGCTCCTGCCGCTGGTGATCCCGCTGTTCGTCATCAGCTTCCGTCGGGCGGACGATCTGGCGGTGGCCATGACCAGCCGGTGCTACCGAGGCGACGTGGGTCGCACGAGGTATAGGGAACTGAAGGCCGGTTGGCGTGACGCGGCCGCGGCTGTCGTGTCGATCGCCCTGCTCGGCCTTGCGGTGACGGCCGGCCGGGCATGGGGGGTCTGAGCATGGG
>Ga0075530_1000971_pt1 | contig 13649 bp, 13 predicted proteins | sample NGEPerD_2_FD_75101 | JGI IMG/M metagenome (GOLD analysis project Ga0075530, IMG submission 75101) | Arctic peat soil microbial communities from the Barrow Environmental Observatory site, Barrow, Alaska, USA - NGEE PermafrostL1-D | ecosystem: Environmental > Terrestrial > Soil > Wetlands > Peat ...
CCCCGGGCTGGACGTCGTACGGCCCGGCGACGCCAACGAGACAGCCGCCTGCTGGCAGGCCGTGCTGAGCCACACCGACCGACCTGCGGGCATCATCCTGACCCGCCAGAACGTCCCCGTCCTGCCACGCGGCGAGGACGCCAAGACCGGGGAACACTGGAGCGACACGAGCAACGTTCACCGCGGTGGCTACGTGCTCCTCGACACCGACGGCGGTCTGCCCGACGTCGTTCTGATCGGCACCGGCTCGGAGCTCCAGCTCGCAGTACGGGCCCGCGAGGCGCTCGCAGAGAAGGGCATCCGGGCGCGGGTGGTCTCGATGCCGTGCCGGGAATGGTTCGACGAGCAGGACGCAACGTATCGGGAGAGCGTGATCCCGCCGACGGTGAAGGCTCGCGTCTCCGTGGAAGCTGGCATCGCCCAGGGCTGGCGCGAGATCGTTGGTGACTACGGCCGCATCGTCTCGCTCGAGCACTACGGCGCATCGGCGGACTACGAGCGCATCTACCGCGAGTTCGGGATCACCGCCGAGGCCGTGACTGCGGCCGCGGAGGACAGCATCCGCGTGGCCACCGGCTAGTCGCCGAGCACGATCCAGCACACCGATCCAACAACCCCATCCCCAACAACAGGGAGCGACACAATGACTGACCACCTGCAGGAGCTTTCGGAGGCCGGCGTCTCCATCTGGCTCGACGACCTCTCCCGCGAGCGCCTCGATTCGGGCAACCTCGCCGAACTCGTCAAGAACGACCACATCGTCGGGGTCACCACCAATCCGTCGATCTTCGCCGCGGCACTCGCCGAGGGTGATCGCTACGACGACCAGGTGCGCGAGCTCGCCGGACAGGGCGCCGACGTCGACCAGTGCGTCTTCGCGCTCACCACGACCGACGTACGCAACGCCTGCGACATCTTGAAGCCCGTGTACGAGGCGACCAACGGCGTGGACGGCCGCGTCTCCATCGAGGTTGCTCCCGACCTGGCCCACGACAGGGACGCCACGGTCACCTCCGCGAAGGAGCTGTGGAAGGAGGTCGACCGGCCCAACTTGTTCGTCAAGATCCCGGCGACCACCGAGGGTGCGCCGGCCATCACCGACACCCTGGCCGAGGGCATCAGCGTCAACGTCACGCTGATCTTCGGGCTCGGACGCTACCAGGGCGTGATGGATGCCTACCTCACCGGTCTCGAGAAGGCCAGGGAGAACGGCCACGACCTGTCGGCGATCCACTCGGTCGCCTCGTTCTTCGTGAGCCGGGTCGACAGCGAGATCGACAACCGCCTCGACAAGGCGGGGGCCGACGCGCTCAAGGGCAAGGCCGGGGTCGCCAACGCCCGGCTCGCCTACGAGGCCTACGAGAAGTTCTTCTCGGGCGAGCGCTGGGAGAAGCTCAAGGCTGCCGGTGCCAACAGACAGCGTCCGCTCTGGGCATCCACGGGTGTGAAGAACCCCGACTACGACGACACGATGTACGTCGTCGACCTCGCCGTGGACAACACCGTCAACACGATGCCGGAGAAGACGCTCCTGGCCGTGAAGGACCACGGCGAGGTCAAGGGTGACCAGGTCCGGCCCCACTACGACGACGCCCGCAAGGTCATGCAGGACCTGGAGGACGCCGGCGTCGACTACGACGACGTGATCGCCACTCTCGAGGAGGAGGGCGTTGAGAAGTTCGTGAAGTCCTGGAACGAGCTGCTCGATACGGTCAAGGTGAAGCTCGAGGGAGCCGGAGGCTCGAAGTGAGCAGCTGGAACACCGTCGCGGCTGACGGGTTCGCGCTGCACTTCGGCTACCCCGACGAGGATGCCTTCAGCGCAGGCGTCGAGAAGCTGGTCGCCGACGGCGTCGCGTCCGGCATCGCCGGACGCGACGCCTCCCTGTGGGGCTCCGATGCCGCGGACGAGGCCGGCAAGCGGCTCGCCTGGGTCGGCCTGGCCCAGGAGTCCCGCGCGCTGGTCGACGAGATCATCGGGCTGCGCGACGTCCTGGCCGACCGCGGATCGTTCCACGTCGTGCTCTGCGGCATGGGTGGCTCCTCGCTTGCCCCGGAGGTCATCTGCGCCACCCACGGCGTAGAGCTCACCGTGCTCGACTCCTCCGACCCCGACTACGTACGCCGCGCGGTGTCCAACCGGCTCGACCACAGCATCGTGGTGGTCTCCAGCAAGTCCGGCGGCACTGTCGAGACCGACAGCCAGAAGCGCGCCTACGAACAGGCTTTCCGCGACGCCGACCTGGAGCCGGCAGCACACATCATCGTGGTCACCGACCCGGGCTCCCCACTCGACCAGTCCGCCACCGAGGCGGGCTACCGCGTCTTCCATGCCGACCCCGACGTGGGTGGGCGCTACTCGGCCCTGACCGCGTTCGGACTGGTGCCCAGCGGCCTGGCCGGTGCGGACATCGGACGGCTGCTGGACGAGGCCGAGGCGATTGCGCCGCACCTGGAGCGTGACGACGCGGACAACCCCGGGCTGCGGCTCGGCGGTCTCCTCGGTCTCGCGAACACGACCGGCGTCGACAAGGTGGTGCTGGGCGACAAGGACTCCGGCATCCCGGGTTTCGGCGACTGGGCCGAGCAGCTGATCGCCGAGTCGACCGGCAAGAACGACAAGGGCATCCTGCCGGTCGTCGTACCCTCCCTCGACGCGGCCAACTTCAGCCCCAGCACCCCGGACGAGGTGCTGGTGACCATCGGTCCCGGCGTGCACACCGACGCGCCGCCGGCTTCGGGCTGGGGTGTCGCCGTGGACGCGCCCTTGGGTGCGCAGATGCTGTTGTGGGAGTACGCCACGGTCGTGGCCGGCCGGATCATCGGCATCAACCCGTTCGACCAGCCTGACGTGGAGAGCGCCAAGCAGGCCGCGCGCGACATGCTCGAGGGGGGCGGTGAATTCCCTTCGCCCGCGTTCACCGACGGCCCAGTCGAGGTCTACGCGACCGACGGGCTGCTCTCGGACGAGACGACCGTTGGCGAGGCAGTGCAGACGCTCCTCGGCGAGATTGACGACACGAGTGGCTATCTCGCCGTGATGGCCTATCTCGACCGGGCCCGGCAGGGGCACCTCGCCCATGTGCGCGACCACCTCGCCGCTCGGACGGGTCGCCCGACGACCTTCGGCTGGGGGCCACGCTTCCTGCACTCCACCGGCCAGTACCACAAGGGCGGCCCCGCGATCGGGGTCTACCTGCAGGTCACTGCCGAGCCCCTCGAGGACCTCGAGATCCCCGGTCGTCCCTTCACGTTCGGGACCTTCATCGGTGCCCAGGCGATCGGTGACGCCGCAGTCCTGGCCGACCATGGCCGACCGGTTCTGCGCCTGCACCTGACCGACCAGAAGGCCGGTTTCCAGGTTCTCCACGAGGTCCTCGGCCAGGGCCGAACCAGCCGAGTAAGAACCACAGAGTGACCACTACCGGAAACCAGCGGGGAGAGTGGACCAACCCGCTGCGGGACCCCGACGACCGGCGGATGCCGCGGATCGCCGGCCCCGGTGGCATGGTGCTGTTCGGCGTGACCGGCGACCTGGCACGCAAGAAGGTGATGCCGGCGATCTACGACCTCGCCAACCGCGGCCTGCTGCCTCCGGGCTTCAGCCTCGTGGGCTACGCGCGCCGTGACTGGGCCGACCAGGACTTCGCGCAGATCGTGCACGACTCGGTGCGCGCGCATTCCCGCACCGAGTTCCGCGAAGAGGTGTGGCGCCAGCTCTCCGAGGGCCTGCGCTTCGTTTCGGGGGACTTCTCCGACGACCCCGCGTTCGAGAGGCTCCGACACACCATCGAGGAGCTCGACGAGGTCCGCGGAACCGGTGGCAACCACGCGTTCTACCTCTCGATCCCGCCGAAGTACTTCGGCGACGTCATCGACCAGCTGGAGGTGCACGAGCTGACCAAGGCGGGTGACGGCGCCTGGCGCCGCGTCGTGGTGGAGAAGCCGTTCGGCCACGACTTGTTGTCCGCGCGTGAGCTGAACAAGGTCATCGACCGCGTCTTCCCGCCCGAGTCGGTGTTCCGGATCGACCACTACCTGGGCAAGGAGACGGTGCAGAACATCCTCGCGATGCGCTTCGCCAACAACCTCTTCGAGCCGATCTGGAACGCGAACTACGTCGACCACGTGCAGATCACCATGGCCGAGGACATCGGCATCGGCGGTCGCGCGGGCTACTACGACGGCATCGGTGCCGCCCGCGACGTGATCCAGAACCACCTGATCCAGCTGATGGCCCTGGTGGCGATGGAGGAGCCGGTCTCCTTCGACGCCGAGAGCCTGCGCGTGGAGAAGCAGAAGATCCTGTCCTCCGTCGTACTCCCCCGGCGCCTCGACCTGAACACCGCTCGTGGCCAGTACGCCGCGGGCTGGGCCGGCGGCGAGAAGGTCAACGGCTACCTCGACGAGGAGGACATCGCGAAGTCCTCGACCACCGAGACCTTCGCAGCGATCCGGCTCGACGTGGAGACCCGACGCTGGGCCGGTGTCCCCTTCTACCTGCGCACGGGCAAGCGACTCGGTCGCCGGGTCACCGAGGTGGCCCTGGTCTTCAAGCGCGCCCCGCACCTGCCGTTCAGCGAGACCGCGACCGAGGACCTCACCCACAACGCCGTGGTCTTCCGGATCCAGCCCGACGAGGGCATCACGATGCGGTTCGGCTCGAAGGTCCCCGGCACGGCCATGGAGATCCGCGACGTCAACATGGACTTCGCCTACGGAGGAGCCTTCACCGAGGCGAGTCCGGAAGCCTACGAACGCCTCATCCTCGACGTGCTGCTCGGCGACCCGCCGCTTTTTCCCCAGCAGAAGGAGGTCGAGCTGTCCTGGAAGATCCTCGACCCGATCCTCGAGCACTGGGCCAGGCAGGACGCAGCCGGGAAGTCCGGGGTCGAGCAGTACGAGTCGGGCAAGTGGGGGCCGGAGTCCGCGGACGCGATGCTGGCCCGCGACGGCCGCGTCTGGAGACGACCATGAGGACCACCCCGAGATGATTGAGCTGACCGACACCAACTCCGCCGGTATCGCCGCCGAGTTCCTCCGTGCCCGCAAGAAGGCGGGCTCGCCGGCCATGGGCATGGTGATGACGCTCGTCATCGTCGTCGACGAGGACCAGGCCCAGGACGCCATGGATTCCGCTCGTACCGCCTCGCAGGAGCACCCGGCGCGCGTGCTCGGCATGATCCTGGGCGATGCCCGTGGCCATGCCGTCGTCAGTGCGCAGGTGGGCACCGGCTCCGGCTGGGGCGGCGAGACCGCGCTGATCCGGCTCAAGGGCGAGGTGGTCAAGCACCCCGACTCGGTCGTCCTCCCGCTCCTGCTCCCCGACTCCCCTGTCGCCGTCTGGTGGCCTGTGGACGCACCGCTGGACCCGGCAGCCGACCCGCTGGGCTCGCTGGCGCAGCGACGCATCACCGACGCGGCGGCCGCCACGCGAGCGAAGTCCAAGGCGATCCACCACCAGTGCGCGGCCTACGCGAAGGGCAACACCGATCTCGCGTGGACCCGGATCACTCCGTGGCGGGCGCTGCTCGCCGCTGCTCTGGACCAGCACCCAGAGAAGGTGACGAGGGCCTCGGTCACCGCTGAGCGGGTCAGCCCGAGCGCAGACCTGCTGGTGGCATGGCTCAACGACCGGCTCCGCGTCGAGGTCGAACGAAACACCTCCGACGGACCCGGTATCACCGAGGTCGCGCTCACCACGAGGTCCGGTGAGGTCAGCATCAACCGCCCCGACGGCAAGCTGGCGGCCTTCGTCTCCCCTGGCCAGCCCGACCGGCCAGTGGCGTTGAAACGTCGTTCGGTGCCCGAACTGCTTGCCGAGGAGCTGCGCCGCCTCGACGAGGACGACACCTACGCTGCCACCGCGCGGCGGCTCGTCAAGCTGGCCGCGAAGTGACCGAGGTCAAGGTGCTGCCGAGCGCCGACGGCGTGGCGCGCGCGGTGGCGGAGCAGCTGGTCGCGCGTATTGCGGCCGTGCAGGCCGAGGGACGGGTGCCGTCGATCGTCCTCACCGGCGGCACCATCGCCAACGAGATCTACCGGGCCGTGGCCGGACTGCCCTCCTCCGACGTGGACTGGATGCAGGTGGACTTCTGGTGGGGTGACGAGCGCTACGTGCCAGCGGACTCCACCGACCGCAACGACCGTGCGGCCGAGCTCGACCTGCTCGACGTCGTGGGCGTCGACCCGGCGCGGGTGCATGCGATGCCTGCCGCTGATGAGGTGCACCCGGATGTCGCGAACGCCGCTGCGTCGTACGGCGAGCTGTTGCGGACCCACGGCAAGGGGCTCTTCGACCTCGTCCTGCTGGGCGTCGGACCGGACGGCCATGTGGCCTCGCTGTTCCCCGGCTTCGCTCAGCTTGACAGCGACGACGACATCGCCGTGGCGGTGACCGGCTCCCCCAAGCCCCCGCCCGAACGGGTCACACTCACCTTCAGCGCGCTCAACCGCGCCCGAGAGGTGTGGTTCCTGGTGACCGGTGCGAGCAAGGCGGACGCGGTGGCCCGCGCCCTCGCCGACGACGGCTCCGTGCACCAGACCCCGGCCCGCGGCATCACCTGCGAGAACCGCACCTGGTGGCTCGACGAGGACGCCGCGAGTTCCCTGTAGCTCGCCGACCGGGCACTTCTGGTACGCCGTAGTCCGCCGACCGGGCAGTCGTGTCACGCTTCAGCACGCCGACCGGGCAGTTCAGTCCCGCCGGTGTCGCGGAGTCCAGAGGCTGACGTGCTTGCGCGCAGCGGCATACCCGGCCTGGAGCTGAGGCACCGGATAGGCGTCGCGGCTGTAGACGTCGTTCTTGGTGAACGCGTCGATCGTCCACGCGCGCTGGGAGCTGACCCATTCACGTCGAGTCTCGTCGTACTCCTGGTCCTCGGCCTCGGTGTGGAACTCCTCGCCGTCATACTCCGCCCCAAAACGTACGTCGGGATCGGTGATGTCCAGTCGGTAGATCGGTACCCCGGCATCGGAGTAGATCCAGTGCTGCAACACGGGCTTCGGCAGTCCGGCGTCGTACCAGTAGAGACGGAGGGCCGCCTCCCCCGGCGACTCGGATCGCGAGTCACCCAGGGGCGCGAGCACCCTGCACTGGCAGACGCCTCGGTAACCCCTGAACCGGTTGATCTCGGCGATGATCAGCTCGTGCGGGACCCCGAGGCGGAGGAACCCGTCGATGGCTGCGAGCGCATCGAAGCGCCACAGAAGACGACCCAGATCCAGCGCCGTACGCAACGCGGTCGTGACACGTACGCCGTCCACGACCGTGATGTCGCTCGGAATCAGCCCGCGCCGGCGACCGTCAACCTCCGGCCGACGAACACGCGTGTCGTCCATATGTACGACGTCAAGAGGTGGTGGCTCCGTCAGCGCTGAGCGCGGAAGGATGTCGACTCCGTGCAGCCACGCGGCCGTACGGTCCGTGACGACGGCAGTGGGTGGAACCACGAGCGCGAGCGCGCCGGCCCGCATCAGGGTGTCGTCGGGGCCTGAGTCACGGCGTAGACGCCGCGCAGGACATGTCGAAGCAGCCCGCACTCGACCATGAACCTGAAGGCACGCCGGGAGACGCCGAGCGCGTAGGCCTGAGCGGGTGTGAAAGGGGCGTTGAGTGGGAGAGGGCAGTGAGCGCCCAGGAGGGTACCGCGGTCGTCGAGCCATGTTGGATCCATGGCCGGAAGGATGGACGAAGAAGGGATCCCGTGGTCTGGTCATCCACAGGGCCGTCGAGAAGTGCCTGCTCGGCGCCTTGGATCGTGACAGAAACGCCCGGTCGGCGTCGTACAGCGTGTCAGAAGAGCCCGGTCGGCGAGCTGCCTAGAAGACGACGTCGCCACTCTTGCGGCGGGCGCGCAGGGTGGCGACCGCCTCGTTGAGGATCTCCCTGGCCTCGGCGTCGGAGCGGCGCTCCTTCACGTAGGCGAGGTGCGTCTTGTAGGGCTCGATCTTGGGCGCCGGAGGTGGGTTGTCGCAGTCCAGGCTGGCCGGGAGCCCACAGCGTGGACAGTCCCAGGTGGCCGGGACCTGCGCCTCGACCGCGAACGCGATCAGCGTCCTGTGCTCGCGGGAGCAGAAGTAGGTGACGTTCTGGCGCGGAGCCGCGTCGCCGCGCTCTGCCTCACCCATGGGTCCAGCCCCGACACGGCTGCCCCGGATGGCGTTTCCTCCGCCTGCCACGCTGGTTCTCCTTCGAGATTGGGGATCAGTTGCCGGTCTTGAGCAGGAGCCCGAGCCCGACCACACACGCGAACCACACCAGCCCGATTCCGACGGTGATGCGATCCAGGTTGCGCTCGGCCACGGACGATCCGCCAAGACCGCTCGATACGCCACCACCGAACATGTCCGAGAGCCCGCCGCCACGCCCCTTGTGGAGGAGCACCATCAGGATCAGGAGCAGGCTCGAAATGACGAGCAAGACCTCGAAGACGATAACCACGGGGTGGACTCTAACTGATCAGGCGCGCGGGTCCGAGCACCGTCATCCGAGAAGAGGCATGTCGTAGAAGCGGCATATACCGCCGAACTCCTCGGCCTGCAGGCTTGCGCCGCCCACGAGGCATCCGTCGACGTCGGTCTGCTGCATGATCGCCCCGACGTTTGCGGCCTTGACCGAACCCCCGTAGAGGATCCGGATCCCGACCGCGGCCTCCTCGCCGGCGGTCTCGCCAACCCGGGCGCGGATGGCCGAGCACACCTCCTGCGCGTCGTCCGGTGTCGCGACCTCGCCGGTGCCGATGGCCCACACCGGCTCGTAGGCGACCACCAGCCCGGCCAGCTGGTCGGTGGAGAAGCCGGCGAGCGCGCCGTTGATCTGCTCGAGCGTGTGTGCGACGTGACGGCCCTCCTTGCGCACGTCGAGCCCCTCGCCGACACACACGATCGGGGTCATCGCGGCGGCGAGCGCCTTGTGAGCCTTGGCGTTGACCAGGGCATCGTCCTCGCCGTGGTGCTCGCGCCGCTCGGAGTGGCCCACGATCACGAACGAGCACCCGAGCTTGACCAGCATCGCGGCCGAGATGTCACCGGTGTAGGCGCCGTCGTCGTGCGCGGAGATGTCCTGGGCGCCGTACCTGAGCTGGATGCGGTCGCCGTCCACCAGCGTCTGCACGCTGCGGATGTCGGTGAACGGCGGCACCACGACCACCTCCACCCGGGAGTAGTCGTGCTTCTTGTCCGACAGCGTCCAGGCGAGCTTCTGCACCAGGACTACTGCCTCCTGGTGGTTGAGGTTCATCTTCCAGTTGCCGGCCATCAGCGGCTTGCGATTGCTCATCGTCCTGCTCTCGGGTCGTGGTGGTTTCGAGACGCTCGCTTCGCTCGCTCCTCAACCACCGGGGAGATCTGGTCAGTCGAGTACGTCGATGCCGGGCAGGTGCTTGCCCTCGAGGAACTCCAGACTCGCTCCACCACCGGTGGAGATGTGGCCGAAGGCGTCGTCGGCGAAGCCGAACTGGCGTACGGCGGCCGCCGAGTCCCCGCCACCGACCACAGAGAGCCCATCGACCTCGGTGAGGGCCTGCGCGACGACCCGGGTGCCCCCGGAGAAGGTCTCGAACTCGAAGACACCCATGGGGCCGTTCCAGAAAACTGTGCGGGCACCCTTGATCGCGTCGGCGAACACCTTCGAGGAGTCCGGCCCGATGTCCAGTCCGATCTGGTCCTTCGGCATGGCGTCGGCCGCGACCGTGGTCGCGGGGGCGTCGGCCTTGAACTCGGGAGCGACCAGGATATCGGTCGGCAGAACGATCTCCACGCCGCTCTCCGCGGAGCGGCGCAGGTAGTCCTTGCAGCTCTCGACCTGGTCCTCCTCGAGCAGACTCTGCCCGACTTCGTGCCCCTCCGCGGCCAGGAACGTGAACACCATCCCGCCGCCGATGAGCAGCTTGTCGGCCTTGCCGAGCAGGTTGTCGATCACGGCCAGCTTGTCGCTGACCTTCGAGCCGCCCAGCACGACCACGAAGGGTCGCTCTGGTTTCTCGGTGAGCTTGCGGAGCACGGTGATCTCGGCTCGGACGAGTCCGCCCATCGTGTGCGGGAGACGCTGCGCGATGTCGTACGCGCTGGCATGCTTGCGGTGCACCACGCCGAAGCCATCGCTGACGAAGCCGTCGCCGAGGGCGGCCAGCCGGTCGGCGAACTCGCCACGCTCGGTGTCGTCCTTGCTGGTCTCGCCGGCGTTGAAGCGCACGTTCTCCAGCAACGCCACGTCGCCGTCGTCCAGCCCGTCCACGACGCTCCGGGCGGACTCCCCCACGGTGTCGGTGGCGAAGTGGACCCGGGTGCCGAGCAGCTCGCCGAGCCGGATGGACACCGGCCGCAGGGAGGACGCCGGGTCGGGCTCACCCTTGGGACGGCCCAGGTGGGCCATCACGACGACCCTGGCACCCGCCTCGGACAGGGCCTTGATCGTGGGCACGCTGGCCCGGATCCGGCCGTCGTCGGTGATTGCAACATTCGGTGGAGTGCCGTCCAGCGGCACGTTCAGGTCCGAGCGGACCAGCACGCGCTTGCCGGAGACACTCCCCCCAAGCTCGGTGGCCAGGGAGTCGAGGGTCTCGCTCACTGCGAACGCCCCGTCAGAGCGTGGCGCCGACGTGCACGATCAGGTCCGAGAGGCGGCAGGAGTAGCCCCACTCGTTGTCGTACCAGCCGACGACCTTGACCTGGTTGCCGAGCACCTTGGTGAGCCCGGAGTCGAAGATGCACGAGCTCGGGTCGGTGACGATGTCGGAGGAGACGATCGGGTCCGCGGTGTACTTCAGGTAGCCCTTGAGCGGACCCTCCTCGGCTGCCTTCTTGACTGCTGCGTTGACCTCCTCGGCCGTCGTCTCCCGGCCGACCTCGATGGTCAGGTCGGTGGCCGAGCCGGTCGGCACCGGGACGCGGATGGCGTAGCCGTCGAGCTTGCCCTTGAGCTCGGGCATCACCAGGGCGATGGCCTTGGCGGCACCCGTGGAGGTGGGCACGAGGTTGATCGCCGCGCCGCGGGCGCGACGCAGGTCCTTGTGGGGACCGTCCTGCAGGTTCTGGTCGCCGGTGTAGGCGTGGATGGTCGTCATCAGGCCCTTGACGATGCCGAACTCGTCATGGATGGCCTTGGCCATCGGTGCGAGACAGTTCGTGGTGCACGACGCGTTCGAGATGATCGTGTGCTTGTCGGCGTCGTAGTCCTCGTGGTTCACGCCCATCACGATGGTGATGTCCTCGTTGGACGCCGGAGCGGAGATGATGACCTTCTTCGCGCCGCCGGTGATGTGGGCGCTGGCCTTGGTGGCGTCGGTGAAGAAGCCGGTGGACTCCACGACCACGTCGACGTCGAGCTCTTTCCATGGCAAGGCGGCCGGGTCCTTCTCGGCCAGGATCTTCAGGGTCTTGTCCCCTACCTGGATGCCTCCGTCGACCACCGTGACCTCCTCCGGGAACCGGCCGAGGATCGAGTCGTACTTGAGCAGATGCGCCATCGTCTTGAGGTCGCCGAGGTCGTTGGCCGCAACGATCTCGATGTCGGCGCCCCCTGCAAGTTTTTGGGCGTGCACGGCACGGTAGAAGTTGCGGCCGATGCGGCCGAAGCCGTTGATACCTACGCGGACAGTCACAGCAGTTTCTCCGATAACAAATAGGGTCAGCGAGAAGAGGTCGGAACGACGACCCTATCGCGAGCCTTGCAGTCTGATTCAGGCGTCCTCGGCCAGCATGTCCGGGGACAGCGACGACTCAGTGTCAGGTACGCCGATCTCCGCGGCCCGCTTGTCGGCCATTGCCAGCAGCCGGCGGATCCGCCCGGCGATCGCGTCCTTGGTGAGCACCGGCTCGCTGAGCTGGCCCAGCTCCTCGAGTGAGGCCTGCTTGTGCTCCAGCCGCAGCCGGCCGGCCTGACGGAGGTGGTTGGGGATCTCCTCGCCGAGGATCTCCAGGGCACGGTCCACGCGCGCTCCGGCGGCCACCGCGGCGCGGGCAGAGCGGCGCAGGTTGGCGTCGTCGAAGTTGGCCAGCCGGTTGGCGGTCGCCCGGACCTCGCGACGCATCCTGCGCTCCTCCCACGCCAGGAGGGACTCGTGGGCCCCGAGGCGGGTGAGCAGCTGGCCGATCGCGTCACCGTCACGGATGACGACCCGGTCGACGCCACGCACCTCGCGCGCCTTGGCCGAGATGCCGAGGCGCCGGGCCGAGCCGACGAGAGCCAGTGCGGCCTCCGGGCCGGGGCAGGTGACCTCGAGGGAGCTCGATCGGCCGGGTTCGGTGAGCGAGCCGTGGGCGAGGAAGGCGCCGCGCCAGGCAGCCACCGCGTCGCAGCCGGATCCGTTGACGACCACAGGCGGGAGACCCCGCACGGGGCGGTTGCGGTGGTCGATCAGCCCGGTCTGGCGGGCCAGGGACTCCCCCTCACGTGAGACCCGGACGATGTAGCGAGTGCCGCGACGGATGCCGCTGCCCTTGAGGAGCACGACCTCGGGCTGGTGGCCGAACACTTCGGCGATGTCCTTGCGCATCCGGCGGGCGGCTGCACCGGTGTCGAGCTCGGCCTCGACGACGATGCCGCCGTTGACCAGATGGAGCGCGTCGGCGAAGCGGAGCATCGCCGAGACCTCGGCTTTTCGGCAACAGGTCTTCGTCACGGTGGTGTTGGCCAGTTCTGCCTTGACCTGTGCCGTCATCGCCATGTCCTCACCTTAGAACGCCTTCGAACAAGCGCGCATAGGCGGAGGCGAGCTTTTGCGGATCGTGGACGCCGGGTTGGTCCGACGCCAGGTCGGCGAGGTCCAGGCGGGCTCCCGCGTCGGCCACCGCAGCTCGCAGCCGGCCGCTGTCGCGCACGGCCGTCGGGTCGACCAGGACGGTGTCGACCCGCAGGTCAGGGGCGTGACGCAGCAGTACGTGGAGGTGGTCGGCGACGTCGTAGCCCCGGGTCTCGTCGGTGTGCGGCTCGAGGTTCATCGCGACGACCACGCGTCCCGGCGTACGGCACAACGCGTCGCGAAGATCGCGGACCAGCAGGTGCGGGATCACGCTGGTGTACCAGGAGCCGGGGCCGATCACGACGAAGTCCGCTGTCGCGATGGCCTCCACCGCCTGCGGACAGGCCCCCGCGTCCTCGGGCACGAGGCTCACCGAGAGCACCTCTCCGGGTGTCGTCGCGACCTCGACCTGGCCTTGCACCGTCGAGATCTCCCCCGGGTCGTCCCCCGCTCCCCTGACCTCGGCGGTGATGTCCAGCGGCGTCAGTGCCATCGGCAGGACCCGGCCCCGGGCGCCGAGCAGCCCGGCCACCCATTCGAGCCCGTCGACGTGGTCGTGCAGAAGCTCCCAGAGCGTGACGATGAGCAGGTTGCCCATCGAGTGGCCGTGCATCTCGCCCTCGGAGGCGAATCGGTGCTGGAGCACCCGGGCCCAGGTCTGTCCCCAGCGGTCATCACCACAGAGGGCGGCCAGCGCCATCCGCAGGTCTCCCGGAGGGAGTACGCCGAACTCGTCGCGCAACCGCCCCGAGGAACCTCCGTTGTCGGCCACGGTGACGACGGCGGTCAGGTCGGCGGTCACACCACGTAGCGCGATCAAGGACGCGGCCAGCCCGTGCCCACCACCGAGAGCGACGACTGAGGGATCGGTCGACCAGCGCATCTGCGCCTACTCCCGGCCCAGGTC
>Ga0075530_1000972_pt1 | contig 13649 bp, 16 predicted proteins | sample NGEPerD_2_FD_75101 | JGI IMG/M metagenome (GOLD analysis project Ga0075530, IMG submission 75101) | Arctic peat soil microbial communities from the Barrow Environmental Observatory site, Barrow, Alaska, USA - NGEE PermafrostL1-D | ecosystem: Environmental > Terrestrial > Soil > Wetlands > Peat ...
AGCTCGATCAGCCGGAGACCGAGCTCGATCAGCCGGGGGCGCTCTCTGCGAACGCCTCCGGGGAGGGGCACGAGCACACCAGGTTCCGGTCCCCGTAGGCCTGGTCGACGCGCGAGACCGGTGGCCAGTACTTGTCCGGGTCGAAGCCGGTCGGGAAGACGGCCATCTCACGCGGGTAGGCCCTCTCCCAGTCACCGGTCAGCGCCCGCGCGGTGTGTGGCGCTCCCCGCAAGGGCGACTCTTCGGCGCTCCACTCTCCGGCCGCCACCTTGTCCAACTCGGCCCGGATCGCGATCATCGCCCTGCAGAAACGGTCGAGCTCCGCAAGGTCCTCGCTCTCGGTCGGCTCCACCATCAAGGTTCCGGCGACCGGGAAGCTCATTGTCGGGGCGTGGAACCCGTAGTCGATCAGCCGTTTCGCCACGTCGTCGACGGTCACACCGCTGGCCTTGGTCAGCGGTCGCAGGTCGAGGATGCACTCGTGCGCCACCAGGCCGCCGTGGCCCCTGTACAGAACAGGAAAGTGGTCGTCGAGACGCTTGGCGACGTAGTTCGCCGACAGGACGGCCACGGCCGTGGCCCGGGTGAGCCCTTCGGCGCCCATCATCGCGACGTAGGCCCACGAGATCGGCAGAATTCCGGCCGAACCGTACGGCGCCGCGCTGACCGGACCGATCCCTTCGCGCTGCGTAGGATCTGGATGCATCGGATGGCTGGGGAGGTACGGCGCGAGGTGGTCGCGCACGCCGACAGGTCCCACTCCGGGGCCGCCACCACCGTGCGGGATGCAGAAGGTCTTGTGCAGGTTCAGGTGCGAAACGTCACCGCCGAACTCACCGGGCCTGGCGTAGCCGAGCAACGCGTTCAGATTGGCCCCGTCGACGTACACCTGACCGCCGTGCTCGTGCACGAGCCGGCATACCTCGCTGATGGTGTCCTCGAACGCCCCGTGGGTAGAGGGGTAGGTCACCATGATCGCGGCGAGGTCGTCCTTGTGCTTCTCGCACTGCGCCGTCAGGTCGTCGAGGTCGAGCGAGCCGTCCGCGAACGCCTTCACCACCACGACGCGCATCCCGGCCAGCACCGCGGAGGCGGCGTTGGTGCCGTGGGCGGAGGAGGGGATCAGGCAGATGTCGCGTTCAGAACCGCCGTTGGCCCGTTGATTGGCGCTGTGGTAGGCGCGAATGGCCAACAGGCCGGCGAACTCACCCTGCGACCCGGCATTGGGCTGTATCGAGACCTTGTCGTAGCCGGTCACCTCCGACAGCCAGATCTCGATCTCGCTGATCAGGCTGATGTAACCCTGGGCGTCCTCGGCGGGAGCGAGCGGGTGCAGGTTGGCGAACCCGGGCAGGCTGATCGGCTCCATCTCGGTCGTAGCGTTGAGCTTCATGGTGCAGGAACCCAACGGGATCATCCCTCGGTCCAGCGCGTAGTCGCGCGCCGACAGGCGTCGCAGGTAGCGAAGCATGGAGGTCTCGGAGCGGTGGCTGTTGAACACCTCGTGGGTGAGAAACGGGCTGGTGCGAACGAGGCCGTCCGGGAGTGCACCGCTCACCTGGGCGTCAGCCGCGTCCAGGACATCGACAGCCGCATGGGGGTCGACACCGAACGCAGTGAGCGCCGCCGCTACGTGCGGCTGGCTGGTGGTCTCGGAGGTAGAGGCTGCCACATGGTCTGCGTCGACCAGTCTCAGATGCACACCATTCTCGCGGGCGGCGGCGACGATGCCCTGCGCTCGGCCAGGAACCCGGATGGTCACGGTGTCGAAGAACCGCTCGTGAAGCACGTCGAAGTCCGCGTCCCGGAGGGCTCCGGCGAGGCCGGCGGCGTACCGGTTTGCCCGATTCGCGATCGAACGCAACCCCTGGGGGCCGTGGTAGACGGCGTACATCGAGGCGGTTACGGCGAGCAGGACCTGGGCAGTGCAGATGTTCGAGGTGGCCTTGTCGCGCCGGATGTGCTGCTCACGGGTCTGCAGGGCGAGCCGGTAGGCCGGTCGTCCTTCGGCGTCGACCGAGACACCGACCAGGCGACCGGGAAGGTGCCGCTCGATTCCTGCCCGCACAGCCATGTAGCCGGCGTGCGGGCCACCGTAGAAGAGCGGGACACCGAAGCGCTGTGACGATCCGACCACAACGTCGGCCCCCATCGAGCCGGGCGACTCGAGCACGGTGAGGGCGAGGATGTCGGCGGCCACCACGGCAAGCGCACCGCGTTCGTGCGCCGCGTCGATCAGCGGGCCGGGGTCGAGGATCCGTCCGCTGGCACCTGGGTACTGCACGAGCACACCGCACAGGTCGCCCTCGGGCAAACCACCGGTGAGGTCGGCGACCTGAACCTCGATGCCCATCGCGGCCGCGCGCGTGGCGACCACCGCGACTGTCTGGGGCAGCGCGTCCGCGTCGACCACGAAGCGACCGTTCGACCCGCGGTTGGCTCGCCGCACGAGGGTCATCGCCTCAGCAGCGGCTGTGCCCTCGTCAAGCAGGGACGCGTTGGCTGTGGGCAGTCCGGTCAGGTCGCCGATCATGGTCTGGAAGTTCAGCAGCGCCTCGAGTCGACCCTGGGAGATCTCGGGCTGGTACGGCGTATAGGCGGTGTACCAGCTTGGGTCCTCCAGCACGTTGCGTCGTACGACGGGTGGGGTGATCGTCCCGTGGTAGCCGAGCCCGATCATCGGCTCGAGCGGGTTGTTCCGAGCGGCGATCGCCTGGAGGTCCTTGGCGGCCTGTTCCTCGGTCAACGGGATCGGGAGGTTGAGCTCGCTCGTGGAACGGATCCCGTCGGGGACCGCGGCCTCCATCAGATCGGCCAGCGAGTCGAAGCCGATCTCAGCCAGCATCACCGTCTGCTCTGCCTCGTCCGGCCCGATGTGTCGGTCCGCGAAGGTCCGCGCGGCGTCGAGCTGAGAGAACTGAGGACGGTCGGACATGAGAGGCTCCCGGGGACGGTTCGAGGGGTCGCCTCCCCCTCTGTCAGTGCACGACAGGCGTGAAACTCCAGAGCTGCCTCGTCCGCACGGTCCTGGCGCCTGAGAGGTTCCGGGGAGGATTTGCCCCTTCGGCGCTCCGCAACGGCTACCGGATCGCAGAACCCAGACCGCCGGAGACTCTCCCGTGCGTGTTCATCAGCACGCCCAACCTACCAGGGCCACCGAATCAGTCCGCCCGGACCAGCCTGCCGGGTCAGCCTTCAGGGTCAGCCGGTCAGCCGGTCAGCCGCTGGCGGCGACGCGCGGCGAGCTCGTCGCTGGTGTGCTCGCCCTGAGCGAGCTTCTCGCTGGGCAGCTCGGCAAGCGACCCCTCGATCTCGCGCCAGACACCACCGATGGCGATGCCGAACACACCCTGACCGCCCTGCAGGAGATCGATCACCTCGTCGTCGCTCGTGCACTCGTAGACGGTTGCGCCGTCGCTCATCAAGGTGACGCCGGTGAGGTCGTCGGTCCCGCGTTCGCGCAAGTGGTGCACCGCAACCCGGATCTGCTGCAGCGAGACGCCGGCGTCGAGCAAGCGCTTAATGATCTTGAGGATCAAGATGTCGCGGAACGAGTAAAGGCGCTGGGTGCCTGACCCGGTGGCGCCACGCACCGCGGGTTCCACGAGTCCGGTGCGCGCCCAGTAGTCGAGCTGCCGGTAGGTGATACCAGCGGCGCTGCACGCCGTAGGGCCCCGATAACCGGCATCAAGAGGTAACGGCGAGACGTCATCATCGAACAGCAGACCCTGCTCATCTGCGGCCCTGGTCGCCTCGCGTGCAGCGGTCGGGTCGGCCGCCTTGTCGCCGTTACCTGGTGCCATCAGCACAGTCCTCCGATGTGAGCCTCGTTAGCGATAGCTCCGCGGGAAAGCCGTTTCGCTCTGGGACAGAGCACAACGGTGGAGTTACAACGAAGACACTCCCCAAGGTAAGGGGCGGGTCCGGGGTGGTCAACGATCATCACCAATCTCCGGCCGCGTGTCGAAACCCTCAACTAAAGGTTGAGGTTGAGAGTTTCAGCGGCTCTCGAAGTCTTCCGGGGACACATGGTCGAGGAACTCCTTGAACTTCTCCACCTCGTCCTCCTGCTCGTCTGGAACCGCCAGACCGGCCTCCGCGAGGACGTCCTCTGCACAGACGATCTTGGTGCCCGTGCGCAGAGCCAGCGCAATCGAGTCCGACGGGCGGGCAGAGACCTCGACACCGGAGTCGAAGACCAGGAGCGCGTAGAACACTCCGTCCTTCATCTCGGTGATCCGCACCTCGTTGAGGTCGTTCCCGGTAGCGGCGAGAAGGTCTTTGATCAGGTCGTGCGTGAGGGGCCGGGGCGGGACAACGCCCTGCTGGGCGAAGGCGATGGCCGTCGCTTCCACGGCACCGATCCAGATGGGAAGGTACCTGTCCCCTGACACCTCACGAAGCAGGACAATGGGCTGGTTCGAGGGCATCTCCACGCGGACACCGATGACATCAACTTCGCGCACGCACTCAGCCTACCCCCGATCGCCCGCTCAGCGGATGGAGCCGAGCCGACTCTTGACCAAGGTGGCGTGCAACCGCACGGACAAGGCAGCCATCTGCATGATCGCGTCCTCGGCGCGCGCCTTGGCTCCCGGGTCACGCCCGCGCTTCATTGGTGCGACGACCTGCTCAACCAGGCCCACCTCCCGGTCGGCTGCGGTCTTGAACGCTCGCAGGTGGCGCGGCTCCAGCCCGAACGAAGCGAGCTCACCAGCCGTCTTGGCGACGACGAGGGCGTCCCCGTCGTAGTGTGCGGACCCCTGACGCGTGCGGACGAGTCCATATGTCTCGAGCTGCTCGAGGAGGTTGTCGTCAATCTCGGCCGCCGAGAGCAGCTCCCCCCGGGACAGCCTCAGCTCTAGGGGTTCAGCGGCGAACGACTCCGGGGTGGGGTAACCGTCCCCGGCGAGGACGATGCGCGGGACCTGAGGACCACCCCCCGTCGGCGGAGGCGGCTCGAGGCCACGGTCGATCGCGTCCAGGTGCTCCTTGATCACCTTCAGCGGAAGATAGTTCTCGCGCTGGCTGGTCAGCACGTATCGGAGGCGCTGCACGTCACGATGTGCGAACTTCCGGTATCCCGACGGCGTACGCTCCGGCTCGATCAGCCCCTCAGCCTCGAGAAACCGGATCTTGGAGATGCTGATCTCAGGGAAGTCCGAACGCAGATGCGACAGGACCTCCCCGATGCTCATCCGAGCACGAGACGATGCCGCGGCCCTCACCGCTGGTGGCCCACTCCTGAGTGGCTGGCGAAGTAAACCAGCCGATACTTGCCGATCTGTACCTCGTCCCCGCCTTGCAGGTTGACCTCGTCTATCCGGTCGCGGTTGACGTAGGTGCCGTTCAGGCTGCCTACGTCGGCAACCCGGTAGCCCTCGCCGCCGCGACGGAACTCTGCGTGTCGACGGGAGACCGTGACATCGTCGAGAAAAATCTCGCTTTCGGGGTGGCGCCCGGCGGAGACCAGGTCGATGTCGAGCAGGAACCGGCTTCCAGCGCTCGGACCTCGCTGGACCACGAGCAGAGCGCTGCCGGCCGGTAGCGCGTCGACTGCGGCGGCGTCGGCGTCGTTGAGCGAGTTCTCCTCCGGCTGGTGCTCCGCGGTCTTGGCGGGCCCACCGAAGGTCATCGTCGATGTCGCGTCGCCGGGCGACTCACCACCGGTCGACGGCGCGCCCGCTTCGGGGGCAGACCCGTCCGCGGTGAGGTGGTGACCGCATTGCGCGCAGAATCGTGCATCGTCTGGGTTCTGTTTCCCGCATGATGTGCAGAACGGCATCGTCGGCCTCCTTCGGCGTGAATCGCGAACCCTCAAGCCACAGTCGAGGTTCAAGGTGCCCCGAACCTATCAGCCGAGGGCGGTCGATCAAATCGGGCGGGGCACCAGAGTTCTGCTCAGGATTCGAGAGCGGCCTGGTAGGCACTCGAGTCCATCAGCCCAGAGATGGCAGATGGATCCGCCGGCTCGATCTCGAACAGCCAACCCTCTCCGTAGGGATCGGAGTTGACGAGCTCTGGAGCCGCCTCGAGCGCCTCATTGCGGGAGAGGACCTTGCCGGTGAGCGGCGCGTAGACGTCGCTGACCGACTTGGTGGACTCGAGCTCGCCCACCGTTGAGCCCCCCTCGATCTGGGTGCCGACCTCGGGCAGGGACACATAGACGATGTCGCCGAGGGCATCCTGGGCAAAGTGCGTGATCCCTATCCGGACCGACGTGTCGCTCTCGCCCGGGCTCCGGACCCACTCGTGCTCACTGGTGTATTTCAGGTCATCGGGGTACACGGCACTCCTTCACACGAGCAGCTGCGAACACGGACGGCTGCAGGCTACTCCTCTTCCACTGGCTGGGCGTACTCCGGTTCCTGGGGTTCGCGGATCGTGGCGACCTCGACGACGTCGGTCTCCTCCACGCTCACCTCACCATTGACGGGAGGGTCCTCGATCCCGTCGGTGAAGCCACCGGTGAAGTCGAGGGCCTGCGCCAGCGTGTGCGGGTCGCCGATGGCCTCGATGGTGTACGGCGGCGCAAGCTGCTGGCCGTCCATGAGGATCCCGCCGTCACCGTCCTCCAGTGAGGTCTGCGCGACCACGCGCACGGAGTTGTTGACCTCGATGGACTCCGCGCCGGCATCGCGCAGCTCCTCGAGACCGTTGAGCAGCTGGTCGATGCCGACCCCCGCGGTGGGGTCCTTCACCGTGATGATGACGCCGGGTCCCACTGCCGGCACGGTCCCGGCGAGGATGCTGAGCACATCTGCCTGCTGGCGCGCCTGCGCGAGTGCGGCGTTGTTGCTGTCGGTGTCGTTGCGCAACGAGCTGCGGGTCTGCTCCAGCTGCGCGATCTCGTTCTCGGCTCGTTCGGATGCAGCCGCTAGGGAGTCGAGGAGCTGGATCAGGCCTTCCTGGCGCACCCCCTCGTAGTCGTCGTCGCGTTCGTTGGACTGCACCTGCACGGCGCTCGCGAAGCCGACCGCCGCAAGCAAGACCCCGACGGTGAACTGGCCGCGCGAGATAGGTCTCCTCAGGGAGGCCAGCAGCCGGTCGCGCCCGGTCACCTCGTCAGTAGTCTCCGGGCTGTTGTCCGTCCCGGTTTCGCCCTCAGGCATGGAACAGGTGACGTCGGATGGCCGCCACGTTGGAGAAGATCCGGATACCGAGCACGACGATTACACCTGTCGACAGCTGGCCACCCACCCCGAGCTTGTCACCGAGGTAGACGATCAGCGCAGCGATCAACACATTGCTGACGAACGAGACCACGAACACCTTGTCGTCGAAGATTCCGTCGAGAAATGCCCGCAGCGCCCCGAACACCGCGTCGAGTGCGGCCACCACTGCGATCGGAAGGTACGGCTCGAGCCACAGGGGGACGTCCGGCTGGAGCAACAGCCCGACCAGGATCCCGACGACCAGGCCAAGACCGGCGATCATCGCGGGTCCGTCGCTGACATGGCGTGGCGCAGGTCGAGACGGTTGGCCGCTGGCAAGGTAAGGGTCTCCTCGGTCGTCAGGTCGAACTGCAGCCCGTAGGCCGCTTGTAGATCCAGCCACTCCGCGCCATGAGTGGTTTCCACGAAACGCGCGGGGATCGAGTCCGGGTCGCCGATCACCGAGACGACGTACGGCCGGGCCAAGGATCGGTAGTTCACGGTGATCGCCGATCCGGCGTGCCTGATTGCGCTGAGGTTCGTGAGCCGCTGGCCGTTGATGGAGATCGCCTCTGCCCCAGACTCCCACAGCGCGTTGACGAGCTTCTGCAGATCCTTGTCGAGCACTTCCTGCTGAGAGCCGGTGGCGTCGGGAGCGTCGTCGACCACGACCCTGACTCCGGGCCCCTCGACGGCAAGCCTGCCCGTTCGCACCCCGAGCCGGTCCAACCGGGTGGATACCGCCCTGCCCTCCGCCGTGGCGTCGAGGTACTGGGTCTGCAGCCGCTCCACCCCCGTGCGCGTGCTCACTATCTGCTCCCGGGTGGCGTCCACGTCGGCGCGACGTGCCTCGATCTGACTGATCAGCTCCTTGCGGCCGCCCTGGTCGGCCACGGCATTACGAGAGGTCTGGATAGCGGCAGTCGCAACGAGGAGCCCGAACAGGCCGAGGATCACCATCGCCGCGACTCCCGGTCGCACCCGCCGCCCGTCAGACGTATGGTCAGCCGTTGCGAGATCTCGCTGGCCTCGATCGCGCTGGCCTCGATTTCGTTGGGCTACGTGGGCGTAGTCCTCGTCCAAGGAGTGTGAGGTGAGGTAGTCGAGCAGACCCATCCGCACCTGCGGAGGTTCAGTGGGCATCGGGGCTCGCCGCCCTTCGATCATGGTCGGCGAGGAGCCTGCGGACCTGCCATGCGTAGAGCAGTCCGGCCCACCAGTACAACCCCGTCCCCCAGATGGCGAAGGCCCAGCCGAAGACCTCGGCAAGGGTGGCGATCGCGCCCTCGCCGTCTCCGAGCAGCAACAGCGGAAAAGCGTAGAGCAGATTGGCAGTCGCGGCCTTGCCTAGAAAGTGGACGGGCAGGGCGCTGTACCCGCGAGTGCGCAGGAACGGGACGAGTCCCCACAGGAAAAGGTCCCGCGCGGGCAGCATGATCGCGAGCCACCACGGGATGATGTCGCGCCAGGCCAGTCCGAACACGACGGCAAGGATGTAGAGCCGGTCGGCGACCGGGTCGAGGATCTCCCCCAGTTTCGACATCTGGTTGAGCCTGCGGGCGAGGTAGCCGTCGAGGTAGTCGCTGATGCCGGAGACCATGAGGACGCCGAGCGCCCAACCGTCGGCCTCCGGGCCGAGCACCAACCACAGGAACAGCGGTACGCCGCCCAGTCGGAAGATGCTGATGATGTTGGGGACCGTCACGACCCGGTCGGTTTCCACCAACTCGTCGCCATGGCTGCTCACCACCATCTCCTCGCTTGCCTCCCGCCGCCCGTCGGGCATCACTTTAACCGGTGTGCGACTACCGGACGTGCGCATACTTCGGGGAGTCGAGGTCGTAACCGAAAGCATGCCCGCTCGTTGGGCACATTGCAGGAAACGACGAATCTGCTTCCCGACGGCGAAGGTAGCGAAATGACTCGAAAAGCCCTGATCGGCAGCCTTGCGGGTGCGGCGGCGATGAGCGTGGCGGTGCTCCCGGCAAGCCCAGCACTCGCCCACCAGGCCGACGGCGACCTCCCCAGCGCCACGCGCGGAGTGAGCGTCGCCGACACCGGGACTGGGAAGAAGATGTCCCACGTCGCCAACCTCCAGTACGACGATTCAGGCGAGGCCCAGTCCGGTTCGGACATCGAGTTCGTGAAGGTGGGAAGCAAGGAGTACGCCCTTGCAGGCACCCTCAAAAAGGGCATGCAGATCGTCGACATCACGAACCCGAGAAAGCCGCGCCGCGCGGCGGTCTACGACTGCGATATCAGTCAAGGCGACATCCAGGTATGGAAGCACGGGAGGCGGATTCTCGCCAGCTACACCGCGGACGGCACATTCGGGGCGGCGGGAGCGGCGTCGAGGTGCGCACGGGACCTCAACCTGGGCTCGGACGCGTCGGGCACGGTCATCGTGGACATCACGACGCCGACCAGCCCGCAGACGGTGAGCTTTCTCCCCGTGCCACGTGGCTCCCACAACATGACGATCCACCCCAGCGGTGACTACCTGTACAACTCGAACTCTGACCTCATCACGAGCACGAGTCCGACGATCACCATCTACGACATCTCGCAGCCGAAGTCGCCGAAGAAGGTACGCGACTTTCCCATCCCGTTCGTTCCCGCGTCGCTCGGTTCCGAGTCGCACGATGTCACGTTCAACGCGAGCGGCACCCGGGCCTACTCGGCGGCGCTGTCGCAGACCTTGGTGCTCGACACGACGAACCCGGAGCGGCCCAAGCAGATTTCGCAGATCGTCGACCCGTCGATCAATGTCGTGCACCAGTCCGACCCGGTGACCCTGACCCGGAAGAACGGAACCAAGCGCGAGGTCCTAGTGATCACGGACGAGCGCGCGGGCGCTGCAGCAAGCGCCGAGTGCCCCGGAGGCGGCCTGCATCTCTACGACATCACCGGAAACAAGGAGAAGGCGCCGGAGAAGATCGGTACCTGGTTCATCCCGACGGTCATGCCACAGGCGGGCACTACCTGCACCTCACACGTGTTGCGGATGTACCCGAGGCAGAAAATGATGACCATCGCCTGGTACGGCCAGGGTGTGCGTGTCCTCGACATCTCCGGTCTCGCCACCTTCCAGGGCGGGCCGACCAGCGTTGGAATCGGTGACGGCGTGGGCATGCGGGAGATCGGGAACTACGTCTTCCCCGACTCCGACACCTGGTCGTTCAAGACCAACCGGATCGCCGCGAACGGTTCGTTCTTCGGATACGGCAACGACCTGACACGTGGCTTCGACGTGTATCGCTTCAGGGGTGCCGGACTCTCGGTGTCACCGCTCAGGGCGAAGGACCTCGGCGATGAGGCGAGGACAACTGCCCGCGGCAACATGGCCAGCCTCGCGATCGTCGCCCCGGCGTTGCTGTTCGCAATCGGTATGCGTCGCCGCAACCGCAACCGCAACCGATAGCCGTTGGCGCGGTCGCTGCCCCCTCGGCTCGCGCGTTGCTGAGCGCGTTGCCGAGCTATTCGGGAACGACGAGCACCGGGCGGGAGGACAGGTGCAGCAGCCGGTGCGGAGTCGAACCGAGCAAGGCGCCCCTGATCGGGCTCTCACCGTAGGATCCGACCACGATAAGCGTCGCGTCGTTCCGGTCTGCGACTTCGACCAGCGCCTCGGCCGGCTTGGCTCTGACGATCTCGATCGTCGCTTCGACGCCCTTCTCGCCGGCACGAGCAACGGCGTGCGAAGCCGCCGTGCGGCCAAGCTCTTCCAACGCCTGCTGGTGGGATCGGAACTCCTCACCCTCGGCTCCCGGAGGTGCCACCCCGTAGACGAGTATCAGCGGTTCACCGAACCGGAGGGCGATGTTTATCGCCGCGTCCAAGGCGCGTTCGGCGCCGGGCGACTCGTCGTACCCCAGAACCACGCTCACGACGGCCTCCCACTCTCGTGCTCATCCAGCAGATGCGGAGGAACGACGCCCGGCTGCTCGTTCCAGAACACCTTGTTCTGTGCCCGCCACACGAACATCAAGATGATGCCGACGCCGAAGATGAGCAGCCCGATCACCAACGGCGGGGCGACGCCGACCCAGGCCTGACCGCTGTAGGAGTTGGCCGGATCGGACATGTCGCGGATGGACTCGACGAGAAGCCAGAGCAGGAGCAGTGCGCCTACTACAGGACCCACTCCGATGAGGAAGAAGTTCTTGGCGCTTTCCTTCAGGTGTCGTCGGTAGTAGATGGCACATGCGATCCCTGTGAGCGAGTAGTAGAAGGCGATCACCAGCGAAAGCGCAGTGAGCGAGTCGAACAGGGCATTCTCGCTTATCAGGTTGAGCACGACGTACCAGGCACTGGCGATCACCGCCACCCACCAGGTGGAGACGTCCGGGGTGTGGAACCGGTGATGGATGTGGGCGAACGCGTGTGGGAAGGCGTGACGTCGGGCCATCGAGAGGGCGGTGCGCGACGCCGGGATGATCGTCGTCTGTGTTGACGCGATCGCAGCGGTCATCACCGCGAACGCCACGACCCAGTCCCACCCACCCATCACCTCGGTCGCGATCAACCCGAAGATGAACTCCTCCTAAGCGGCGTTCTCGGTCAGGAAGTCGGTACCGACGAAAGCGACGATGGCGTAGGCCACCGAGATGTAGGTGACGAGCAGCAGGACGGTTGAGAGGATCCCGGCCTTCCCGGGCGCGCTGGCGGAGTTCTCGGTCTCCTCGGTGAGGTTGACTGCCGACTCCCAGCCCCAGTAGGCGAAACCCCCGAGGAGCAGACCGCCGGTGAGGGCGGCACCGCCGGCAGCGAACGGGTTGAGCCAGCTGAGCGACGGCGTCGTTGCGTCGGGACCCGCGTCCCCGGTGGCGACCCGCACCAGTGCGACACCGGCGAAGACGACAAGCGCCAGCACCTGAAGGACGATGAGGACGTTCTGGACGTGCGCCGAGACCTCGGTGCCGATCACGCACAATGCGGTCATCAGGAAAACCAGCGCCACCGCTGACACCATGATGACTGCCTTGTTTCCCGCTAGGCCGTCGAGCCCGAACATCAGCAGGCCGAACCTGACCCCGACGTCGGCGAGGGCACCGATGACGAGGACGCCGGTCATGGCGATCGCCCATCCACCCAGCCAGCCCCACCACGGACCCATCGCGCGGGTCACCCAGGAGAACGTCGTACCGCAGTCCTGATCGACCTTGTTGAGGTAGTAGAAAGCAGATGCGATCAGCAGCATCGGCACGAACGACGCGAGGAGCACGCCGGGTGCGGCAAACCCGACCAGGGCCACGATCGGACCGATCACGGCAGCCAGCGAGTAGGCGGGCGATGTCGCGTTCAACCCGATCACCAATGCGTCGACGAAGCTGATCGAGTCGTGCGCCAGCTCGTCGGTCGACGTTTCCTCAGGGGCCACTTCGCTACACCTGCCAGCAGATTTTCGGCATCAGGACCTCGTTCTGCGGTGAGTCGACAACCACCGAGGTGATGCCGGAGCCGGTGAGCACCAGGGTCTCCGGCACCTGTTGCGCGGCGGTCATCGTCGCTGACGAGACGGTCCCACCGGATGCGTCGTAGGCGGAGGCGGTCGGCGGGTGGGCGAACTGGACGAGGGTGACCTCAACCCGAGAGACCGGTTGGGTGAAGGACAGGGTCGCCGAGTGCCACAGATGCAGACCGGCGTGCCCTCCCCACACCACCACCGTCGTGGCGGCGGTGGGTCCGGAGGGGTCCCGGGTCTCCACGGTAAGGTCGCCGACGGTGCGCGGATTCGTGTCGGTGCCGGCGGCTGCGAACTCGACACACTCACCGGGGCCGGCGCAGCTGCGGACGACGAGCCCTTCGACGGTGCCGGTCACCGCGCCCTCGCCGCCGCGCTCGTTCGGATCGAAGCGCATCCTGTACGACGCGACCACCTGCGCGCCGGCCATCTGAGGATCTGCCGGACGCAACAGTGTGCCGCAGAGCCGACCCTCCAACATCCCCCGCTCGTCGCAACGCTGGCACCCGTCCAACGGAGGCTCACGGTGAGTTCCTTGGTTGGTCATCCCCTGTAGACGACCCGTGACGGTTCCTGCCGACGAACGCCACCTGAACGTGCCTGTGTGGTGCCGCGTCGCTCACCGCTCCCGTCGACGAAGACCGTGGTGAGGTCCTTGCACACCAACCTTCCGTCGAACAGGCTGCCGACCTTGGAGTCACACGTGTGCGACGAAAGCTCGAGAAGGAGCAGGTGCTCGCTGGTCAGTGTCCTGCATCGCAGCCGCCGACACTCCTCCACGTCGGACTGGAGGAGAGTCAGCTCGCCTTTGGCGTCTTTGGACACCTCGTCGAGACACAACATCGCTTCGGCGAGACCGTGCGGTGTGCTCGAACACACGTCGTACCCGCTCATAGCGTCTCCCTTGACCTAGTAGCGTGTCGCCGCTAATCTCGGCTTCTTCTGGTCCAGCCTGGGTTTCGGCAGGGTCTTCCCCTTCTTCCCCTCTTCCCCCTCTTCCCTGCCGGACAGGGCTTGGCGATGGCATTGCA
>Ga0075530_1000974_pt1 | contig 13645 bp, 14 predicted proteins | sample NGEPerD_2_FD_75101 | JGI IMG/M metagenome (GOLD analysis project Ga0075530, IMG submission 75101) | Arctic peat soil microbial communities from the Barrow Environmental Observatory site, Barrow, Alaska, USA - NGEE PermafrostL1-D | ecosystem: Environmental > Terrestrial > Soil > Wetlands > Peat ...
AGAACGCGAGATAAAGGAGCTCGACCGGCAGATCAAGGAGGCAAGGCGGGTCGCCACCGCGGCATTAACGTTGGAGGAAAAACTCGCCGGTCAGAAGCAAGTCAAGGCACTGGAAGCCCAGCGAAACCAGAAGCGGCGTACTTTGTTCGATGCGCAGGATGAGGTTGATCAGCGCCGGGAGGTGCTGATCGTTGATATCGAGAGTAAGCTCCAACAGCGCAGAGATGGGCGAATCCTTTTCACCATCCGCTGGGTTTTGCAATAAACTTTCACTATCCGCACTAGCCTGACGGATGGGAATCGAAGCAGGACATCCTGCCATCAGGAGACACCATATGATCATGAATTATCAGGCATACATCGTCCACGACCCCGGCATATGCGGCGGCGAGCCAGTGGTGAAGGGAACTCGCGTCACCGTGCGGACCACGCTGGCAAGTCTGGCAGAGGGAATGAGTGCCGCCGAAATCGTCGAGGATTTTCCGACGCTGGATGAAAACAGCGTGCGCGCGGTCATCGCTTTCGCCGCGGTTTCCGCTGAAGAAGATCTGCCTGTGCCCCCCTCGCCAAGTTTGGCGTGAGGTTGCAGGGCTGACTGCGCCCGCCGTAGATCAACGTTGGGCGAAGCCCGACCTGTTTCCGAATCGCTTAACTAATGAGCCGCTCAATAAGCGCGAAGTTTGTCGATAAGGCGCAAGCTGCAATGGTTTCCGCTATTGAGGTCTACAACAAGCCAACGTTTGCATATCGGGAAGAGACATTCTCGATATTAGCACTCAACGCATGGGAGTTACTGCTTAAGGCCAAAGTGCTTAAGGATGCGGCTAACGATCCAAGGGCAATTCGCGTGTACGAGCCTCGAAAGACCAAGAGCGGTAACCCATCAAAGAAACTCTACGTCAAAAGAAACCGCGCCAATAATGCCCAGACAATCTCGCTTCGGCGATGTTTAGTTGAGCTAGACAAGGAACCAGCGTCTCGTTTGAATCCAGAAATCAAGGCCAACCTGGATGCACTTACTGCAATTCGCGATAACGCGGCGCACTATATCCTTGCCAGCTCAGTATTGGCACGGCAAGCACTTGAAATCGAAATCGCGTGCGTGAAGAACTTCGTACTGCTTGTTAAACATTGGTTCGCTATCGATTTATCGAAGTACCTCTCTCTATCCTTGCCACTGTCTTTTATAGGAGGATCGGCAGAAGCAAAATCCATTGTGGTTACTGCAGATGAGAACAGGTTGTTAAAATACCTTCAGAAGCTCGCCTCAACCGCGTGTACCCCAGGCTCTGACTTCGCAGTGGCTATTCGCATTGATTTGCGACTCGAAAGATCAGCACTTACATCCGCATCAAGAATCCGCATTTCTTCCGATCCGGATGCAGTGAAGGTCACGCTATCCGAGGAGGACATCCGCGCGAAGCATCCCTGGGACTACCAAGAGCTTACGAAACGGCTCGCCGGTCGCTATTCGGATTTTAAGCAGAATACTAAATACCATGACCTTCGAAAACCACTCTGTTCGGACGAACAATATGTCAAGTTAAGATACCTAGATCCAGGGAATTCAAAAAGCTCAAAGAAGGAGTTCTTTAATTCGAACGTCTTCAAGATATTTGATGAGCAATATACGAAGAAATGATTTTTGTAACCCGGAAGCTATCTTGGCTGGCTCTTTTTGAAGCTTTGCAGTGCTTAGGCGAACAGGATAGCGATGAGTAGGAAGCAGAAACTAGAGCTTACTTGGATCGGCAAGGACAACCGGCCGAGGCTGGAGCCGCGCATTTTGCTGGAGGAGCCGGAGCTGTCTTATCACGCGGCGCACCGGGTAACCGACAAAGATCTGTTCGATAACCGCCTTATCTTCGGGGACAATCTGCTCGCGCTGAAGGCGCTGGAGCAGGAGTTCGCCGGCAAGGTGAAGTGCATTTATATCGATCCACCCTACAATACGGGTTCAGCTTGGCAGCATTATGAGGACGGACTTGAGCATTCCATCTGGCTTTCGATGATGCGCGAAAGACTGGAGCTTCTAAGGCGACTGCTTAGCGAGGACGGTGCGATATGGGTTTCAATAGATGACAACGAATGCCATTACTTAAAGGTGTTAATGGACGAGATGTTCGGAAGGGCAAACTTTGTCGCTAATGTAATTTGGCAGAAGATGTTTTCGCCAAAAAGCACAGCTCGACACTTGTCAGACATGCACGATCATATTCTACTGTTTGCTAAGGATAAGGAGAAATGGATCCGCAATCTGCTGCCCAGGAGTGAAAAACACAATGAGAGTTACAAGAATCCTGACAACGATCTGCGAGGGCCATGGACTTCGGGCGACCTCTCTGCAAGAAACTACTATTCCGCTGGCATTTACTCCATCACCACACCAGTAGGACGAATTATCGCAGGACCGCCGAAAGGAATGTATTGGCGATACTCGAAAGAGAAATTTGACGAGCTGGATCGTGATAATCGAATTTGGTGGGGGCAAGGTACCAATAATCAGCCGCGGATCAAGCGTTTCCTCTCTGAGGTCATGGAAGGAATCGTTCCGCAGACGATTTGGTTCCATCAGGAAGTTGGTAATACTCAAGAAGCGAAGAAGGAAGTCTTGGCGGTGGTCCCTGACGTACCAGATGTCTTCCAAACTACCAAGCCCGAGCGCTTGCTGAAGCGTGTACTTGAGTTATCCACTCACGCCGGCGACCTCGTCCTCGACTCCTTCGCCGGCTCCGGCACAACCGGCGCGGTCGCGCACAAGATGGGTCGGCGCTGGATCATGGTCGAGCTGGGTGGGCATTGCCATACGCACATCGTCCCGCGATTGAAGAAGGTCATCGACGGCGAGGATCAGGGCGGAATTACCAAAGCTGTCGGCTGGAAGGGCGGCGGCGGATTCCGGTATTACCGCCTTGCGCCCTCACTGCTTGAGAAGGATAAGTGGGGCAACTGGGTCGTCAGCAAGCAATTCAATCCCGCGATGCTGGCCGAAGCAGCTTGCAAGCTAGAGGGATTTGTCTATTCGCCTAGCGATACGGTCTATTGGCAGCACGGCCATTCCACCGAGCGTGATTTCATCTATGTCACCACACAGAACCTGAGCCCGGATCAGCTCCAGCAGTTGAGCGATGAAGTCGGGTCGGAGCGTACGTTGCTGGTGCTCTGCGCCGCCTTTCGAGGCAGAGCAGATCGGTATCCCAATCTGACTGTGAAAAAAATTCCGAAGGCCGTGCTGGCCCGCTGCGAATGGGGCAGGGACGATTACAGCCTGAAAGTGCAGAACCTGCCCGAGGCGCCGCCCAAGCCAGGGCAGCGCGAGCTTGTCTTGGATGAGGTTACTAAAGAAAGGGAACACGTGGAGGAAGAAAGATGAAGGCGTTAAACCGCATCACACTCGATCCCGCTGTGATGGGTGGGCGGCCTTGCATTCGTGGTCTGCGCGTAACAGTGGGCACGATCGTCGGATTGATGGGTGCGGGCCGCTCGCGTGAGGAAATCCTCAAGCTCTATCCGTACCTCGAGCCGGCGGATATTGAAGAGGCGCTTACTTAGGCCGCATGGCGGACGGAGGAAGCCGAGGTGCCATTGCGGATTGAGTAGGAGTGTCATTTATGAACAAAGCAGAAGTGTTGTCTTTGCTGAACGGGCGCCGTGGGGAGATACTGCGCCGCTTTCGCATTAAGACCCTGGGCGTATTCGGCTCGGCGGCTCGCGATGAGATGCACGAAGGCAGCGATGTGGATGTTCTAGTGGAATTCAATGGACCGCCGACCTTCGACGCATACATGGATCTAAAATTCTTCCTGGAGGAGTTGTTAGGTACGAAAGTCGATCTCGTGACGGACAGCGGCCTTAAACCCCGAGCCCGGCCACATGTGGAGAAGGACCTGATCCGTGTCGCGTGATTGGCTGCTTTACCTCGACGATATCGTGCAAAGCGCCGAAAAGATCGGCAGCTACGTACAAGGATTGTCATACGAGGAATTTCGGTCGAACGACGTGGTATTGGACGCCGTGTTGTTCAACCTCCAAGTTATTGGCGAAGCCGCCAAGAAGCTACCCTACGAGGCCATAGCGGCTATGCCCGAGGTCGAATGGGCCAGCGCCGCCGGATTTCGCGACATCATCGTGCACCATTACTTCGCGCTCGATACGCAGATCGTTTGGGACGTGGTTGTGGATCGCATTCCCGAGCTATTGCGGGTAGCGCGAACGCTGCTCGAACGTATCGATAAGAGCAGGCAGGCGTGAACCGGCATGTTAATGCCATCGCTGGCCGACTGAGCCTGCGACCACCCCAGCGCGAGTCTCTGGTCATCCTCGATCGGATTACCGAAATTGTTCCGCCGCGCAAGGGAGTTGATCTTGAAGCAGCGCTCGCGGCCGTTCGCAGTGAGTTTCCAGGCGTTACAGACTTCGAGCGCGAGTTCCCCTCGTTGTGCTTCGCGTTAGCGACCGGGGTGGGCAAGACACGGCTGATGGGCGCGTTCATCAGCTACCTGCACTTGGCGCATGGGCTGAACAACTTCTTCGTTTTGGCGCCAAACCTGACCATCTACAACAAGCTCATAACGGACTTTACGCCGAACACGTCCAAATACGTATTCAAGGGCATCGCGGAGTTCGCGCTGAACCCGCCGGCCATCATCACCGGCGATAACTACAATCAGCGTGATCCCACCAGCGGTCTGCTGTTCGGCGGCGTGCGCATCAACATTTTCAATATCTCCAAGATCAACTCGGAGGTCCGCGGCGGCAGGGCGCCGCGTATCAAACGGCTTTCCGAGTACATCGGCCAGAGCTATTTCGATTATCTGGCTGGACTCCATGATCTGGTGCTGCTGATGGATGAGTCGCATCGCTATCGAGCATCGGCAGGCGTGCGGGCGATCAATGAGTTAAAGCCGGTGATGGGACTGGAACTCTCGGCCACTCCGTTCGTTGAGACGAACAAGGGGCCGGTACGTTTCAAGAATGTCATCTATCACTACCCGCTGGGTAAGGCGATGGCGGACGGCTTTGTGAAGGAACCGGCCGTCGTGACACGCAAGAATTTCAATCCGGCCGGAATGTCTCCCGGAGAAATCGAGCGGCTCAAGCTGGAGGATGGCGTTCGACTGCATGAGAGCGTAAAGGTGGAACTGGAAACCTATGCTCGCCAGACCGACAACTACATCGTCAAACCCTTTCTGCTGATCATCGCCCGCGACACGACCCATGCGGGGCAGTTGATGGAGTTAATCCAGTCGGAGCGGTTTTTTAACGCGCGCTATAAGGACAAAGTCATCCAGGTGGATTCCAGCCGTACCGGTGTCGCGGAGGACGAGATGGTCCAGCGTCTGCTCGCAGTCGAGAGCACCGAAGAGCCAACCGAGATCGTCATCCACGTTAACATGCTCAAGGAAGGCTGGGATGTTACGAATCTGTACACCATAGTTCCGTTGCGCGCGGCAAACGCGCGCATTCTTATCGAGCAGTCGATTGGACGCGGCCTGCGTTTGCCTTACGGCAAGCGCACCGGCGTCACGACAGTAGACCGTCTGAACATCATCGCCCACGACCGATTCCAGGAAATTATCGAGGAGGCCAGCAGGCCGGATTCAACGATCCGCTTGCAGCAGGTCATTCTGAATTCGGATGACCTGACGCAGAAGACAAAAACCGTAGTCTCACAATCCATATTGGCCGCCAAGCTGGGTCTTCAGCCCGAGTACGCCACAGTGAGCACCGAGGTGGCTGGCGGTAGTCAACCGCCGGCATTTGCAACACTTGAGGAACAGCGGCTGGCACGGATCACCTATGCGGTAATCCGCAAACTGGAAAGTCAGCCACAAGTGCTGCCGAGCGTCGCCTACCTGCAAAACCCGGAAGTGCAGGCGCTCATGGTCAAGGAAGTCGCCAGTCAGTACCGGCCCGCTCAAATGGATATGGAGCAGGTCATCGCACAGCCGGACGTCGCGGCGGTGGTGGCAAAGACCTCGGAGCTGGTAATTCAGCAGACTATCGACATCCCGCGCATTCTCGTGGTGCCCAAGGGCGAGGTGCGTGCAGGATTCAAGCCCTTTACGTTAGATCTCAATACGCTCAACTATCCGGCCCCTTCCGAAGAGCTTTGGATTCAACACCTGCGCACTAACCAGCTTGAAATCCTGGGACTGCTCAGAGGTGGTATGGAGGAGGCGAGATTGGAGGATTACGTCGTCAGCGGCCTCATAGATTTCGACGACATCGCTTACGACGAGCATGCCGATCTGCTTTACGATCTTGCCGCGCAAGTCGTTCGGCACTTCCTCAGCTATCTGTCGGAGGAAGAGACGCACAAGTTACTGCGCCTCCATCAAAGAGAAATCGCCCGTTTTGTTCATGCCCAGATGCAAAGTCACTACTGGGAAGAACAGGTGGATTACGAAGTTAAGGTCAGCAAGGGATTCACCGAGTTACGACCGAGCGCCTATACCGCTTCCAATCAGGAACCGTCGATGGACTTCCGTCGGGCACCGGACGACAAGAGCAATATGGCGCGTTATCTATTCACAGGTTTCAAGCGCTGCCTCTACCCGTTACAGAAATTTCAATCCGATAGCGAACGGAAGATGGCCGTTATCCTGGATCGTGAGTCCGTAAAGTGGTTTAAGCCAGCTAAAGGCCAGTTCCAGATTTTCTACAAGTCAGGTGCTGATCATCTGGAATATCAGCCGGACTTCGTTGCCGAAGCTGATGGCTGTATCTTTATGATTGAACCGAAGGCTCGAAATGAGATGGAAGCGGCCGACGTGCTGGCCAAGAGGGAAGCAGCCGTCAAATGGTGCAATCAGGCTACCGAATACGCGGCAACACATGGCGGAAAGCCATGGAAATATCTGCTCGTGCCCCATGATGCGATCTCCGAGAATATGACGCTGAATGGTTTGGCTGGACGGTACAGCGCTCATTGAGCGGCCTGGGACCAGTCGCGCACCATGCGGCAAACCATAATCACTAAAACTGCTGTTCCTCCAGCTCCGCCCACCGCTCCATACTTTTTTCGAGTTCGTCTTTCTTTGACTTAGGTTGAATGGTTTTTTTCGAGGTCGAGATCGCGGCGCATCTGGTTGAAATATGAATCTGAAGTCGCCAATTACAGTTTTGGTCTCATGATCCCCGTCGATATCCATGCCGAAATCATGCGCCGGCTCGCCGCGACTGAGCAGGAACTCAACGTGCGCATCGTGCTCGCGATCGAGTCAGGCAGCCGCGCCTGGGGTTTTGCATCTCCTGACAGCGACTTCGATGTCCGTTTCATCTACGCACATCCCGCTGACTGGTATGTCGCAGTGGATGTGGAGGAGCGGCGTGATGTCATCGAGTACGGCATCACGGATGACATAGACCTCAGCGGCTGGGACGTTCGAAAGGCGCTTCGCCTCTTCTGGAAGTCGAACCCGACCTTCGTGGAGTGGATTCAGTCGCCCATCAAATATGTCGAGTCGGGCGGCTTTGCCTCCGGAGCTCGCGGCCTTTTGCCTGATGTGTATTCGCAAGTGAGCGGCATTTACCACTACCGCAGCATGGCGAAAACGACCTATCGGGCGTACCTTCGAGCTGACAAGGTACCACACAAGAAATACTTCTACGCCCTTCGACCATTGTTGTCTGTTCGGTGGATTGAGCGTTACGGTTCGGCCGCTCCGATTGAGTTCGAAAAGCTGCTGCACCTCATTGAGGGGAACGGTAAGCTTCTACACGACATCCGGGTGCTACTTGGCAAAAAGCGGGAATCGCCTGAGATGGGACTCTCCGAGCCCGTGCCCAGCCTCAACGTATTCATCGAAGATGAATTGAATCGTCTGGAGCGCATGAGCCCAGAGCGCTCGACGAGGTCTGACGTGATTTGCAGGCTCAATGAACTACTGCATGCCACGCTTCGCGAGCAGCGACAGGGCTAACCGTTTAGTCCTGACGGTGTGCTGGTGTAACGTATTGGCATTTACGGAGGATTGATTTCTGGGGCAGATACTGCGTGGAAGCGGCTTGCTGAGTTCACGCGCGACAAGATGTGCGTGCATGCGTGCGTATTCTGGGCTGCGGCAACGCCATAAGGGGCTGGAAGAAATGAAGGGCCCGTTGAGACTTCAACGAACTATTGTATTGAGAACTTGAGCCCACCCACTCAGTTGCTGCAACGGCCAGGCGGGTGGCAATCTAGGCGCACCATCTTGTATCCAGGAGACACCGTATGGCCATGAACTATCAAGCATACATCGTCCGTAATCCCGGTGTATGCGGCGGCGAGCCTGTGGTGAAGGGAACCCGCGTAACCGTGCGCACGGTGCTGGCGAGCCTGGCGGAGGGAATGAGCGCCGCCGAAATCGTCAAGGATTTTCCCACGCTCGACGAAAATGCGGTGCGCGCGGTTACCGCATTTGCCGCTGTTGCGGCGGAAGAGGATTTTCCGGGTCCGCGGGTACCCAAGGTGGCATGAAGAAAATCGTTGACTGATCGCACGGCCCCGCAGATCTCGGCCATAATATGTTTTTAACAGACGGATTCCGATCGTTACAAAAGTGACGCAGTATCGCCGGGAGGTTCATCGACATGAAAAGCATGAAACGTACTTGTATTGGCGCTTTGTCATTCGCACTGGTGTCCGCCGCAGCAGCGCTCGCTGGTAATTCTCATGCGGCCGATTATGAGCGAGGAACAGCGGTGACGCCGCTGCTCAGCACGCGCACCACTTCGATCGGCCAGCCGATAGCGTATCCGCGCACCCCAAACCCGGAGGTCACCGCCCTGGAAGTAGAGCTTGCTCCCGGCAAAGAAACCGGGTGGCATACGCATCCATTTCCTGCCTATGGCTATATTCTTTCGGGCGCCTTGACGATAAAAATAAAAGGCGGCAAGCGTATTCACTACGCGGCTGGAGAAGCTTTCGCCGAAGTCGTCGGCGTGCCGCACAACGGCATCGCGCGTGGCAAGGAGCCGGTGAGAATCCTGGTATTCATTACCGGCGAGGCGGGGAAGCCTTATACGGTGCGCGATGAGAGGTAAGCAAGATCTGTATTAGTAAGGGTCGGCACATTGGCGTCTCGACCGCGTGCGCGCGGGACTATGCGCAGGTTCATGCCGCAAGATCGAATAGGAAATCGGAGTACATCGATGTTATCCAAGCCAGCCTTGTGGCCGTCCCTGTTTATTCTTGCGCTGGCGGCGGGTTGTGACAAACCGGCCGTCTTGCCACCCGGTCAATGGATCGATCTCACCTATAACCTTTCCGCCGAAACCATCTACTGGCCGACGGCCAAGCCATTCAAGCTGCATACCGTCTCTGAAGGGATGACGGAAAAGGGCTACTACTATTCGGCCTACGAGTTTTGCGCCGCCGAGCACGGCGGCACGCATATTGATGCGCCGATCCACTTCGCCGAAGGCCACAGGACGCTCGATCAAATCCCCGTGACGCAGCTTATCGCGCCGGCTGTAAAAATAGATGTCTCGGAGAAAGTAAACGCAAACCGGAACTACCAGATCAGCGCCGAAGATTTTACCGACTGGGAGTCGGCCCACGGCAGGATACCCGATGGAAGTATCGTGCTCCTGCAAACAGGATTCGGCCAGTACTGGCCTGATGAGGTTAAATACTTAGGGACGGCGAAGCGCGGCCCCGAAGGTGTCGCCGAACTACAATTTCCGGGGCTGCATCCGGCCGCGGCCGCATGGTTAACTCGGAATCGAAGCGTGAACGCGGTAGGCATAGACACCGCCAGCATCGACTATGGACAATCCAGTACCTTTGGCAGCCACGTGGCGCTGATGACGCGTGACATCCCGGCGTTCGAGAATGTCGCCAATCTGGATCAACTTCCAGTGGAGGGAATACAGATCGTTGCGCTGCCGATGAAGATCAAAGGCGGCAGCGGCGGCCCGCTGCGCATCGTCGCCTTTGTGCCTGATGGCAGCTAGTGCGCTGTATAATTATTAAACATTTCGAGTCATTCCCGCGCAGGCGGGAATCCAGTTATACAAACGTCCCCCGATCGGAGTCGGGGGCAGGCCTTGTCACTGGATTCCGCCAATCCCTGGCCGGAATGACGGCTCAAAAAATAGGGAAGTTATTTGTGGGACACGAGACTAGGTGGGCAAGTCATTCACAGCACGAATCATTCGCGTGTTAACGCATGCGACTCCCTGGCGGAATCGTGAACACGCAAACTGATCTCCTGATCATCGGCGCGGGTCCATTCGGACTTGCGATGGCCGCGTACGCCCGCAGTCTTAATATCGATCATTTGATGGTCGGTAACCCCATGTCCTTCTGGAAGAAGCACATGCCGTCCGGCATGTTGCTGCGCTCCGCCTGCGACTGGCATCTCGATCCCGTGGGCGAATACACGATCGAACGCTTCCTGGCTGAGCAGGGACTAAAACCCGCCGATGTGACGCCGTTGTCGCTTGAGTTTTACTTGAGCTACGTGCAATGGTTTCAGCAGCAAGCCGCGATTGAGTCCATGCCTTCGCACGTTCGCCGCCTCGACATGGTGGACGGTCGGGGTGCCCGCCTTCAAGCCGAGTTGGAGAACGGCGACACGATACGCGCCAAACAAGTACTACTCGCCATTGGGTTCAGGCACTTCGCCCACCAGCCAGGGGAACTGATGGCCCGCCTGCCGGGGAACCGCTTTGAACACACCTGCGATCTGGTTGACCTGGAAGGTCTCAAAGGCAAACGCTGCCTTATCATCGGCGGACGCCAGAGCGCCTTCGAGTGGGCCGCCCTGCTCAATGATGCCGGCGCCGAGATCGTGCATGTCTCGTATCGCCACGACAGCCCGCGTTTCGCCGAGTCGGACTGGGCCTGGGTCAACCCACTCATCGAACGTTTGGTGACCGAGCCAGGCTGGCATCGCGCGCTTCCATCGAATGAGCGAGAGGCGCTTATCGATTCTGGGTGGAGGGCCGCCTCAAGGTCGAACCGTGGCTTGAGCCGAGGTGTCCGCACGGACACGATAAAGCTGTGGCCATGCACGCAAATCGAATCAGCCATTACGCGCCCCAATGGAGCAATGCAGGTGGCGCTAAATAACGGGAGCGTCCTGGCGATCGACCAGATCATCGTCGCTACTGGCTACAAAGCGGACATCTCGCGTGTGCCGCTGTTAGCGCAAGGCAACCTGCTGCCGAAGCTGGGGCTACGAGACGGTTGCCCGATGCTGGATGATAATCTGCAAACGACGATCCCAGGTTTGTTCGTCACCAGCCTGCTAGCTACGCAGGAATTCGGGCCGTTCTTTGCGTTCACGGTGTCGGCGCGGACTTCCGCTCGCATCGTTGCGCAAGCTATACGCTAAATCTACCGGCGCTCCAGTTCCGCCCATCTTTCCACGGCCAGTTCCAGTTCGTCCTTTTTTGTCTTTAGCTCATCCAGCATCGGCTGCACCTGATCGAACGGTTGAGCGTAGAACTCTGGCGCGGCGGTTTGTGACTCCAGCGCGGCAATTTCGGTTTCCAGCGTTTCGATATGAGCGGGTAATTTTTCCAGCTCGCGCTGAAATTTGTAGCTCAGTTTTCTGGGCGGATTTCCAGCCGGCGCGCTGGTTCGGTCAGCGCCATTATCCGCTGCGCGCTGGGTTCCGATGCCCGCTCGATTGGGGTCGTCCTTTTCCGCCAGTCGCCGGCCGCGGCGCGTCCAGTCGCTGAAACCGCCGACGTAGCTTCGCACCTTGCCGCCGGGTTCGAACACCAGGGTGCTGGTGATGACGTTGTCCAGAAACTCGCGATCGTGGCTGACGACGATCAGGGTGCCATGAAATTCGACCAGCCGGTCTTCCAGCACTTCCAGGGTTTCGACGTCCAGGTCGTTGGTCGGTTCATCCAGCACCAGCAGATTCGATGGACGCGTGAACAGGCGCGCTAGGATCACGCGGTTGCGCTCGCCACCGGAGAGCGCGCGCACCGGCGTCATGGCGCGTTTGGCGCTGAACAGAAAGCCTCTGAGATAGCCGATGACATGGCGGTCCTTGCCGTTGAGCTTGATGTAGTCGCGGCCGTCGCTCACCACTTCGGCGATGGTCTTGTCCGGGTCCAGCTCGCGGCGCATCTGGTCGAAATAACCGATCTGCAGATTGGTGCCGAGCTTGACCGTGCCGCCTTGCGGCGCCAGTTCGTCCAGCATAATGCGCAGCAAGGTGCTCTTCCCACACCGTTGTTGCCGATCAGTCCGATGCGGTCGCCGCGCATGACCTTGAGCGATAAATGGTCGATCAAAGTCTCGCCGCCGTAGCCATGCGTGACGTTTTTCAGCTCAATGACCTTGCGCCCGGATTCCTGTTCCGATTGCTCGATGTGAATGCGCGCGGACTGTTCCGGCCTGAAGCGCTGGCGCTCGGCGAACTCCACGCGCATCGCCTCCAGTGCGCGCACCCGGCCTTCGTTGCGCGTGCGCCGCGCCTTGATGCCCTGGCGAATCCACGTTTCTTCTTCGGCCATTTTTTTGTTGAAGCCGGCGCGATCCAGCGCTTCTGCGTTCATTGCTTCGTCTTTGCGCCGCAGGAAATTCTGGTAGTCGCCCGGCCAGCTGGTCAGGCGCGTGCGGTCGAGTTCGACGATGCGCGTGGCCAGCCGCTGCAGGAAGGCGCGATCGTGCGTGATGAACAGCACGCTGCCCTGATAATTACGGATGCGGTTTTCCAGCCACTCGATCGCGGCCAGGTCCAGATGATTGGTGGGTTCGTCCAGCAGCAGCAGTTCGGGATTAGACACCAGCGCACGCGCCAGCCCGACTCTGCGCTGCCAGCCACCGGATAAATTCTCCAAATGCGCGTCGCCCGGAATCTCGAGTTCGGTGAGTACCGCCTCCACACGGCGCTCCAGATCCCAGCCGCCCGCGGCGTCGATACGCCGCTGCAGGTGTTCGATCTCGCGCAAGCTCGCCGCGTCCATGTGCTGCTGCGATTGATGGTGGTACTGCTCGATGAGGCCGGCCAGGTGCGCCAGCCCGCCGCTGACATACGCCTTCGCGGTCAGCTTCAATTCATCCGGCAGCGCCTGCGCGAGCTGGCTGATACGCAGGTCCGCGCTGTGCCTGATTTCGCCGGCGTCAGGCTGTTGTTCGCCGGTGATGAGCCGCAAAAGTGTCGATTTGCCCGCGCCGTTGCGGCCGATCAGGCACACACGCTCGCCCGTGTCAATTACTAGGCTAGTATGGCGCAGCAACGGCTGGTCGCCAATTTCCAGCGACAATTCATCCAGGGTCAGCATCGGCATAAAGGCGATTCTACTTGCATTTTGTCATTGCGAGGAGGGATCTATAGCCGCGAGCGTAGCGTGACGGGAAGCGACGAGGCAATCCAGTAAGTAGCCGAGCGGGTTGTTTCCTGGATTGCTAAGCAGTGCTCGAAATGACATCGATCTGGCTTACTCGCTGGGCAATGGTCTGCCGCTGTGCCTGTACTGTTCCGGCGGAACGAACGTACCGCTCCAGATGTTGCGTTTCATGGCGCGGGCCTCCTTCTCCTGCTCGACGTAATCTTTGGAGTAGCGCGTATATGCGACCGCCCAGCCCTGCCGCACCATCCACGCGTTCAGGTCCTCGCCGGCGACATCGCACACCGCCAGCATGCGGTCGTAGTTGTCGCGGTCACGTGCGCGGCATTGGATCATAGTCGAGCCG
>Ga0075530_1000975_pt1 | contig 13643 bp, 10 predicted proteins | sample NGEPerD_2_FD_75101 | JGI IMG/M metagenome (GOLD analysis project Ga0075530, IMG submission 75101) | Arctic peat soil microbial communities from the Barrow Environmental Observatory site, Barrow, Alaska, USA - NGEE PermafrostL1-D | ecosystem: Environmental > Terrestrial > Soil > Wetlands > Peat ...
ACGCCGTACTCGGCCTGCAGCCGCGGGTTGACGAAGCGCCAGCCGAGCGTGGTGTCGTAGGCGGTGACGCTCCCGGTGGGGTAAGCGCGCACGGGCTTGGGCACGACCCATGGCGCGCGGCTCATCGACTCGACGCCGCCCGCGACGTAGAGATCAGACTCGCCCAACTTGACCGCCCGAGCGGCCTGGGCCACCGCCTCCAGGCCGGAGCCGCACAGCCGGTTCACGGTGACGCCTGGCACGCTGACCGGGAAGCCGGCGAGGAGCGCGCTCATGCGCGCGACGTTGCGGTTGTCCTCGCCTGCCTGGTTGGCGCAGCCGAGGATTACATCGGCGACGTCGACCTTCGGCAGTTGGGCGCGGTCCATCAGCGCGTCGAGCGCACTGGCCGCCAGGTCGTCGGGCCTGACGCTGGCGAGCGCCCCACCATGCCGGCCGACGGGGGTACGCACGGCGTCGATGAGGTAGGCCTCGCCGATGGCGCCGTTACTGAACCTGTCGCTGGCCCTGTTGCTAGTCGTTTCGCTTGTCGTGTTACTCAACGTGTCACCTCACTATTCATCACGGCCCGGTGCGAGCAGCGGTACGGCTCGCCAGCGTCTGCGCGCCCACTGCGACGAGCTGCGTCAGGTAGGGATGCGGCGCGAACCTGGCGTCATGCGTCTCGGCATGAAGGCCAAGGAGCGCCTCGTGCAGCGCACTCAAGCCGATGCGCTCCGCCCACTCGAGTGGCCCGAGGGGGTAGTTGAGCCCAAGTCGCATGGCCAGGTCCATCTCACCACGGTTAGCGAGGCCGTCGGCCAGGGCGCCGATGGCCTCGTTGGCGAGCAACGCGACGATGCGGAAGGCGACGCCGCCCGCGGTGTCGGCTATCACCTCGACGTCGGCGCCCGCCGCCGCCAAGCTGGCGCCTGCGCGTTCGAGCGCGAGGGCGCCGGCCGGGCGCTCGCTTGGGCTCGCCGGGAGCGGCGCCATGAGCTCAAGCCGCGGGCGCGCGCCTGGCAAGCCTGGCAGCACAGAGAACCCGAGCAGGCTGCCGCGCGGTACGCCTTGCCCCAAGCTTCCTGACGCGGCGCTTGCTGAGCGGCCCCAGGCCAGCACCGCCACAGTGGCCCCCTTGGCCAGCAGTGTCGAGACCTCGTCGACCGGTGGCTTCAGCCTGGCGTCGAGCACCAGGTCGGCGTCTGACCCGCCGCCATGGCTCCTACCAGCCGGGTTGCCGCCATCCTGGCCGCTGCCCTCCGGGTCGCCATGCACTGCGCCAGCGGCGAACGACGCGCGCAGCCACCGCGCGGCGCTGGTGTCACCGAGGATCGCCAGCGGGTTGGATCGCTCCCCGCTGTGCCCACGATCATGGGTATCGCCTCCAGGCTCCCTCGCGCCGTCGCCGAGCAGCTTCGCGCCGTGCTCGTCGTAGCGGTAGAAGCCGCGGCCCGTCTTGCGTCCGAGCAGCCCCGCGGTGACCATCGCCTGCTGCAACGGATGTGGCCGGTAGCGAGGCTCCTCGAAGAACGCCCGGTAGACGCCGAGGCTGGCCGCGAGGTTGACGTCGAGACCGATTAGGTCGAGCAGCTCGAACGGCCCCAGGCGGAACCCGGCCGAGCGCATGATCGTGTCGATCTGGGCGACGGGGATGCCGCTGGCGTGAAGCCTCAGCGCCTCGAGGTAGAAAGGGCGGGCGAGGCGGTTGACGATGAAGCCTGGCGTGTCCTTCGTCGTCACCGGCTCCCGCCCGAGGCGCCTGGCGAGATCGGTCGCCGCCCGCGGCAGGTCTGGCCTGGTGAGCATGCCCGGCACGATCTCGACCAGCCTCATCACGCCTGGCGGGTTGAAGAAGTGCATGCCGATCACGTCTTGAGGGCGTTCGCAGGCAGCGGCGATGCCAGTAACCGACAGGGTCGAGGTGTTGGTCGCCAGCACCGCTTGGGGGGCGGCGATGGCCGCCGCGGCGAACAGCTCGCGTTTGAGGTCGAGGTCCTCAGGAGCCGCCTCGAACAGCCATTGTGCGTCCACGGTGGCCTCGATCTCGCCGGCGAACGCGAGCTTGGCGAGGAGCTCGGCTGGTGTGTTCTCCACCCTGCCCTTGGCGTGAAGCGAGGCGAACAGGGCCTCGAGGCTGTCTCTTGCCTCTCGGCGGGCGGCCGCGGCAGGGTCGACGAGCGTTACCTCCAGACCGGCCTGAAGCAGCAGCTGGGCGATGCCTCGGCCCATGGTGCCGGCGCCGAGGACGGCCGCGCGAGTAAGCGGCTCGTCGCCCGCTCGGTGTGCGGCGGCTGCTGCGCTCAACCGGCCACACCTCCGCCTTCGTCGCGCTCGAGCATGGCGTCGATCTGTTGGGCGAGGTAGAGCTTGGCCACGGTCTCGGGGCGGTCGAGTGGAGCCTCGATGAGCGCCTCGATGCGCTTGAGGCGGTAGCGCAAGGTGTTCACGTGGATGTGTAGCTCGCGCGCCAGGGCGGTGAGGTCGCTTGGCGAGCGCAAGTACGCGCTCAACGTCCGCCACAGCTTGCCGTCATCGGCCGCCTTCACCGGGCCGACGAGGCGGTCGCGCAGCGTCATGAGGTTGCCTGCCGGCTGCTGCCTGAGCACCCAGTAGACCGGGTCGAACTGGTCGAACCAGGCCAGCCCGTCGGCGCCCGGCACCGCCTGCAGCGCCAGGACCGCCTGATGGTAGGCGTCCGCGACACCGCTGAGGTCACGTCGCGGCAGGCTAAGCCCCAGTCGCACCGGCGTCGGCGAGCCCGCATCGTCGGCCGCCGCCGCCTTCAGCGCCCGCAGCAACGGCTCGGCCTGGGCCCGCGGCGCGCCGGCGGCGTATACCCAGACGTCGTGCTCGGCTCTCGTCTCCGACAGTGAGCCGTGCCCGGCGGCAAGGAAGTACTCGTCCGCGGCCTCGCGCAGGCGCTCGAGCAGTAGCTGCCCGCGCGCCGCCGCGATCTTGCCGGGCTTGGCCTTCGGACCGACCTCGGCGACGGCCACGACGTAGTCGTTGTCGACGTCGAGGCCGGCGTCGCGCAGGCGCGGCAGCAGCATGTTGGCGGCCTGGGGGCCGGCCAGCCACTCGGCAAGCAGGGCGCCCTTGCGGCTGCGGTCCTGCTGCGCCTCGGCCGAACGTTGCAGCGCCGCGGCGATGAGCAGTCCGCGGCTCAGCTCGAGCCAGGGCAGCGACGAGTCGTCGACATCGAAGGCCATCAACACGCCGCGTGGTCGCCCGCGAGCGGTGATCTTCGTTAGCAGTGCAGGGCTTGATTTGAGGCGCATCGACCCCTCGGGCAGGCTCTGGACCTCGAGATGGGAGATTCGGCTTACCTTGGGTCCGACCCTGGCGACCGTCTCGCCCCACGGCGTGAGCAGCGCCAGGCTGATGCCCGAGAGCCGGTTCACGCGGTCGAGCACGTCACGTTCGGGCTTGGGCCCGTCGAGGGCGCCGAGCAGGTAGCGTTGGACCGACGACAGCAGGTCAAGCCCAGCCGGCGCGGCGGTCAACAGGGCGCCAAGCGCCGCCTCCTCGATAAGCTCTGGGCTGGTGGCGGGCGGGGCGATCAAGAGGGCGACGCCGGCGGCCGCGCAGCGCTTTACAAGCGTCTCAGGCACGCTGCGGCGGCGCGGGTTGAGGACGTAGACGAGAGCGGCGGGTGGGGGCTCGAACAGCGGGTCGGAGGTCGGCCGCGGGAGGCTGAAGGCAGCCTCGCTAAGGCGCAGGTCACCGGCGCGGAGCCAGGGCCGGTCGTCGGGGCGATCGGCGTGGCGCACGGCGGTGAAGACGGTCTCAGGATCGCCGGTTCGCAACTCGAGGTCGAGTTCGGAGCGCTCGAGCAAGCGACCGAGGGCGGCTGCCGCGCGGGGTGGACTTCCGGCTGGCGTGCTCGTTGACATAACTAGATCTGAGTTTACGTCCGGCTGAGAGGCTCGAACTGTTTGGTGATACCGACAAAGAATAGCCAAACCTCTGTGCCGCCTACGATTGACCGCCGGCAGCTGCGCGCCTAGACTCGTTTTACGATGTCAGCTCCAGTATTCACGCTCGAGTACGACCGCGAGCACGATTCTGATCGTCGCACGTCGACCGCCGACGCGGTCACCGCCAGCGACATCCAGGCCGAGTCTTTCGGCAGCCTCGAGTTCAGGCGGACGCTCGGTCGCTTCGCGACGGGCGTCACGGTCGTGACGATGTTGGCCCATGACGGGACGGCATCGTGGTCAGGCGACGACGCTCCAGAGCGGGCGTTTGGCATCACCGTGAACGCCTTCATGTCGGTCTCGCTAGAACCGGCACTCATCGCTATCAGTATCGACAAGTCGGCGCACGCCCACGCGACGCTGTTGGCCGCCAAGCGGTTCGGCGTGAGCGTGTTGTCGGAGGACCAGCGTGATCTCTCCGACTACTTCGCCGGGCGTCGCGTCCACCTTGGCTTGAACCCGTTCGTCCAGGTGGCGGGCTTCCCGGTCATCGCCGAGGCGGGAGCCCAACTGGTATGCCGCACCTACAACGCGGTCGAGGCCGGTGACCACACGATCTTCCTTGGCGAGGTGGTCGCCCTCAGGCATCACGACGCCCGCCCCCTCGTCTTCCACGCCGGCCGCTACGACCAGCTCGGCTGAGTCGGGCCGGACGAGGCAAGCAGGCCGTTCGGTAACGCCGGCTACTTGACCGCATCGGTCCTGGCCGCTACGTTGACCCAGTGTCCACAGCCGAAGACCTTACAGCCGCCCTCGACGCGGTAGAGCGCAACGCAGGCTCGTATGCCGCAGACCTCATGGACTTCGTGCGCTTGCCGAGCGTGAGCACCGAGACCGAGCATCGTCCCGACATCGACGCCGCGGCGACCTGGGTGGCCGCCCGGCTCTCGCGCGCCGGCTTCACCGAGGTGCGCACCATCGACACCCCGGGCCACCCCGTTGTCGTCGGTCGCCTGCATCACGACCGCGACCTGCCTACGGTCATCGTCTACGGCCATTACGACGTGCAGCCGGTCGAACCGCTGGAGTTGTGGGAGTCAGGACCGTTCGAGCCCGAGATACGTGACGGCAAGATCTACGGCCGCGGCGCCAGCGACGACAAGGCCGGCGTGCTCATCGCCATCCAGGCGGTCGAGGCGTACACCGCAAGCGGCGGCCTGCCGCCCGTGAACCTTACCTTCCTCATCGAGGGTGAAGAGGAGATCGGCTCGCCCAACCTCCCCGAGTTCCTCGATCAACACCGCGAGCTGCTGCGCGCCGACCTGGCCATAAGCGCCGACGGTGGTATCTACGGCGTCGGCACCCCCTCTGTGACTGTCGGATCGCGCGGCCTGGCGGCCGTGCAGATAGACGTGCGCGGAGCTTCGAGCGACCTTCACTCGGGGATGTACGGCGGCGCTGTGGCCAATCCGATAATGGCGCTTGCCAGGATCCTCAGCTCGCTGCAGGACGCCGAAGGCCGCATCCAGGTAGAGGGCTTCGAGGCTGGCGTCGAGCCGCTGCAACCAAGCGTGCGCCAGGCGCTGGCGGCTTTACCTGACGATGAAGAGGCCGAACTCGCTCAGCTCGGCCTTAAGTCGTGGTGGGGCGACCCCGAGTACTTGCCACGTGAGCGCCGAAACGTCCGTCCCACGCTGGAGGTAAACGGCATCGGCGGCGGGTTCCAAGGTAACGGCATCAAGACCGTGCTGCCGAGCCGCGCGTTCGCCAAGGTAAGCTGCCGGCTCGTCGTCGGTCAGGATCCCGAGCAGGTCGTCGCGGCCCTCAAGCGCCATGTCGCCAAGGTCACACCGGCGGGCGTGACGGCGACAGTGACGCCGCTTCCCGGTAGTGGCAAGGCCTATCAGATGCCGGTCGACCACCCGGCGCTAGAGGTCGCCGCCGAGAGCATGGAGGCGGTATACAAGCGCCGCCCCTTCCCGGTGTGGACCGGGGGCACGGTGCCCGTGGCCGAGCAGTTCCAGGCCATCCTCGGCATCTGGTGCCTCTACTTCGCCTTCGGGGAGCCCGACAACGCGCTTCACGCCCCCAACGAGTTCTTCCGTGTCGATACCATTCGCCAAGGCACCGAGGCAACGGTGAGGCTGCTGGCCGGCCTGGCTGAGCGAAGGGACGCGCTGGCTCCGATTAGTTAGCGGCACCTTCCGGTGGCGGGTTGTGTCATCCAACAGTTCATATCTGCTCGCTTGTTGATCCGCACCATTGCCCGATACGAAGCGCGGTACGTATGGTTGAACCATCGACAACCCGAGCGGAGGGGCAATGCTCGCACCACGTGGTTCGATCGTGCCGTTGCCGACGCCGTTCAGCGGCGAACGCGCACGCATCGACGAGACATCGTTGGCAGCGCTTATCGAGTTCCAGATCTCGTCAGGCAGCCATGGGCTCAGCTGTACCGGCACCACCGGGGAGCCGTCGTCGCTCAGCACCGCCGAGCGCAAGCACGTTGTCGAGTTCGTCAAGGAGAAGGTAGCCGGCCGCGTTCCGTTCGTGCCTGGCACCGGGTCCAACAACTTGGACGAGACTCTCGAGCTCACCAGGCACGCCGTCGACATCGGCGTCGACGGGGTGATGATCATCGCGCCGTACTACGTGCGGCCGAACCAGCGTGGCCTCTTCGACTACTTCAGGACGATCGCCGAAGCCGTGGCCAGGCAAGACGACAGCGTGCCGGTGATCCTCTACAACATCCCCGGCCGCGCCGCCGTCAACATCGAGCCGGCCACCATCGGCCGCCTGCGCCGCGAGTGCCCGAACATCGTCGGCGTCAAGCACGCCACCAAGAGCCTCGACGACGTGTCTTACACGCTGGTCGAGGCGGGCCGCGACTTCGCCGTCTACTGCGGCGCCGAGACGATGACCTACCCGATGCTCGCCCTCGGGGGCAGCGGCCACATCAGCGCCACCGGGGTGGTGGCGCCGGCCGAGATCGCCCGCCTCTACGACCTCGCGGCCGCCGGGCGCTGGGACGAGGCGCGCGACCTTCACTACCAGATGCTCGAACTCAACGACGTGCTCTTCATCGAGGTCAACCCGGTTCCGCTCAAGACGGCGCTCGCCCTCATGGGTCTATGTGAGGCGCGCTGGCGCCTGCCGCTCGGCCCGATGTTGCCGCACAACGAGGAGAAGCTGAAGGCCACCGTCGCCCGCTACGGGCTCATCGAGCGGGCGGAAGCAAGTCCGGGGAAGGGGTCGTGAGACCCGAGTCCCCGTACGGTCGCGCGCTCGTCGACGGTCACCTTGAGCGCGTCGAGCTGCGGCCCGATGGCGCGTTGGTGGGTGCCGCCGGCCGACCGTTGAACGAGGCGAGCCTTGGCTGGCTACCACCCATCGAGCCGCGCACGATCCTCGCGCTGGCTCTCAACTACCGCGATCACGCCGCCGAGCTCGACCTCGAAGAGCCCGAGCAGCCCGCGCTGTTCCCCAAGTTCCGCAACGCGCTTCTCGGCCACCGCGGCAAGATCGTGAGGCCCAAAGGCATCGAGTTCATGCACTACGAAACGGAGTTGGCGGTCGTCATCGGCAGGCCGGCCCGGCGGGTGAGCGAGGCCGATGCGCTAGTGCACGTAAAGGGCTACACCATCGCCAACGACCTAGTGGTGCGCGACTTCGTCATCAACCACTTCCGGCCGCCGGTGAAGCCCAAGAACTTCGACACGTTCCTGCCGCTTGGGCCGCTGCTGATGCCCGCGTCCTCGGTCCCCGACCCGCAGGCTTTGAGTTTGCGCACCTACGTGAACGACGAGCTGCGCCAGGAGGGCGACACCGCTGACATGATCCGGCCGGTCGCCGCGCTCATCGCCTACATCAGCGAGTTCATGACGCTGCAGGAGGACGACGTGCTGCTCACCGGCACGCCCAAGGGCATCAGCCACGTGGTGGCCGGCGACGTCATCCGCTGTGAGGTCGGCGGTTTCATGCCGCTCGTCAACGAGGTCGTCGCCGAGGAAGAGTCGGCCGCGGCAGCGCCGGCTCTCGGGCAGGCAGCGGGCGGCCGATGAGACCGGCAGCCGAGCGCGGGGCCGCCGGGCCGCAGGTGGCCACGGCCACCTCGCCGGCGGAGCTCCGCGCGGTCGCCGAGCGCGCGGTCGCCAACCTGCTCGAGCAGGTCGGCGCGGCTAGCGGTACAGTTCTCAACCTCATCGACGGCGAATGGCGACCGGCCGCCTCGGGGGCCACGTTCGAGACCTTCAGCCCCGTCGACCGCACGGTGTTGGCCGCGGTCGCGTCCTCCGACGCGGCCGACGTCGACGTCGCCGCGCGCTCGTCGCAGCGCGCCTTCGAAAAGTGGCGACGCCTCCCCGCCAACGAGCGCAAGTCGCTCCTCATGGGGCTCGCCGACCTCATCGAGCGGGACGCCGAGGAGATCGCGCTACTCGAGGTGATCGACGCCGGGCAACCGCTGCGCTTCATGCGCCAGGCCGCCAAGCGCGGTGCCGAGAACTTCCGCTTCTTCGCCGAGCGCGCCGCCAGTGCCCGCGACGGCCTCGCGCTGCCTACCGACCAGCAGCTTAACTACACCGGCCGCAAGCCGATCGGCCCGGTCGGGGTGATAACCCCCTGGAACACACCGTTCATGCTCGCCACCTGGAAGATCGCGCCCGCCCTCGCCGCCGGCTGCACGGTGGTGCACAAGCCGGCGGAGTGGGCACCCCTGAGCGCCGTCAAGCTCGCGCGGCTGGCGCTCGAGGCGGGGCTGCCCGCCGGCGTGCTCAACCTCGTCAACGGGCTTGGCGAGAGCGCCGGCAAGGCGCTCACCGAACACCCCGCCATCAAGGCCATCGCGTTCGTCGGCGAGAGCGTAACCGGCTCGCGAATCATGGCCCAGGGGGCTGCGACCCTCAAGCGGATCCACTTCGAGCTTGGCGGCAAGAACCCCGTTGTAGTGTTCGACGACGCCGACCTGCAGCGCGCGCTCGACGCCACCCTGTTCATGATCTACAGCCTCAACGGCGAGCGCTGCACAGCGGGCAGCCGGGTGTTACTGCAGCGAGGCATCTACGATGAGTTCACCGACGGCCTTGCGGCGCGCGCGCAGCGCATAAAGGTCGGCGATCCGTTCGATCCTTACACCGAGGTGGGTCCGCTCATCCACCCCGAACACCTGGCCAAGGTCACGGACTACCTCGAGCGGGGCCAGCGGGAGGGTGCGCGGCTCGTCACCGGCGGCCGCGCTGACGACCTCGGCGGCGGCTACGTGCGGCCCACGCTGTTCACCGGCGCGAACCGCGATATGAGCATTGCCAAGGAGGAGATCTTCGGCCCTGTGCTTGTCGCCATGCCGTTCGAGGACGAGGCCGAGGCCCTGGCCATCGCCAACGACGTCGACTACGGCCTGGCCGCCTACCTGTGGACAAGCGACGTCGCGCGGGCACACCGCTTCGCGCGCGAGCTCGACGCCGGCATGGTGTGGGTGAACTCGCAGAACGTCAGGCACCTGCCGACGCCGTTCGGCGGCATGAAGGCAAGTGGCATCGGTCGTGACGGCGGCGACTACAGCTTCGATTTCTACATGGAGACACAGAACGTGGCCATCGCACTTGGTGAACACGCCATCCCGAAGCTTGGCGCGTGAGGAGGGGTTAGCACATGCCGGCACGCACAGGTACGCAGTTCCTAGAGGGTCTCAAACGCAAGCCCCCGACGCTTTTCCTCTCCGGTGAGCGCGTAACGGACCCCACGCGTCATCCGGCCACGGCCGGCATCGCGCGGTCGATCGCGGCGCTTTACGACATGCAGCACGACCCCGCGTTGGCCGACGAGCTCACCTACCAGAGCCCGAGCAGCGCCGAGCCCGTCGGTCTCAGCTTCCTGGAGACAACCAGCAAGGACGACTTGCGCAGGCGCTCGCGCATGCACAAGCTGTGGGCAGACGCCAGCCTCGGCTTCATCGGCCGCAGCCCCGATTACCTGAACGTCAACCTCATGGCGGTCGGCCGGGCGGCCTCGTACTTCACGCAGAGCGACCCCCGCTTCGGCGACAACGTGCGGCGCTACTACGAGCACGTGCGCGAGCACGACCTGTGCCTCACGCACGCCCTCACCAACCCGCAGGTCAACCGCGGCGTGCGCGCCGACCAGCTCGTCGATCCGTACATCGCGCTCGGCCTCGTCAAGGAGACCGACGACGGCCTCATCGTCAGGGGCGCGCGCATGCTGGCCACGCTGCCGATCGCTGACGAGATTCTCATCTTCCCGTCGACGGTGCTCAAGGAGCAGGAGGAGATGGCGCGCTACGCCCTGGCGTTCGCCGTGCCATGCAGCACGCCCGGCCTCAGCTTCATCGGCCGCGAGCCGCTCGATACCGGCCGCTCCCATCACGATCATCCGCTGGCATCGCGCTTCGACGAGATGGACGCCATGGTCGTCTTCGACGACGTGCTGGTGCCGTGGGACCGCGTGTTCCTGATGAACGACGTGCGCCTCGCCAACCGCGCATACGGCGAGACCGGGGCCGTTTACCACATGGCTCACCAGGTGGTTAACGTCAAGATCGCCAAGACCGAAGCGTTCCTCGGCGTGGCCAAGAAGATAGTCGACTCGATCGGCAGCGGCGAGTTCCAGCACGTGCAACAGAAGGTAGCCGAGCTCATCATCACCTTGGAGATCCTCAAGGCGCTGAGGACCCAGTCCGAGGAGACCGCCACGCTCGACGCCTACGGCACCATGACGCCGGGCAAGGCCGCGCTTGACGCCGCGCGCAACTACTTCCCGCAGGTCTACCCGAGGATGGTCGAGATCTTGCAGTTGTTGGCGGCGAGCGGCCTGATCATGATCCCGACCGAGGACGCACTGAGAGGCCCTAACGCCGACGCCATCGACAAGTACCTCCAGGCCAAGAACGTCGGCGCCGGCGAGCGCGTGAAGCTGTTCCGGCTGGCCTGGGACATGACGATCTCGGCGTTCGGTGGACGCCAGAACCTCTACGAGAAGTTCTTCTTCGGTGACCCGGTTAGGACCCAGTGCGCGCTCTATCAGAGCTACGACACCAGCGCGGCCACCGAGCGGGTCGAACGTTTCCTCGAGCGCTCGGCCGAGGTGCGAGATGCCGCTCTCTGAGCCGGCCGCCGCCCCAGTGTTCGACGTGCTGCGTGTGGCGCATGTCGAGCTCGGCGTGAGCCAGCTCGAGCGCTCGGCGGAGTTCTACGTCGCCGGCCTCGGCATGGTCGAGTCCGGGCGAGACGAGCACACGCTGTGGCTGCGCGGCCTCGAAGACAGCTCGCATCACTGCCTGGTCTTGCGGCGCCAGGAGCCGGGCGCCTGCCTAAGCATCGGCTTCCGTGTGCGAACGCCGGCCGACCTCGACCGCGCAAGCGCGCACTTCGCGGCGCGCGGTGACCTCCTCGGCGAGAGCGAACCGAGGGGCCAAGGTCGCACGGTGCTGGCACGCGATCCCTTCGGCATGCCGCTGAGTTTCTATCACGAGCAGCTGCGCGTGCCAAGGCAGCTGCAGAGCTACGACCGTTACCACGGCGCGGCGGTACAGCGCCTCGACCACGTCAACGTCTACGCCGCCGAGCTGCAGGCCACCCACGACTACTACACGGGCGAACTCGGCTTCAGGGTGAGTGAGTACACCGAGACCGACGAAGACGAGCCGCGGCTGTGGGCCGTGTGGGCGCACCGCAAGGGGAACGTCCACGACCTCGCGCTCACCAACGGTGTCGGGCCACGCCTCCATCACGTCGGCTTGTGGGTGCGCGGCGAGATGGACGTGATCAACGCCTGTGACGTGCTCGCGGTCTCCGGCTTCGCCGGCGCGATCGAGCGGGGCCCGGGCCGGCACGGCATCTCGAACGCCTTCTTCCTCTACCTCCGCGACCCCGACGGGCACCGTATCGAGCTGTTCACCGGCGACTACCGCACCCTCGACCCCGAGTTCACGCCGATCCGCTGGAGCCTTGACGACCCGCGCAGGCAGACGCTGTGGGGCCAGCCGGCCCCACGCTCATGGTTCGACGAAGGGAGCCCGTTTCCAGGAGTGCAACCGCGACAGCCGCAGCTCGACGCCGAGCCGGTGGTCGCCAAGACCAATTGAACCAAGGGAGGAAAGAGATGACAAGAAGAGTGCTTGTCCAACTGTTCATCGTGGGAGCTGCCACGCTATTATTTGGCCTGGCAGCGGCCCAGAGCATCCGTATCGGCGCCACCGTGGCGGCGACGGGAGCCGCCTCGGCGTTGGGAGAGCCCGAGGCAAACACCTTCCGCATGCTGCAGGAGCAGTTGAACGCCGCCGGCGGCATCAACGGCGTGCCCGTCGAGATCATCTTCCTCGACACCGCTTCGGACACGGCGCAGGCAGTGACCAACGTCAACCGCCTCGTCCAGGAGGACGACGTGCACGTGGTCATCTGCTGCACGATCTCGGCCAATAGCTTGGCCATCATCGACGCCGTGCAGGGCGCGACGGTGCCCAACATCAGCCTGGCGGCCTCCTCGCAGATAATCGAGCCGGTCGAGGAGCGCTACTGGGTCTTCAAGACGCCGCAGACCGACAGCCTCATGATCGGCGGCATCGTCGAGGACATGCAGGCCAACTCCTTAAGCACCCTTGCCTACCTGGCCATCGATGACGCCTACGGCGAGGGCGGCCTCAACGAGCTTAACGAGGCCATCGAGGGCACCGACATCGAGGTGGTAGCGGTAGAGCGCTACGGACGCTCGGACACCAACGTCACGGCCCAGGTGCTCAGCGCCGTGCAGAGCCAACCCGACGCCGTGTTGATCTGGGGCGTAGTGCGCGACTCCGCACTGGTGGTCGAGGAGGTCGCCAACCGCGGTTACGAAGGACAGGTCTACGCCAGCCACGGGGTCGGCAACCCGAGCTTCCTCGAGCTGGCCGGCGAAGCCGCCAACGGCGTGCGCCTGCCCATCGGCCCGATGATCGTCGTCGACGAGCTGAGCGACGACAACGTGGTCAAGCCGGTGGCACAGGCCTACGTCGAGCAGTACGAGGCGCAGTTCGGCGAGGGGACCGCTAGCACCTTCGGCGGCCACGCCTGGGACGCCGTAAAGGCCATCGAACTGGCGCTCACCTTCGCCATGGAGCAAGGCGAGATCGACTGGAGCGACACCCAGGCAGTGCGCGACGCGCTGCGCGACGGGCTCGAGGAGATGGGACCGTTCGTGGGCGTCGGCGGCGTGTTCGATTACACCGCTGAGGACCATCTCGGCCTCGACGGGAGGGCGCTGGTCATCGTTGAAGTCGTCGACGGCGACTGGACCCTTGCGCAGTGAACTGCCGGCGCTAGCGTTGCTTGACTGACCGGCTAGGGAGGGCGCCGGGCCGACGGATCGACCCAGGGTCGGATCGACACCCAGACGGGTCGACCGACGGCCGGCGCCTTCCTAGCCAACTGTTGGTAGCAAACACAGCACTTGCCAACACAGCACCGGAACCAGAGGTAGCTTGTTCGACATCCCACTGATTCTCTTCTTCGAAGGCCTCACCAACGGGGCCATCTACGCCCTCATGGCTCTCGGCATCGTCGTGCTCTACTCGGTAACCGGCGTGATCAACGTCGCTCAGGGCGAGTTCGTCATGCTCTCGGCGCTTACCGTCGCCAGCTTTCGCGAGGGCAGCGTGCCGGGGACCGTCTACATCGTCGTCGCTGGCCTCGTGCTGTGGGCCTTCTACGACGCCATCTCGCGCCTGAGGGAGCGGCGCCCCGGCCGGGCCCTGCT
>Ga0075530_1000976_pt1 | contig 13642 bp, 14 predicted proteins | sample NGEPerD_2_FD_75101 | JGI IMG/M metagenome (GOLD analysis project Ga0075530, IMG submission 75101) | Arctic peat soil microbial communities from the Barrow Environmental Observatory site, Barrow, Alaska, USA - NGEE PermafrostL1-D | ecosystem: Environmental > Terrestrial > Soil > Wetlands > Peat ...
CGACCTGGAGCACCGGCGTCCGCTGTGGTGGCCGGTCTTCGGACTGGTGCAGGTGCTGCTGGCGCTGGCCGCCGTGGCCGGGTTCCTCTGGTTGGGTGCGCTGTTCGTGATCGGGTGGCTGCAGCTGCCCGAGCTCGAGACCCCGCGGCTGGGGTCGCTGCCGTGGCCGACCGTGCTGCTCGTCGGCGGGCTGGTGACGGGGCTGGTGCTGGCACTGGTGGGCGGGCGGTTGGCGTCCTTCGGGGCCCGCCGGCGCCGTCGGCGGGTCGGAAAGCGGCTGCGCGCCGCCGTCCGGGAGGTCGCGGCGTCGCGGGTGCTCGGACCGGTCGGCGACGTCCTGCGCGACCACCGCGCGACCCGCCTGGCCCTCGCCCGCAAGACCTGACCCCACCCCGCGTGATCAAGCACGTCGTTACGCGACGGCGGGCAGCAGCGTGAAGGACCGCCCGTCCGGTCTGCGCAGCACCTCGAAGTGACGGCGGTCGAGGGTGAGGATGCGGTCGGTGCGATGCCGCTGGGCCAGCACCACGATGGAGGCGTCGGTCGCGCCGATCCGCTGGTCGGCGTACTGCTCCACGACCTGCGCGGTCTCCGACAGGAGCGCGGCGTCGATCGCGGCGAGCTCGTACCCGGGACCGCTCAGCTCCCGGAGGACGCCCAGCTCGGCCTGGACACCGATCCTGGTGCTGACCAGGTAGTCGAGCTCGGCCACCACGTAGGGCGACACGACGAGCACCTCACGCGATCCCTCCAGGGCCTGGTGGACCGCCTCGTGCGTCGGCTCGCGTGCGTTGAACAGGGCCAGCAGCCCGCTCGTGTCGGCGACGATCACCGTTCGCCGAAGCCCGCGAGCTGCGCATCGACGTCCTCGGCCATCAGCACCTCGCTGCTGAACAGGGCAGCGCGGGCGGGCGCCTCCTCGTCGGCGACGGCGGCAGCGATGGCCCGCCGGATGACCTCCGCCTCGGACACGGAGCCTCGGTGGGCCGCTGCCTTGACGGCGCGCTTGAGCTCGTCCGGTAGGTAGACGGTGGTCTTGTTCATGGAAGTAGGGTACCACCGGTGGCGTGACGGGGGCCGTGAACGGCCGGAATCGGGCCATCGGCGTCCTGGCGTCCGGCCCCCGTGTCACGTCCCGTCCACAGGCGGTCCCGCCGTCCCGTCGTCCACAGGTCCGGTCGTCGGTCTGGCTCGTGCGCCCGCCTGACGGCAACGTCCGGCCCGACCCGCCGCCGGTGGGAGTCAAGGAGGAACACGGTGAAAGACGTCAACGTGACCGTGGTCGGCAACATGGGGGCCGACCCGGTCGTCCGGGAGACCCCGGGAGGCAAGGTGACGCAGCTCAACGTGGGGGCCAGTCCCCGCTTCTACGACCGCGAGGCCGGGGAGTGGCGCGACCGGGACACCACCTGGTTCCGGGTCGAGTGCTGGAGCCAGCTGGGCGCGAACGCGGCTGAGTCCCTGCGCAAGGGTGAGCGCGTCATCGTCTCCGGTCGCCTCAAGGTCAGCACGTGGGAGACGAAGGAGGGTGCCGAACGTACGTCCGTCGAGATCGTCGCGGACCACGTCGGCCACGACCTCACCTTCGGCACCAGCCGCTACTCGCGCGTGATCCGCAGCACCCAGGTGCCCGGGCGGGATGAGGACGGGCTCCGCGAGGGCGCGTCCGACCCCGACGACACGGGCGCGGCCTACGACGTCGATGCCGACGGTGTGGTGGTCGACCGGGAGGAGCCGGCTCGGGTGTGAGCCCATGGTCGGGCGGGTGCGCCTGCGGCCATTAGCCTGGAGGCATGGCGGAATTCATCTACACCATGTCCAAGGCGCGCAAGGCGCACGGCGACAAGGTCATCCTCGACGACGTGACCCTCTCGTTCCTCCCCGGCGCCAAGATCGGCGTCCTGGGGCCGAACGGTGCGGGCAAGTCGAGCGTGCTGAAGATCATGGCCGGCCTCGACCAGCCGTCGAACGGTGAGGCACGGCTGTCGCCCGGCTACTCCGTCGGCATCCTGATGCAGGAGCCCGAGCTGGACGAGACCAAGGACGTCCTGGGCAACGTCGAGGAGGGCCTGGGGGAGACCAAGGCCAAGCTCGACCGTTTCAACGAGATCTCGGCGCAGATGGCCGACCCGGACGCCGACTACGACGCCCTGCTCGCGGAGATGGGTGAGCTGCAGGAGGCGCTGGACCACGCCGACGCGTGGGACCTCGACTCCCAGCTCGAGCAGGCGATGGACGCGCTGCGCTGCCCACCCGGCGACGCCGACGTGTCGGTGCTCTCCGGTGGTGAGCGCCGCCGGGTCGCCCTGTGCAAGCTGCTGCTCTCCAGGCCCGACCTGCTGCTGCTCGACGAGCCGACCAACCACCTCGACGCCGAGAGCGTGCAGTGGCTCGAGCAGCACCTGGCGAAGTACTCCGGCGCCGTCCTGGCCGTGACGCACGACCGGTACTTCCTCGACAACGTGGCCGAGTGGATCCTCGAGCTCGACCGGGGCCGGGCCTTCCCCTACCAGGGCAACTACTCGACGTACCTGGAGAAGAAGGGCGAGCGGCTCGCCGTCCAGGGAAAGAAGGACGCCAAGCTCGCGAAGCGGCTCTCCGACGAGCTGGAGTGGGTGCGGCAGAACGCGAAGGGCCGCCAGACCAAGTCGAAGTCGCGCCTGGCCCGCTACGAGGAGATGGCGACCGAGGCGGAGCGCACCCGCAAGCTGGACTTCGAGGAGATCCAGATCCCGCCGGGCCCGCGCCTGGGCACCAAGGTGATCGAGGTCGAGAAGCTTAAGAAGGGCTTCGGCGACCGCGTCCTCATCGACGGGCTGTCGTTCACGTTGCCGCGCAATGGCATCGTCGGGGTGATCGGCCCCAACGGCGTGGGCAAGACGACCCTGTTCAAGACGATCGTGGGGTTCGAGAAGCCGGACGACGGCGTCGTCGACGTGGGCGACACGGTCAGCATGTCGTACGTCGACCAGGGCCGTGGAGGACTCGACGGCTCCAAGAACGTCTGGGAGCTGGTCTCCGACGGGCTCGACTACATCAAGGTCGGCAACGTCGAGATGCCGTCGCGGGCGTACGTCGGGGCCTTCGGGTTCAAGGGGCCCGACCAGCAGAAGCCGGCGCGGGTGCTCTCCGGTGGGGAGCGCAACCGGCTGAACCTGGCGCTGACGCTCAAGGAGGGGGGCAACCTGCTGCTGCTCGACGAGCCGACGAACGACCTGGACGTCGAGACGCTGGGCTCCCTGGAGAACGCGCTGCTGGAGTTCCCCGGCTGCGCCGTCGTGATCAGCCACGACCGGTGGTTCCTCGACCGGGTGTGCACCCACATCCTCGCGTGGGAGGGCAGCGACTCCGACCCCGGGCGCTGGTACTGGTTCGAGGGCAACTTCGAGTCCTACGAGCAGAACAAGATCGAGCGCCTCGGCATCGACGCCGCCCGCCCGCACCGCGTCACCTACCGCAAGCTCACCCGCGACTGACCGTGATCAAGCACTTCGATCCCCCAACCCGGGATCGAAGTGCTTGATCACGGGAGGGAGGCGGTGGGGAGGCGGAGCATGCCCTCCTGGGCGACGGAGGCGACGAGCCGCCCGTCCTGGGTGAACATCCGACCGGCCCCGAGGCCGCGGGCGCCGGACGCCGACGGGCTGGTCTGCACGTAGAGCAGCCACTCGTCCGCCCGCGCCGGCCGGTGCCACCACATCGCGTGGTCGAGGCTCGCCGGCTTCAGGCCGGGCGTGGCCCAGGTGACGCCGTGCCGCCGCAGCACCGACTCCAGCAGCGTGTAGTCGCTGGCGTAGGCGAGCACGGCGCGGTGCAGCAGCGGGTCGTCCGACGGGATCGGCGCCACGGTACGGATCCAGACGGCCTGCCTGGCTCGTCGGTCGTCGTCCGCCTGCCAGTAGACGGGCCGCTGCACGTGCCGGACGTCGATCGCCCGGCCCCGCGACCAGTACTGCGCGGCGGGGTGGTCGATGTGTCCGAGCAGGTCGAACGTCGTCGGCAGGTCCTCCGGGGCCGGGACGTCGGGCATCTCGTCGCCGTGGTCGAGGCCCGGGGCCTCCTCCTGGAAGGACGCGATCATCGACAGGATCGGCCGGTCGTCCTGCAGGGCGTGCACGCGCCGGGCGGTGAACGAGCGGCCGTCCCGCAGCCGCTCGACCGCGAACGTGATCGGTTCGCGGTCGTCCCCGGGCCGGAGGAAGTAGCCGTGCATCGAGTGCACCAACCGGTCACGGGGCACCGTCAGGCCAGCGGCCATGATCGTCTGCCCGAGAACCTGACCGCCGTAGACGCGGCCATGAGGCTGCTTCTGGCTGTCGCCGACGAACACGTCCTGACCGCCGTCGTCCACGCCCTTCGGCCTCAGGTCGAGCACCCCCAGCAGTCGTTCGAGCAGCTGCACCGGGTCCGGCGCCTCGGCCTCGACGGTCACGTGACCTCCCGGTCGTCGTCGGTGCCCTCGTTCGGTGGCGTGACCTCGGCGCCAAGCATCCGCAGCGCCAGGTCGGCGTAGATCCGGCCGAGCCGGGTCGGGCTCTCGGCGCCCGCCGGGTCGTACCAGCGCGCCACGTCGACGGCGAGCGAGAGGATGGCACGGGTCGCCTGGCGAGGGTGCGGAGTGGTCAACGTGCCGGCAGCGACGCCGCGGCGCACCTCCCGTTCGACCAGCCGCTCGAGCTCGCGCCGCAGCGCGGTGACGACGGCGCGGTCGTCGGGGTCGAGCGACCGCAGCTCGTACTGCACCACCCGGGCCACGGTGTGGTGCTCGGCGTGCCAGGCGACGAACGCCGCGACCAGCGCGTGCAGCCGGCGCGGCGACTCGCCCGGCAGCGCGAGGGTCCGCTCGACGATCCGCAGCGCCGCCTCGTGCCCCACCCGCGAGAGGTGGCCCAGCAGGGCCGCCTTGGAGGGATAGTGCACGTACAGGCCGGCCGGCGACAGTCCCGCGCGCGTGGCGATGTCGCGCGTCGTCGTCGCGTGGTACCCGCGCTCGGCGAAGGAGTCGACCGCGGCCCCGAGCAGCCGCCGCGCCGGCGCGGGGAGGTCGCTGCTGGCGTCCGGGGTGAACAGGTCCTCCGTCGTGACGGTGCCCTTGACAGCCGCTCGCCGAGGCGGCGAGGCTGCCCTGAGCAAGCGCTTAGTCACACCGCCGACGCTATACCCCACCGCCCTGCTGGAGAAAGGTCCGAACCCGTGCGCCGCACCCTCTTCGACGCCGAGCACGAGGCGCTGCGCGCGAGCGTCTCGGAGTTCCTCGACCGGCACGCACGCCCGCGGATGGAGGAGTTCGCCGAGGCCCGGGCCCTGCCGCGTGACCTGTGGATCGAGGCGGGCAAGCAGGGCCTGCTCGGCCTGATGGTTCCCGAGCAGTACGGCGGCGGCGGTGCGACCGACTGGCGCTTCACCGTGGTCGTGGCCGAGGAGCTGTCGAGGCTGTCGGCGGCCGTGTCGTCCTGCATCGGCATCCACTCCGACGTCGTCGCCCCGTACCTGCTCGAGCTGACCACCGAGGAGCAGAAGCGGCGGTGGCTGCCGCCCTTCTGCACGGGCGAGATGGTCACCGCGATCGCGATGACCGAGCCCGGCGGCGGATCCGACCTCGCCGCCCTGCGGACGACGGCGGTGGTCGACGGCGACGACTACGTCCTCAACGGCTCCAAGACCTTCATCACCAACGGGTACAGCGCCGACCTGGTGCTGGTGGCCGCGCGTACCGACCCGACGAAGGGGTCCAAAGGCATCACTCTCTTCGCCGTGGAGGACGGCATGGCGGGTTTCACGCGCGGGCGCAAGCTCGACAAGGTCGGCCAGGTCGAGTCGGACACCGCCGAGCTGTTCTTCGACAGCGTGCGGGTGCCGTCGTCCAACATCGTCGGTGACATCGACCGTGGATTCATCCACATGATGGAGAACCTGGTGCAGGAGCGTGTGGGCGCCTCGGTGAGCAACATCGCGAACGCGAGCCAGATCTTGAGCGAGACGATCGAGTACGTCAAGGAGCGCAAGGCGTTCGGGCAGTCGGTGGGTTCGTTCCAGCACAACAAGTTCAAGGTGGCCGAGCTGGTCACCGCGGTCGACGTCACGCAGGCGTTCGTCGACGCGTGCGTGCTGCAGCACTGCGCCGGCGAGCTCTCCGCCGTCGATGCCGCCAAGGCCAAGTGGTGGTCGGCGCAGGTGCAGAACGACGTTCTCGACGAGTGCGTGCAGCTGCACGGCGGGTACGGGTACATGACCGAGTACCGCGTGGCCCGGGCCTGGCGCGACGCCCGGGTGACCAAGATCTGGGCGGGCTCGAACGAGATCATGAAGGAGCTCATCGGCCGGGACCTCGGCCTGTGAAGGGACTGCGGGGCAAGGCCGCGGTCATCACCGGCGCCAGCCGTGGGATCGGCCTGGCCATCGCGGCGCGGCTCGTCGACGAGGGAGCGCGCGTGTGCCTGACGGCGCGCAACCGCGAGGCCCTCGACGAGGCGGTCGCAGGGCTCGGCGGGCCGGAGCACGCCATCGCGGTGCCCGGCAAAGCCGACGACGTCGAGCACCAGCACGCCGCCGTCGCGGCCACCGTGGAGACCTTCGGCTCGTGCGACCTGCTGGTCAACAACACCGGGATCAACCCGGTGTACGGGCCGCTCGTCGACATCGACCTCGGCGCCGCGCGCAAGATCCTCGAGGTGAACGTACTCGGCGCGCTGTCATGGGTGCAGCAGGCGCACGCAGCATGGATGGGTGCCCACGGCGGTGCCGTCGTCAACGTCGCCAGCATCGCCGGGATCCAGCCCGCGCCGGGGATCGCCTTCTACGGCATCAGCAAGGCGGCGATGTGCCACCTGACGTCGTCCCTCGCCGTCGAGCTGGGGCCGGGCATCCGCGTCAACGCCGTGGCACCGGCGATCGTCAAGACCCGCTTCGCGACGGCCCTCTACGAGGGACGTGAGGAGGAGGTGGCGTCGTCCTACCCGCTCAAGCGGCTCGGCGTCCCGGACGACGTCGCCGGCGTGGTCGCCTTCCTCCTCTCGGACGACGCGGGCTGGGTGACCGGCCAGACCATGGTCGTCGACGGCGGCGTCACTCAGGCAGGTGGGCTCGGGTGAGCATGCAGGCGCTGCAGGTCGTCCGACACGGCACGCCGTCCGAGGCCGTGGAGATGCGCGAGGTCGACGTGCCCACCCCGGGCGCCGGCGAGGTGCTGGTGCGGGTGCACGCGACGGCCCTGAACTTCCCCGACGTGCTCCTCGCTGCCGGGCGCTACCAGGTGCGTCCCGAGCTCCCGTTCACGCTGGGTATCGAGATGTGCGGCACCGTCGTCGCGGCGGGTGACGGCGGGGAAGAGGGCCTGGTCGGACGGCGCGTCGTCGGTATGTCGTCGCTGCCGCACGGCGCCCTCGCCGAGTACGCGATCGCCCCGGCAGGGATGGTCGTCGAGGCGCCGGCGGGGCTCGACGACGCGGAGGCGGCGTCGTTCTACGTCGCCTACCAGACCGGGTGGTTCGGGCTGCACCACCGCGCCCGCCTCCGGGAGGGCGAGACCCTGCTCGTGCACGCGGCGGCCGGCGGTGTGGGGAGCGCCGCCGTCCAGCTCGGCAAGGCGGCCGGTGCCCGCGTCGTGGCCGTCGTGGGCGGTGAGGCGAAGGCGGAGGTCGCTCGCGGGCTGGGCGCCGACGACGTCGTCGACCGGACCGCCGGTGACCTCGTCACCTCGCTCAAGGCCGTGATCGGCCACGGTGGCGCCGATGTCGTGTACGACCCGGTCGGCGGGGAGTCCTTCGTCGCGTCGACGAAGGTGATCGCCTTCGACGGGCGCATCGTGGTCGTCGGCTTCACGAGCGGCGAGTTCGCCCAGGCCGCCACGAACCATCTGCTGGTCAAGGGGTACGGCGTCCTCGGCCTGCACTGGGGGCGCTACCAGGAGCTGGCGCCGCAGCTGGTGCGCGAGGCCCACGCCGAGCTGAGCGCTCTGGCCGACTCCGGCGCCGTGCGTCCGTTGGTCTCCCGGCGGCTGGCCCTCGTGGACGCCGTCGACGGGCTCACCGACCTGGCCGCCGGCCGGACGACCGGCCGGGTCGTCGTCGAGGTCGGTGATGGCTGAGGCGCTGGCGCTGGCGGGCGCGGGCGTCGTCGTCACCGGTGGCGCGTCGGGGATCGGGGCCGGCCTGGCCCGGGCGTTCGCCGAGCGCGGCGCGCGCGTCGTCGTCAGCGACCGTGACCTCGACGGCGCCCGCCGGGTGGCCGCGGACCTCGACGGCCTGGCTGTTGCTGCCGACGTCGCGGACCCCGCAGCCGTCGCCGCCCTGGTGGCAGCGTCTCGCGAGCACCTCGGCGAGGTGGACCTGTTCTGCGCCAACGCCGGCGTCGCCGGTGCGGACTGGCGCCAGGCGATCGACGTCCACGTGATGGCGCACGTCTGGGCCGCCGAGGCGCTCCTTCCCGCGTGGCTCGAGCGTGGGCGTGGGCACTTCCTGTCGACGGTCTCGGCGGCCGGCGTGCTCACCATGCTCGGCAGCGCGCCGTACGCGGTGAGCAAGCACGCGGCGCTGGCCTACGCCGAGTGGCTTCGTGCGACGTACGACCACCGCGGCGTGACCGTGCAGGCGCTGTGCCCGATGGGGGTGCGCACCCCACTGCTGGCGGAGTCCGGCGACGTCGGCAGGCTGCTGATGTCGCAGGACGCCATCGACGTAGCCGATGTGACGGCACTCGTGCTGGAGGCGTTGGCCGACGGGCGCTTCCTGGTGCTGCCGCACCCCGAGGTCGCCGACCACGAGCGGGCGCGCGCGGCCGACCGTGATGCGTGGCTGGCGGGCATGAACCGCCTCCAGCAGAAGCTCGAGTAGTCCCCCGAGTTGATCAAGGACCCCATGCCCACCCGAGCTTGAAGTCCTTGATCAACGCGGGTTGGCGGGGATCAGCGGTAGCGCTTGAGCTCGCGGCGGGCCAGCGACATGCGGTGCACCTCGTCGGGGCCGTCGGCGAGGCGCAGGGTGCGGGCGGCGACCCAGAGCTCGGGCAGGATCGTGTCCTGGCAGACACCCATCCCGCCGTGCACCTGGATGGCGTCGTCGACGATGTCCTGAACGAGCCGGGGCACGGCGATCTTGATGGCCTGGATCTCGGTGTGTGCGCCGCGGTTGCCGACGGTGTCCATCAGCCAGGCGGTCTTGAGCACCAGCAGCCTCGCCTGCTCCAGACCGACACGGGCCCGGGCGATCTGCTCGCCCACCACGCCCTGGTCGGCGATCGGTCGGCCGAACGCCACCCGCGACAACGCCCGGCGGCACATCAGCTCCAGGGCCCTCTCGCCCATCCCGATCAGTCGCATGCAGTGGTGGATGCGGCCGGGCCCCAGCCGCGCCTGGGCGATCGCGAACCCCTTGCCCTCGCCGGCGATCATGGCCGAGGCCGGCACGCGCACGTCGTGGAACGCGACCTCCGCGTGCCCGCCGTGCGAGGCGTCATCGAACCCGAACGTGTGCAGGCCGCGCACCACCTCCACCCCCGGGGCGTCGCGCGGCACCAGGATCATCGACTGCCGCTCGTGCCGCGGCGCGTCGTCGTCCGACGCGGACCGCCCCATCACGATGAAGATCTCCGCGCGCGGGTCCATCGCCCCGGTCGACCACCACTTGCGGCCGGAGACGACGTACGAGTCGCCGTCCCGCCTGATCGCCGTCGTGATGTTCGTCGCGTCGGAGGAGGCGACGTCCGGCTCCGTCATGCAGAACGCCGACCGGATCTGACCGTCCAGCAACGGTTTCAGCCAGCGGTCCTGCTGCTCGGGGGTGCCGAACTCGACCAGCACCTCCATGTTGCCGGTGTCGGGCGCGGAGCAGTTGAGGGCCTCCGGGGCCAGCGAGGGGGAGCGGCCGGTGATCTCCGCGAGCGGCGCGTACTGCAGGTTCGTCAGCCCAGCGCCGAGATCAGGGTGCGGCAGGAAGAGGTTCCACAGCCCGCGTGACCGCGCCTCGGTCTTGAGCTCGGAGACGACCGGGGGGCGCCCCCACGGGTCGCCGTCCGCCCGGGCGGCGGCGACCTGCTCGACGAGCACCGGCTCGGCCGGCAGCACGTGCGAGGCCATGAAGTCCTCGAGCCGGGAGGCGAGGTCGGTCGTCGTCGGGTCGGGTGCGAAGTCCATCAGGGCAGGGCCTCCAGTCCGGCGTCCACGAGAGGGGGAACGAGCTCGCCGATCCGGTCGAACCCGGCTCCGGTCGTCTGACCCTGGGTGAACCGGTAGTGGATCCCCTCGAGGATCACGGCGATCTTGAAGTAGCCGAACGCGGTGCACCAGGGCAGGGCCCGCAGGTCGGCCTCGTCGAGCCCTCGCGCCGCCGCGTAGCGGGCGACCAGCGCGTCGCCGGCGGGGAACCCCGAACGCGGCCCCACGCCGTCCGCGATCGGGTTCGGCAGGGACCCGAGCCCGTCCCAGTAGGCGAGCGGCAGCCCGAGGTCGGCGAGCGGGTCACCCAGCGTCGACATCTCCCAGTCGAGGACCGCGGCCACGTCGAAGGTGTCCGGGTCGAGCACGAGGTTGTCGAGGCGGTAGTCGCCGTGGACGATGCCGGCCCGCGCCGTCGAGGCCGGGTCCGAGGGCACGCTCGCCGAGAGCCGGACGCGCAGGGTGTCGATGCCGACGATGCGACGGCTGCGGCTGCGGTCGAGCTGCTGGCCCCACCTCTTGACCTGACGGCCGAGGAAGCCCTCGGGGTGGCCGAACTCCTCCAGGCCCACCGACGCCGGGTCGACGTCGTGCAGCCGGGCGAGGGTGTCCATCATCTGGTCGGCGATGAGCCGGCGCTGCGAGCCGAAGCAGCGGCTCACCTCGGCGCGGCCGCGCAGGATCAGGCCCTCGACGCGCTCCATCACGTAGAAGGGCGCGCCGATCACGTCGCGGTCGGCGCAGCTGGCAACCACCCGCGGTACCGGCACCGCGGTGGCGGCAAGGGCCGACAGCACGGTGACCTCCCGGCCCATGTCGTGGGCGGTCGCGAGCACGTGGCCCAGCGGTGGACGGCGCAGCACCCACGCGTGCTCGCCGGCGTCCAGACGGTAGGTGAGGTTCGAGCGGCCTCCGGCGATCAGCTCGGCGGAGACCTCGCCGTCATGCAGGTGCTCGGCCGCCAGCCACGTCCGCAGGGCTGCGAGGTCGAGACCGGGAAGGTCGTCGTCCGCGGGCACGTCGTCAACGCTACCCGCTGCTTCCTCGAACGTTCAGGCGATCTTCAGCGCGGCGGGCCAGGATGATCACGTGCGCGTGCTGGTGGTCGAGGACGAGGGTCGACTCGCGGCGGGCCTGCGGGACGGGCTGGAGGCCGAGGGTTTCGCCGTCGACCTCGCCGTGACCGGCACGGACGGTCTCTGGATGGCGCGGGAGCTGCCCCACGACGTGATCGTGCTCGACGTGATGCTGCCCGGGGTGGACGGCTTCACGATCTGCCGCGCCCTGCGTGCGGAGGGGGTGTGGACGCCCATCCTCGTGCTGACCGCCAAGGACGCGGAGCGCGACGAGGTCGACGCGCTGGACTCCGGGGCCGACGACTACCTGACCAAGCCGTTCTCGCACGCCGTCCTGCTGGCCCGGATCCGGGCGTTGCTGCGCCGCGGATCCGTCGAGCGGCCCGTCGTCCTCGAGGTCGGCGACCTGCGGCTGGACCCGGCGACCAAGAGCGTGACGCGCGGTGGCGTCGGGGTCTCGCTGACACCGCGGGAGGTGGCCCTGCTGGACTACCTGATGCGCAACGCCGGCCAGGTGGTGTCGAAGCGGGAGATCCTCGACCACGTCTGGGACGACCACTTCGAGGGGGACCCGAACATCGTCGAGGTGTACGTCCGTCACCTGCGCAACAAGCTCGACCGGCCGTTCGGGCGTGAGTCCATCGCGACCGTGCGCGGCTTCGGGTACCTGCTGGGAGACGGCGGTGGCTGACGTGCCACGACGACGCCTCCCCGGTGGGGTGCGCCTGCGAACCACCGCAGGGGCGGTCGCCGTGGTCGGTGTGGCCCTGCTGATCGGGAGCGTGGCGCTCGTGAGCCTCCTGGCCGACAGCCTCGAGCAGGGGGTGATCGCCACCAGTGAGGCTCGTGCCCTGCAGGTCGCGGCAGGTCTCGAGTCGGGCGGCGAGGTCGGGCCGCTGACGACCGACGACGAGGAGGAGCTGATCCAGGTCATCGACGCCGACGGCGACGTCATCGCGTCCAGTCGCAACGTCGACGGCCTGGGGCCGGTCGCATCACTCGAGCCCGGAGACAGCACGGAGGTCGAGGTCCCTCGGCTCGACAACGGCGAGTTCGTGGTCGTGGCAGAGGGGGACGGCGGGACGACGGTTCTCGTGGCGAGCTCCCTGGAGGAGGTGACGGAGTCGACCCAGGCGCTTGTCCGCCTGCTCGCCGTGGGCCTGCCGCTGCTGCTCGCCGTCGTCGCTGCCACCACGTGGGCAGTCGTCGGCCGCGCCCTCGCCCCGGTCGCGGCGATCCGTGCCGAGGTGGACGAGATCTCCGCGTCCGCCTTGCACCGCCGCGTCCCGGTCCCGCCGAAGGACGACGAGATCTCCCGGCTGGCGACGACGATGAACCGCATGCTCGGGCGGGTGGAGGCGGCCCACACCCGCCAGGGCCAGTTCGTCTCCGACGCGTCCCACGAGCTGCGCTCTCCGGTCGCCAGCACCCGGCAGCACGCCGAGGTCGCGCTCGCCCACCCGGCCCGGACGTCGGTCGAGGCGCTCGCTCGCACCGTGCTGGCCGAGAACGCCCGCGTCCAGCTGCTGGTGGAGAACCTGCTGCTGCTCGCGCGCGCCGACGAGGGCGCCTGGCCGGCCGCGACCGAGGCGGTCGACCTCGACGACATCGTGCTCGAGGAAGCCCGCCGGGTCCGTGCCGGCGTGTCGGTCGACGTCGATGTCTCCGCCGTGTCCGCGGGGCGCGTCCGCGGCGTCCGGGGCCACCTGCGCAGCCTCGTCGCCAACCTGCTGGACAACGCGGCACGGCACGCGCGGGGTCGGGTCCGGGTCAGCCTTCAGGAGGAGCCCGACCACGTGGTCCTCCGCGTCGACGACGACGGACCGGGCATCCCGCCGTCCGACCGGTCGAGGGTCTTCGACCGCTTCGTCCGGCTGGACGACGCGCGCGGCCGCGACCACGGCGGCAGCGGCCTGGGCCTGGCGATCGTCGCCGAGGTGGCCCGCGTGCACGGCGCGACCGTCGACGTGACCGAGTCCCCGGCCGGCGGGGCGCGTCTCGAGGTGCGGTTCCCGTTGCTCGACGCGTGACGGCGTTCAGGGGTCGTTCAGCACCGATCCGCAAGTGTGGTCGAGAGCATCGGGGCGGACGCCGGTCCCACGTGACGAGAGGCAGGTCGAGATGACGCGCACGAGCAAGTGGATCGTCGGGGGTGCCGTGTTCCTGGCGGCGACCGGCGCGAGCGCCGGGGTCGCCCTGGGAGCCGGCGGCACGGCGGACGACACCGACCCGCCCGACCAGCAGCTCACCGGCACGGACCTCGACCGTGCCTCCGAGGCGGCGCTCGCCGAGACCGGTGGTGGCACCGTGGTCGACAGCGAGGCGGGGGACGACGGGGCGGCGTACAGCGTCGAGATCCGGCGCGACGACGGCACGGAGGTCGAGGTGGACCTGGACCAGGACTTCGCCGTCACCG
>Ga0075530_1000977_pt1 | contig 13614 bp, 15 predicted proteins | sample NGEPerD_2_FD_75101 | JGI IMG/M metagenome (GOLD analysis project Ga0075530, IMG submission 75101) | Arctic peat soil microbial communities from the Barrow Environmental Observatory site, Barrow, Alaska, USA - NGEE PermafrostL1-D | ecosystem: Environmental > Terrestrial > Soil > Wetlands > Peat ...
CCGCCGTAGGCGGCGCCGATGGCCTGATGGCCGAGGCAGACGCCGAGCGTGGGCACCGCGCTGCCGAAGCGCTTGACGACCTCGATGCTCAAGCCGGCCTCGGCCGGCGTGCGGGGCCCGGGCGAGAGCACGATGCGGTCGGGCGCGAGGTCGGCGACCTCGTCGAGCGCGAAGGCGTCGTTGCGCCAGACGATTACCTCGGCCCCGAGCTCGCCGAGGTACTGCACCAGGTTGTAGGTGAACGAGTCGTAGTTGTCGATGACGAGCACGCGCTTGGCCATCAGCCCAGACCCTCGGTCGCCATCTCGACGGCGCGGCGCAGGGCGGCGAGCTTGTTGTGGGCCTCGCGCCACTCGTAGGCCGGGTCGGAGTCGGCGACTACGCCGCTGCCGGCCTGGAGATGCATGCGGCCGTCGGCGATGACCACGGTGCGCAGGGTGAGCGCCATGTCCATGTCGCCGCTGGCGCTGAGGTAGCCGAACGCACCGGCGTACGGACCGCGCCTCACGGTCTCGAGCTCGTCGATTATCTCCATGGCCCTTATCTTCGGCGCTCCCGAGGCGGTGCCCATCGGCAGCGTCGCCGAGAGCGCGTCGAGCGGCGTGCGCCCGTCGGCAAGCTCGCCTTGCACGGTCGAGACGATGTGCATCACGTGGCTGTAGCGCTCGATCCGCATCAGGTCGGAGACCTTCACGGTGCCCGGTCGGCAGACCCGGCCGAGGTCGTTGCGGCCGAGATCGACGAGCATCACGTGCTCGGCTCGCTCCTTCTCGTCGGCCAACAACTCGCGCCCGAGCTCCTCGTCCTCGTCGGCGGTCTTGCCGCGCCAGCGCGTGCCCGCGATCGGCAGCGTTTCGACCTTGCGGCCTGTCGCCCTCACCAGGCTCTCCGGGCTGCTCGCCACCAGCGTCACCGGCCCCAGGTCGAGGTAGCCGAGGTAGGGGCTGGGGTTGATGGTCCTCAGCGCCCGGTAGATCGCGAAGGGGTGCACGCCGAGGTCGGCGCTCTGCCGCAGGCTCGGCACGACCTGGAAGATATCGCCGGCCTTGATGTACTCGACGGCGCGCTCGACGGCGCTCATGAAGGCCGCCTGGTCGACGTTGCTGCGGAACTCGACGCTGCGCCCCGCGCGGTCGCCAGGCACGCCCGGAAGCGGCCCCCGCAGCCTGGCGTGGGCGGCATCGACAGCCGCCGCCGCGCGCGCCAGGTCGGCGTCGTCGCCTTCGTGGGCGGCAGCAACGATGAACAGCGTTCTCTTGAGGTGGTCGAAGACCACTACCAACTCCGGCTCGACGAACAGCAGGTCGGGCGCGCCGATCTCGTCGGGGTTGGCATCGGGCAGTCGCTCGTAGCTGCGCACCAGGTCGTAGCTGGCGTAACCGACCGCGCCGCTCCAGAACGGCGGCAACTCGGCAACCGGTTCGGCGACCTCGGCGCCGTGACTGACGACCTCGTCCCACAGCACGCGCAAGGGGTCGTCGGACTCGAATGTGCGCGCGCCGCCCACGCCGGTGACGGTGATCTCCCGCCCGCGGGCCGTCACGCGCTTGCGCTCGCCGGTGCCGATGAACGAGTAGCGCGCGACGCGCTCGCCCTGCTCGACGCTCTCCAACAGGAACGACGGGTGGCCGGCGACCTTGAGGTAGGCCGTAAGCGGCGTTTCCAGATCGGCAAGCAACTCGCGGTAGACGGGTCTTAGGCGCCCCCGTGGGGCGGTGGCCTTACTCATGCTGTAACTCCGGTTCCTGACTCGGCTGCGACGAAGCGCCGGTCAGGACCGGCGGGCCGTCACGACGTCACGGTTCTTGGCGGCTGTTATCGAGGTCTGCTTCGAGGTCAACTTCGAGGTGGGCCTCGAGATCAGCTTCGCCATCGCCACGAGCCGCGCCAGCGCCTTTGGGCGCCGCTGCCGGTACAGGATGAGCTCATCGCCCGAGTATACCCGCGCCGCAGTCAACCCGGACCGTCGCCACCCAGTGGGTAGCGCTCGCCGTAGCTGGCCATCGACCGCCTGATGAGCGCGTGAGTGTCGTCCATCCCGTGCCAGTCCTCGACCACGGTGGTCTTGCCCTCGAGCTCCTTGTAGATGCGGAAGAAGTGCTCGATCTCCCGCAGGCGGTGGCGCGAGATGCTGTCGAGATGGCGGTTACCGTCGTAGCGCGGGTCGTCGACCGGCACCGCGAGGATCTTCTGGTCGCGCCCCTTCTCATCGCTCATCTCGAGGAAGCCGAGCGGCCGTGAGCGCAGCACCGCGCCGGGGAAGCTCGGCCGGTTCATCAGCACCAGCACGTCGAGCGGGTCGTCGTCCTCGGCGTAGGTACTGGGGATGAAGCCGTAATCGCCGGGATAGTGCATGGGGCTGTAGAGCACGCGGTCGAGCCTGAACACCCCCAGCTCGGCGTCGTACTCGTACTTGTTCGAGCTGCCGAGCGGGACCTCGATCACCGCGTTGACGAGGTCGGGCGCCTTGTCGCCGGTAGGTAGGTGGTAGAGGTTGGTCACGGCGTGGCTCCCTTCGCCTCAGTTAGAGGGTACCCGAGGGTATCCGAGCGACGCGAGGAACGACGCGTGCACGCTGTCGTCCTCGCTGAGCTCGGGGTGGAAGACCGTGCCGAGCAGCCGCTCGCCGGCGACCATCACCGGGTCGCCGCGCCAGCTGGCGAGCACCTCGACCCCGGACCCGACCGACAAAATGCGGGGAGCGCGGATGAACACCGCGCGCACCGGGCCGGCGACGCCGCTGATGTCGAGCTGCGTCTCGAACGAGGCGACCTGCCTGCCGTAGTCGTTGCGCGCGACGCTGATGTCGAGCAGCCCGAGGCGGGGTTGGTCGGGCTTGCCGACGATGTCGGTCGCCAAGACGATGGTGCCGGCGCAGGTGCCCCATAACGAGCCACCGCGCCGGTGGAACTCGCGCAGGGCGAGGTCGAGGCCGTAGGCGGCCATCAGCTTGACGATGGTGCTCGACTCACCGCCCGGTATCACCACCCCGTCGAGACCGTCGAGGTGGCGTGGCAGCCTGACCTCGACGACCTCGGCACCTAGCCGCTCGAACACGGCGCGATGCTCACGGAAGGCGCCTTGCAACGCCAGCACGCCCACCCGCGGCACGCCGGCTGGGTTGCCAGAAGGCTGCTGCATCACTGCGGCATCACCCGGTCGGTAATCGCCATGTCGGCGCGGTCATCTACCGCGGGTCACGAACCGCGGGTCACTAACCGCGAGTCACGAACCGCGGGTCACCAACCGCGGTTCGCCAGGAGGTCCTGCTCGCTCAAGGTGTCGAGGTTGATGCCCACCATCGCCTCGCCAAGGCCCTTGGAGACCTCGGCCAGGATCGCGGGATCGTCGTAGTGGGTGACGGCCTTGACGATGGCCTCGGCGCGTTTGGCCCAGGCGCGGTGCCGCTTGGACTCGTCGGTCTCGCTCGCTGCCGCCTTGAAGATCCCCGAGCCGACGAAGACACCCTCGACGCCAAGCTGCATCATCAGCGCGGCGTCAGCGGGAGTGGCTATGCCGCCGGCGGCGAAGTTGACGACGGGCAGCTTGCCGTGGTCGTGCACGTAGCGCACCAGGTCGTACGGGGCGCCGTGGTCCTTGGCGTAGCTCATCAGCTGCTCGCTGGCCATAGCCTGCAGCGCCCGGATCTCGCCGATCACCGAGCGGGCGTGCCTAACGGCCTCGACGACGTTGCCGGTGCCGGCCTCGCCCTTGGTGCGGATCATCGCCGCGCCCTCGCCGATGCGCCTGAGCGCCTCGCCGATGTTGGTGGCGCCGCACACGAACGGGACGGTGAAGGCGTGCTTGTCGATGTGGTAAGCCTCGTCGGCCGGCGTCAGCACCTCTGACTCGTCGACGAAGTCGACGCCGAGCGACTGCAAGATCTGCGCCTCGACGAAGTGGCCGATGCGCACCTTGGCCATCACCGGGATGTCGACCGCGGCGATGATCTCCTCGATCATGCCGGGGTCGGACATCCGCGCTACCCCGCCCTGCGAGCGGATGTCGGCCGGGACGCGCTCGAGCGCCATCACCGAGACCGCGCCCGCCTGCTCGGCGATGCGCGCCTGATCGGCCGTGACGACGTCCATGATCACGCCGCCCTTGAACATCTCGGCGAAACCCGTCTTCACCAGCTTGGTGCCGACCTGCCGCCCTGACGCCCCGTCCTGGCCCCCAGCATCGCTACTCATCGTGAAACTCCGTTCTAGCCGTGTTCGACCGGTTTGAGGAACAGTCCGATGGCATGGAAGCCGGCGTCGACGTAGACGATCTCACCGGTGATGCCACCGCCGAACGTGTCGGTAAGCAGCGCGAAGCCGATGCCGCCTACCTCATCGTGGGTGATATTACGCTTTAGCATCGACATCTCGCCCGCTTGGGTATACAGATCGCCGAACCCACTTATCGAGCGGGCGGCGATTGTGCGGATGGCCCCGGCGCTGACCGCGTTGACCCTTATGCCCTGGGGGCCGAGGTCGTAGGCGAGGTAGCGCACGCTGGCCTCGAGGGCGGCCTTGGCGACCCCCATCATGTTGTAGTGCGGCACCACGCGCTCGGCCGCCAGATAGGTGAGCGTGACCATGCTGCCGCCCTCGCTCATCAGCGGCGCCGCACGGCGGGCAGAGGCGACGAGCGAGTACGCCGAGACGTCCATGGCGGTCACCCAGTCGGCGCGTGCGGTCTCGACGAAGGGCCTCTCGAACGTCGTCGCCGGCGCGAAGGCTATCGAATGCACGAGGTAATCGAGCTGGCCGAACTCGGCTCCGAGCTGCTCGAAGAGGCGGTCGAGGTCGGCGTCCTTGCCGACGTCGGCCTCGATGAGCAGCGGATCGTTCATCCCCTCGGTCAGGTTCTCGAGCGTTGGTAGTAGCCGCTCGCCCTGGTAACTGAACGCCAGTCGAGCGCCGGCCTGAGCCAGCGGTTGGGCGATGGCCCAGCCGAGGGAGCGCTGGTTGGCCACGCCCATGACGAGGCCCTTCTTGCCACTAAGGTCGACGCTAAACATTATCGTTCTCCTTCGGTTACGCGCTGCCGGGTAGAGCTTCAGTGAGCTCGCTTCAACCGTCGAGCATCAACTTCTCGAAGCGCTCGCGCGCGTTGTCGGCCTTGGTCCTCTCGCCGCGCTTCTCCCAAGCGTCGGCCAAGCCCTCCCAGGCGATCTCACTGAACGGCTCGTGCTCGGTCATCTTCTGATAGATCGAGGTCGCGCGTGTAAGGTCGCCGTCCTGCAAGGCGAGGTCAGCGGCGTTCTGCAGGAGCGAAAGTTGCTCGGACTGCAGGTTCTGGCGGATGTTCTCCACCCAATCCGACTCGATGCCGACGAGGAAGTGCCCGTTGTAAACCTGCGCTGCCGCGATGTGGTCACGAAGCTGCCGGCTCTCGCGGGCTGTGACCGCCAGTTTGCGGTACGTGTCGACGTCGTAATCGATGCTGAAGCTGTCCTGAAGGTAGTACCTCCGGTTGGCCGACTCGACCAGCTCCCCGCCCATCACCTTGCGCAACCGGTAGAGCGTGGTGTGGAAGCTGCTCGAGGCCTTGGCCTCGGTCTTGCCGGGCCAGAGGGCCTCGGCCACCTCGAAGGTGGTGACACCGCTGCGGTGCTCGAGCAGGTAGAAGAGCAGTTCGAGGGCTTTGAGCGAGTCCCAGTCGAGTCGCTCGCCTTGCCGCGAGATGATCGGGTGGCCGAAAGCGCGTGCGCTGACGACGCCCACTAGCGGTGTGCGCAGCTCCTCGATGCGCCTCAGCCTCACGCTTACCGCGGCGAGCAGCTCGTCTTTCTGCACCGGCTTGGTGAGGTAGTCGTCGGCCCCTAGCGTCATGCCCTTGCGCATCGAGCCGCGGTCCTCCAGCGCCGTGAGGAAGATGAACGGCACCGCCCTTAGCTCGCTTATCGAGCGCGTGCGGTTGTAGAACTCGAAGCCGTCGAGCTGCGGCATCGACACGTCGGAGACGATGACGTCAGGGCGCAAACCCTCCTTGAGTTCCTCGAGCGCGTCGAGGGGGTCGTCCATGGTGAGCACGCTGTAACCGGCCTGGATGAGCGTCATCTCGCTCACCTTCAACATGGCCGGTTCGTCGTCCACGACCAATACGAGTGTGGTCGCCATACCGCGAGAGTCTAACTCGGTCGCCCGGCGACGAGCACGGGCTCACCGCGCGCGGCGGCGCGACAAGCTACGTGTGGCCCCTGCCCCTGCATCAGTGGTCCCACTCCGAGGTCGTCTGGTAGTGGATGAGCGCGCTGTACTCGACCCCGCTGCCGTACGCCGCGGTCGCGAACTTGACGTCGACCACCACGTCGTCACGGCTCAGTGAGGTGATGAAGTCGTCGAGTCGCTGCTCGAAAAGCTCGTGCACGTTGGAGCTGATCAGCTTGAACTTCGGATCCACAGTGCCTCCCCTCGGCCCTTGGCCACGCATGATAACGACGCCGCCGCCGCCGCGGTGACCAAAACTTCGCGTCTCGCCTGGCCCCATCCGGGCCCCACCGCGCCTGATAGATTCTGCGCATGCCGTCTCGGAGGGCGTCTGAAGCACCCGAGGTCGCCCGGGCGGCGATCAAGGCGCGGCCGCGCCACGAGCTGGTGATGCTACTAATCCAGCCACTCGCGTCGCGAGGTGTCGAGCTGCTCGCGCGCACCAGGGTCGAGCGGTGGCAGGTGGTGGTCTCGCACGCGCTCATCGGCCTGCTGGCAGCCGTCCTGGTGGCCGGCTCGAGCGCGTCCGCCTGGTTCGCTGCCGCCGTGCTGCTGCAACTGAAGACGCTGCTCGACAACATGGACGGGGGCCTGGCGCGGGCCACCAACCGCGTCACCGAGCTGGGTCGTTACCTCGACACCGGCCTCGACTTCGTCGTCAACATCGCGCTGTTCATGGCCCTTGCCCAGCACGGTCCACCGCCACTCGCCGTTCTGGCCCTGGTCGTGCTCACCGTCGTCCTGTCGTACGACTTCAACGCTGAGAGGCTCTACCGGCAGGCCCACCGGGAGGACCGGGCGAAGGCGTCGCCACCCGCGCCGGCCCCTCTTCCCGATGCCGCGCCTAACGCCGCCGCGGGATCACCGACAGCCGCGCCCGGCGCCGCCCCGGAATCGCCGACAGCCGCAAACGGCGCCGCCGCAGAGTCGCCAGCGCTGCGCCTGTTCAGGGGGCTCTACCAGGCGCTGTTCGCGCCGCAGGACGCCGCCATCGCGGCCCTCGACGCGCGCCTCTTCGCGCTCGCCAGCACGCGCGACTACCGCACCGCGCTTACCACCGAACGACGCGCCTGGTCGAACCTGTTCTCGACCGCGTCACTGGTGAACCTCGGCCTGAGCAGCCAGTACGTCGTGCTCGGCGTGTGCCTGCTCGTCGGCATCCCCTTCGCGTACGTCTACCTCGTGCTGCTGCAGGGCGTGTACGTTGTGGTCGTGCAACTACTCCGTGTCAGGTCGTACCGGCGACGCGCCGCTCCTGCGCATGACCAGCCAGGCGGTCGAGGATGAGTGAGGGTCGACCGGCCGCACTGGTCACGGGCTCGGCCAAAGGGGTAGGTCGAGCGATCCTCCTGGGGCTCGCGGCTTCCGGATACGACGTCGCGGTCCACTACCGCAGCAGCGAGCAAGAGGCGCGTACGGTGCAGGAGCGGGCCCGTGCCGCCGGCGCTAACGCCGCGCTGCTACGTGCCGACGTGACTGTCGAGGCGGAGGCGAGGGCTCTGGTCGACGAAGCCCACAGGTCGTTCGGTCGTCTCGACGTGCTCGTCAATAACGTCGGCAACTACCATCAGGGGCCGCTAGACGAGCTGACGAGCGAGAGCTGGCACGAGATGTTCGCCAGCAACCTCGACGCGACCTTCTACACCTGCCAGCAAGCATTGCCCTACCTGCGCTCGGCCCCGGGCGGCGGGCGCATCGTCAACATCGGCTACGCCGGGGCCGAGCAACTTAAGGCCAGGCCATCGATAGTCGCCTACGGCATCGCCAAGACCGGCGTCATTCTCTTCTCCAAGGCGCTCGCCATGGTCGAGGCTGACAACGGTGTCACCGTCAACGTCGTCAGCCCCGGCGTCATGGAGAACAGCGTCAGCCAGCCGCTGAAGGAGATCCCGATGGGGCGGCTTGGCCGGCTCGACGAGCTGGCGGCGGCTGTCAAATACCTAGTGTCGCCCGGGGCCGCCTACGTCACCGGCGTCACGCTTGAAGTGGCCGGCGGCTGGAACGTGTGAGCGCCTAGCCGCCCTCGAACAGCGCGCTCACCGATTCGCCGGAGTGGATTCGCGAGACAGCCTCAGCGAAAGCCTGTGTGACGGAGAGGACCGTGAACCGGTCGTGGGAGCGGGCCTCCTGCGGCACCGTGTCGGTCGTAACGATCTCCTTTACCTCGTCGTGAGCAAAGATGCGATCGACCGCGTCGTTCGAGAAGATCCCGTGGGTGCAGGCGACCCTGACGGTACCCGCACCGGCAGCTCTCAGCTTCGCCAGTACCTCGATGATGGTGCTGCCGTTCGCGACCTCGTCGTCCAATACGATGACGTCGCGTCCTTCGACGTCGCCGATGATCGAAGTGATGACCACCCTGTCGTCATCGAAGCGCTCCTTCGCACCTGCCGCAACGGGCGTACCGAGCATCCGAGCGAACCTGCTGGCCGACTTGGCGTTACCGAGGTCTGGAGACACCACGGTGGTGCGAGCGAGATCGTTACCCTCGAAGTGGGCGGCCAGTTCACGCAAGGCGTGAAGCTGATCGGTCGGCACCCGGAAGAACGCATGGACTTGAGGGGCGTGAAGCGTCATCGTGAGCACCCGGTTGGTTCCCGCCGCCAGGAGCAGGTCGGCGACCAGGCGTCCCCCGATGGAGATGCGCGGCGCGTCTTTCTTATCCGACCGCGCGTACGCGAAGTGAGGCATCACGGCCGTGACGCGGGCTGCCGAGGCGCCGCGCGCGGCATCGATCATCAGGAGCAACTCCATGAGGTTCTCTTGCACGGGTTTCACGATCGGCTGGACCAGGAACACGTCGCGCTCGCGACAGTTCTCGAGGAGCTGAGCCTCCAGGCAATCGTTGGCGAACCGCTGGATCCGTGAGGGGCTCAGCGGAGCTCCGAGGTGCCCACACAACTTCTCAGCGAACTCACGGCCGGCAGTTCCCGCGAAGACCCGAATCTCTTTCACAACGAAGCTCCGATCGAGCGGCGCAACTCGCTAGCGTGATCCGCGCTGTACCGGCCTCAGTTCTCCTCGATCCTGAAGTTACGGCCGACCGGGTTGGCGACGTCGAATAGTCCCCCGGCGAGCGCGACGTTCACAGTCGCCAACGCGTGGCGCTCGACGACCTCGAACTGCTCCATTTTGACGCCGGAGCGGGGCTTGCAGACGTTGACGTCGCCAAGCTCGACGAACGGCTTGTCGCCGTATACCGCCGTGAGGTGATCGGTCATCCGCACCCGCGGCGGCAGCATCAAGGTCCCGGTGAGAACGTAGGCGGGGTACATCACGCAGACCTGACGCGGCTCGCGCTGGCCGCGGTCACCCGGCGCGTCAGGCAGGCCGCCGACCAACCACAGCAGCCGTGACTTAGGAAGCGCCGCGAACTCCGTCTGATAGAGCAGCGCGCCCTCGGCCGGAGGGTACTCGTACCCTTCGCGGTAGACCATGCAGCGGGTCATGGGCAGGTACATGCGGTCGCGCTGGTTGAGGAAGCGGGAGATCGAGGTGCCGCGCCTTACATGAACGAGCCCGAACACGCGGAAGTCGTCGGTGTAGGCGCGCGCCTCGACCGCCTCGACGTTAAGTCCCATCATCGTCATGAGAGCCGAGGCTATCACCCCTGGCCCGACACGGAGCCAAGTCGTGGCGAGTGGCGCAATCACACACGGCGTGGCGGCCGCCAGCCGGTATCATCAGCGCCATGTCGCAACGGCTGTACTTCGGTACCGACGGCGTTAGAGGCGTCGCGGGTGAACACCCCATGACCGCCACATTCGCCCTTCACCTTGGCGTCGCCACCGCCGAACTGGTGCGGCGCGAGGGCGGCGGGCACCCGCACGTCGTCATCGGCATGGACACCAGGCGTTCGGGGCCCATGCTGGCCCACGCGCTAGCGGCCGGCCTGGCCTCCCGCGGCGCCGACGTAACCTGGCTCGGCGTGGTGCCGACACCGGCCGTCTCCTATCTCACCCGCGAGCTCGACGCCGACGCCGGCATCGTCGTCTCGGCCAGCCACAACCCGTTCGCCGACAACGGCATCAAGCTGTTCAACCACCAAGGCGAGAAGCTGCCCGACGAGCAGGAGGCCAAGCTCGAGGAGCTGATACAGCGGCACGGCGACGGCAACGGCGACTCGGGTCTGTCGCAGGTGACCGGCAGCCAGGTCGGCGGCTTCAGGCGGCTGCCCCGCGACGGCAACAGCGGCAACGACGCCTCGACGTACACGGCGCACCTGCTGAAGAGCGCGCCGTACCTCGACGGCATGAAGGTGGTACTCGACTGCGCCAACGGGGCCGGCCACCTCATCGCCCCTCAGGTGTTCGGCAAGCTCGGCGCCAGGCTCGACGTCATCCACGCCGCGCCGGACGGCGAGAACATCAACGTCTCGTGCGGTTCGACCGCGCCCGACGCCATCACCCGCAAGGTGCTCGACGGCGGCTTCGACGTGGGCATAACCTTCGACGGCGACGCCGACCGCGTGCTGCTCATCGACCGCCGCGGCCGGCTGGTAAGCGGCGACCACATGCTCGCTATCTGCGCGGTCGCGCGGGGCGAGAAGGAGATCGTCGCCACGCAGATGAGCAACCTCGGCATGGAACGCTTCCTCGCCGAGCGCGGGATCAGTGTGAGGCGGGTGCAGGTAGGTGACCGCTACGTGTTCGAGGAGCTAAGGCGCGAGGGGTTACGCCTGGGCGGCGAGCAGTCGGGGCATGTGCTGTTCCTCGACAAGGCCCCGACCGGCGACGGCATCCTCACCGCCTTGCAGGTGCTCTCGGCCGTGCGCCAGTCGAACAAGAGCCTCGAGCAGTGGATGGACGAAATCCCCGTCTACCCTCAGCTCCTTCTCAACGTCGAGGTGCCGGCGGCCCAGCGTGACGTCGTCGCGCAAGACCCGGCCGTCGCCGCCGAGGTAAGCGCCGCCGAGGCCGAACTGGGCGCCGACGGCCGCGTGTACCTACGCCCTAGCGGCACGGAACCGCTGGTGAGGGTGATGGTCGAGGGCCGCGACGAGGCGCAGGTGCGCGTCCTGGCCGAGAAGGTGGCTGCGGCCGTCAGGAGCGTTGCGCAGGTCGCCTGACGCCCGTTAGGCCAGGACGGCGTCCGGTCCCTTCGTAGTACCGGGGATCTTCAGCTGCTGACCAACCCGGATCTTGTCCGGATCGCTTATCGAGTTGGCTTCCGCGATCTTCATGTAACTGCCGCGGCCGGCATCGCCGTAGTACTTCAGCGCGATGTGCGACAGCGTGTCGCCTGACTTCACGGTGTAGACGATGTCGCCGTCGGCATCGGTGACGTTGAGCTCCGAGGCGTTGGCGATAACCTGCAGGCCGCTGTCGTCGACGCCGCTGACCCCATCGACGCTGAGCGCGAGTGCCTTGGCCTTCTCGAACTCGGCCTGCGAGTCGACCGCGCCGCGCAGGACGACGGTGCTGCCCCTCTGCAGCACGTCGAGCGGGTTGTTCTTGAGGCTGGCCTCGCCCTTGATGTTCTTCAGCGTCGCCTTGGCGAGCGCGCTCGGGTCCGCGGCCCGATCCGCGCCCGCCTGCTTCATCGTGCCGGTATGACCGGACCCGTCGCGAAAAGTGATGCGCGAGCAGGGTTCGCGCGTGAATAGTTCAGACGTCGGCATCATGACCCTCGTTCCGCAGTTCGCGCAGTCAATATGAAGTGACCGGGGTATCCATTTAACCGGCGTAGAAGTAGTGTTGTTCCATGCGCAATCCTCGCGCCGGCACGCACTTTCCGGGGTCGATGGGTGATTTCCATGCCTGGTTCTCGACGGAGTCTGACTGCCTCGACTACCTGGCGTGGCTTCGGTGGCCTGATGGATTCGTCTGTCCGGACTGCGGGCACCATGTCGGGTGGCGAATGGCTGATGGGCGCTTCCGGTGTGCGGCCTGCGATTCACGGACTTCGGTGACGGCAGGCACCATCTTCGATCGGACCCGAACGCCGCTGACGGTGTGGTTCACAGCTTGTTGGTTGTTCGCCACCGCGAAGGATGGCGTATCGGCCATGCACCTTAAGCGAGTCCTCGCCATCGGCTCGTACCAAACTGCGTGGGCGATGCTGCACCGGCTACGCTCGATCCTGGTGCGTCCCGGCCGTGACCGATTGGCCGGAAGGGTCGAGGTCGATGAGACGTTCATCGGTGGCGAGGAAGCGGGCGTGCCCGGCCGAGCCAAAGGCAAGAAGGTCCTTACGGCTGTCGCTGTGGAGATTCGTGAACCGAAAGGGATCGGGCGCTGCCGCATGGCGCCGGTAGCCGACGCGTCCGCAACTTCGCTGCACGCCTTCATCCGGGAGCACGTCGAGCCGGGCGCGACGATCATCACCGACGGTTGGCGAGGGTACCTGGGGATTGAGAAGCACGGCTACGTTCACGCACGGCACAGCCAGCGAGCCGTGAAAGCCCGCGGGGAGGAGCCGAACACCTTGTTGCCAGCCGTGCACCGTGTTGCCTCCCTCGCCAAACGCTGGCTTCTCGGCACACATCAGGGATCTGCGCAGAACACGCACCTGCCCGGCTACCTCAACGAGTTCGTGTTTCGCTTCAACCGCCGCTCTTCTCACAGCCGCGGCATGGTGTTCTATCGCCTGCTCGAACTCGCCGTCACCCACGCACCTGTGCGGTACGCCGATCTCATCAGGAACCGCCATCCCGACAAGCGCCCACCACACCCGCCACGCAAGCGCGGCAAGCCACCAAGCCTACAACGACCGCCAGCCGGCCGTCCCTGGCGCAACATCGAATAAGGCCGGTTAAATGGATACCCCGGTGAAGTGAATTAGCTGAGGCGCTCGAAGGCCGTCTCAGTCGTTGTTCTCCTCGCTTGGGCGGAAGATCTCCGCCTCACTGAGGCGCTCCCATTCGTCCAGTAACGCCTGCGCACGGTTGTGATTGGCGATGCCATGCTCGATGAGTTTGGCTTGCGCCGGCGTGATGGTCGTTTGCACCAGCTTCTTGTTCCGCAACCGGCCCCACTCGAAGTAAGGCCCATGCCTGGCAGCCGGGTCGGTGTGGCACTTGCAAGATGGCTTCCCGCACTTCTTGGTGCGGTGATGCAGCGTCCCTGAAACCACGAAACCCAAGTTATTGAGTTCCTTGCGGATCGCCTTGCTGCGCGCGCGTAAACGCGCTCGGTTCGGCTTGATTGCGGGTTGACCCTGACTCATATCCGGCATTACAATACATGCAGGATGAACACAAATCAAGCGCCTGATCCCGCGCTCACCGGCACCCGCCTCCTAACCGAGCGGTTGGGCCCGCTGCCGCTCGTGAACGAGTTCCTGGATCGCCTCGATCTGGATGCGCGCTTGGCACGTTTCGTGCCGAGCAGTGGGCGCGTGAAGCTCCCGTACGCAGTCGCGCTGGGCGTGCTGCTGCGCTCGCTACTGGTCGAGCGCGAGCCCGTCTACCGGC
>Ga0075530_1000978_pt1 | contig 13600 bp, 15 predicted proteins | sample NGEPerD_2_FD_75101 | JGI IMG/M metagenome (GOLD analysis project Ga0075530, IMG submission 75101) | Arctic peat soil microbial communities from the Barrow Environmental Observatory site, Barrow, Alaska, USA - NGEE PermafrostL1-D | ecosystem: Environmental > Terrestrial > Soil > Wetlands > Peat ...
CGCCCATGATCGGCTCGACCGTCTCCAGCGAGACATCGAGGTGCTCGAGCATCTTGGCCTCATGGGTGGCGCCCCAGATGTTGGCGTCGGTGGAGTACGCCTTCTCCTTGCTGTCCTTGTAGGGCAGGTCATGCTCGGTGAGCCACTGGCTCATCTCCTTGCGGCCGCCGAGTTCGGCGACGAACTCCGCGTCCAGCCATGGCTTGTAGATGCGCAGGGACGGGTTGGCGAGCAGGCCGTAGCGGTAGAACCGCTCGATGTCATTGCCCTTGAAGGTCGACCCGTCGCCCCAGATCTCCACGCCGTCCGCGTGCATGGCGCGCACCAGGAGGGTGCCGGTCACCGCACGACCCAGTGGCGTGGTGTTGAAGTAGGCGCGGGCACCCGAGCGGATGTGGAACGCCCCGCACGCGAGTGCCGCAAGGCCCTCGTTGACCAACTCGGTCTTGCAGTCGACCATGCGGGAGATCTCCGCTCCGTAGAGCAGCGCGCGGTCGGGCACTCCCTCGATGTCCAGCTCGTCATACTGACCGATGTCGGCGGTGTAGGTGCACGGGATCGCGCCCTTCTCGCGCATCCAGGCCACGGCCACCGAGGTGTCGAGACCGCCGGAGAAGGCGATGCCGACCCGCTCGCCGGTGGGCAGTGCGTTCAGGACCTTGCTCATGTCGTGCTCCTCACGTCTTCGTTCGGCTGGTGGTGGTTTCGAGACGCTCGCTTCGCTCGCTCCTCAACCACCGTGGGGCCTGCGCTCGCTCCTCAGCCACCGTTGGCTATGACTCTGCTGGCGCCGTTGGCCAGGTCGAGGAAGCGCTGCTCGAGCGCCTCACCCCCGCCCGGGTCGCGAGTGATCACCAGGACCGTGTCGTCACCCGCGATGGTGCCGAGCACGTCTCCGAGCTCGGCCTTGTCCATGGCCGAGGCCAGGAAGTTCGCGGCACCCGGCGGCGTTCGCAGCACCACGAGGTTGGCCGAGGAATCGGCGGAGACGAGCAGCTCGGCGCACAGCCGCGAGAGTCGCGCCTCGCTGGCAGCCGAGTCGCGCACGACCGGTGTGCGATCGCCACCCTCACCGGGTACGGCGTACACGAGAGCCCCGCTCGCCGAGCGCACCTTGACGGCGTCCAGCTCGACCAGGTCACGTGAGAGCGTCGCCTGGGTGACCGACAAGCCGTCGGTGACGAGCTGCTCGGCGAGCTCGGTCTGCGAGCGCACCTTGCCGCTCTCGAGCAGCTCGATGATGCGCTGCTGGCGAGCGCTCTTGGTGACCGGGAAGTGGGAGTGCGCGGAACTGGGCCCGGAACTGGGCCCGGTCATCCCACGTCTTCCTCGAGGAGCCACGCGATCACGGCCTTCTGGACGTGCCGGCGGTTCTCGGCCTCGTCCCAGACGACGCTGCGGGGTCCGTCGATCACCTCGGCGGTGATCTCCTTGCCCCGGTGCGAAGGCAGGCAGTGCAACACGATCGCGTCGTCGGCCGCGGCCTCGAGCAGCGCCTGGTTGAGCTGCCACGGGCCGAAGACGTCGGCGCGTGCGGCGGACTCGGCCTCGCGGCCCATCGAGAGCCAGGTGTCGGTGGCGAGTACGCCGGCGCCGGCGGCTGCCTCGAGCGGGTCGGCCACGAACTCCGCGGACCCGCCCGTGCCCCTGGCGATCTCCTGGGCCTGGGCCAGGACCGTCTCCTCGGGCCGGTAGGTCTCGGGACCGCTGACCCGCACGTGCATTCCCGCCGTCGCGCCGGCGAGCAGGTAGCTGTGCCCCATGTTGCAGGCCGGATCGCCCACGAAGGTGAGCTTCTGCCCGGCCAGATCGCCACGTTGCTCACGGACGGTGAGCAGGTCGGCGAGCGCCTGGCACGGGTGGAACTGGTCGGTGAGCGCGTTCACGACGGGCACCCCGGCGTGCTCGGCCATGTCTTCTAGCCGCGTCTGCTCGTGGGTCCGCCAGACCACGAGCGAGGCCTGCCGTCCGAGCACGCGCGCCGTGTCGGAAACCGACTCCCGCACGCCGATCTGTGCAAGCGACCCGTCGATGATCATCGGGAAGCCTCCGAGCTCGGCGATGCCGGAGGCGAAGGATGCCTGGGTACGCAGGGTCGGCTTGTCGAAGAGGACCGCCACCGTGCGGGGTCCGGCCAGCGGTTTCTCGTCGTACGGCGCGGCCTTGAGACGGGCAGCGTGGCGCAGGACCCTGGCCTGCTGGGCGGGGTCGAGGTCGTCGTCGCGCAGGAAGTGGCGCGTCACAGCGCGGTTTCGTAGGCGGCGTCGAGGATGCCTGGCCACGCCGCGAGGAACGAGTCGGCCTCTGGCTGGGTGAGCACGAGCGGCGGTGCCAGCCGGATGCGCTCGGGGGTCGGGTTGTTGATGATGAAGCCGGCCTCGAGCGCTACAGCGGTGACCTCGGCCGAGAGAGCCTCGCTCAGGTCGAGACCGATCAGCAGCCCTGCGCCGCGCACCTCGGTGACACGGTCGTCCGCTGCGAGTCCGTCCCGCACGTGGTGGCCCAGCGCGGTGACGTGCTCGAGCAGACCCTCCTTCTCGATGGTGTCCAGCACTGCGAGCGCCGCCGCGGCAGCGACCGGGTTGCCACCGAAGGTGGTCCCGTGGTTTCCGGGCTGGAGCAGGTCGGCCGCCTCGCCGGTGGCGATGCACGCACCAATGGGGAAACCTCCTGCGAGGCCCTTGGCGAGGGTCACGATGTCGGCGAGAGTGTCCTGCGGCGCAGCGACCGCAGGGCTCTGATGGGCGAACCACGTGCCCGTGCGGCCGACACCGGTCTGGATCTCGTCGAGCCACAGCAGCGCGCCGTGCTCGGCGGTGATCTCGCGGGCCTGCTGGAGGTAGCGCAACGGCGGAGCGACCACGCCCGCCTCGCCCTGCAGTGGTTCGAGGATCACGGCTGCAGTCCGGTCGGTCACCGCGTCGGCGAGGGCGGCCGGGTCGCCGTACGCCACGAAGGTGACGTTGCCCGGGAGCGGCTCGAACGGCTCGCGGTAGGCCGCCTTCGCCGTCAGTGCGAGAGCGCCCATGGTGCGTCCGTGGAAGGCGCCCTCGGTGGCGACGATGTGCGTGCGACCTGTCCGGCGGGTGAGCTTCAAGGCGGCCTCATTTGCCTCGGCGCCCGAGTTGGCGAAGAAGACCTTGCCCTGGCCGGTAGCGCCGAGCAGCTCCAGCAGGCGCTCGGCCAGACGCACCTGGGGCTCGGTGGCGAAGAAGTTCGAGACGTGACCCAGCCTCTGCATCTGGGTAGTGACCGCGTCGACCAGCGCCGGGTGGGCGTGGCCGAGCGAGTTCACGGCAATGCCGCCGAGCAGGTCGAGGTACTGCTTCCCGGCGTCGTCCCAGACATGTGCACCCTCACCGCGCATCAGCACCAGCTTGGGCGGGCCGAAGGTGTTCATCAACGACTCGGCGTAGCGCGCCTTCACGTCGCCAATCTCGATGTCGTTCACTTCGAGTCCTGCTGCTCGTCGGTGGCGTAGGCCTTGCGGATGCGGGTCTCCACGCCAGGCAGCACCTGGGTGCCGACGCCCTCCGCGGTGAACAGCTCGAGCAGTACGGAGTGCGGCTCGCGGCCGTCCACCACCGTGGCTCGCGGCACTCCCCCGGTGACCGCGTCGTAACAGGCCTGCATCTTCGGCACCATGCCGCTGTCCAGGCTCGGCATCAGCTCCGCGAGAGCCTCGGGGCTGATCTCCTGGATCACGTCGTCGCTGTCCGGCCAGTCGCGGAAGAGGCCCTCGACGTCGGTGAGCACCATCAGCTTCTCCGCACCGAGGGCAACTGCCAGCGCAGCAGCCGCCGTGTCGGCGTTGACGTTGTGGACCAGGCCGGTTTCGTCGGGCGCGACGCTGGAGATCACCGGGATCCGGCCGGCCTCGACGAGGTCCTCGACAGCCTCGGGACGTACGCGCTCGACCTCGCCGACCAGGCCGAGGTCGACCTCCTCACCATCCACGACGGTGTTGGTCGCCTTCGCCGTGAAAAGGCCGGCGTCCTCGCCGGAGAGACCGACCGCGATGTGCCCGTGGTGGTTGATCAGCCCGACCAACTCGCGCTGCACCTGACCGACGAGCACCATGCGGACGACCTCCATCGCCTCCGGAGTGGTTACTCGCAGTCCACCCTTGAACTCCGACTCGATGCCAAGCCTGTCGAGCATGCTCGAGATCTGCGGACCGCCGCCGTGTACGACGACCGGCTTGAAGCTGGCGAAGCGAAGTAACGCAATGTCCTCGGCGAAGGCCTTCTTCAAGGTGTCGTCGATCATCGCGTTGCCGCCGTACTTCACCACGACGACCTTGCCGTGGTACTTCATCAGCCACGGCAGGGCATTGGCGAGTGTCTGGGCCGGGTGGGTGTCGTAGGGCCGTTGGTTGCTCATTCGGGGTCCCCGCAGATGTGTGAACGGTTCGAACAGCTTTGTGGGGCCAGGCTCATGAGGAGTACGCGCTGTTCTCGTGGACGTAGGCATGAGTCAGGTCGTTGGTCCAGACGGTGGCCCGCTCGGACCCGGACTTGAGGTCGATCGTCACGCTGACCTCCCGGTCGCTGAGGTCGACACCCGCGGGGTCCTCGGCCGGGGTCGAGTTCCGACAGACCCAGACGCCGTTCATCGCGACGTCGAGGTCGGCGGGGTCGAAGGCCGCCTTCGTCGTACCGATGCTGGCCAGGACGCGCCCCCAGTTGGGGTCCTTGCCGAAGACGGCAGCCTTGAACAGGTTGCTGCGGGCCACGCTGCGACCGGCTTCGACGGCATCGCCCTCCGAAGCGGCGTGGAGCACGGTGATGGCGATCTCGTGATCGGCTCCTTCGGCGTCCTTGAGCAGCTGCATCGCCAGGTCCGTGCAGGCCTGGGTCAGCGCCTCCGCGAAGTCGTCGATGGGCGGGGTGATTCCGCTGGCACCGCTGGCCAGGATCGTCACCGTGTCGTTGGTCGACATGCACCCGTCGGAGTCGAGCCGGTCGAAGCTGGCGGCGGTCGCGCCGCGCAGGGCGGTGTCGAGGTCGGCGGCGGGGACGATCGCGTCGGTCGTGAGTACGACGAGCATGGTAGCCAGCTGCGGTGCCAGCATGCCGGCACCCTTGGCCATGCCACCGATCGACCAGCCCCCACCACTTCCTGGGCCCTCGACGACGACCTGCTTGCTCACCGAGTCGGTCGTCATGATCGCCTCGGCCGCATCAGGTCCGCCATCCTCGCTCAGCGCGGCGATGCAGTCGTCGACGCCCTGGAGGAGGTTCTCGCGAGGGTTGCTCAGCCCGATCAGCCCGGTCGAGCAGACGACCACGTCGAGCGCACCGATGTCGAGACCGCCGGCCACCCGCTCGGCGACCGCGTGCGTGGTCTGGAAACCCTCGGCACCGGTGTAGCAGTTGGCGCCGCCCGAGTTGAGCACGACCGCGCGCACAGTGCCGTCCTTGACGACCTCCTGGCTCCACAGGATCGGGTTGGCCTTGCAACGGTTGGCGGTGAAGACCGAGGCGGAGTCGTAGTGCGGGCCGGCGCTGACCACCAGGGCGAAGTCCTTTCCGCCGCCGGTCTTCAGGCCTGCTTCGACGCCGGCTGCGGTGAAGCCGGCGGGATGGGTGACGCTCATCTGGGGGCCCCGGCGAGCTGGCGCGGCGCTTGTCCTGAGGAGGTCGCGCAGCGACCGTCTCGAAGGGAGCAGTCTGTTGGGGTGGAGGTCATTTGAGTTTCCTCTCCTGGGGAATGACGGGGATGGCGAGGGCGACGTCGTGCCCGGATCGTCGCCACTCCTCGGCGGCACGCTCTGCGTCGGCGACCGGCACCAGCACCCAGTCGGTGTCGAACGTCGAGATGGAGAAGACGCTGATCTCTGACTCCGCGAGCGGTTGAAGCAACGAGGCGAGCACTCCTGTGAGGGCGAAGTCGAGTGGACCCTTGACGGCGAAGGCGGTGAACGGCCCGGCCTTCTTCGCCTTCTTCGGCACGCTGCGCATCGCGCAGACCACGCTGGTCTCGAGCGCGGTCGCAGTGATCGAGAACAGCGAGGACGACTCGGCCCACCCGGGGACCTCGGCGCCCGGGCCGAGGCCGACGACGGCAAGCTTCTCGGGGAACTGCTCGAGGGTGAACGTCTGGGCGAGCGCCGGCTGGTTGATGGAATCGCTCACGGGGCCAGCCCGACCGTGGAGAGGCCGGTCCCTTCAGGCAGTCCCAGCGCGAGGTTCATGCACTGCACGGCGGCGCCTCCGGTGCCCTTGGCCAGGTTGTCGACCGCACCGACCGCGACCATTCGACCGGCAGCCTCATCCAGCGTCACCTGCACGTGGACGCTGTTGGAGCCGGTGACCCACTTGGTGGCGGGCCAGAGTCCCTCGGGCAGTAGGTGGATGAACGGCTCGTCGGCGTACGCCTTGTCGTAGCAGGCATGCAGGTCGTCCGCGGTGACGCCGTCCATCACCGCTGCGCTTGCAGTCGCCAGGATGCCACGAGGCATCGGGACCAGCACCGGGGTGAAGCTGACCTTCACCTCGGCGTCGGTCAGACCGCCGAGGTTCTGCAGGATCTCGGGCGTGTGCCGGTGTACGCCGCCGACGCCGTACGCCGCGGCGGAGCCCATCACCTCGCTGCCGAGCAGGCTCGTCTTGGGCGCCTTGCCCGCCCCGCTGGTACCCGAGACCGCGACCACGACGAGGTCATCGGCGTGCACCAGCCCCGCGGCGACCGCCGGTGCGAGGACGAGCGTGGAGACGGTCGGGTAGCAACCGGGGACGGCGATCCGGCGTGCGCCCCGCAGGACGGCCCGCTGACCCGGGAGCTCTGGCAGTCCGTAGGGCCACGAGCCGGCGTGGTCCGAGCCGTAGAACTGTTCCCACGTGTCGGCATCGGTGAGCCGGAAGTCGGCGCCACAGTCGATGACCACGGTGTCAGGCGTGGACTGGCCCAACTGCTCCGCGACCGCTCCGGACTGGCCGTGCGGCAGCGCGAGGAACACGACGTCGTGGCCGGCGAGCGTCTCGGCTGTGGTCTCCTCGAGCACGCGGTCGGCCAGTGGAACGAGGTGTGGCTGCAGTACGCCGAGCCTCTCACCCGCGTTCGAGCCGCCGGTGAGGGCGCCGATCTCGACGTCTGGGTGGGAGAGCAGCAGGCGGAGAACCTCGCCGCCGGCATATCCGCTCGCTCCGGCAACGGCAACACGTATCGTGGACATGTGCATGACTATACAGTGGATTGCATGTGCGGGGAACGATTCGGTCGAACGCGTCGGCCGAACGGGTCAGCTCACCTCGAACTCCCCGAGTCGATCCCAGTGGTCGCCCTCCATCTGCACGTTCCGGATCTCGGGAGTCTCCTGGACGTACCGCGGCAGGTCGGCCTGCGCCTGCTTGAAGTGGTCGCTGGTCACGTGCGCCTCGGCGGCATCGTCCTTGAACGCCTCGATCAGGACGTACTTCGAGGGGTTCTCGACGCTGCGCGACCAGTCGATGAAGAGGTTCCCGTTCCCCTCTTCGGCCCGGGTGGCCTGCGTGAACTCCCGGGTCAGCTCGACCCACTGGTCGGCGTACTGCGGCTTCACCTTCCCCTTGACGCAGATGAAGATCATGTCGGCTCCTCGCTCGTCGTGACAGGTCGGGCGCGATGCTGCCACGTGCAGGCCCCAAGTCACCACCGGCGGCGTCGCCCGAGGTTCGGGGTTCGCCCTCCGGGTCGTACGGGGCCACCATGGGGGTGCGCGAGCGAGGGAGGTCGACCATGGACGACGTCTGGTCTCAGGGCGACGCCTACGAGCGGCTCATGGGGCGGTGGAGCCGGCTCGTGGCGCCACGGTTCCTCGATTGGCTCGACGTCCCCAAGGGGCTCCGCTGGGGCGATGTGGGATGCGGCAGCGGAGCACTGACCGCGGCGATCCTGCAGCAGTCAGTCCCCGCCACGGTCCTGGCGGTGGACCCGTCCCAGGCGCAGGTGGACGAGGCTGCGCGGCGCATCCACGACCCGCGGGTCAGCTTCGGGGTCGGCACGGCCGGCAACCTGCCCGCCAGGTCGTTCGACGCGGTGGTGTCGGGACTCGTCCTCAACTTCGTCCCCGACCCGGTCGCCGCCGTGTCGGCGATGGGCCTGGCAGCGCCGGGCGGCGTCGTAGCGGCGTACGTCTGGGACTACGCGGAGGGAATGCAGTTGCTGCGAACGTTCTGGGACGTCGCCTGCTCGGTCAACCCGGCAGCCGCCGATCTCCACGAGGGCCACCGCTTCCAGCTCGCCAGCGCGGACGTGCTCGTCGAGCTCTGGGCGAACTCCGGCATGGGTAATGTCGCGTCCACGTCGCTCACCGTGCCAACCGTGTTCGAGAACTTCGAGGACTACTGGGCCCCGCTCCTCGGTGGTCAGGGCCCGGCTGCGGGGTACGTCGTCTCGCTGGACGAGGCTGCCCGCGAGGACCTGCGCGCGGCACTGGAGCGCGAGCTGTCCGCCGACCCGGACGGCAGGATCCGGCTCACAGCGCGGGCATGGGCAGTGCGCGGGACGTCATACGAACTGGTGCCCTGAGCCCCCGATTCGGATGACGTCCCGGCGACACTTGTGGAACCTCGCTACCCGAGGTACCTTGTGAAGCGTGGTAGTGGCCGCCGATGTTCTCAGTCAGCTCCGACGGGGTGCCCTCGAGTACTGCGTTCTGGGCTTGCTCTCCCGAGAAGAGCGCTACGGCTTCGACCTTGTCCGGAGCCTCGGCGCCCTGGACGGAATGGTGACCGGCGAAGGCACGCTCTACCCGCTCTTGTCGCGACTCCAGAAGGACGGCCGCGTCGCAAGCACCTGGCGTGAGTCGGACTCGGGTGGACCGCCACGCAAGTACTACGCCATCACCACGAAGGGCCGGCGTGCCCTGCATGACTTCACCGCAGAGTGGGGCCGGTTCCGAGACACCGTCGACACGATCCTCATGGAGGGGACGACATGAACTCCACACGATTGAACCCGCTCGCCGAGGACTACCTCCGGCGACTCGATACCGCGGCCGGCGTCCTTCCGGACCACGATCGGGAGGACCTCGTCATGGAGCTGCGCGGACATCTCGAGGCTGGTCTTTCCGACGATGCCTCCGATGCTGATGTTCATAACCTGCTCCGCGACGTGGGCTCCCCCGAGGACATCGTCGCCGCGGCTGCGCTGGAGTCCAGCTCAGGGGCCCCGATCCAGGGACCACCCAGGGGCCTGGTGGCGGTCGCCCAGCCGCCAGCCCGTGGAGCATGTTCGAGGTTCTCGCGGTTCTGGGCCTCACCATCGGAGCGTTCATCGTCCCGATCGTCGGCCCGGTCATCGGGCTGGGTTTCGCATGGGCATCCCCGCGATGGACGAGGCGCGAGAAGTGGGTCGCGACCGTTCTCACGTTCCTGCCACTGATCGCACTTGCCCTTGGCGCGACGGTCGTGATGAGTCGCGGCCCGAGCACACCAGTCCCGGCTGGCCCCCTCCCACACCACATCCTTGGAGTTCTGTCATGAACATGGGTCCCGTTGAGCTCTTGGTGCTCCTGGTAGGCGCAATCTCCATGCTCGGCCCGCTGATCGCAGGCGCGTACCTCGCCGCACGACTGAACCGACGACGCGGGGATAGCCAGCCGTCGGTTTAGGCTCAGGTCCGTTGCTGGGCGCTGTGCCGCTGCACCGCCAGCGCCACCGCGGCATCCCGCGCGGCGGCGGTCTCCTGTTCGGTCAGCGTGCGGTCGGGTGCCCGGAAGCGGAGCGCGAACGCCAGCGACTTGTGGCCCTCGCCGACCTGATGGCCCGTGTAGACGTCGAAGAGCCGCACCGACTCGCACAGCGGACCGGCACCTCCGCGCAACGTCGCGGCGAGCTCCGCCGACGGAAGCGTCTCGGGTACGACGAGCGCGACGTCCTCCTTGGCGACCGGATAGGCCGAGAGGGCTGGAGCCTTCCGCAACGTGACTGCGCGTGCCAGGAGTGCGTCCAGGTCGAGCTCGGCCACCGAGGTGCGGGCCGGCACGCCGAACGCCCTGCATACCTTGGGGTGCAGCTCGCCGGCGTGGCCGACCAGGGTCTCACCCAGCAGCAGCTGGGCGCACCGCCCGGGGTGCCACGGAGCCAGGCTCGCCGATCGCACAGTCAGGTCGAGGCCGATCGCTCCGGCTACGACACGAGCGGTCTCGATGACGTCACTCCAGGACGCGCGGCGCCCCTTGCCCCACCAACCGGCCCGGTTCCGGTCACCGCAGAGGGCAAGGGCGAGGTGGAGCGGCTGCTGCGGGAGCGCCTTGGTGAGGTCGTCCCACTCCCCCTCGGTCGGACGCCTGTCGACGGCCAGGATCGGCGTACCCACCCCGGAGTGCGGCAACGTGACCGGAGCCGCCTCGAAGAGTGCCAGGTCGTCGGTGCCGCGGCTGAGGTTGCGGGCCACGGTGCGGAGCAGGGCAGGCAGCAGGGTTGTGGTCATCAGCGGCTCTTCGCCGCTGAGCGGGTTGGCCAGCCGGAGCGTCGTACGACGGGAGTCGACGGCCTCGAGACCGAGCCGGTCGAGGTCGGCCTCCCCGACGAAGGGGAAGTTGAGCACCTCGACGTAGCCCTGGCCGGCGAGCGTGCGACCTACTCGGCGGCGCATCGACTGCTCCGGGGTGAGCCCGCGACCGGACGGGGCCTTCGGCAACACGCTGGGGACGTCCTCGTAGCCGACGATCCGGGCGACCTCCTCGACCAGGTCGAAAGGGTCGTTCAGGTCGGGGCGCCAGGTCGGGACGGTGGCCGTCAACGTGTCGGCGGCGGCTTCGACGGCACAGCCGACTGCCTCGAGGTTGGCGATGGAGGTGTGCGAGGCGATGTCCATTCCGGTGACGCGTGCTGGCAGGTCGATCGGGATCGTGATCGTGGGCGGCTCGGGTGGCTCCCCCACGACTGTCACGCCGGGTTCGACGGTGCCGCCGCCGTACTCCGCGAGGAGCTCGGCCACCCGCTCGGCCGCGACCTCGCAGATCGTCGGGTCCACGCCGCGCTCATTGCGCTTGCCCGCTTCGGAGGTGAGCTTGTGGCGCCGGCCGGTGCGGAACATCGAGACTGCGTCCCAGTGCGCCGCCTCGACCAGCACTCGCGTCGTCGTGCCGGACATCTCCGTGGTCCGACCGCCCATCACGCCACCGAGACCGATGATCCCGGAGTCGTCGGTGACGACCAGGTCCTCGGGTGACAGGCCGCGGTCGTTGCCGTCGAGCGTCGTCAACCGTTCGCCCTGCTCTGCGCGTCGGACCCGGATCGGGCCGGAGAGCTTGTCCGCGTCGTACCCGTGGATGGGCCGACCGAGCTCGAACATCACATAGTTGGTCACGTCGACGGCGAGCGAGATGGGGCGCTGCCCGGAGAGCAGGAGCCGGCGCGACATCCAGGTCGGCGTGGGTGCCGCCGGGTCGAAGCCCGACACCGTCCGCGCCACGAAGACGGGACAGCCCTCGGCATCGTCGACGACCACGGGATAGCCGGCGTCGTCCGGCGCCGGTTTCGCCCGCTCGGCCGGGTCGTGGAAGGCCACGCCGTACGCCAGGGCCGCCTCGCGGGCGACTCCTCGCAGGGAGAGCGCGTAGGCCCGGTCGGGGTTGATCTCGAGTTCGACGACCTCGTCTCGCAGGTGCAGCAGCTCGACGACGTCGTCGCCGGGCTGACCGGCGTCGGACGGCAGCACGAGGATGCCGCCCATCCCGGACGGCAGAGCGTCCTCGCCCAGGCCCAGCTCCTTGGTGGAGCAGATCATTCCGGCAGAGACGTGACCATAGGTATTGCGCGCCTCGATCGCGACTGTGCCCGATCCATCGGCACCCGGTAGCACGCCGCCGGGGAGTACGACGACCACCAGGTCGCCCACCGCGAAGTTGTGCGCGCCGCAGACAATTCCGACAGCTTCGGCAGGGTTTGCCCCGAATTGTTGAGACATCTCCGCCCCAGCATCGATCCTGCACCAGTTGATGGTCTTGCCGTTCTTCTGCGGCTCGGGCTTCATCGTCAGCACGCGCCCGATCACTAGCGGGCCGGTGATGTCGTGGCCGGGGCGCTCGATCGCCTCGAGCTTGAGCCCGAGAGCGGTCAGCCTGGCGGCGAGGTCCTCGGCAGAGGCGTCGGCCGGGAGGTCGGCGTACTCGCGGATCCAGGAGACGGGGGCCTTCATTCGGGGTCCCCGGCGAGGCGCGAGCGTAGCGAGTGGCTTGTCGGGGTGGTCAAAGTTCAGCTCCAAACGCGGTGGAGAAGCGGACGTCGCCCTCGAACATGTCGCGCATGTCCTCGACGCCGTGGCGGAACATCAGGGTTCGGTCGATGCCCATGCCGAACGCGAAGCCGGTGTAGCGGTCGTTGTCGACGCCGCAGGCCGTGAGCACCCGCGGGTTCACCACACCGCAGCCGCCCCACTCGATCCAGCCCTCGCCCTTGCACGTGCGGCAGTCCTCGACCGCCGGCGACTGGCCGCGGCAGACGAAGCACCGGAGGTCGACCTCGGCGCTGGGCTCGGTGAACGGGAAGTACGACGGCCGGAAGCGCGTGGTGATGCCGGCCCCGAAGATCGCCTCGGCGAAGTGGTCCAGCGAACCCTTGAGGTGGGCCATGGTGATGCCCTCGTCGATGACGAGTCCCTCGACCTGGTGGAACATCGGGCTGTGCGTGGCGTCGTACTCGTCGGTGCGGAAGACTCGGCCGGGACACACGACGTAGATCGGCGGCGTCCGGGTCAGCATCGTGCGCGCCTGCACCGGTGAGGTGTGTGTGCGAAGCACGAGATGGTGCTCGGGCGGCTCGGTCCAGAAGGTGTCCTGCATGGTGCGCGCGGGATGGTCGGGCCCCAGGTTGAGCGCGTCGAAGTTCAACCACTCGGCCTCGACGAGCGGTCCCTCCGCAACCTCCCAGCCCATCGCGACGAAGACATCGGCAATGCGCTCGGACAACATGGTGATCGGGTGGCGCGCCCCGTTGGTGGCACGATCCCACGGGAGGGTCACGTCTACGGTCTCCTCGACGAGCATCCGCTGCTCGGCCTCGACCTCGAGCTCGGCCTGGCGCTTCGCGAGTGCCTGGTTGACGGCGCCGCGGGCCTGGCCGACCCGCTGCCCCGCGTCCTTTCGGGCCTGCGGCGGCAACGCCCCGATCTCGCGGTTCGCGAGGGCAAGCGGTGAGCGGTCGCCGGCGTGCTCGGAGCGCACCTGCCTGAGGTCGTCGAGAACAGCGGCGGCCGCGATCGCGGCCAGCGCGTCCTCGCGCATCGCGGTCACGTGCTCCTCGTCGAGCGGGGTCACCTGGACCGGGTCGTACTCGGAGTTGGGGCCCGACATGGATCGCCTCTCGTCTGCTCGCACGAGGTGTGCGCGGGCCAGTCTAGGAACTGGGCTCGCCGCGCGGCCAACCGGTTTGCCCGAGGCCCGGATAGTCCGGAGCATTCGGACCCTCGAGCAGGCCTCGTGAGGGTCCGTTCGCTCCGGACTATCCGGTCGTGGGGCCCAGGCGCCACAGCTGGATCTGGGCGGTCAGTCCGCCGGAGTTCGTGTACGCCGCCGAGCGGACCAGCTCGAGGGAGTCGTCGCGGTAGTCGGGACCCGGGCATGAGGTGTCGGTGAGCACGTAGCGGACTCCGGCCCTTCGAGCCGCTGCCG
>Ga0075530_1000979_pt1 | contig 13595 bp, 11 predicted proteins | sample NGEPerD_2_FD_75101 | JGI IMG/M metagenome (GOLD analysis project Ga0075530, IMG submission 75101) | Arctic peat soil microbial communities from the Barrow Environmental Observatory site, Barrow, Alaska, USA - NGEE PermafrostL1-D | ecosystem: Environmental > Terrestrial > Soil > Wetlands > Peat ...
CTGCCGTACTCGTTTCGGGGATCGCTTCCCGCGGCTCCGTCGCTCATCCGCACGTACCTACGCACGCCCCTCGCGTGGCGCCTTCTGGGCAAGCAGTTCCTGCTGATCGCGACCAAGGGCTGACCCCATGTCGCTCGCTGCCGGCACGAACGCATCTACGTCTCATGATCACGGTTGGCCTCCGCGCGTCGCGGGCCATGGGCTCTACGCTTGACCACAGTGGCTACGGTCGCAGCAGGGCCCCGATCCAGCGGTACGCGGGCATGGGTAGCGTGGCTTCGGACGTCGCGAACATCGCGATACGCATTGTGGGCGCTGCTCTTTGTCGTGGTGACGGTCGTCGGGCTGGAGCGCCAGGCCGGTCTCGGGCCCTGGCACACGATCTGGGCTGAGGACGGCAGCGTCTTCTACCAGGGGACGCCCAACGTCGGGCACCTCTTCGAGGGGTACGCGGGCTATCTCGAGCTCGTCCCGCGGCTCATCGGTCTCGGCGCGCAACCCCTGGCGCTGCACCACCTCGCGTGGTATTTCGCCATCGCCGGCGGCGTGGTCACGACGCTGTGCGCGGCCGCAGTGTGGCGATTCTCGGCCCAGTTGGTGCCCTCGGTCGTGCTTCGGGCGACGCTGGCCCTGAGCATCTGGCTCTTGCCGGCCGCAGTGTTCGAGCAGCTCGGGAATGGGGTCAACACGATTTGGGCGCTGACCTTCGCGGCCTGGTGGGCGATCCTCTACCGGCCGACGTCGCCGCGCGATGCCGTGTGGCCCGCGGCCGTCGTGTTCCTTGCGGTGGCATCGCAGGCGATCGCGCTCGTCTACGCGCCAGTCGCCGCCTACGAGGTGTGGCGGCGGCGTGACCGCCCGGCCTTCCTCGTCGTCGGCGCCTTCGTTGTTGCCACGGTGCTCCAGCTGGTGGTGGTGATGGCCAGCTCTGGTCAGCGCGGACCGGCGGGTCCGAGCTCAGTCGGAGACCTCCCGGAGCTCTACACGGTGCGGGTGCTCGGTTCCGCCCTCGTGGGGGAGAAGGCCGTCGGCGACATGTGGGATGCGTGGGGAGTGTGGTTCGGTGTCCTCGCCGGGCTCCTCGTCTTGGGGGTCGTCGTGCTCCTCGTTCAGCTCGCCGGTCGCGGTCGTCGAGCAATCGGCCTGCTATGGGTCGCGTATGGCGTTGGGCTGTGGACGGTATGCGTATGGGGTCGTGGCTCGGATCAGCTCCGGATCCCCGCAGAGGGCTACAACCAGATCGGGGCGCGCTGGACCTCACTGTCGATCTGGCTCTTGTTGGCAGGTTTGTTCATCCTGGCGGCCGCAATCCGGTCGCGCACCGTACGGAGCTGGGTGGTGTCGATCCTCGCACTGCAGTTCGCGGTCGTCGCGGCGATCGGGTTCCGGAGCGAGAACCCGCGCTCGGACTCACCGACGTGGACCGATTCCATTCGGGCCGCTCAGGCGCTCTGCGCGACCGGCGAGGTAGACCGCGCGACCGCCGTCGTCACGCCGCCGGCTATCGGGTTCGGCATCATCATCGACTGTGTACGGTCGCCGTGAAAAGCGGCGCTGCCATCAGGACCGTGGCGATGCGCCGAGCAGCCGTTAGCTCGACGGCCGCGCGCCGGGTTTCTAACCGACGGTCGAGCAAGGAATCTCGACGACCCACGGTAGGTCCGGGGCGATGACAACAACCGTCGAGGTCACATCAGCCTCTTCGCAGTGGAACCGCGCGAACACGACGGCGTCGTGCCAGGCCGGCGCATGTGATCGCCCATTCGTCGCCCGGAACCCGAAGGTAATGAGGATCATCATCTGCACGAGGAGGACGACCGTGGTAATCCGCCGGACGCGCTCCGGAAGTGCTTCGACGAGCGCGAAGATCCCGGTCAGCAGAAGGAGCAGGCTGACGTAGACGTAATGCGCCGCACCGATGGGGAGCTCGTTCGCGCTCAGGAGGGGAAATCCTCTGACGACCACCACGAAGGCCACGAAGACCAGCGACAGGGCGACGAGGCCCAATCCACGGAGGACGACAGGCCGTTTCTTCTTGCCCTCCATGACAAGAAAGGTGATCAGTGCGATCGCGATGACTCCGACAACAACGAGTGTCCGATACCCGTTCGCGTGCCATAGGTCTTGCATCCATCTGAAACCGAAGATTGCGTTGCCCCAGGTCTCCGCGAGCCAGACGGGAATGATGTCGAAGGGTGATCTCGAATGCGGCGCGAGGAGCGCGGTGCTGTTGCCCGTCACCGCCAGGCTCAGCGCGACAAGAGTCTGGAGCACGCAGGAGGCTAAGAAGACGATCCCCACGAGCTTCCGGCCGTCACGCCCGCCACGAAGGACGTACCAGAGCGCGATGGGGGCCCACGGGAGGGCGGCGGCCTGGCTGATGGGCGCCAGCGCCGCGATAACCGTCTGTGTAGCCATCTGGCGACGCGAACGAGGGCGGTGCAGGAGCGCGAGAACGGAAAGGAATGTCAACGGCCATTCGAGGTTGGTCGTGCTCGCGAGGGTTTCGACGATCGTTATCGGATGCAGGCAGATGGCGAGAGCCAGCATTCCCCGCAGGAGCGGAGAGCGCACCAGATCCTCGGACCACGAGAAGGCGAGCACGGCGAGGACGGCCAGGATCAGCGCCGCGCTCAGCGCGTTGAAGCGGGCGAGCTGATCGATAGGAACGAGCGTCCCGGTGAGCGCGAGCAGGCGAGAACCGACATGGAGGTAACCGGCGTAGTCCGTATCGATGGACCCGATCCCGAACTTGTACGCCTCGCCCACGAAGACCCCGTCCTCCGCCCACACCGTGCGCCAGGGCGGTTCGCCGGACTGTCGGAGCAGCATGAGAACGGTGAGAACCCCGACGCATGTCACCCAGGTTGCTGCCCGCGCCGCGAAGCTCCACTCGCGTCGAGTCGCGCCCGAATCGTCGGATGTCGTTCCGACCCTCTCTTTCGCGTTGGTCATGACAGGAGTCGTCGCTCGAGTCGTGGTCCGCTCGGGATGTCATGACCGCGGCGCGCGGGGGTCATCGAAGGGAGCCTTCGGCCGAGTCGGCGGCGTGGCTCAACGCGTGTATCGCGACGGCTTGGGGCGGCTCGCGATCCATGCGCCGAATTCCTGCACCCCCGCGTCCAGCGGTGTCTTCGCCCGCCACTTGAGTTGTTCGGATGCCAATCTCGCGTCGGCGATCCACCGGTCGGTGTCCCACGCCCGATTCGCCATCGAACCCCATGTCGGTTCCTCGACCACGGCGAAGACTCGGCGAACGATAGCTACGAGCTCCTCGAGTGTCGTCTGTGCGCCGCTGCCCAGATTCCAGACCGCCCCCGGCCGCCGTTCGGCAGACCGCGCCGCTCGGATGATCCCCTCGACGGCATCGCCGACCCAGACGAAGTCCCGCGCGGTCGACGGGGCGACGAGGGGCGGGAGCGTTCCGCCCATCGCAGCTCCGACGAGGCGTGGCAGCAATCGCGTCGGCTCCTCCCACGGACCGTAGATCGAGTAGAGGCGGACCGTGACCGCCGGCATGCCGGTTCGGTGCGCCCACGTCGTCACGCCGTGCGTTGCCGCGCACTTCGTGACCGCATACGTGCTGTTAGGCGCCACGCGCTCGTTCTCCTGCGGCGCGTGATCCTTGAGCCCGTACTCTGATGATGAGCCGGTGTGTACGAAGCCCTCACAGCAACCGTCCCGGTCGAGCGCATCGAGGAGGTTGAACGTGCCGAGGATGTTCGCGGCGACCATGCGCCGAAAGTCGGTCTGATGTGCGTATGCGCCGTGAGCCGCGAGATGGAAGACCCAGTTCGGTTTCACGGAACGCACCAGGTCGTCGACGGCCGCCGCGTCGTCGACTGAGCAGTCGTGGGTGACGAGCTGATCGATCCCTCTCAGTCTCCACGAGTCGCTGCCGGGTTGGACGACGGCATGAGCCTCCAAGTCGTCGTCCATCAGCCGACGTACGACGTTGGCTCCGATGAAGCCACCGGCACCGGTCACCAAGGCTCGACCCTTCACGGTCGAGGTTTGATCAGCTGGTGCGTGAGGCCTCGGCGCCCGAGCTCACGCTTGAGGTCGAGCAGTCCCCGGTACATGTGCCATGCCGAGGCCAGGTTGGTTGTCGATCGCCCCGAGTGGCGAGGGAGTGGCGGTACGGAGAACTCCAAGAGGTCGTAGCCGCACGACGCGCAGACGGCGATGAGCTCGGCGTCGATCAGGTCATCGTCGCGGCGGAGCGCTCTCAACTCGGTGAACGTCGAGGGGAACACCTTCGGTGTGCCGTTCACATCGAAGACGGGTACGCGGAAGAGCGCGCGGAACTCCAGGTTGTACATGAGCGAACCGGCTCGTCGCATGACGCTGTCGCGGACCATCCGATTCGCCTTGATGACGTAGCCCGGCGCGCCCAGCGAAAGCTGGACGGCCTTGCGAAGGACGGCCGGCGTCGTGCGAGCGAGGTTCGTGTAGGCCAGGATGTCGCCCGACGCGAGATCGATCCCGCTGCGAACGGCTCTGCCCCATCCCGCGTCTTCGGCGCGTACGACCCGGACCCTCGGATCCGACTCCTGCAACGTCTGTGCCGCTTCGTCGGTCCCGTCGCGAGGGCCGTTGACCACGATGATGATCTCGAGACCGCTCGCGATTGCGTCGAGCTCTGTGACCATCTCGGGAACGACGCGCTGCAGGTGGTCCACGGCCCGGTAGGCGGGCAGGACGACCGAGACGTCGGTCATGCGAGCGACTCGACGAAGCTGGCCAACCGCCGCTCGAGGGCGGTCGCGGACAGGCCGTGGAGCTCGTGCAAGAAGGCCTCGTCTCCTAGTTCTTCCGAAGCGAACGGATCGTCGACGCAACAACGCAACAGAGGTGTCGCCGCGCCTTGTTCTGCGAGGACTTCCGCGACGAGGGAGCCGAGTCCGCCCGCCGGCACATGCGCCTCGACGGTCGCGACCCACGGGTGGGCGGCCAGAAGCTCGCGAAGGTGATCGACGGGTGCCGGGGCGAGCGATGCGACAACACCGAAGGAGCAGCTCAGACCCGAGAGGGAGAGTCCTTCGACCGATTCGGCGGCCTCGGCCGCGACCGAGCCCGTCGCGAGCACGAGCCCGGAGGCACCCTGGCGAGTGATTGAAATCCGGTCCGGTTCGAACGCGCCCTCGAGCCCAGGAACGCGCCGGCGGTCGTTCTTCCCGAGCCGCAGGTAGACGGGACCTCGCCGCGACTGTGCGTAGCGCACCAGCGGGGGAGTCTGTTCGGCGTCGGCGGGCGCGATCACCGTCACCGGAGGAAGGAGTCGCATCGCGCCCAGGTCCTCGACCCCGTGATGGGTGACACCGGCCGAGCCGTACTCGAAGCCGCCGCCCATGCCCACGAGGCGTACCGGAAGGTTGTGCCAGGCCGCGCCGTTTCGGAAGAACTCGAAACCGCGCATGCTCGCGAAGGTTGCGATCGAGTAGCAGAAGGGGGTGAACCCCGCGTCGGCCAGACCGGTCGCGATGCCGATGAGGTTCTGCTCTGCGACTCCTACGTTGACAAAGCGTGACGGGTAGGCGTCGCGGAACGGCTCGAGAGCCATGAAACCCAGATCGCCCGTCAGCAGGACGACGCGTTCGTCCTCTTTCGCGAGCTGCACGAGGGTGTCGACGAACGCCGTCCTCACGATGGTTGCAGCTCCTGCATGGCGACGTGGTACTGCTCTTCCTCGAGCGGGAGGTAATGCCATTTCAGCTGACGTTCCATGAACGAGACTCCGCGACCGAAGACGGTCTTGGCGAGCACGACGCGCGGGGAGCCCGGAGCTCCCTCGACGTCGAAGACACGGGAGAGACCTTCTTCGTCGTGCCCATCGGCTTGAACGACGTCCCACCCGAAGGCGGTGAAGGCACCGCCCACGTCGGGGATGGAAAGCACTTCGGACGTGTAGCCGAACGCCTGCTGGCCGTTGAGATCCACGATCGCGACCAGGTTCCCGAGCCGGTGATGAGCCGCGAACTGAGCGGCTTCCCAGACGGCGCCTTCGTTCAGCTCTGCATCGCTGAGCACGACGAACACCCGCGACGACCGGTTCTGCATACGGGCGGCCAACGCGGCCCCTGTCCCGATCGAGAGGCCGTGTCCGAGCGAACCCGTGCCGAAGTCGACTCCGGGAACGCCGGGGTCGGGGTGGACGCCGAGCCGCGAGCCGGGCCGGCAGAACGTGTCGAGCTCGTCGGGCTCCAGTCGACCGGTGAGGGTCAGTGCTGCGAAGAGGCCGAGCGCCGCATGGCCCTTCGAGAGTATGACGCGGTCCCGGGCCGGGTCGGTGGGCTGGCCGTGAACCACCGATCCGTACAACGCGCCGAGGATCTCGGCCACCGAGAGGGACGATCCGATGTGGCCGACGTGCGCGCGGTAGGAATGCTCGATCACCAAGCTGCGGATGCGCCGCGCCAGCAGGCGATCACGTGTCCTCGCGCGCGGCGTGCCGAGATCACGGCTCGAGCCGGGCATCAGTCAGTGACCGATCCTGTGTGCATGGCGCATCGCTCCGACCGTCATCCGAGGAACCGCACAGATTGGTTCTTCCCCTCTTCGCCCGCCGACGGGAGCGTCGGTCGGTTGATCCGTGCCAAGACCTGCACCTCGTAGATCTGGTAGCCCTCGGGCCACCAGATCTGGGCGCTGACGGTACCGCTTCCCAGGTCGACGAGCGCAAGACCGCAGCGCGATTTCGAAGGGACAAGGCCCGGGGCGTACGGCTCGTACCTCTCGATTACCTTCGAGAGGCCGACGATGGCGTGGTCACCGGCGAAGGCGAGCCCGCGGGTGAAGCCAGGGAGCGTCACGATCGGTGTGAGACGGCTGTGCTCGACCCCTTGCTCGATGTCCTCGGCGATCCCGAGAGTCCCGAAGCCGCTATTGCACAGCCACAGGGATCCGCGGTGCCGGGTTGCGGAGTGCGGGCAGGTGAGCCCGCGGAGCACGACCTCGCGGCTCTCGGCCGAGAACACCACGCCGCGCCCCTCCGGCCCGTACCCCTCTTTCCAGGGTTTGGGGCCAGTCGTCTCGTTGGCGAATGCCGTGAGGTGCGCATCATCCATTCCCGCGGGGCCGAGAGCGATCGAGTTGAGCTGCAGCCAGTTCTCACGGAAGCCGCCCGCTCCGGAGCCGTCGAGGAGACTTGGCCACCACACACGCTCCCACCCGGATTCCTTGCCCAGTCGCGCAACGAAGTTGTGACCCGTCGCGGCGACGTAGACGTCGTGGTCGACGATGACGACGTCGTGGATGTAGAGCGTGCCCGGAAGCACCCGGCTCGTGGTTGGGAGGTAGACCGTTCCGTTCGCCGGAGGCAGGTCATGCGGCACGATCTCTCGATCCCAGGCCTCGGCGCTGAGCGGACGGAAGGTCATGATCTGGTTCGGGTTCCGGGTGCTGCTCACGACCAGCGAGCCGTCGATCGGGTTCACGAACGCACCCGACGGGTGGGGCAACTGCATCGCCGACTGCCAGGGACTACCCCCGTTGCCACCCAGCAGGAGCAAGAAGTGCTCGTACTCGCGTGTCACGAGCAATGAGACCCCGAGCTCGTCGAGCAGGCCCCAGAAGTCGCCCTCGGTCTCGAACTCGAGCGGGATGGGGAGCGATTTCTTCGAGATGCGCTCGAACGAGAGATTGTCGGCGGTGTCGGTGAAGTTCTCGCGCGCCGGTTCGGGCGGCCCGGCCAGTCCGGGGATGGAACGCGCCGAAGCGGTGGCGGCGGTGAGGAGGGCGCGCGTCTCGGGGTCGAGGCTCTCGACGTTGTCCTGCTCGCGTGATGCTGCGTTTATGGGCACGCCTCCGAACGGACCGATGGTGTCGAGGGGGGATCCTCGCCATGACGGAGTGAGCAGAGAGTCGGCGAAGTCGATGTCGAGCCACTCGGCGACCGAGTGCATGGTCGTGTCTCTGTCGTCGAGCAGATCTTCGTAGCGCACGATTTGGAAGCGATCCGGGCGTTGATCGGCGTGCAGCGCGGCGACGGTGTTGATGAGCGACCAGCGTGAGGAGTACGTCGCCGGGTCGAGATGGGGTCGACGAAGCCTGGTGTCGACGAAGCCGGCGAGCGGGCTCCGAACGACGTGGATCATCCGAGCGTCGGGTAGGTCAGTGAGGGCGTCGTCCCAGTCCAGTGCGAGCAGTGGGCAATGCCCGACCGTGTAACGAGGATCGGGCGTCGGTCGGCCTCCCAGCGCGGCGAAGAAGGTGGCAAGCCAGGCTCGGATCACGACGCCCGGTGTCGACGTGTGGGTGATTCGCTGTTCGAAGTCGGAGCGCCAGCTCTCGACGTCGATTCCGGTGGCGTACCCGGCGAACTTGGCATCCCCGGCCTCGGCGGCGCGCAGCTCGTCGTTCGCGAACGCATCGAAGGCGTCTCTGGGGTCCGGCGGCATCGTCGGCCAGCGGTACTTGGCCGGGAACCAATCACGAAACGAGCGGGGTCCCAGGCCGGTGCCGAGCTGGAGCTCGAACGGGTACACGAGGAGGTCGGGATGACCGTCGAGGAGACGGGTGAAGAACCCACCACCGCTGTCGTTCCAGGCCGAGATGAGGAGGGGATGGCCCAACGCGGGCTCGGTTTCAGGGTCGTCCACCGTGCTCTCGTCACGTTCGCGTGAGTCTCCGGCCGTCACCGCTGACTCCCATCTCATGATGCTCGACCCGAACGCGTTCGCGACTGCGAGTGTCGAGGTTAGGCGGCACCATCGGAGGCCGGGTGGACCGGCCCGGCACGCCACGGGCGGATCGAAGGGTGGTGTCTCGGCGCGGTCGGTGAACCGTTCAGGTTCGGGTGCGAAGCGGTTCCCACCAGGAGCGGTGATCGCGGTACCACGCGACCGTGGCCTCGAGGGCCTCGGGGAAGTCGCGCTGTGGCTTCCAGCCGAGCGCCTCGATCTTGGTCGTGTCGATGGAGTAGCGCCGGTCGTGACCGAGGCGGTCCTCCACGTATTCGATCATCGACTCGTCGTGGCCGGCCATCTCGAGGATCGAGTCGGTGAGGAAGCGGTTCGTCACCTCGTTGCCCGCGCCGATGTTGTAGATCTCGCCCAGGCGTCCCTGTCGCAGCACGGTGTCGACGGCGGCGCAGTTGTCATCCACGTAGCACCAGTCCCGCACGTTGAGCCCGTCGCCGTAGAGCGGGACCTTGCGACCGTCGAGCAGGTTGGTGACGAAGAGCGGGATCACCTTCTCGGGGAACTGGTACGGGCCGAAGTTGTTCGACGAGCGGGTGACCACCACCGGCAGTCCGTGGGTCGCGTGGTACGAGAGCGCGATGAGATCGGAGCCGGCCTTCGAGGCGGAGTACGGCGAACGCGGCTCCAGGCGGTCGGTCTCGGTGAACGATCCCGTCTCGATCGACCCGTACACCTCGTCGGTCGAGATGTGGAGGAAGCGCTCGACACCGACACGTCGCGCCACGTCGCACATCACATTGGTGCCGTCGCAGTTGGTGTGCACGAACGCGTCCGGGTCGGCGATCGAACGATCGACGTGGCTCTCCGCGGCGAAGTGCACCACCGCGTCGTGACCCTCGAGCGCGGCCGTCACCGCGGCGCGGTCGGTGATGTCGCCCCGCACGAATCGAAAGCGGGGATCCGACTCGACGTCGGCCAGGTTCTCGAGGTTTCCGGCGTAGGTGAGCGCGTCGAACACCGTGATCTCGTCGTCGGAGCTCGCGAGCACGTGGTGCACGTAGTTGGAGCCGATGAAGCCGGCGCCGCCGGTCACGAAGAGCCGCATGCAGGTTCCCTCAGGTCCGAAGGCCCCAGTAGGGGCGGAAGTTGGCTTCGATGTCGGCGCGGCGCGGGTTCTCGGAGTCACGGTCCGACAGGATCGGTGCGGTGACGCCCCAATCGGCTCCGATCTCCGGGTCGTCCCACGCCACGCCGAGCTCGTCGGCGGGGTTGTAGTAGCTGTCGACCAGGTAGGTGATCGTCATGTCACTCCGCGCGGCAAAGCCGTGTGCCAGTCCGGGTGGGATGAAGACGCCCCGGTGGTCGTGGGTCCCATCGGACCGGGCGCCGAGGTCGATGATCTGGGTCGCGCCGTCGGTCGGTGAGCCCACCCGCAGGTCGTGCAGTACCACGCGACAGCTCCCGTACGGCACGTACCAGTAGTCGGCCTGGTGGAGGTGGTAGTGCAGGCCAACGACGGATCCGCCCTGGCGGTCACCGCGGTTGGCTTGCACCATCTCACGACCCTGCGGGAACCACTCCCGGCGGTAGGTCTCGATGAAGAACCCCCGCTCGTCGGCGTGCATGGCGGGCGTCACGACGTACACGCCCGCAATCGTCTCGGACTCGGTGACCTCGGCCATCAGTCGATCTCCACCTTCGAGTGATCTCCCAGCATCAGCCGCAGTGCCCGCGGGCGGCGCTCGCCCCGCTTCACCTCGACCTGATGGCCGACGAGCGAGTCGGTGAGGCGTTCGACTCCGACGATGCGGCTGCCGGCGAGCACGACGGAATGGTCGAGGTCGGAGTCGGTGATCTCACAATCGGCGGCGACCGAGGAGAACGGACCGATGTAGCTGTTGACGACGCGCGTTCCGCGGCCCACGATCGCCGGGCCCCGTACGCGCGAGTTGACGAGCTCGGCGCCGGCTTCGATCACGACCCGCCCCTCGGTGCTCGACGCGTCGTCGACCTTGCCGTCGGTTCGTGCCTCGAGCGTCTCGAGCACGAGACGGTTGCACTCGAGCAGCGGATCCTTCTTGCCGGTGTCGATCCACCAGCCCTCGAGCACCTCGTGGCGGACGACGTAGTCGTGGCCGATGAGCCACTGGATCGCGTCGGTGATCTCGAGCTCACCCCGAGACGACGGCTCGATCTCCGCGATGGCGTCGTGGATCGTCGCCGTGAACAGATACACACCGACGAGGGCGAGATCCGAGGGCGGGTCGGTCGGTTTCTCCACTAGCTCGAGCACCTCGCCCGCGTCGTTGACCGCGGCGACACCGAACTGACGGGGGTCGTCGACGTGGGTGAGGAGGATCTGCGCCGCCGGAGCGCTCGGCCCTCCCACACGGCGGGCGTCGGAGAACTCGGCGACGAACTCGGTCAGCCCCTGCTGCAACATGTTGTCGCCCAGATACATCACGAACTCGTCGTCACCGAGGAACTCGCGCGCGATGAGCACGCAGTGCGCGAGCCCGAGCGGGGCGTCCTGGGGGATGTAGGTGACCTGCGCGCCGAAGCGGGATCCGTCACCCACCGCCGCGCGGATCTCGTCGCCGGTGTCGCCCACGACGATCCCGATCTCGCGGATGCCGGCCGCGACCATGTCCTCGATCCCGTAGAAGAGGATCGGCTTGTTCGCGATGGGTACGAGCTGCTTGGCCCGCGTGTGGGTGATGGGCCACAGACGAGTGCCCGCGCCGCCGGAGAGGATCAGGCCCTTCATCGGCCGCTCAGGCTAGGCGATGGCCTGCGTTTCGGTCCCGTCGACCGGTGCGCGTTCCACCAAGTACACCGCTACGTCACGAAGAATTTGGCTTCGGCGGAGCTGCGCGCCGACAGGGCGCGGAAAGGGGCTATGGCGTCGGGCATCGGTAGGGCACAAAGCCGTACTGGATCTGATAGCTCTTCTCGGATCGGTTCGCCGCTGGCGCCGTCGCCAGCGAGAATTGGTGGAATGGAGGGTTCGCGCTCGTCGGCAGCAGTGTGTCCGGGCAATCCGGCGCCCGAAGGAGGTGCCAGGCGCGTGCGTGCCCCGGTAGGAACCGGTACCAGGCCTCCCCGTTCCCCACGTACATCGGGCCCGGTCGCCAGAGGAGCGCGACTACCTGCTCGGCGGCCGGAGTGGGTGATAGCAGGATTCGAACGACGGTCAGGGAGTCCGGCTGAGTTGGGACGTCGTCCAGTTCGCCGAAGCGGGCGGTAGTGGGCTTGATCGGTTGGACAGACCCGCACCGGTTCTGAGTTCTGAGCAACAACTCGAACGTCCCATCGAAGTCGACAACTTCATAGCGGCAGGTCAACACGATCTGCGATTCCGGGGGCTCGAACCGCGCCGCACGGCCGTCGAGCGCAACTGATGCCCTACGGACAATGCAACCTGGCGCCCGATCGGAGCGATAGAAAGAAGCGTTCTCTTCGTCAAGCCAACTCGAGTACGCAACGTAGTCCTGGAATACCGGCGGAGGCTGCCACTTGACCTCCGGGTAGGCGTAGAAGAGACCCACGTCGACCGGGACTGCGTGGGCCGTGCAGTCGTGCAACGCGCGCACGATCTCCGGCGACAGGGCCAACGTCTCGCGGAAGCGGGCCCGTTGCGTTTCGATGAACTGCTCGCGCTCCGAGGGTAACGCCGCCAGGCGCACGTCCTGTGCAGCCGCCGCTACGTGCGCGGCCGAACCGGTGATCGGGTAGCCGTATGAGCTCGTGGCCGCGAGAAGGAGACCGATCGCGGCCGCGGCGGCCAACGCCACTCGCGCGAGGTGTCGACCGAGGCGATCGCGGGAGAAGCGTCCAATCGGCGCGGCAACCGAGAGACCGATGATGAGCGCGTAGGTCGCGACCGGCGGGCGCCACCGCACATAGTCGGCGCGAACCGTCAGCCAGCCCGCGAACGATGCGACTGCAGCGATCGCGAGCGCCTCGCGCCGGCAGCGGGCGCACCCGGCCGCAACCCCGATCGAAGCTACCAAGAGACCAAGAACAACCCAGCCCTCCAGGCGAATGGGCTCGGTGTCTCCCATGGCTGCGGCGTAGTTCGTCATCAGCTCGAAGCTGCCTCGCGCCCAGTCTCGGACATCTCCCGGACCCCACCCCACCATGAGCGGCCCGATCACGAGGGCGGCGCCGAGCCCAGCTATCCAGCTCGTAGCGACCTTGACTTGTCGGCCGGAGACTGCCCCTTCGACGAAGGCGCGGCCTGCAAGCGCGAGGATGGACGCCGCGACGACGATGGCGCCCGAGCTCGTCTTGGTGAGAAGCACGAGGCCTCCCAGTGCTCCCATCGCGCTCCCGAGGCTCACGGGCGAGCAGCGACGCGCGATCCTGCCATCGATGTAAAGGAACGCCCACCAGACCGCGGCGGGTCCCGCTACCGTGATCCACGACGCGACGAACGCCGGCGCGAACGCGAGGAACAGCAACGCCGCGAGAGCGAGGCGCCGCGCATCTCCGAGACGGTGTGGGATTGAGCGGAGGGCGAGCCACGCGACCGAGAACCAGACGGCAGCCTTGACCAAGAGAGCGAGGGATGCCGCGCTGGTGAACACTCTGTCTTGGGCGAGGAACCCGAGTGGGCCGTAGGTGAACACGTAACCAGAAGCGCGTCGCGCGGCGAAGTACTGCAGCGCGAACTCCCAGTCGGGATCGAGTCGCCCGGCAAGCAATGGCGTCGTCCGCGGCCATGCGAGGCAGGCGACACCGACACCAAGCAGAGCGACCTCGGCGCCGGTTTGCCACCTCGGCCGAGTCTGGGCGCGATCAGTCTCGGCCGCCGGGGGGAGTGTCTCTTCATTTGCATCGGTGGCGCCCTGCCGCAGTAGCGGCTGATCGCGCATGCTCCGGGTCCTCCGAGCGTCGGCCGCGGCGGGTCGACGGAGGCTACCTACCCGGTCGCATGACTGTTGAGCGCCA
>Ga0075530_1000983_pt1 | contig 13558 bp, 10 predicted proteins | sample NGEPerD_2_FD_75101 | JGI IMG/M metagenome (GOLD analysis project Ga0075530, IMG submission 75101) | Arctic peat soil microbial communities from the Barrow Environmental Observatory site, Barrow, Alaska, USA - NGEE PermafrostL1-D | ecosystem: Environmental > Terrestrial > Soil > Wetlands > Peat ...
GTCCACGCCGGCCGACATCACCAAGATCAAAGCCGGCATGAAGGATGCGAAGGACGATGCGCCGCTCGCCGCCAAGCCGGAAGAGAAGAAGCCGGCAGCGGTGAAGGAAAAGACGGCGACGGCGCCTGAGCAGACCGCGGCGATCAAGAAGCCGGCTGAGCCGAAACCGGAGAAGACAGTCGAGGCGCCGAAGCCGCCCGCGCCGAAGCCTGCCCCCAAGCCGGAGACGGCGGCCGCGGCGCCGAAGCCACAGCCGAAGCCCGCGGCGCCTGCTCGCAAGCCCGAACCGCCGAAGCAAACGGCCAAGGCCGACGCGCCGAAGCCTGCGCCAAAGACGAAAGACTTCGACAGCGATCGCATCTCGGCGCTGCTCAACAAGATCCCGGACGCGGTCGACGAGCCCGAGCCGCAAGACTGGGCGGCAGAGACCAAGCCGGTGCGCGGGCAGTCGAATGGCACGGAAATGGCCATGTCGGTCAACGAGATTGACGCGCTGCGCACGCGCATCTCGGAGTGCTGGACGCCGCCGCCCGGCGGGCTCGGGGCAGACGCGATCGTCGTCAAGATCAGGCTCAAGCTCAACCAGGACGGCACGCTCGAAGGCTATCCGAGCGTGGCCAATTCAGGCTCATCGCCCTTCTTCCAGGCCGCTGCCGAAAGCGCCGTGCGCGCGGTGTTCCAGTGTCAGCCTTACGCGTTGCCGGTGGCGAAATATGCGTTGTGGCGCGACATGATCCTCAATTTCGACCCAAGCCAGATGTATCGCAGCGGCTAGGGGGATTTGACGATGCGGCGATCATCCATGGTTCTGCTTGCGGCCCTGCTCGGCGCCATCTCGGGCCCGGTGCCGGCGCATGCCGTGGTTGAGCTCGACATCACCCAAGGCACCATCCAGCCGCTGCCGATCGCCATTGTCGATTTCGCCGCCGGGCTGGGCATCGATCCTGAAGCCGCGCGTGAAATTTCGACTGTCGTGGCGGAGGATCTTAAGTCGTCGGGCCTGTTCGTTCCGATCGATCAGGCGGCGTTCATCGAGCGGGACCTCGGCATGAGCAGCGTGCCGCGCTTCGAGGACTGGCGGGTCATCAACGCGCAAGCGCTCGTGATCGGTTATATCGGTTCCTCGAATGGGAAGCTCCGGGCCGAGTTCCGGCTGTGGGACGTGCTGTCCGGCCAGCAGCTCGTCGGCGAACAGGTGTTTTCGCGGCCACAAGAAGCGCGCCGCCTGGGCCACATCATTGCCGATGCAATCTATGAGCGCATGACCGGCGAGAAGGGCTATTTCGACACGCGCATCGTGTATGTGGACGAATCCGGGCCGAAGGACCGGCGCATGAAGCGCCTGGCTATCATGGATCAGGACGGCCACAACGTGCGGCTGCTGACCCAGGGGCAGAGCCTGGTGCTGACGCCAAGGTTCAGCCCGTCGACCCAAGAGATCACTTACATGTCCTACGAGGGGGCGGAGCCGAAGGTCTATCTGCTCAATATCGAGACCGGGCAGAAGGAGATCGTCGGCGCCTTTCCGGGCATGACCTTTGCCCCAAGATTCTCGCCCGACGGCCAGCGCATCGTCATGAGCCTCTCGCAGGGCGGGAATTCCAACCTTTTCGCCATGGATCTGCGCAGCCTGCGGACCGTGCAGCTCACCAATACAGACGCGATCGACACAGGGCCCTGCTATGCGCCCGACGGCCGGCAGATCACCTTCGAGACCGATCGGGACGGCTCGCGGCAAATCTATGTCATGGATGCCGACGGCTCCAATCAGCGGCGCATCAGCCAGGGGGAGGGGAGCTATTCGACCCCGGTGTGGTCGCCCCGGGGCGATCTCATCGCCTTCACCAAGATGCTGGGCGGGCGGTTCCTGATCGGGGTGATGAAGCCTGACGGCTCGGGCGAGCGCATCCTCACCGAGGGCTTTCACAACGAGGGTCCGACCTGGGCGCCCAATGGCAGGGTGCTCATGTTCTTCCGGGAATCGCCGGGGGCTGCGGGGGGCCCGCGGCTCTATACCATCGACCTCACGGGCTATAACGAGCGCCAAGTGGCCACACCGGCCTTCGGCTCCGATCCGGCCTGGTCTCCGCTCATCAATTAGGCGGTTTTTGCCGCTTTTTTGGGTGCTTGTAGCGATGCGCGCGTCGGCTGCGGCCGAATTGCCACACCCACTTACCCATTCTTAATCGGAGAGCCCCAACGTCGTTAACCACATCTTGATCGGCGTCTCCGAGGGAGATAACTTTGAGCGGCTGGAGGATGAGATTCGGAGTGGCATTTTAGCATCAATGATCGGCAAAACGGTCCCCGGACACCAGTCCGATCTTGATCTGAATACACCTCACCGGTACATGCAAAGACGGCTATTGCCGTTTTAACCAAAGGAGAGAAGACCATGCAGGGTTTGAAGGGCGTTATCGCCGCCGTCATGCTCGTGGCTGCCGCCGTTTCGCTTGGTGGCTGCTTCGGCCATCACGAAAAGGCCGTCGTTATGGAGCCGCTGAAGCTCGGCTAGTATAGTGGTTTTGCAGGTCGTGCGCGTTTAACGACGCGATCGCCTGCTAAACTAACGGGATATGGATGCTGGAACGCCGTAGCTGATGCGGCGGCGTTCCAGGCATCCTTTTCCTATTTTGGGGCCTGATTTTTGGTCTGATTTTCGGGCTCATGCCCGCTGCCCCGGCTCCGGCCATGCGGACCCACAAATTCACCCTTTTTCGGTCTTAACCAATATGGATGGCGGATGCTCTCGGGCCTCCGCAGCTAAGACATCGTTAAGGGCTTCACTCCTACGATTTTCTTAAATTTAGCGGGAGTAACCAGTACATGCGTTTCCGTGGTGGGGTCGGCCACGCCTGCAGGTTCGCCGGCGTGCTTCTAATTGTCGGTTTGGCGGTTGCCGCCTGCTCGCGTCAGCAGCCGAAAGAATATGGGCTTGGCGGCGAGGGAGCGGCCACGCCGGGCAGCGCCAGGGACTTCGCCAGGAATGTGGGCGACGTGGTCCACTTCCAGGTGGACAGCCCCGCGCTCACCGGCGAGGCGCAATCGATCTTGCGCAACCAGGTTCGCTGGCTCAATCAATACGCCCAGTACACGGTGACCATCGAGGGCCATGCGGACGAGCGGGGCACGCGCGAATACAACCTCGCGCTCGGCGCCCAGCGGGCCACGGCGGTCAAAGGCTTCCTGCTGCGCAACGGCCTCAAGGCGGCGCGAATCCGCACCATCTCCTACGGTAAGGAGCGGCCCGTCGCCGTTTGCGACGACATCTCCTGCTGGTCGCAGAACCGCCGGGCTCAGACGCTTCTGAACCCGGGCGCCGTGGCCCGCTACTAGGCCTTGTCGCGGCGCGTTTTGTGGGCCAAACACATCTAAAGTTTGGCCCCAAAAGGTCCGGCAAATGGCGGCGTCCGGCGCGCGAAATCGGGGCTCGACGCGCGAATGGCCATGGCCGGCCGTGCTGACAAGGTCTCAATCGTGCTTCCATCCGCTCCCAATTGGGCTCCCGCTTGGCGCCACCGATCGCGTGCCGTCTCGGCCTTCGCGGCCTGTCTTCTGGTCGTGGGTCTCGCCCCGGGCCTGAGCCGCGCCCAAGACGGGGACACCGCCGCCCGCGTCCAGAAGCTCGAAGCGGAGATCGCCAACCTCAAGGTGATGGTGGGGACGCTGGAGTCCCTGGTGCGGATGACGCCGCCAAGCGCGCTCGCTCAAGACGATGCGGGCCAGCCTGCCGCCAGCCAAGACGATCTCGGGCCGCGGGTCGCGGCGCTGGAGACCCAGATCGGGGCGCTCACCAACCAGATCGAGCAGATTGGCCGGCAGATGAGCGCGCTTCAGGCAAAGCTCGAAGCCGCACCGCAGGCCGATGCGCCGCCTCCGCAGGCTGTGACGCCTACCCCGCAGGCCGAAGCGCCGCCCCCGCAGGCCGAAGCGCCGCCCCCGCAGGCCAAGACGCCTGCTCCACAGGCCAAGACGCCGCCCCCACAGGCCAAGACGCCGTCCCCACAGGCCAAGACGCCGTCCCCACAGGCTGTGACGCCTGCCCCACAGGCCGAGACGCCTGCTCCACAGGCCAAGACGCCGTCCCCGCAGGCCGTGACGCCTGCCCCACAGGCCGCGACCCCTCCGCCTGCGCCCGTGATCCCTCCAGACGCGAGCAGCGCCGATCCCTCCAAGCCCCGCTGGTACGGACCGAGGCAGGGCGATGCGGCGGACGGCGGTCCGCAAGGAATCGTCCCGCCAGGCGCGGCGACAGGCGCGGCCCCTGATGCGGTGCTCCAAAGCCTTGCGGCGCTTCCCGACAGCGACGCCCAAGCGCTCTACGAGCAAGGCTATGGCGATTACCTTCAGCGGGATTACGCCAGCGCCGAGGCAGCGTTCAGCAGCCTGGTGAAGGACTATCCGGACGATCCGCTTGCCGGCGGGGCGCAATATTGGGTCGGCGAGACCTACTATGTGCGCAAGCAGTACAAGAAGGCCGCCGACACCTTCCTGGCCGGCTATCGCAAATACGCGTCCAGCGACAAGGCGCCCGACACCTTGCTCAGGCTCGGCATGTCGCTTGCCGCTCTGGGCCAGAAGGACGCCGCCTGCTCCACCTTCAAGGAACTCGGCGACAAATTCCCCGATGCGCCTGACCACCTTCGCAATCAGGCCAAGGGCGAGGCGGGGAAGGCGGGGTGCAAATGATGCACGCCGGGCCCGTCTCCCGCGACGAGGCGCAAAGCCTGCTTGCGCCGCTCGCGCGCTTTCCTCGTGTCGCGCTTGCCGTCTCGGGCGGTCCGGACAGTCTCGCGGCGATGCATCTCGCGGCGCGCTGGCGGGCCGAGCGGGATGATGGTCCCGAACTCTCCGTGCTCACGGTCGACCATGACTTGCGCCCCGGCTCACGCGACGAGGCGCTGACGGTGGGCCGCGCCGCCGATGCGCTCGGTCTCCCACACGCGATCCTCACCTGGGAGCGGCAGGGCGATGTGGGCACGAGCCTTCAGGCCAGAGCGCGGGTTGCGCGCTACGATCTGATGGCCGCTTATGCTCACGCCCACGACATCCCCGCACTCGTCACCGCGCATCATCTCGACGATCAGGCCGAGACCTTTCTGATGCGGCTCAAGCGCGGCAGCGGCCTCGATGGTCTTGCCGCCATTCCGGAAGAAGGCGTGTGGGCGGGGCTCATCTTGCTTAGGCCATTGCTTGACGTGCCCAAGGCGCGGCTCGTGGCAACGCTAGAAGACGCGGGGCTTGCCTTTGCCATCGACCCAAGCAATGCGGATCCACGGTTTGAGCGGGCGCGGATGCGGGGCGCCGCGGATGCGCTGGCCAAGCTCGGACTGGCGCCTGCGGGTGTGGCACTTTCAGCGCGGCGCCTCAGACGGGCGCGCGCGGCGCTCGATGCGGTGGCGTGCGACTTTCTCTCCCGGCATGCCGAGACGAGCGAGGCCGGATACGCCGTTATCGACCAGGCGGCACTGACGTCCGCGCCGGAGGAGATCGGCTTGCGGGCGCTGTCGCGCTTGATCGCCGCGGTCGGTGGCGGCGAGGATCCGGTTCAGCTGGCAAAGCTCGAGGCGCTGCTTGGCGCGCTCAAGACGGGACCGGACAAGGCGCACACGCTCGGACGCTGCCGCATCGCGCCCCATGCGGGGCGTCTCGGCATCTTTCGCGAGATGCGCAAAGCCGGGCTGCCGGCGCTCACGCTTCAGCCCGGCGAGCGCATACTGTGGGACAATCGCTTCAGACTCGAGCTTGGGCAGGCCGAGCCCTCAGCCGTCACCGTGCGGGCGCTTGGCGAGCCGGGCTGGCGCGAGCTCCAAGAGCGCGAGGCTCTGCCGCAGTCGTTGCCGCGGCTGGCGGCCCGGACACTGCCGGCGTGCTGGCGCGGTGAGAGGCTGCTCGGGCTGCCCGTACTCGGCGGGCCGCCATGCTCGCGCCACGAACAGCGCCTTGACTGCAGGGCGATTTTCCTGCGGGGAGCGAATTGAGGGGCGAGGCGGGACGCCGCAGCAATCCTAAGCCGTTGAGGAAGCATGCACCTCTTCGCGTTAGCTTTACTTGGCAAAAAGGGTGCACGTTCCTATGTTATCAGAGCTTACTAACCATTCTGAGCCAGAAAACGGGGGCGAGGCCTTTCGGCCGCGTGCGCCCCATTCACCAAGTCGTCAGGTCAGTTCATGAATTCGAACTTCCGTAACTTCGTCATCTGGGTGTTTATCGGCCTTCTCCTGGTCGCGCTGTTCAACCTGTTCCAGACGCCGGGCGCCCCGGTCCGCGGCAACGAGATCAGCTTCTCGCAGATGCTCTCCGAGGTTGAAGGCGGCAACGTCCAGGATGTGACGATCGCCGGCAATCAGATCTCCGGGCACCTCACCGACGGCAGGGCCTTTCAGACCTATGCGCCGAACGACCCCAACCTGGTCGACAAGCTGAACCAGAAGGGCGTGAAGATCACCGCCAAGCCGTCCGAGGAGGACGTCCCCTCGCTGTTCGGCGTGCTGATCTCCTGGTTCCCGATGCTGCTTCTGATCGCCGTGTGGATCTTCTTCATGCGCCAGATGCAGTCGGGCGGCGGCCGCGCCATGGGCTTCGGCAAGTCGAAGGCAAAGCTTTTGACCGAGCGGCATGGCCGGGTGACCTTCGATGACGTCGCCGGCGTCAACGAGGCCAAGGAGGATTTGCAGGAGATCGTCGAGTTCCTGCGCGATCCGCAGAAGTTCCAGAAGCTCGGCGGACGCATTCCGCGCGGCGCGCTTTTGGTCGGACCTCCGGGTACCGGCAAGACGCTGCTTGCGCGCGCGATCGCCGGCGAAGCCAACGTGCCGTTCTTCACTATCTCGGGCTCCGACTTCGTCGAGATGTTCGTCGGCGTGGGCGCGTCCCGCGTGCGCGACATGTTCGAGCAGGCGAAGAAGAACGCGCCCTGCATCATCTTCATCGACGAGATCGACGCAGTCGGCCGCCATCGCGGCGCCGGTCTCGGCGGCGGCAACGACGAGCGCGAGCAGACGCTGAACCAGTTGCTGGTCGAGATGGACGGCTTCGAGGCCAACGAGGGCGTCATCCTCATCGCCGCGACCAACCGCCCCGACGTGCTCGATCCCGCGCTGCTCAGGCCTGGCCGCTTCGACCGCCAGGTGGTGGTGCCGCGTCCCGACATCATCGGCCGCGAGAAGATCCTCAAGGTCCACGTACGCAAGGTGCCGCTGGCGCCCGGCGTCGACTTGCGCGTCATCGCCCGCGGCACGCCGGGCTTCTCCGGCGCCGACTTGGCCAATCTCGTCAACGAGGCGGCGCTGCTCGCCGCGCGCCGGTCCAAGCGTGTCGTCACTCAGCACGAGTTCGAGGACGCCAAGGACAAGGTGATGATGGGCGCCGAGCGCCGCTCCATGGTGATGACCGAGGAGGAGAAGACCCTCACGGCGTATCACGAAGGCGGCCACGCGCTCGTGGCGCTGCATCAGCCGGCGTCTGATCCGGTCCACAAGGCGACCATCATTCCGCGTGGCCGGGCGCTCGGCATGGTCATGCGCTTGCCCGAGCGGGACATGCTGTCTTACACCCGCGCCAAGCTGAAGGCGGACATCACCGTGGCCATGGGCGGCCGCGTCGCCGAGGAGATCGTGTTCGGCTACGACAAGGTCACCTCGGGCGCGTCGTCCGACATCAAGATGGCGACGGGGCTGGCCCGGGCCATGGTCACCCAGTTCGGCATGAGCGACAAGCTCGGCCCGCTGGCTTACGGCGATAACGAGGAAGAGGTGTTTCTCGGTCACTCCGTCTCGCGGACGCAGAACCTCTCCGACGAGACCCAGACCATCGTCGATGAGGAGATCCACCGGCTCGTCGACGAAGGCTTCGAAGGCGCGCGCAAGATCTTGTCGGAGAATATCGACGATCTGCACATCGTCGCCCGCGGGCTCCTCGAGTACGAAACGCTGTCGGGTCAGGAGATCAAGGATCTGCTGAACGGCAAGCCGCCAGTGCGCGACTTCCCCGTCGAGGATACGATCCGTCCCGGTGCTGCGTCCGCCGTGCCGACCGCCGGCCGGGGCAAGAAGCCGCCCGAGCCGGAGCCCGGTACGGGCGGCATGGAGCCTCAGCCGTCGACGTAAAATTGGTCGCCCCTGCCAAACCGATATCTGCGCATGCCCGGCTCTGTGCCGGGCATGATGCTTAGTGCTAAGGCTCGGACCCATGGTGGACGGGAAACTCTATCTCAGACCCATCGGGTTCCTCTACGGGCCACCGGCCGAGGCGGCAATCGAGGACGGCTTGGCGCTGCCTTTGGCGGGCGGGCCGATCGCCTTTTCGGCGGCCGTGTTGATCGAGGGCGATCCCACCAACTCGCGGCGGCGGCTGTTCACGGCGCAAACCTTGAAAGACGTGCGCGATGCCGATCTCGGCGCGGTGCTGGCGCGGGTGACGTCGCCGCGGCCGCCGTTTGCGGGCTTGAGCCTCGCGCGCCCGGTTCTCATGGGCATCGTCAACGTCACGCCGGATAGTTTTTCCGACGGCGGCCTCTACGACACCACCGAAGGCGCGATCATCCAGGCGGCGGAGCTTGCCGCCGCGGGCGCCGAGATCGTCGACATCGGCGGCGAGTCCACACGGCCCGGCGCCGATACGGTCGACTCAGGCGATGAGCTCGCCCGCGTGATTCCGGTGCTGGAAGGGCTTGCCGGCTCGCCCGCGGTCGTGTCCATCGACACGCGGAAGGCGTTCGTGGCCAAGGCGGCCGCACGCGCGGGCGCCAAGATCCTGAACGATGTGTCGGCGCTGACCTTCGACCCGGCCTGCCTCGAGGTGGCGGTGGCGGCGGGGCTCGATGTGGTGCTGATGCATGCGCAAGGCGAGCCCAAGACCATGCAGGACGATCCCACCTATGACGACGTGGTGCTGGAGGTGTTCGATTACTTGCAAGGCCGCATCGAGCTCTGCGTGTCGGCCGGTATCGACCGGGCCCGTATCGCCGCCGACCCCGGCCTCGGCTTCGGCAAGACGCTGGCGCACAATCTCGCGCTGCTTGCCAATCTCAGCCTGTTTCACGGTCTCGGCGTGCCGCTTCTGGTCGGCGCGTCGCGCAAGCGCTTCATCGCCGGCCTAGGCCAGGGGCGCGATCCCAAGTCCCGCGAGCCGGGGAGCCAGGCGGCGGCGATCGCGGCGGCGGCGCAAGGGGTGCAGATCTTGCGGGTGCATGATGTGGCCGGGAGCCGCCAAGCCCTTGAGGTCTGGCGCGCGAGCATGGTTGGCAACTGAAAATTAAGGGCAATTTTAGGTTGGCTTAGGCTTTCTGGTGTAATGTTTGCTTACATTTTTTGAATGCGGCCGGGCCATGAGGAGGCGCATAATCCGATGTCTCGCCAGGCAGATCCGATAACGGGACAGGCGCCGTCTGGCGGCGTAGACGGGGGAAAGACCGGGATGGCTCGCAAGTTTTTTGGCACGGATGGCATCCGTGGCAGCGCCAATTCCTATCCGATGACCTCGGAGGTGGCGCTCAAGGTCGGCATGGCTGCCGGCAAGGTTTTCACCAACGGCTCTTACCGCCATCGCGTGGTGATCGGCAAGGACACGCGCCTGTCCGGCTACATGATCGAGTCGGCGCTGGTGTCCGGCTTCACCGCCATGGGCATGGATGTGTTCCAGCTCGGGCCGATGCCGACGCCCGCCGTCGCCATGCTGACCCGGTCGTTGCGCGCCGATCTCGGCGTGATGATCTCCGCCTCGCACAATCCCTTCATCGACAACGGCATCAAGCTGTTCGGGCCGGACGGCTACAAGCTCTCCGACGAGACCGAAGAAGAGATCGAAAAGCTGATGGAGGGCGATCTCAACCCGCTGCTCGCCTCGCCGGAGAAGATCGGCCGCGCCACCCGCATCGACAGCGCGCGCGAGCGCTATATCGAATTCGCCAAGCGCACCCTGCCCAAGAATCTTCGCTTCGACGGCATAAGGGTGGTGATCGATTGCGCCAATGGCGCCGGCTACAAGGTGGCGCCGGAGGCGTTGTGGGAGCTGGGCGCCGAGGTCATCAAGATCGGCGTCGATCCAAACGGTCTCAACATCAATAAGGATTGCGGCTCGACGGCGCCGCAAGACCTGATCCGCAAGGTCCAAGAGGTGCGCGCCGATATCGGCATCGCGCTCGACGGCGACGCGGACCGGGTGGTCATCGTCGACGAGAAGGGCTGTATCATCGACGGCGACCAGCTGATGGCGGTCATCGCCGAGTTTTGGCTGCGGCGCGGGCGGCTCGCCGGCGGCGGCGTGGTCGCCACGGTGATGTCCAATCTTGGGCTGGAGCGTTATCTCGAAGACCTCGGTCTTGGTTTGACCCGAACGCCGGTCGGCGACCGCTACGTGGTCGAGCACATGCGCCAGCACGGCTACAATGTCGGCGGCGAGCAGTCCGGCCATATCGTGCTGTCGGATTTCTCGACCACCGGGGATGGCCTGGTCACGGCGCTGCAGATCCTGGCCGTGGTGGTCCAGAGTGGCAAGCCGGTGAGCGAGGTCTGCAACCGGTTCGAGCCCCTGCCGCAAATCCTGGAGAATGTCCGCTACACGAACGGCCAGCCGCTCGACAATGTCGGCGTGCAGCGGGCGATCAACGACGGCAAGTCAAAGCTCGGCAAGGCCGGCCGGCTCGTCATCCGCCCCTCCGGCACGGAGCCGGTGATTCGGGTGATGGCCGAGGGCGACGACGAGGGGCTGGTCAAGACCGTGGTCTCCAACATCGTCCACGCGCTGTCCGACGCCGCGGCGGCCTGATCTCTCCCGGCCGCTTCAAAAAAACATCATTGTTTTACAGTGCTTTAGTGCCATGGGCGCCGCCCTGGAGCGTGTGACTGCGGCCGCATGGCCACAACCCGTCCCGCTGTGGGACCTCCTTTAGGGGTCCATTAACCAATCCCGCCGATAGTCCCCGAATGAGACAGCCAGCGTGACCTGAGCCGCAGGCGTTCGGTCTCCAGGCTGCAGTCAGAAGGGGTAATCAGATGGGACAGACTCGCTTAATCATTATCGCACTCGCTTTGGCCATGGGGCCCGCGGCGAGCGCTTATGCCGCCGATCTCGGACTTCCGCCGCCGCCGCCGCTCGAATATCCGCAGCCCTGCGTCGGCTGCACGGGCCCGGTCTACCTCAAGGGCTTTATCGGGGGCGCCAATCCCAATGTTGGCAGCATCTTCACCCCCGACTACGAGTTCAACGATTTCCAGGTGTTCCACGAGGACATCAAGAGCTCGCCGTTCTTCGGCGTCGGCATCGGCTACGAGTTCAACACTTGGCTGCGCTTCGATGTCACCGGTGAATACAGGGGTAAGTCCCTGTTCCTCGGGCAAGATCGCTATCCCGGCGGCAACGGCACGTTCGACTTCACAAGCAACAATGACGCCGTGAACGACGGCGTGCCCGGTGCCTTCCTGCCGGGCACCAACGAATACACCGCCGATATCGAGAGCTGGGTCGGCCTGGTCAACTCCTATATCGATCTCGGCACCTATATGTGCATCACGCCCTATGTCGGCGGCGGTATCGGTATGGCTTCGGTCTCCGTGCTCGGCCTCAAGGACGTCAACGTGCCCAACAACAGCGTGTTCTTTGCCGCCGATCACGACCAGACGAATTTCGCCTGGGCCGTCTATGGCGGTCTCGCCTATGACGTGAATCCTTCCGTCACCCTCGACCTGTCCTACCGCTACACCGATCTCGGCAGCGCGCGGAGCGGTGTCGTGACGGCCTATGACGGATCGAGCTCTTATTCGGGCGTCGATATCAACGACATCACCTCGCACGACGTGATGCTCGGCATGCGCTGGAAGCTCGGACATCAGACCGCGGCGGCGCCCATGCCGGTCGCCTTCAAATAGCCGATCCACCACAGCCGACTGCTAGCCTTAACCGCCCGTCCTCGCGACGGGCGGTTTTTTATTTGGGGTCTGGGGAGAAATCCCTCCCCCTGAAAGGGGGAGGGTGGCGAGACGCGCGTGAGCGCGACGAGCCGGGTGGGGGTCTCGATCGGCGTTTGACGTTTTGACCCCCACCCGGCTTGGCCTCGCCAAGCCGACCTCCCCCTTTCAGGGGGAGGGATAGAACACTGGCCACGCCGTGCAGCACTTGACGGCTTATTCGTCGACAAGCATGTCTTGCCCATGACGCTGCCAGCGAAACCAACACTGCGCCCCGCCAATCCGCGCTTTTCCTCCGGCCCGTGCACCAAGCGTCCGGGCTGGTCGCCGGATGTGCTGAAGGGCGCGTTTCTGGGCCGCAATCACCGCCAGCCCGAGACCAAGGCGCGCATCGAGGCGGCACTGCTCAAGACCCGCGAATTGCTGGGCCTGCCCGACGATTATCGCGTGGCGCTGGTGCCGGCCTCGGACACCGGCGCGATGGAGATGGCGCTGTGGTCGCTGCTCGGCCCGCGCGGTGTCGACGTGCTCGCCTGGGAGGCGTTCAGCCGCGATTGGGTGACCGACATCGTCGAGGAGCTCAAGCTCACCGACGTGCGCCCGTTGCTGGCGGCCTATGGCAGTCTGCCCGACCTCTCCGAAGTGGATTTCGACCGCGACGTGGTGTTCGCCTGGAATGGCACCACCTCGGGCGTGCGCGTGCCGAACGGCGATTGGATCGCCGCGGACCGCCAGGGCCTCACCATTTGCGACGCCACCTCGGCGGTGTTCGCGCAAGCCATCGACTGGCGCAAGCTCGATGCGGCCACCTTCTCTTGGCAGAAGGTGCTGGGCGGCGAAGCGCAGCACGGCATGCTGATCCTATCCCCGCGCGCGATTGAACGGCTCGAGACCTATACGCCGCGTTGGCCGCTGCCGAAGCTGTTCCGCATGACCAAGGACGGCAAGGTGATGGCGGATTTGTTCGAGGGCTCGACCATCAACACCCCCTCCATGCTGTGCCTTGAGGACTATATGGACGCGCTGGCCTTCGTCGAAAGCGTGGGCGGGTTGACAGGCACCATCGCCCGGTCGGACGCCAACGCCGCCGTCATCGCGGACTGGGTGGCCAAAACGCCATGGGTGGACTTTCTCGCGGTGGAGCCTGAGACCCGCTCGAACACGTCGGTCTGTCTTAGGATCGTCGATCCCGAGATCGCGGCGCTGGCGCCCGAGACACGCGATGACTTCCCCCGGCGCATGGCGGCGCGGCTCAGCGCGGAGGACGTGGCCAAGGACATTGCGTCGTATCGACACGCACCGGCGGGCTTACGCATCTGGACCGGGGCGACGGTGGAACAGGCGGATGTCGAGGCGTTGATGCCTTGGCTCGATTGGGCCTTTACCTGCGAGAAACAGGCTCTGGCCAAGGCCGCCTAAGGTGTAGGGAAGGCTCGCTTCGCACGGGCTCGCACGCTATAACGCAACACGGCCCTGCACGTTCGCGGGGCCGTTTCTGCGTTTAACTCCAGGATTTAGAGGATTTCACCAGTGGCCAATGTCGTGGTCGTCGGCTCCCAATGGGGCGACGAAGGCAAGGGCAAGATCGTCGATTGGCTGTCCGAGCGCGCCGATGTGGTGGTGCGCTTTCAGGGCGGCCACAATGCCGGCCA
>Ga0075530_1000984_pt1 | contig 13547 bp, 15 predicted proteins | sample NGEPerD_2_FD_75101 | JGI IMG/M metagenome (GOLD analysis project Ga0075530, IMG submission 75101) | Arctic peat soil microbial communities from the Barrow Environmental Observatory site, Barrow, Alaska, USA - NGEE PermafrostL1-D | ecosystem: Environmental > Terrestrial > Soil > Wetlands > Peat ...
CCCGCGCCTACGCGGCGGATGTCGCAGGCGGGACGTTCCCGGCGGCGGAGCACTCGTTCGAGTCCTGACGGCTCGAGGGGAAACGGCTTCAGGTGGGACGGCTTCAGGTGGGACGGCTCAGCTAACCGCCGGGCCCGAGACCAGCACACCATCGACGTAGGGCCAGCCATTCGGCAGGCAGCCGTTCAGCCCTAGCGTCTGTTGCTGCATCACCGGCGCCGGACGACCCGGCCCGGGACATACCTGGTGGCCGAGCCCAAACCCGTGTCCCACCTCATGGTTGATGACGTACTGCCGGTAGAGGGCAACGTCGCCCTGGTACTCGGGGACCGCGTGCAGCCAGCGGTCGAGGTTGATCATGACGAGCCGCCCTGTCCGGCACGATGAGTATGCGGCGTCCTCCAGACCGGCCGCTTCGCACACCTTGCCGACCGTGGCAGAGGTGGCCAGGCGGATGACAAGGTCTGCATCCTTTGCGGCGACCCGCTGGACCGACCAGCGCCCACTGCCGGCCCAACTGGCGGCGTTGGCCAAGGTGGCATCCACGGCGGCCGCGAACGCCTTCGCGTCCTGCCCGGTGCCGATCTCGACCTGGACGGCGTAGGTCTTCAGCGATCCCGACCCGTAGCGATCGGTGCCACCCACGGCGCTGACATACTCGCCGGTGGCCCGAACGCCCGTGGCTTCCCCCGATAACGTCCCCGATGGTGACTTTGGTGGTGCCTTCGACGGAGACTTCGACGGGGTGGAGGCGGAGCCTGCGTGCGACTTGGGCGTGGTGACCGGGGTGCCCGACTTGCTGGCCACCGCGACCGTCGCGTCCGTATCGCCGGTGAGGGCCGCCGTCAGTCGGACGCCGGCCAGCACGAGAAGGGCGACGAACAACAGCAGCCCCCCACCCACGACCTGGCGTCGTCGCCTGATCACCCGGCGATGTGCGCGGGAACGGGACTCGCGCGACGGCATGCCTCAGGCTATCTCCAGTCGGCAGCCAACCCGATCAGCCCACCGCGGACACGCCAACCTCGGGCAACAGCAGGACAGGCTCCAGCGGTGGGCTCATCAATGGGGGATCCGGTCGAAACAGCCGACCGCGCAAGGAGATCAACAGGTAGACGACGGCCGCGCCGGTGAAGGCTGCCATGATCGCGAAGATGACGTGATAGTCGAGCAGCGTCACGAGCAGGGCGCCGACTGCCAGGGAGATGGCCTGGGGGGCGCCCATGATCGTCTCCACCGCCGCCGATGCGCGGCCCATCAACTCGTGTGGGGTCCGGCGCTGGAGCATCGTCATAAAGGCGATGAACGTCAGCGGCAGGGCATATCCGACAACCACCACGGATGCGAGGGTGACCCACAAAGTGGAGGTGAGCGCGACGACCCCGAGGCCAACCGCCAGCAGCGCGATGCCGACGGTCACGGTCCCGGCCTCACCTAGCCGACGGACCCACCGAGAGGTCGTGACCCCACCAAGGATGGCACCGACGCCCTGCACTGAGACCACGACGCCGGCAAAGGTTGGCGCCTTGCCAAAGAAGTCCAGAACCGCGTAGATCGAGGCCTCTGTGAAGCCGATCACGATCAACATCAGCGCGAAGGCGACCAGGACGTGCCTCAGCACCGGCTCGTGCGCCAGGTGCTTGATGCCGCCTGTCATCTCATGCCACCAGTGCTGTTCGATGCGCTCGGGAGCATTCTCCCGCAACGCAATTGACGCGATGATGAGCGCTGCGACGAGGAACGACACCGAGTCGACGACGGCAACCGCGCCACCGCCAAACATCCCGAACAGTGCCGCGCCCGCGAGGGGGCCGATCAGGCGGAAGCCCTCGCGGGTGGTCTGCAACGAGGAGTTTGCCCCCACCAGCACGTCGTCCGGAATCATCTCCTTGAGCAGTCCGTTCAGGCCGGCCGGCAGGACGACGAACGAGATTCCATAGAGGAACGCGACGACGTAGATGATCCAGACGTCGCCGCCGTCCTGCACCAACAGCAGTGGCAGAACCATCAGGGCGGAGATCACGTTGCCCCACATCAGCAGCGGCTTGCGCTTGATCCGGTCGATGTACATCCCATAGAGCGGCGCGAACAACGCAGGGACCATCATCCAGAAGAAGGTGAGACCCGCGGCGCCATTGGAGTGGGTAAGAGTCTTGACCCACATGCTCAGCACCAGCAGCATCACCGAGTCACCGAGCATGCTCGTCGTCGTCCCGGCAAATAGCCGGGTGAATCCCGTCTGCTGGAACGCCTTACGCATCGTTCTCTCCATTGCCATCTGGTTCGGTCTCGAGGTCGTATGCCGGGACCCCCCACGCGAGGAACGCACAGAGACGCGCCCCCTCGGGTCGGCGCTCCGGGTGCTCGAAACGGTCGAACCTGCTCATCAACAGGTCACACACCGCCAGGTTGATCTCGTTGAGCTCGTCGGCGGTCAACCACATCATCGACTGGGTCCAGGTGCTTGCTTCCTGCCAAGGCGGGGTGTCCTCATGACGCCTCGCCCGTGCCCTGGCCAGTCGGGCCACCTCTCGGTCGATCATCAGCGCACTGAGCGCATCACCGGCACGGGCCAGCTCGGGCGACTCGTCAACATCGCCCCATTGCATGCCCACGCTCACGATCTGCCAGGGTCGCTTTCGCCCGACGCCGCCTTCGGCCTCCTCGACGAAACTGTGCTCGGCCAGCTTGCGCAGGTGCCACGAGCAGTTTGACGGCGTCTCATCGAGCTGATCGGCCAGCTCGGTCGCCGTCATGGGACCGTGAATGGTCAGCTGCTCCAGGATCCCCAGACGCACGGGATGAGCCACCGCCCTCAGCGATCGTGGGTCGTCCAGCGTCCGCTGCGGGTGCGCCATAACTTCGAAAGTACTCTTTCGAAAGACTCCTTGCAATACGTGTTTTTACGACAGCTCATGCGCCAGCAACACCGACTGACTCGCCAATCTGCCTGAAAGAACACGTCCCGGGGCATTGTGCAAACGTCGCGAAGTTGATGTGCTGGCTATCTGGACACTTCCCCTGGCAGTCCGGTGGGTCGGACGGAACGGATCGAGGTCGCGATGACAGCAGCAGAGTCCAACGAGGTTCCGACAGACAAGGCGAAGGGCGCCCTCGACATCGAAGTGAGTCGGGTGGTGCCCCAACCCATAGACAAGGTCTGGCAGGTCCTGACCACCCGTGCTGGCGCTGAGGCCTTCCTTGGCAGCGGCGCCCAGCTCGGCACCAAGGGTGAGCCGTGGCACAGCGCAGATGGCAGCCACGGAGTGGTTCGCAGCTACCACCCGATGCAGCAGGTCCGCATCACGTGGCACGCCGACGAGAATGCGCCCGCCACGCTGGTTGACCTGCAGCTGACCCCTGAGGGCGACGGCACACGGATGGGCCTACGGCAGGAGCACATTGGCGATGTCGCGCTCAGCCAGAGCCTGCAGCGGCGTTGGGAGGACGCTCTCGGCCGGATCGGCGGCGCTACCTCCTGAGCCGGGGTTCGAGGCAGCGGTTCAGTCGTCGAGCCCCTCGTCGTCCCACGCCTTGTCGTCCGCATCCCAGCGCTCGGTGTTCTCTTTGGCGTGCGCCAGGGCCTGCTCCGCCTCCGCGTGAGTGTCGAACGGCCCTAACAGCCGGTCCTGCGGACTCTTGTTGTCGTCATCCTCGACCTGTCCGGTGGTCACGTTGAACCAGAACGCCATGGCAACCTCTCTTGGGTCAGCGGTGTGGGTCGGCCTTCACCATCTTGCCTAGACTCCACCGTATGCCGATCACCTATGCAAGCGTCGCGCCAGGCGCCGTCAGCGGACGTCGTGCCGTACCCGCCTCCATCGCCCGACCCGAGTATGTCGATCGGCCGGCTCCCGCGAAGTACACCGGTCCGGAGGTCAAGGACGCCGAGACCATCGAGAAGATGAGGATCGCCGGGCGCATCGCGTCGCAGGCGATGGAGAGCGCTGCCAAAGCGATCGCGCCCGGCGTCACCACTGATGAGCTCGATCGGATCGCCCACGAGTTCATGCTTGACCATGGCGCTTATCCCTCGACGCTGGGCTATCGCCACTTCCCGAAGTCGATCTGCACCAGCGTCAACGAGGTCATCTGTCACGGCATCCCCGACGACCGCCCCCTTGAGGATGGCGACATCGTCAACATCGACATCACCGCGTTTATCGGCGGCGTTCACGGAGACACCGACGCGACGTACCTCTGCGGCAACGTCGACGAGGAGTCCCGTCTGCTGGTCGAGCGCACCCACGAGGCCATGATGCGCGGCATCAAGGCGGCCGTGCCCGGTCGCGAGATCAACATCATCGGCCGCGTGATCGAGAGCTATGCCAAGCGTTTTGGCTACGGCGTGGTCCGTGACTTCACCGGCCATGGCATTGGGACGGCGTTCCACTCCGGCCTGGTGATCCCGCACTATGACGCCGCTCCCGAGTACAGCACCGTCATCGAACCGGGCATGACCTTCACGATCGAACCGATGCTCAACCTGGGTTCCAACGAGTGGGATATGTGGGACGACGGCTGGACCGTTGTGACCAAGGACCGCAGGCGCTCCGCGCAGTTCGAGCACACGATCCTGATCACAGACACCATGGCTGAGATCCTCACCCTGCCCTGATCGTTCCGTCCCAGCCCTAGACCCGCGACATCGCCGCAACCGGAAGGCGTCTCATGGCCACCACGCATCATCCGCTCGGCATCGACATCGGCGGCAGCGGCATCAAGGGAGCACCGGTGGACCTGACCCTGGGCCAGTTCGCCAAGGATCGGATGCGCCTTGACACCCCCAAGGTGTCTTCACCGGACGCGGTTGCCGACCTCGTGGTGCAGATCGCCGCGCACTTCGCCGATGACACCGGCGACTCCCCCATCGGCGTGACACTGCCGGCCGTCGTGACCAACGGCGTGGTGCGCACGGCGGCCAACATCGACTCGGGGTGGATCGGCACCGATGCCCGAGAACTGTTGAGCGACAGACTCGGTCGTCCGGTGACGGTGGTCAACGACGCCGACGCCGCAGGCGTCGGGGAGCTCCACTTCGGGGCCGCCCGCAACGCCAACGGGCTCGTTCTGGTGACGACGCTGGGAACCGGCATCGGGTCCGCGTTGCTCTACAACGGCGTGCTGGTCCCCAACTCCGAGCTCGGGCATCTCGAGATCGACGGCCACGACGCCGAGGACCAGGCGGCAGCCAGCATCAGGAGCGATGACAGCCTGTCCTGGGCGCAGTGGGCGGAGCGCCTTCAGCGCTACTACTCCCACGTCGAGAACCTGCTCTGGCCGGATCTGATCGTCGTCGGTGGCGGGGTGTCCAGGAAGGCCGACAAGTTCTTGCCCCTCCTGCATCTGCGGGCACCGATCGTCGCCGCACAGCTGGCGAACTCGGCAGGCATCATCGGCGCAGCCTGGCTCGCCACCAACACCTGAACAGCAAAGCCCTTCAAGGCGGCTGGGCTATCTGATGCGGGACAGGTCCGCGAGCAGCTCGGGTGCCCGACCTTCGTAGATGCGGGCGCCCCACCGTGTCCCGAGGGCGAGCGTGCCGGATCCGAAGACCACGGCCAGCCCGAGGCACAGCCAACCCATCCAGATCTGCCCGAAGAGGGCCCCCATCCCGACGCCGAGCAGAGGCAGGTTCACCACAAAGACCGCAGTACCGGCCACAGCCTGGATGACCATGGTCAAGGCCGAGGAACCCGGCGGAGCACCGAAAGGGTTCTCGCCCGGCCCCGGAACGGGATACGGCTTGAGCACGCTCATCACGCTGGCCACACCAAATCCGGTGAGCAGGAATCCCAGCCCCATCCCGAACAACGCCGGCCACGCGCTCCAACGGTCGGTGAGCGCGCAGGAGATGGCTGCATAGATGGGCAGGAGCACTGAAGCCGTCAAAGCGGTTGGCACCAAACGGCCTAAACGGTCGGCGCGGCCGGACACCCCGGTGGCGACGTGCCCCCAGAACGCCGTCCCGTCATACGCGATGTCGTTGTGCGTGCTCCAACCCAGCATGAATCCTGCGGCTGGCGCCATGGCCAGGGTCCAGACGTTGCCGCTCCCGGTGAACGCCGGCAACAACAGACCCAGCGGCAGGAGAAGCATGAGCAGGACCGATGCGACGTATCGCGGGTCCCGTCGCCAGGAGATGATCGAGCGGGCGGCCACTGCTCCGGTGGGTGTGGCCGGCATCCGGCGGAACCAGCCGAGCCCTTTGTTGCCGTTGCCCGAGCCGCCGCTGTCCGTCGCACGCGGGTTCTCCAGGGCGCCCCGCAACAGAACGTCCCAAGCCAGCAGGGCGGCGCCCAGGAAGACCAGGGCCAGGGCGAGGCGCAACAGACCGGACCCGATCGCGCCATCGGCGAAGTCGGCAGGCACAGCCCACGCCAGACCCAGAGGGGTCCACCCCAACACGTCCGCCAGATGTTGAAGCAGCCCGGGCGACGCGACCTGTTTCATCACCGAGGACGTCGCAGCGCCGAAGCCCAGCGACAACAGCAACATCAGCAACAGCAACGCCTCCTTCCCCCGCCGGCGCCGGGACATCGCAAAGGACGCCGCCGAGGTGACCCTGCTCAGCGCCACACAGGTGAAGACCGCCACTACCGCCGCCACCGGGGCGATCGCCATTGCCGGAACGGATCGCGACCAGGTGATGACGGTCGCGAGACCCAGGATCGCCGTGACCGCGGCGGGGACACCGACCAGCGATGACAACAACAGCCCGAGGACGAGCTGACGGCGAGGGACCGCGAAGGTCGCAAACCGCGCGGGGTCGAGGGTCTCGTCGATGCCATAGGCGATGATCGGGAGGATCGTCCACCCCAGGACCACCGCGCTGCCCCCGAGCGTGATGGCGGTCCGGGCGACGTCGCTGGGCAGCGAGAACCTCAGTGCGACGAGCCCCGAGAGAGCCGCAACGAGCACACCCAACCCGTACAGCACTGCGATGATCAGCCCGACCAGCTGTGGGGTGCTGCGGCGAAGTCCGTTGCGCAACAGCTGCCATTTCAGTCCGACGATGAGCGCAACCACGCCAGACCCTCTCCGACGTCGGTCTGTCCGCCGACCAGGTCGACGAAACGTTCCTCCAGGGTCATGCCGCACCGGACCTCGTCGAGAGTGCCCTCCGCGCGAATCTGCCCAGCCGCCACGATGGCGACCCGGTCGCACAGCCGTTGCACCAGGTCCATCACATGGCTGGACAGGATCACCGTGCCACCCGAGGCGGCGTAACCCTCGAGGATCTGGCGGATGGTCGTGGCCGATATCGGGTCGACGGCCTCGAACGGCTCGTCGAGCACCAAGAGTCTGGGGGCATGGATCAGGGCACAGGCGAGCGAGACCTTCTTCGTCATGCCTGCCGAGTAGTCAACAACCAAAGTGCCGGTCGCCTCCGCCAGGCCCAGAGCCTCCAGCAGCTCATGGGCCCGTTCAGTGACCACCGTGCGATCCATGCCGCGCAACAGACCCGAGTAGCAGATGAGCTGCAACCCGGTCAGTCGGTCGAAGAGCCGGAGGCCGTCGGGGAGAACGCCGACAAGCTGCTTCGCGCGGACGGTGTCGGACCAGACATCGTGACCGAGGACGTGAGCCGTGCCGGCGTCCGGCCGCAGCAGTCCCGTCGCCATGGACAGGGTGGTGGTCTTGCCGGCGCCGTTGGGTCCCACGAGGCCGAAGAACGACCCCCGCGGGACATCGAGATCAAGCCCATCGACCGCGAGCATTGACCCGTAGGCCTTGGACAGACCTCGCAGGCTCAGCGCCGCGGAGGATCCCCGAGTTTGCATGTACGTGACGGTAACAACAACGACTGGCTTGCCCCGTCCGCACGCGCCCGTTCAGCTGAAGTCGACAGCGATGCCGTCAGCAAGGTCGCGCACCTCCATGCTCTCGGGTCCGAAGCTCTTCAGCTGGGATAGATAGAGCTGACGACCGATGGCACTGAGCAGCACGTCGTGGATCGGGACGCTGACCCGCGGTGCTATCCGCTGTGCGAAAGAGACGGTGTCGCGGCTGGCCGTCCAGGGCGCGTTGAGCGGCACCGCGAGTATGTCGATCTGCCCGGGCTCGCCGTCGTAGGCATCACCTGGATGGAACAGGCTCGGCTCGCCCTCCACCCGGATCACGACACCGAGATTGCCGATCCGGGGCAAGGCCTCGTTGATCAGGGCGTGCTTCTCGCCCACCGGCATGATCAGGACCCGCCCGAACGACAGCTCCTCGCCCGCTACCGTGTGCTCGGACCCGATCCCGGCCTCCGCCATGACTGCGGCGGCCTGCGGCTCGGCATACAGCCGAGCCCGTGGGTTGGCCTCTAGCACCGTCGGAAGCCGTTGCAGGTCAACATGATCCGCGTGTTGATGGGTGACCAGGATGACATCCAGTCCTGTCACGCCCACGATGCCCGGCGAGAACACACCTGGGTCGATCAGGATGCGTTGGCCGCCGGTCTCGACGAGCAGGCAGGCGTGTCCGAGATGAGTGAGGCGCATGGGAGTCAGGCTACAAGCGCCGCCGCAACCGGACCTGCTTCGCCACGTAGCCCGGCATCACGCAGGACAGCGCGAGGAAGTAGGCCGACAACGCCAGCTTGCCGTACGCGAGGCTGATGATGCAGATCGTTGAACAGATCAGCCAGGCGCCCATTCCCGCCTTCACCTGGTCCTCACTCTCGTAGTCCGACCGACGCTTCGAGAGTAGGTCCGAAAAGCGCGCTGACGCCTCCCACCGACGACGTAGTCCGATCGACCGAGATGACGATGACGAGTGCTGTGCGAGGTGCGAGGTGTGAGGTGTGAGGTCATCACCTCGTGGACTGACCCCGCCACAGGTCGATGCCGCCCTCAACCGCATGATTGTCGATCTCGGCAAGCTCCTCAGCGCTGAACTCGAGGTTGTCCAGCGCGGCGATGTTCTGCTCCAGCTGACTGACCGACGACGCACCGATCAGGACCGAGGAAACTCGCGCGTCGCGCGCTATCCAGGCAAGGGCCATCTGCGCGAGCGACTGGCCACGGCGGAGGGCGACCTCGTTCAGCGAACGGAGGTTGGCGAGGTTCTGCTCGGTCAGCAGCTCCTCCGAGAGCGATGAGCCCTCGGCCATACGGGAGTCGGGCGGAATACCGTTGAGGTACTTGTTGGTCAACATGCCTTGCGCCAAGGGAGAGAACGCAATACACCCAGCGCCGACCTGTTCGAGGGTGTCGAGCAGTCCGCCCTCGATCCAGCGATTGAGCATCGAGTACGACGGCTGATGGATGAACAGCGGTGTGCCGAGCTCGGCCAGGATCGAGGCCGCCTCGGCGGTCCGTTCCGGCGAGTATGACGAGATGCCCGCGTACAAAGCCTTGCCCGAGCGAACTGCGGTGTCCAGCGCGCCCATGGTCTCTTCGAGCGGTGTCTCCGGGTCAGGGCGGTGCGAGTAGAAGACGTCGACATAGTCGACACCCATCCGCGTCAGCGACTGGTCGAGGCTGGCCAGCAGGTACTTGCGGGAACCGAACTCGCCGTATGGACCCGGCCACATGTCCCAGCCGGCCTTGGTGGAGAGAAAGAGCTCGTCACGGTAGGGCAGAAGGTCCTGCCGCAGGATGGTCCCGAAGTTGGCCTCGGCCGAGCCGTACGGCGGTCCGTAGTTGTTGGCCAGGTCGATGTGGCAGACACCGAGATCGAACGCGCGACGCAGGATCGCCCGCTGGGTTTCCAGCGACCGGTCGTCCCCAAAGTTGTGCCAGAGGCCCAGCGAGATGAGTGGAAGCTTCACTCCGCTGCGCCCCACGCGGCGGTAGGTCATCGATTCGTAGCGGTCCTCGGCAGCGACATAGCTCATGCAACTCATCTTTGCAGACGTCGTGTCCTCATCTTCCCGGCCGCCGAGGCCCGACCCTGTTGACGAATCCGACCCTCGGCGCAGGACCTTTGGCACTGCCTTCGAGGACCCTTGTGGGACGAACGTGGGAAGACCACGTGGGAACATCACGGAGAGGAAGGCGCTCCACTGACGTGGAGCTGAATGGTGATGACCGTGTTCGCAGATCGTGTCGATGCCGGCCGACAGCTTGCCGCGCGGCTGGAGTACCTGCGTGACCAGGACGTGGTCGTTCTGGGCCTGCCCCGAGGCGGGGTGCCCGTGGCGTTCGAGGTGGCTGAGGCACTGGGCGCGCCACTGGATGTCATCGTGGTGCGAAAGCTGGGTGTGCCCTACCAACCCGAGCTGGCCATGGGCGCGATCGGTGAGGGGGGAGCCCAGGTGCTCGATGCCAATGTGATGGCTCGGGGCCGGATCACCGACGCGGACCTGAGCGCTGTCGAAAGCCGTGAGCGGGCGCTGCTTGAGGAGCGCGTCGCACTCCTGCGTCGGGGACGGGATCGCATCGAACTGGTGGGTCGCACTGCCGTCATCGTCGACGACGGCATCGCGACGGGTTCCACTGCTCGAGTGGCCTGTCAGGTGGCCCGTCACCTCGGCGCGGCGAGGGTGATTCTGGCTGCGCCGGTCGCCCCTGACGCGACGGTGCGGAACCTGACCGAAGCCGACGAGGTCGTCTGCGTCTCGGTGCCCCGGTGGTTCATGGCGGTCGGCCAGCACTATGCCGATTTCTCGACGACGAGCGACGACGAGGTGATCCTCCTGCTGGACACCGCCGCCCGGCGAATGCGCGGCGATCAGTCGGTCGGCCAAAGGCCGGACTGCGACGTTGACGTGGAGATCCCTGTCGGCGCCGTTGGCCTCCAAGGGCATCTGCATCTTCCTGAGCCGGCCGACAGTGTGGTGCTGTTCGCCCACGGGAGCGGCAGCAGCCGCCACAGCCCGCGCAACCAGTTCGTCGCCTCTGCTCTCTACCAGGCAGGTGTGGGCACGTTGTTGCTCGACCTGCTCACCGAGCCTGAGGAGCTCGACCGCGCCAACGTGTTCAACATGGACCTGCTGGCGAGCCGGCTCACCGCAGCAACGCAGTGGCTCCGCAGCCGGCCCGACGCTGCATCGTGCCGCGTCGGATACTTCGGTGCGAGCACTGGAGCCGGCGCGGCCTTGCTGGCGGCCGCGGATGCTGGAGACCGGATCGCGGCGGTCGTGTCGCGCGGCGGCCGACCAGACCTGGCTGGTTCACGGCTTGCCGAGGTCAAGGCCCCCACGCTGCTGATCGTGGGCAGCGCCGACCAGATGGTCCTCGATCTGAACCGCCAGGCGCAGGCCCAGCTGCGCTGCCCGAACCAGTTGGCGGTCGTTGACCGCGCCACTCATCTGTTCGAAGAGCCCGGGACCCTTGCAGAGGTAGCGATCCTGGCGAGCGACTGGTTCACCAGGTACCTCGCAAAGGAGCCTCAGAACCCATCAGTGGCCTGACCCAAGCGCGTTGCGGTAGAAGAGGTTCACCACTTCCCGAACGACGTCGGGCGCGGCTTGACGCTGCTCAGGTCAATGGTTGAGATCGACTCGGTCGGCAAACCCGCGGCTGCCCGCTCAGCGGCGTCGTTGGCGACGATGTCCGCAGCGGTGTTGAGCGGGAACAAGTTCTTCGGGTCGTGTCCGGGGACCTTGACGAACTCCACGGTGCCGGCGCGAGTGTCCAGTGCGGCCCAGATGGCCTCGACGATGCCGGCGTTCTTGACTGGCTCGCGCTTGGAGTTGCGCATCCCGTTGCGCTGCCAGCCGGCCCGCCAGGTGGTGGAGCAGTCCCGTGCGTACGTCGAGTCGATCTGGATCACCAGGTGCGCGACATCAGGGTGGTCTCTCAGGGCGTCAAGCACAGCCCGCAGCTCGGCGATGTTGTTGGTGCCGATGGCCTGCCCCGACGCGTGGTAGCTGCCGTTCTCGTCCACCCACGCCCAGCCAGCCGGCCCGGGGTTGCCGAGGCACGCGCCGTCAGTGCCGACCGTCAACGTTCCACCCTGCATGTCAGTCCCTCGTGTTCAGTCTCGACGTCGGCCTTGTAAAGGTGCAGGCCGACAGAGGTTACAGGCCGACCGAAGCAAGGGCGACCGAAGCACAGGCAGACAAAGGTGCAGGCCCCGGGGAGTATGAGTCTCCGGGGCCTGCGGTTGATCATCAACGGTGAAGGCTGACAATCTCACGGGTGGTCCGCTGGCTCTCTCCGCACGCTTCACCTGGCGGTTCCAGCAGGCAAGCCCACTGGTCAAGAACCCTTTTCCATCCGATCCCGCCCCCGTTTCCGGTGGCGTACTGAGAGTTCTACGCCGATGTGGTAACGGCCCGCAAGTGGTCTGGCACAAGAAGTTTCGGCTTCATCGGCGTGTCGCGCCCGACACGCCGATACAACCCGAGAATGGCCGCTTGTCGCGCCACAGACGGCCTCACATCCCGCAGTGGATCGAAGCCATCAGGCCGCTGACCCCACATCCTTATTGGGCCGATGGGGTCCACCGTGGACCCGCTACTGCAGTGAGGGCACCAGCTCGGTCCAGGTGTTCGATGCCACGTTGTAGGCCCACGCGTCATCCGCTACCGACCAGGTCGTCTGCGAGGTTCGCACCGTGCCGCCGAGGATGACGATGCGCTCGTTGACCGGGTCGTAGACCATCGTGTGGTCGGTCCGGGCAAGTGGCCCCGTCTTGGTCAGCGGATTGAAGAGCGAACCGGGCAGCGGAACGTTGGCCCAGCGGTCCTGGGTCGCGTCGTAGGTGGCCAGGACTCCGTCACTGAAAAGGACTGTGCGCTGTGCGGACTGGTCGTAGGCGAGCTCGCCACCGGCCAAGTCGAAGTTGAGCCGTGGTGGGGCCGCCTGCTCGGCCCACTGGCCAGACGTTGGCTGGAAGGTCCAGGAGTGGTAGGGCAAGAGGACCAAGACGAGTCGTCGCTGTGCGGTGTCGTAGGTCATCAGGTCGGCGTATCCGTCGCCGTTGATAGGTCCGGGCCTGTCGAACTTCGTCCACCGGTTAGCTTCGTCGTTGTAGGACCACAGGTCACCGCTCTCGCGGTTGCGGGCGATCACGTGCCCTGGCGACGGGTCGTAGGTGGCCTGCCAGAGGGAGGACGGGACCGAGCCTCCGGACGGTGGAAGAAGGTTCCACCTGTTGCCCTCGACTGAGTAGGTCCAGACAGACAGATCCGATACAGCGACGATGAGGTGAGAGTCAGCGTCGTGGACGAGCGCGATCCGCCGGCCGAGGCTCGGTTCGCGGGGCGGTCTCATCATCCGCCACGTGTTTGTGCACACGTCCAGAGTCCAGGTGCGAGCTGGACCCCAGAAGGTTTCGAGGGCGACGATCTTGCCGGACCCGGCCTCCGTGGCGACGCTTAGGAAAGTCGGTCTGGCTTGCTTCGCCGGTCCCGTGCGCCCTGGTGTGGAACCGGGCGGGCAGACAAACGCGGTGGGTTTCGGGCTCGCTGTGAGCTTCGGGCTCGCTGTGAGCTTCGGGCTCGCTGTGAGCTTCGGGCTCGCTGTGGGTTTCGGGCTAGCTGCCCCCCCCCCAACGCATCTCGCAGAGCATTCTGACGCTGAGAATGCTCTGCGAGATGCGTTGCCTTCTGGGGGTGCCCGGTCAGTGGAGCGATCCGGCCCGGCCGGTATCGATGATCACGCGGCGGC
>Ga0075530_1000986_pt1 | contig 13530 bp, 16 predicted proteins | sample NGEPerD_2_FD_75101 | JGI IMG/M metagenome (GOLD analysis project Ga0075530, IMG submission 75101) | Arctic peat soil microbial communities from the Barrow Environmental Observatory site, Barrow, Alaska, USA - NGEE PermafrostL1-D | ecosystem: Environmental > Terrestrial > Soil > Wetlands > Peat ...
CAGCGCGGCTGGGTCAGGTGGCCGCGTCGGCCGACGCGGCCGACGTCGCCGAGTCGGGAAGCAGCCGGTACGCGTCGTAGACCGCGTCGACCCGTTTGACCGCCGCGAGCACCCAGTCGAGGTGACCGGGATCGGCCAGCTCGAAGTCGAACCGGAGCTTCGCGACCCGATCGGCGCTGGTCTGGCTCGTGCAGGAGATGATGTTCACGTGGTGCTCGGAGAGCACCTGGGCGACGTCACGGAGCAGCTTGGAGCGGTCCAACGCTTCCAGCTCGATGGCGACGACGTAGGTCGCGGGCTGGTCGTGATCCCATTCGACCTCGATGAGCCGGTCGCGCTGGGTCTCCAGATCGTGCGCGTTCGCACAATCGGCCCGGTGCACCGACACGCCGCGGCCGCGGGTCACGAACCCGACGATCGAATCACCCGGAACCGGTGTGCAGCAGCGCGAGAGCCGAACGAGCACGTCGTCGAGACCTTCGACGTGCACCCCGGTCGTGCGGCGGGACGTGCGGCCCGGACGGCGCGCTGTGGTCGGGAGCTGTTCCTCTCCGCCGCGCAGCTCCCGCTGCACATGTTGGGTCACGACCCGCGCCGAGACGTGACTCGCTCCGATCGCCGCGAACAGGGCAGGCGGATCCGCGTAGTGCATCGATGTCGCCACATCGGTGAGCACCGATGAGGCCATGATCTTCTGCACCGGAAGGCCATCCCGGCGCAATGCCTTGGTCAGCTCGTCGCGCCCCGCCTCCATTGCGTCCTCACGCCGCTCACGCGAGAACCACTGGCGGATCTTGCTGCTCGCTCGTGGCGTCTGGACGAACCCGAGCCAATCTCGACTCGGGCCCGCGTTCTCCACCTTGCTCGTGAAGATCTCGATCGTGTCACCGGAGACCAACGTCGAGTCGAGCGGGACGAGTCGACCGTTCACGCGAACGCCGATGCAGCGGTGACCGACCTCGGTGTGGATCGTGTACGCGAAGTCGACCGCGGTCGCGCCCGTCGGCAGCGTGATGATCTTGCCCTGGGGCGTGAACACGAAGACCTCGTCGGTCTCGAGGTCCAGCTTCAGGGACTGCATGAACTCTGCCGGATCGTCGGTCTCGGAGTGCCAGTCCACCATCTGCTGGAGCCACGCGAGGTCCTCGGCCGGTGCGGGGGCCTCCTTGTAGCTCCAGTGGGCGGCGATCCCGAACTCGGCTCGGCGGTGCATCTCACGCGTGCGAATCTGCATCTCGACGGGTTTGCCCTGCGACGCGACCACCGTGGTGTGGAGTGACTGGTAGAGGTTGAACTTGGGCATCGCGATGTAGTCCTTGAACCGACCCTGCACCGGCTTCCACAGCGCGTGAATCGACCCGAGCGCCCCGTAGCAATCCTTGACCGAATCAACGATGACCCGAACACCCACGAGATCGAGGACGTCGTCGAACTCCTTCGAGCGCACCACCATCTTCTCGTAGATCGACCAGTAGTGCTTCGGACGACCCGTCACCTCGGCGTCGATCTGCAGCTCCTTGAATCGGTCTCGCAGAGCCGCCAAGACCATCTCGAGGTACTCGCTGCGTTCCGGTGCCTGGGTCGCGACCATCTGCTCGATCTCGGCGTACCGCTTCGGGTGCAACACCGCGAAGGCGAGGTCTTCGAGCTGCCACTTCACGTCCGCGATTCCGAGGCGGTGTGCCAGCGGCGCGTAGATGTCCAACGTCTCCTGCGCAATGCGTTGCTGACGGGCCGGGGGCAGCGACGCGATCGTGCGCATGTTGTGGAGTCGATCGGCGAGCTTGATGAGCAGGACGCGAATGTCCTTCGCCATGGCGACGAGCATCTTCCGCAGCGTCGCCGCCTGCTGGTCCTCACGGGTCGCGAACTGGACCCGATCCAGCTTCGTGACGCCATCGACGATCATGGCGACATCGGCGCCGAGCTCCTGTTCGATGTCGGCGAGCGTGAGTGACGTGTCCTCGACGGCGTCGTGCAACAGCGCGGCCGCGATCGTGACGTCGTCGAGACCGAGCCCCACGACGATCATCGCGACCCCGAGTGGATGCTGGATGTACGGCTCACCGGATCGCCGTACCTGCTCGGCGTGCGCGGCACGAGCGGCGCGGAACGCCCGCTCGATGAGATCGGTCTCGGCCCGCGGGTGGCGACGTCGATACGCCGCGAGCAGGGGTGCCAGCGTGGCGTCCACGTGGCGCCGCCGCCAGGGCAGCACCGAACGCCGATCGGCGCGGACCCTGCGGGTCTCATCGGGACCCGCAGCGCCCGGCGTCCCCAGCGGAAGGCTGGTCGACAGGCTGTCCTCGGTGGTGCTCACGCGTCCGTCATCCTACCGGCGCGAGGCCGGACTTCCGGGCCGGCGGGACCCGTGCGCTCGATCCGATGCCGCAGTCAGCGTCGCTTGCGGCGACGGGGCCGGCGGGCGCGGGGCGCGACGTTGGCCATCGCACCGTCAGCCCGCCGCACGGGGGGCAGGTCGCTGGGGCTGACCGAGCTCTTGGCGGCCAGCGGTGCCCCGCACTTGGGGCAGAACCGAGCGCTTCGGTTCGCCGTGGCGCCACACGACGGGCACGACACCTCCTCGACGCGCGGCGTCGGATCAGCCGGCGGACCCATCGGTGGTCCCGTCGCTTCCAGGCGCGCCGCCTGCGCCACGGCGCGCTCGTGCAGCGTCCGCATGCGGGGCTCGCGCTCGCGCCACCACACCAACAGCGGCGTGGCGACGAAGATCGACGAGTACACACCGGTGACCAGTCCGACGAACAGCGCGAGACCGAAATCGCGCAGGCTGAGCGCGCCCATGAGCCACGAGCCCACGACGAGGAGGGACACGACCGGCATCAGCGCCACCAGCGAGGTGTTCAACGACCGCGCCAGCACCTGGTTCGTCGACCGGTTGACCATTGCGGTGTAGGTCAGACCCTTGGCCGTGCCGAGCAGTGGCTCGTTCTCCTTGACCTTGTCGAACACGACGACCGTGTCGTAGAGCGAGAACCCCAAGATGGTGAGGAACGCGATGACCGTGGCCGGCGTGACCTCGAAGCCGGTGATCGCGTACACCCCCACCGTGATGAGGATGTCGTGCGTCACCGCGACGATGGCGCCGGCCGCCATCTTCCACTCGAACCGCAAGGAGAGGTAGATCGCGATGACGACGAAGAACACGATCAACGCTTGGAGCGCCTTCTGGCTCACGCGTTTGCCCCAGGTCGGACCGACATCGCTGACGCTGACCTCCTCGGCCGCGATGCCGCCGTAATCCGCGAGCGCCTGGGTGATCTCGGCCTGCTTGGCGAGCGGGAGACTCTCGGCCTGCACGCGGGCGCCGTCGCCGTTCACGATGATGATCTTCGAGTCCGCGAGGCCGAACGATCGCATGACGTCACGCACGCCGGCCGACGAGACGTCGACGTTCTGACTCGCCGTGAACTCCCACGAGGTACCACCCTCGAAGTCGATGCCCAGGTTGAATCCGCCGTGCACGACGAAGCCGAGAACCCCCGCCAGAATCGCAGTGCCCGACAGCAATGCCCACCGCCACTTGCGGTACATGAACTGGTAGTTCGTCCGCTCGTGGTAGAGGTCCGAGAACCTGGATCCGAGCCCCATCAGAGCGTCTGCTCCGTGACGCGCATCAAGGCGTGGCCTCGCTCATGGCCTTCATGTCCAGGCCGGCTTCCATGCCCACGAACGGCGTGCGGACCAGCGCGCGCCGGCGGGCCAGGATCGACACGAGCGGGTGCATGAAGAAGTAGGAGATGAAGAGGTCCAGCACCGTCGAGACGCCGAGAAAGAACGCGAACCCTCGCACCGAACCGATGGCGAGCCAGTACAGCGTTGCCGCACCGATGATCGACACGAGGTCTGCGGCCAGGATCGTGCGCCACGAGCGCACGAACCCGCGATCGACCGATGAGCGCACGGTCTTTCCCGTACGCACCTCGTCCTTCAGCCGTTCGAAGTAGACGACGTACGAGTCGACGGTGATGCCCACCGACACGATGAGCCCGGTGACGCCGGCCAGGGTGAGCGTGAGGCTGATGGTCTGGCCGAGCATCGCCACCAGCGCGTAGATCGCGGCTCCTGCGACCACGAGCCCGGCGATGACGACCGCACCGAGAAGTCGGTAGTAGACGAGCATGTAGATCGCGACGAGCACGAGTCCGATGATCCCCGACGCGATGCCGGCTCGAAGCTGGTCCTTGCCCAGCGTCGGCGAGACGCTCTGGACCTTCTGGTCGTTCGGGTCGAAACGGATCGGCAGCGCGCCGTAGCGCAGCACGAGCGCCAGATCCTTGGCTTCGCTCTCACCGAAGTCGCCGCTGATCTGGGCGCTGCCCTCGAAGGACTCGAACGTCTGGTTCTGGCCCTGGATGACCGGTGCGCTCTGCACCACGCCGTCCAGCACGATCGCGACCTGCTTCTGGAAGTTCTCCTGACCGAGCCGGTCCCACTCGCTCGAACCCTCGCTCGTGAAATCGACGTTGACGACCCACTCACCGTTCTGGAACGAGGCCCGTGCCCCGCTCACCGCTTTCCCGGTGAGCTCGGTGGGACCGAGCTGGTAGCGCTGCGGGGGACCGTCACCGGTGTCCCGGCCCGGGAGCACGACGACGGCGTCGGCGACGTCGTCGTCCCGGGAGGTGGTCGGGATATCGGACCCGTCGCTCGGCGGAAGGGTGGTGGTCGTGGAGGACGCGTCGGGCGCGATCGTGTCGCCGGGCGCGACGGTGCTCGTGGTCGTCGTCGCCGCGGGGTCGAAGGGCGGAAGGACCGCCAGGACGGGCCGGAAGCGCAGCTCGGCGGTCTGGCCGATGAGGTTCAGCGCCTTGTCCCGATCCTTCACTCCCGGCAGGTCGACCACGATCGTGTCGCCCTGACGACTGATCTCCGGCTCGGCCACGCCGAGGCCGTCGACCCGGCTGGCAATGATGTCCTTGGCCTTGTCGATGGCGCCGCTCGACGGGTTGCCCTCGGGATTCAGCGTCACCGAGATGCCGCCCTGGAGATCAAGACCGAGGACGGGGGTGGTGCCGGTCACGATCACGGCCGTGAACGAGCCGAAGACGACCACGAGCGTGACGACAAGGAACCAGGCGTTACGACGCACGATTCAGTCGTCTGAAGCCGGCTCGCCGGCGGTCTCGTCCAGCCGAGGCACGTCACCCTCGGCGCCGGCGGGCCGGCGACGTTGGGCCACCGCGCCCCGGGCCAGGGTGATCACCACGTCGGGGGCGATCTCCACCTCGAGCGTCGAGTCGGCGATCCCATGCACCGTGCCGTGGATGCCCGAGGTGGAAACGATCTCGTCGCCGATGCCCACCGCATCGACCAGCGATCGGTGCGCAGCCATCCGGCGCCGTTGCGGCACCACGACGAGCAAGAAGAACAGGACGACGAGGATCCCGAGATAGATGATCGCGGCAGTCATGGCCGGGCCGACGCTAGTCGAACAGGCCTCGCCCGGAACGGTCGACGGGCGGTGGTGGCGACGCGAGACCCAGGTGGGAGTAGGTGGCCGGGGTGGCCCTGCGACCGCGGGGCGTGCGCTCGAGGAAACCCTCCTTCAGGAGGAACGGCTCGTAGACCTCCTCGACGGTCTCGGGCTCCTCGCCGACCGTCACGGCCAACGTGGCGAGCCCCACGGGACCACCGGAAAAATGGCGACACAGTGCCCCGAGGATGGCCCGGTCGACCTTGTCCAGGCCTCGCTCGTCGACCTCGAACAGGGCCAGTGCGTCACGCGCCACGGCCAGACTCACGGTGCCGTCGGCCCGCACCTCGGCGTAGTCCCGGACCCGCTTCAGCAGGCGGTTGGCGATACGCGGCGTACCCCGGGCTCGGCGCGCGATCTCGGTCGCCGCGCGCGCGTCGAGCGGAACGCCGAGGATGCTCGCCGCTCGCTCGACGATGGCCATCAGGTCCTCGGGCTCGTAGTAGTCCAGCCGGGCGACGAAGCCGAACCGGTCTCGCAACGGACCGGTGATGAGGCCGGTGCGCGTCGTCGCGCCGACCAGGGTGAAACGGGGCAGATCGAGGCGCAGCGACCGGGCCGAGGGCCCCTTGCCGATCACGATGTCGAGCTGAAAGTCCTCCATTGCGGGGTACAGGACCTCTTCGACGGCCCGGGGAAGCCGATGGACCTCGTCGATGAACAGCACGTCGCCGTCATCGAGGTTGGTGAGTATGGCGGCAAGATCTCCGGCCCGCTCCAACGCCGGTCCGCTCGTCACCCGCAGCGCCACCTGGAGCTCCGCGGCGACGATGCACGCGAGCGAGGTCTTGCCGAGACCGGGTGGACCGGCAAGGAGGAGATGGTCCACTGCCTGGCCGCGCCCGCGCGCCGCGGCGAGCAGGATCTCGAGGTGCTCCTTGAGGCGCGGCTGGCCCACGAACTCGTCGAGCGTGCGGGGCCGCAGCGTCGTCTCCTCGGCCGCCTCCACCGGAGCCGCGGTCGTGCTCAACAGCTCCTCACGACCCGCCTCCCCTCGCCCCGTCTCCGCCTCGCTCACGTCCGCGCCGCCAATCGCCGCAGCGCCTCTTTCAACAGAGCTTCGGCGGCTTGGGCACCGTTGAGGTCGGCGAGCGCGACGCGGATCTCGTCGGTGCCGTAGCCGAGCTCGATGAGTGCGGCGCGAGCCTCGGCGCGCGCGATCGGTGCTTCGCCGAGACCCTCGCTCAGGTCGAGGTCCGGAACGTCCAGGCGCGACTGGAGCTCGAGCATCAGCTTCTGGGCGGTGCGTTTGCCGACCCCCGGCACCGCGGTGAGCGCGTCGATGTCGGCGTCGGCCATCGTCCGCCGCAGCGACACGGGCGAAAGGACCGACAGGATCGCGAGCGCGAGCTTGGGGCCCACGCCGCTCGCGGCGATGAGCACCTCGAAGGTGTCGCGTTCGTCACGGGTCGGAAAGCCGTACAGCACCATCGCGTCGTCGCGTACGTGCAGATGGGTGAACAGGAACGCGTTCGTCTTCGGCGCGAGTCCGGTGAGCGCGCCGAGCGGCACGAGCACGCGGTAGCCGACCCCACCGACCTCGACGAGCACCTCGCCCTCTGGCGCCCGTTCGAGGACCGAGCCGCGCACCGATCCGATCATCGGGCCGCCTCGCGGGCGAGCGCGGCGCTGACGGCGGCACCGAACCCGTCCCGACCGGCTTCGCCGGCATGAGACCCGGCGCCGGCGTCCGCGGCACCCGCGAGCGGGACCTGCCAGGAGTGGCACAGCGCGACGGCGAGCGCGTCGGCCGCATCGGTTGGGCGTGGCGGCGCGTCGAGTCGCAGCAGGCGGACGACCATGGCCTGCACCTGTGCCTTGTCGGCGCCGCCGTGGCCGGTGACGGCAAGCTTGACCTCGTTGGGGCTGTACTGGTCGACGGGCACGCCGGCCCGGGCGGCCGCGGCCAAGGCCAGCCCACTGGCTTGGCCGACGGACATCGCGGTGCGCTGGTTCGCCTGGAAGAGCACCCGCTCGACCGCGACCGCGGCCGGACGCAGCTCGGCGATCAGGCGCTCGAGCTCCACCTGGAGCGCGGCGAGCCGCTCGGCCAGCGGATCGGCCGGTGCGGTACGGATCACGCCGTACGCGACGGGCTCGGCCCGGCGGGCCCGACCGAGCCGGACCGCGCCGTACCCACAGCGAGAGACACCGGGGTCGATGCCCAACACCGGGCCGGTCGAATCGAACACCGGTTCGATGCTACGACCGGCGGCGCCTCCGCCGGCGGATCCCCCACACCACCAGCAGGACCACGAGGATCCCCACCGCGACCGGCACCAGCCGCCGGCCCACGGATCCGCCGCTGACCGCCAGGAGATCGACCGGCTCGGCCTCCGGGCCGTCGATCGTTCGCACCACCGCCGGTGCCGCCGAGGAGACCCCGGGCCGGCCCCCGTTCGCGGAGGCGTCGACTGAGCGCGGCGGTGGGCTCGCGGGCTCGGCGCCGGCGCCCGGGCCGTCCTCCGGCGCCGGGTCCGCCGTGGTCACCGACAGCACATCGCGGTCGAGGTTCTCGACGAACTGTGCGAGCAGCTTCGCCGAGACGTCGACGAGCACGCCCCGACCGAACTGCGCGACCTTGCCGGTGATCGACAGATCGGTGCTCACGTTCACCTGCGTACCCGAACCGTCGGATGCGAGGGTGAGCTGCACGGTCGCCGAGGCATTGCCCTGCCCACGCGTGTCGCGACCCGACGCCGCGATGACCGCGGTGTGGGTTGCGTCATCAGTCGACTCGAGCGTCGCGCTGCCCTGGTACTGCGCGGTGATCGGACCGACCTTGACCTTCACGACGCCGCGATACTCGTCGCCCTCGACCTCCTGGAGCTGAGCGCCCGGCAGGCACGGAGCGATGCGTTCGATGTCGAGGAGAAGCCGCCAGGCCTCCTCGACGGGCACCTCGACGCGGAACTGGTCCTCGATGTTCATCAGCTGCTCCCCTCCTGGCCCGCGGTCCGCAAGGCCTCCAAGTCTTCGGGTGTGTCGACGTCGACAGGATCACCGGTGCCATCGCACGGGACCTCCGTCACCGAATGGGTCCGCATGAGCACGCGGGCACCCTCGTCGCCGCGGAGCGCGCCCGCCTCGTCCCACAACGAGCGGGCGATGAGGACCGGGTTGGACCGCCCACCTCCGTAGGTGGCCACGGCGAGCTCGGCGCCGGCATCGTGCGCGGCGGCCAGACGCCGATACGCCTCGGCACCGATCCGGGGCTGATCCCCGAGTCCGACACAGACCGCGTCCACCTGGACCCAGCCATCGAGCAGATCGAGTGCGGCACCCAGGCTGTGGGCGATGCCCCGACGCCAGCCCGACGACTGGGTGACGATCACCGCTTCCGGCGCAAGGCGGGCGACCCGGCGACCTTCGTGGCCAACGACGAGGACGACGGGCCGTAAGCCCGACGCACAAGCCGCGTCGAGCGCCCAGGACACGAGTGGCCGGCCGTCGAGGCGAACCAGCGGTTTCGGGTCGCCCTCGTCGCCGAATCGCCGCCCCCCGCCGGCAGTCAGGACCGCGGCCGCAACGGTCACGCGCCGGCGTCCTCGAGGGCTCGCCGCACGAGAACGCGCGCCAGGTGCTCCCGGTAGCTCGAATCCGCGTTGAGATCGCTGCTCGGCTCGGTACCCTCGGCCGCTCGGGCCGCGGCCTCGGCCGCACCGGCGCCTCCTGCGACCGCTTCTTCGACCCCGGCCGCCCGAAGCGGTGTCGTCCCCATGTTGACCAGCGCGACACGGGTCGTGCCGCCTGCGTGCACAGCGAGCGCTCCGACGATGGCCCAGTCCTGCGCGCGGCGGTTGAACTTCTGGTACGAGAACCCGTTCGCCCCGGTACGGGGAACGCGGATCTCGGTGAGCAGCTCATCGGGCGCGAGCGCGGTCTCGAGGAACCCCTCGAAGAACGAGCCCGCCGCGATCTCGCGCCGCCCGGCCGGTCCGGTCGCCACGAACGTCGCGTCGAGCGCCAGCAGGACGGCCGGCAGGTCCGACGCCGGGTCACCGTGCGCGACGGAACCACCGATCGTGCCCCGGTGGCGCACCTGGTTGTCGCCCACCTCGGCCGTGACTGCACCCAAGACACCGCACTGTCGTGCCAGCAGGTCGTTCGTCTCGAGATCGCGGTGGCGGGTCAGCGCGCCGATGGCGATCTCGTCGCCATCCTCACGCACGTACGACAACTCCGAGACACGCCCGACATCAACGAGCACGGTCGGGACCGCGAGCCGGAGCTTCATCAGCGGGATGAGTGACATCCCGCCGGCGATCAGCTTGGCGTCGTCGCCGTGCTCGACGAGCTGGGCGACGGCCTCGTCGGCCGCGCCGACGCGCACGTAGTCGAAGGCCGCCGGGATCATCGGGAGCCCTCATCCGGGCGGCCGGCGGCGGCGAGCACGGCGTTGACGATGTTCTGGTACCCGGTACAGCGACAGAGGTTGCCCTCGAGCCCGATTCGGACGTCGGCGTCGGTCGGGTCGGGGTTCTCCTCCAAGAACCCGACGGCGGCCATCACCATGCCCGCGGTGCAGTAGCCGCACTGGAGCCCGTGCTGTTCGTGGAAGGCCTGCTGCACAGGATGGAGCTCGGTGTCGTTCGGTGCGAGGCCCTCGATCGTGGTGAGCTCGCAACCGTCGGCCTGCACCGCCAGCATGGTGCAGCTCTTGACCGACTCGCCGCCGACCAGCACGGTGCACGCCCCGCAGCTCGACGTGTCACAGCCGACCTTCGCGCCGACAAGACCGCACGCCTCCCGCACGTAGCCGACGAGCAGCGTCCGCGGCTCGACATCGTATGAGTGTCCGACGCCGTTCACTGTCATGCCCACGTGCATCGCCGCATCATGGCACGACCGCGAGGTTCGCCTCGGGCCTCGCCACCGTCCGCCATCGCCGCGCGCCGTCGGAGACCGCGGGACAATGGTCGGCGTGGCGAAGGACTGGCACGCCGACCACGAGCCCTACGACGACCGGACCTCGTTCCTCCACGCGCGACTGTCGGCCGTCCGCGAGCTGATCTGCCAGTCGCTGGACCGGGCCCCGGGACGACCGGGCCCCGCCGGCCGCCGGTTTCAGATCCCGGAGAGGATCTGCGCCAGATCGGACGACGAGCGGAACGTCACTCCGAGGATCGCGACGTGGCGGTACCGGATGATGCCGGTCGCGTCGAGCACGAACACCGACCGGCGCACGCCGATCAACGGCGCGCCCACCCCGTAGGCGGCGATCACGGCCTTGTCGGGATCCGCGAGCAACGGGAAGGGGAAGCCCTTGGCTTGGATCCACTCCGCGTGGCGGTCGACCGTCTGCGGAGAGATGCCGAGGACGACCGCGTCGAGAGCCTCGAAGTCGTCGAAGTGGTCGCGGTACGAACACATCTGGCGCGTGCATCCCGGGGTGAAGTCGCCAGGGTAGAACGCGAGGACGACCTTGCGGCCGCGCAGCTCCGAGAGCGTGTAGTCCCGGCGCTCTTCCCCCTCGATTCCCGCCAAGGTGAAGTCCGGCGCGAGATCGCCGACCGCGGGACCGCTCACGAGTACGCACCTTGGAGCACATCGTCGGGTATGTCGAAGTTGGCGTACACGTCTTGGATGTCGTCGTGCTCTTCCAGCGCGTCGATGACTCGCAGCACCTGCTTCGCCGCGGACGACTCGGACAGCGGAACGGTCGATGTCGGCAACATCGTGAGATCACCACTCGTCACCGTCAGCCCACCAGCCTCGAGCGCGGCTCGCACGGAGTGCAGCTCAGTCGGTGGCGTGGTGACCTGCCAGGTCTCACCCAGATCCGCGATGTCTTCGGCCCCCGCGTCGAGCGCGGCGACCATGAGGTCATCTTCGGTCGCGGCGGCGTGGTCGAGGATGATCCGGCCCTTGCGCTCGAACTGCCAGCTCACCGCGCCGGGCTCGGCCAGTGAACCCCCGTTGCGGGTGAAGATGTTCTTCACCTCGGAGCCGGTGCGGTTGCGATTGTCGGTCAGCACCTCGACGTAGACCGCGACACCGTTGGGTGCGTAGCCCTCGTAGGCGACCTCTTCGTAGGTGACGCCCTCGAGCTCACCGGTGCCCCGCTTGATGGCGCGTTCGATGTTCTCCTTCGGCATCGAGCCGTCGCGCGCCTTCTGGACCATGGTGCGCAGCGTCGGGTTGGCATCGGCGTCACCGCCACCGGAACGGGCGGCAACCTCGATCTGGCGAGCGAGCCGCGCGAACAGCTTGCCGCGGGCCGCGTCGGCCGCCCCCTTGGCGTGCTTGATGGAATGCCACTTGGAATGGCCGGACATCAGGTGCCCCCTCCTTCGTCCAGGAACCATTGGTGGAGTCGCAGATCGCCCGAGAGCTCGGGGTGGAACGTCGCCGCCCAGATCGGACCGGCACGCACCAACGCGGCATCATCGCCGTAGATGGCGAGCGTGTCGACCCCCGGACCGACCTCGACGATCGCCGGCGCCCGGATGAACACTCCCGGAAACGATCCGCCGCTCAAGCCCGCAATGGCGAGCGGCGCCTCGAAGGACTCGCGCTGGCGACCGTACGCGTTGCGGCGGACAGTGACGGGGAGGACACCCAGTGGCTCTTGGTCCTCCCGGCCGTCGAGCACCTTCTCGGCGAGCAGGATCAGGCCCGCGCAGGTGGCGAAGACGGCGAGTCCGTCTTCGATGCGGTCCCGCAGCGGAGCGCGGATGCCCGAGGTGTCGAGGAGCCGGGACATGGTCGTGGATTCGCCCCCGGGGAGGAACAATGCGTCCAGGCCGCTCAGGTGCTCGGGCGCGCGGACCTCCACCGCCTCGACGCCGAGCACGTCGAGCACCTCACGGTGTTCCCGGAACGCTCCTTGGAGCGCCAGCACTCCGGCCTTCATCGGGCTAGCAGCCGCGGTCAGCGAGCTTCACGTCGAGATCGTCGATCTCCTCGCCGCGCATCGCCGCGCCGAGCCCGCGCGACACCTTGGCCACGATGGTCGCGTCGGAGTAGTGCGTGGTGGCCTCCACGATGGCCTTCGCCATGGTCGTCGGCTCGGCGCTCTTGAAGATTCCACTGCCGACGAACACCGCCTGGGCTCCGAGCTGCATGACCAGCGCGGCGTCGGCCGGGGTCGCGATGCCGCCGGCGCAGAACATCGGCACCGGGAGCTCGCCACGAGCCGCGACCTCACGGACCAGCTCGACGGGGGCCCGGTGCTCCTTGGCCAGCGCGTAACGTTCGGCGTCGTCGGCCACGGTCAGGCGACGGATGTCACCCAGGATCGAGCGCAGGTGGCGGACCGCTTCGACGATGTTGCCGGTGCCGGCCTCACCCTTGGAGCGGATCAGGCAGGCGCCTTCGGCGATGCGGCGGAGGGCCTCGCCGAGGTTGGTCGCGCCGCACACGAAGGGGACGGTGAAAGCCCACTTGTCCACGTGGTTCGCCTCGTCGGCGGGGGTGAGCACCTCGCTCTCGTCGACGTAGTCCACGCCGAGCGACTCGAGCACCTGGGCCTCGGCGAAATGACCGATGCGGCACTTCGCCATCACCGGAATCGTGACCGCAGCCTGGATCCCTTCGACCATCGCCGGGTCGCTCATGCGGGCGACGCCCCCGTCCCGGCGGATGTCGGCCGGGACTCGCTCCAGAGCCATCACCGCCGTGGCGCCGGCATCCTCGGCGATCCGAGCTTGGTCAGGGGTGACGACGTCCATGATCACGCCGCCACGCAGCATCTCGGCCAAGCCTCGCTTGACTCGCGCGGTTCCCGTCTCACCTGATCCGGCCATGGAGCCAGTCTACCGAGGTGACCTCACGAGCCCGGCGCTGTTGGTGGGCCGGCGGTATCGGGTACGGCCGGCGGGACGACGAGCTCGGTGTCGAGGCCGAGCGCGGCGAGGCTGACCCACGTACGACCGGGGGCGAGCTTGATCGGTCGACCGACGCCGTCGGCATAGCGCGCCGACAGCGCGGGATCGTCGCGTGTCCAGGTGCCACGCACGAGCCGGCCCGCGGTGAGCACCCAGGCCTCGCCGGCGCCGGTGACCTGTCCGACGGCGCCGGGCGCGCCCGGC
>Ga0075530_1000988_pt1 | contig 13513 bp, 15 predicted proteins | sample NGEPerD_2_FD_75101 | JGI IMG/M metagenome (GOLD analysis project Ga0075530, IMG submission 75101) | Arctic peat soil microbial communities from the Barrow Environmental Observatory site, Barrow, Alaska, USA - NGEE PermafrostL1-D | ecosystem: Environmental > Terrestrial > Soil > Wetlands > Peat ...
AAGAAGTGTATTAAGTTCGTTTGATTTTGAAGTCGCGATTGCTTCAGGCATGACGTATTTCGGTACAATACCATATTTTGTAATAACTGCTGCAGCATATTCCCACCAACCACCGTCGCCCTGCGGATTATTCAGCAGATCTTCAACGCGTCTATCATCGATCGGAGCGTGAGCAGATTCGATGATATGCTCATAGAATGTATTAGATTTTTCTAATTTATCCCAAAAATATGGGTATGTTTCCGAAAGCTCAAAATCATCGAGTTTATAATCTTTTACAATCTGATGACGCAATGTGTTAAGGGCAGCAAATAGCCAACATCGTCCACTATTCTTCTGGTCTGTTACAACATTGGTCTCAATCTCATTGGAAAAAATAGTCGTATTAGTCGCACTCAAAAAAATATTCTCAGAAGAGGTATAGATACCATTCGAAGTAACTGCTCGTTGTATGACGGCATGATTTTCTGTTCGATAGTGTAGTTGATTTGATAATGACTCAACGGACTTAGTAGTGATTGATTTTGGCATAAAACTCCTTTATTGAATTGGTACTTGCCTTATGACAGCAATGGTATCTCTTGTTATTCATAAATGAAATAGTATCTTCTTGAACAGCATCCTCAACCTTAGGTTTAGAATATCTCTGCTCTATCCACTGAGTTACCATATCATATCTTGTCATTATAACAAATTTTATTTATTTGTTTAATATGAATATCGACCCAATGTACTCCTAGAAAAGTTTACTATATTACTTATGCATGTCACCACCTAGTGGATGCACTTCGCAACTCATAAACACTAAATATTCGAATATTATCAGGTAATTTAATAGGCTCTAGCAATTGCTAGAGCCTATCGCTAATTTCCTAAAAATAGCAAAGTAATCAAAACAAGAAATGTTAATCAATTCAACAGAACTCAATAGCTATATTTTTTCGTAAATTGATAATCTCCTTCATGTCAAGTCCAATCGGGCTGGATTTTGGTATTACATTTACATGCTCTAAAGAGATCATATGATCACAAATTTCAGAACATTCATGATCTGAAGTATTAATTACTTTATCTTCACCATGAAATGATTGAAAGAATGCTAATCTTCCATCGTGCAACAGATAAATACATCCAGACCCAATAAATGGAATTCTTCGAATCTTGTATTCTTCTCCATCAACGGTGACTCTATAGCTGTAAACATAATATCTAACTTTTCTGTTAGCAAAAGCTTCGTTAATGATCTTTTTGATAGTATCCAACTCATAGTTATACTGTTGGATGATAATTGTACGTTTCGCTTCACGTTTAGCATGAACACTCCTTAAAAGTTTCACAGCTAACATCTCCTTCTTGTATTTTGATTGTAAAAAATACCATCGAGAGCATATATATAATAATTCGCTCAATCTATACTTATATAATAACATAGAATTTAATAATAATCAATATTGAAATATGAATAACTCTCGAGTTTTCATTTGATTATGAGCGACTTATCACCTTTAGTTACTTGTCTTTTGCTTTGTGGACAACGACTTGAGGAAATGCGATTTCAATACCGTTTTTCTTAAATGCAACTAGCAAGCGACGACGATACTCGCCTGCGATATACCATTGTTTTGCCGGGATTACTTTACCAAGTGTTTTAATAATTACCGCAGAATTACCAAACTCATCGACTCTGTAGAATTGGATTGGCTCTTTAATTACCTTGGCAAGTTCTTCTTGCTTTAACATGCCCATGCCGACTTCGTTCATTGTTTTTTCAACCAAGTCGATATCGCTATCGTATGCGACACCAATATCAATCACGACACTCGAATATTTGTAGGTTCGGTTCGTGATAACACTTGCTTCACCGTTACGAATAATGTGGATTGTACCATCAAGATCGCGAAGTTTAGTAATCCGTAGTGTTATGTCTTCGATAATGCCAGATGTTTTTTGTCCAACTCCTCCGCCTGCGAGTGTGACGATGTCTCCAATTCTATACTGATTTTCGGTTAAAACAAAAAAACCAGCAAGGTAATCTCGAATCGTTGCCTGAGCGCCCAAACCAATAATGATGCCCAAGAAACCTGCACCAGCTGCAATCTTTGCTATATTGACATTCAAAATACTAAGTATCCAACCAACAGCAGTAAGCCATACTAATAGGCTGACTAATGTTCTAAAGATGCTTCGCAATGTGTCTTCTTGCTTTATGCGGTCAATCTCTGTTTCAAAATCGTGTCGAATTAGCAATCGATGTACAAAATTGCGCATAACAAAGCCCGAAAAGTGGTGTAGTACAAACGCTACAATCAAAACGATGATAATTTGCATGATAGGCAACGATATAATTTCAATAAAACTCATCTTAAATATTATACCATGGCAATTCGTGGTGCCGACTCACAGCGAAAGTTTCTATACATATTTGGACTATCATTATTGACGATGTAAAGATGCGAAAATGAAAAATAGTTCTAGCGCAATTAAAATATTATTGTTCGGAAGTCCCAAGTGGACGTACTTCGCAACTTTTAGTATTTAAATAGGCCCTAGTAAAAACTAAGGCCCTTATTCTTATTTATTAAATAAGCAAAATTTCAAAACAAGATAATCAGATAGTATTCATCTGCTCCATAGTGCATTAAGCTCATTCATAGGGCGTCTCCATTCAATGCTCTCATTTAATGGAACTCCAAATTTTGATGCCTTATCAATGATTGAATCATACAAGTCTCGAAAATGTTCGCAATAAACATAAGATTTAAGAGCATCATCTTTAACCTGAGTGATATGACGCAAGATAGTATAACTATCAAATGCACCAGGTTCGGGAGGGTTCTGGTGTACGTTTACCAAATGCCCATCCAATAAAAGATTAACACTTTCGCTACCTCTATCGTCAGAATGATAGAGAATTATCCATGAAGGAAGAAGTTTTCCATCTATATTAATCATTACGCAATCGGGATGGCTAATCTCAGCTTCTTGAATCATTCTTTTGATTATCTTTGGCACGCTATCCACAAGATCATTTGTTTTTTGGACGATTCTTTTTTCCTTTTCAATTTGATTTACTTGATTCGTGTTGTATTGTTTAAGATAGAAATCTTCTAAATTACTCATCAACTATCACCTCTCTCTTGTTTTGATTGTAAAAAATACCATCGAGAGCATATATATAATAATTCGCTCAATCTATACCTATATAATGACATAGAATTAATAAATAATCAATAGTGCGAATCAAAAATATTACAGTATAGCTTCAAGTAGTTCTGGGAAAGCATCAGTTTTCATACTTTTTATAGTAAAGTGCTCATAATTATGGAACATTCTGAATGTAGCCGTAGGTATCCTTTCCCTCAAAAATGTAACGGAGTCTTGCACTTCTTTATGATCATTGTCAGAAGCAAAGACAATAAACTTATTTGTATGTTCAACAATCGTTGGATTAATTTCAAAGTCAAAGAATGCAATATTCTCTTCATGACTCAAGTTGAGCCACGGTGCAACCAAGATAACCTTATCGACAAATATCTCTGGATGTTCACTTAAATAGCGTACCCAGAAGCCACCACCCATACTATGGCCAACAAGTGTTGTCTCGGAACTAATATCAAATCGTTCAACTTCTTTAACGAACAGTTCCCATTTTGGATCGTAGGCATTAGGTACCTCTGGCGTATCTGCTTTGATATCATGAATCATAAGATGTTTCTGTAGCCATGGAAACCAGTGTGAATTACTGCAACTAGGGCTTTTTTCGTTGTAATATTCTTTTTTGCTAGGAAGACCATGCAAAATGATTGCGTTTTTCATGTTTCGAGTATAACAAATTGAGGGGCACCCGTCTAACGCAAGATGATAGACTATGCCTTTGGTATATTCCATTATCAACTAAATTCTGTAAAATTATTAGATTTGACAGAATTCGAACCAATCAACAAAGTTGATGTGGTTCGGTCCGAGTGACCCAACAAAATAAATTAGCCTACGCAAGCGCAGACTAATTTATTTTGGCAGCCCCTAGTGGACGCACTTCGCAAATTCTAGTTAATAATTATTTCAGACTTTTTTCCGGTAATTTCCAAAATCACATGCCAATGTTTATGTCCTTCATCTTTATCAAACACTTTAAATTTTCGTATTTTTAAGCTATTCCACTCGTCGCCCTTGAATAATTTTCGTAACATTTCTTTACTATAACCTCGCCGAGTCCATTCGTCACTTATATCAAAAGTTTGTAAGAAAAAGCGTCCGTCATGTATTAAGTTGTGTGCCATAGTCTTTACTAAACTCTCTGGATGTTCCAGTTTTTGGATTAAATAATTGGAAATAACCAAATCGAATGGTTTATTTGGTGATGTGTAAACATTATTCAGGTCTGTACCCGTCAAGATATCAACTCCTTCAATAAGCCACCCTAATGTTTTGAATGCTTTAATATCGCACCCATCTCCACAACCTAAATCGAGTACACGTTTTTGCGTGAACTCATATTGATTTATAAAATCTTGTAATTCTTGGTTCATACTACCTTGAACAGTGCGATGAGCGAATTATGGTTAGTTTTTTTAATTCCATTCTTATAGTTTCTGGTAAAAACTTATTATTTGGATATGATATTGTTTTAATCTGTTTAAAGCCACATTTTTCATATGCTTTAATGGCTCTTACGTTCGTAGGTCTTACTTCTAAATATATCTTAGATATTTCAAAATGTTTTGACTCATCAATTAACAGTTCAATAGCCCTAGTTCCATAACCTTTGCTCCAATAATTTTTATCACCGATGATAATTTGTATTTCATACCAGTCACATTGTCTTTTTGATAAAGAAATATGTCCGATCGCATCATTATCTGCAAGTATCATGTAATGATAATCGGCTTTACTGTCTAAGACGTTTTGAAAGTATCTATCAACTTCTTGATTTGAAATTCGTTCAATATCACCGCTCGTTAATTCAAGCAGCTCTTTGTCGCGCCACCAAACAGTGAAATATTTTTTATCGTTTAGATTAATTTTTCTTAATGTTATTTCCCGCATAGAACTATAATACCAAATTTTAAAGGGCTCCCCTTAGTAGTTTCCAGTGGACGTACTTCGCAACTTTAATTACTAATCGTATTAGTGTTTTACATATTCTTCGTTTTGGGCTAAATCGATTGTATTTTTAATAAAGTCATCTTTTAATCTTGTATATTCTTTTCTGTCACCGTTAACCTTTTCAAATAATTCATATTTTAGATCATTATATGATTGTCTAGCGTCTTGATGTTTTATCAAATAATTGCGAAACATAATCGTTTGAGAATAATCACAGTTACCTTTTGTCAATAAGTGTAAATGGAAATCGCCTTCACCACTTTCTTTTGCGCCAGTAGATGACATAAATATTCTTCCATTTCGTTTTATATCGTTTGTTGATGAAAAATATCCGATATTTTCAAGTAGTTTAGTCGCAGATTCTATATCTGCCTTATCGTCGAATACGAGCATGATATCTATAACACCTTTGCCATCAACTCCAGGTATTGCAGTGCTACCAATATGCTCGACCAAACAAATATTATTTAATGTATTGTTCAGTCTATTACGTTCAATTTCAAATAGCTCTGTATATTCTGGGTTGTATTTGTGTAAATTAAGCATCTCATTATAAATTTTAATATTTAAACGTAATATTGTCGAATTAAGACATAAAAATAGACCTCGCAATGAAGTCTATTCAAGCATAACCGGTTTGGCAGCCCCTAATGGACGAACTTCGCAACTTTAGTATTCAATATATGTTAACATCATTCATATAGATAGGAAAATATAATGAATATTGAATTATGTAAAGAAAATGACGTTGAGCTACTTGAGCAGGAAATACCTTCTCCGGGGCAATCAAAATTTCATATTGGCAGAATAAAAATGCAAAAAGAAGGAACAGCTAGTTATTTGATTGCATGGAACGGTGGAAAACCTGTCGGACATTTACTGATAAAGTGGAATGGTTTTGGACCAATTATGCCAGAAAGCTTGAAGAATATCCCAGAATTAAATTCGTTTGAGGTTGCAGAAAGTTCAAGGGGCGAAGGAATCGGAACTTCATTAATTAAATTCGCAGAAAATTTAGCAAAACAAAAAGGCGTAAAAACTATCGGGTTATTAGTTAATCCTGATAACCCAAGAGCAAAGTTGCTATATGAACGACTAGGCTACCACGATTCTGGCACCGGTATATACGTTGACGAATGGGAAGCAATTGACGACAATGGGAATAAGTTTATCGATAGTGAATCTTGTCTGGCGATGATAAAGAATTTAACAGATTAAAATATAATAGCGCTTATGCTTGGCAGCCCCTAGTGGACGTACTTCGCAACTTTTAGCTTGGGGAACCATCAATCTCATACGAGTAATCTCGGACAGTTAGCAAAACTAAGAAATAAATTGCTTATCGTCTGCGTTTTATCATGTCGTAGATAAAGACTATAAGTGCTATTACGATTAATAAATGAATTAGGCCTCCACCTATGTTTAGGGTAAACCCTAACAACCAAAGTATCACCAAGATTATTGCTATTATTAGTAACATAACTTCCTCCCAATATGAATTGTTAACTTACATTACTATCATAATCTTATTCGTCAGTTTATCAAAGTAATTCATTTTGTAGTGTCAATATTTATAACACTTATGCTTGGCAGAGCATATTAGACGAAGTTAGAACTTTACTAATGTCGCCTTCTCAAATGATGACATAAGTTACCTACGGTCGTTTCCTATATAGTTTTGACTAGCGGGGGGTATAACAATTTTGACTACAATTTTATCGATAGGTCATTAACAAGAAATATTTCAAATTTTTGCAAATTTGACAATTAAGTTAAATATTATTCTTGTTCAGATTGTCGCCTGTTTTGAATTAGTTATTTATTTTTTTGAGAAGGTTTATTTTTCTTGATATTTATACCTGTTTCAATGGCGGATTCTTCAATATGCATATTCTTTTGATAAACAGAATACTCATTGACGGTGGAAGCGGCCATTCTGTACCCAATTATAAAACCAACTATACCAAAAATTACAAGGAATAAACCGTCATATCTGGAGTGTGTCCGCCAACTAACCCATATACACTGTTTATAATAAGATATAAGATTCCGCCAAATACTGCTCCAGAAATGGGCGATATTATAAGAATTATAAGCACTTGAATCAGAGGCTCTTTAATGTTGACTTGGTCCATTCGAGCCAAACTGCTACCGCGCTCAATTTCCTCTGCGTAATAACTCTTGAGTTTTTGTGTTTAATCTTGCTTTTTTGTCATGTTATTTATTATTTTAGCATAAAGTGATTAAGGCCAAAACGAGTGCAAGGCTCAGTCTGGGGATTATATGTTATATTGTATGGGGAGATAATTCCTATTTAGCCTTTCTAATACCATATCTGAATACTCTAGGGCTTACTGTTGTTATGCCTAAGAAAACCCAGGACGACTACCAAACTTTTTGTGGTATAAGATAAAATAGTTATTTTAATAATACAGAACTCAGTATATTATACTAAGTTTGTTCATCGACTATACTTATTTGGTTTTGGTTTTGGTGTTTTTCCCATCATAAATGACGGGCAGCGTACTAACGGCCAATCCGTTGCTTGCGGCGTTAATCACATAGAACAACTTACGGTTTTGTATTTTATAATAACAACCCATGGTTTAATTTAGCCTGCGTAATAATATAATTATTAATTTCCCTGCTAATTAGTATTGGTCTAACATAATAATTGCCATCAAAATACACAAAATTTGCTTCTGAACCATAACCACCATACTGATAGTTACCTTGTTCAACATCATCTATAATTTGATTTTTGATTTTTACAGCGAAATCAATGTTAAAAAATCTTTCCAATTTGCTGAAATAAGAAATATACATAGAACGTTTTTTGTATTTTTTAAATAATGTCGTGACTTCATTTTCGTCATCAAAAAATAATAAATAGAAAATTGGAGCAAAGAATTCACAAAAAGCACCCCTGTGCCTCTTGATGTCTTTTCCGATAATATATGGCTCTACTATTCCATTCATTATCTTTCCGTTGAAAACAATATGTTCCCTCTCTTTTTTTATAAAATGTGATACCTCGTTAATATACCCTTCTTTTAATATCGGTCCTACATCGATATTATTATTAACACCATAAGTCCCATATTTCGTCTGTTTTACTTTATGAATTAGTTTAGCAACATATGGTTCTCGAATTGAATTATGCACAAAGAATACGTCTGGACCAGCACAATCCTGCCCACTATTGTATATACGCATTTTGTATGATTTCTGTGAAGCCAACTCAATATCTGCGTCATCAAAAATAACTACTGGGTTTATACCGCTACCATTAAATATGAATAATTTATCTTTGCATTGCTCGATAATTGTCAAAGCGTTTTGATATTTACCTGTGAATATTACAATGCTTGATAACTTTTTGACATATTTATACAAAAAAGTAGTTCTTGAGCATTTTAATAGATCAATATTTGGAAATATATCAGATAGGCTTAATATTTCTGATAGCACCACAAGTATCTCTGTTATAACTTCTGGGCATCGGACAAGTACTTTATCCGCGAAGAAACTTGGTGCTATTGCGAACAAAACTAAAGAATACAACGGTAAATTTAATGGAAAGAAAACCGCAATATTAAGCTGGGCAGGAGGCTTCGAATATTCCTTTGTTTCATCCCTAAGCCCTTCTAGCGTTCTTATCGAACGATCTATCTCATCTTCCGCTGTTGCACCCGTCTCATACACACAGAGAAATTTTCTGATGGTTGGTGCATTCTGTCTTATCAATCGGCACAAATTATCTATTCGTTGGTAAAATTCTTCTTTATTCATAATTTAATTACATATTATCAGGAACTTCTATCCCAAGAATATCGAGCCCATTTATCATTATTTGCGACACCCAAGATAAAAATTTGAGTCGTGCATATCTATCATCAACGTCAACACCTTCTCTCAGAACTGGGACTTTTTCATAATAAATGTTAACGAGTCTTGCAAGGTCATAGAGATATTGAGCTAGTCTATGAAATTCAAATGTCTTGGAGATTGATTTTAATAGATTTGGATATTCAAACAATTTTATTAAAATGTCTTTTTCTAGTGAGTAATCATAATTATCTTGTAACGTACTAGTTGTGCGATAATTCTTATCGTTAAGAATTTTATTTATCCGAACAATTGCATACTGAATATAAGGCCCTGCGAATCCTGTCAGGCTAAAAATTGTATCCCATTCGAATAAATAGTTAATCTTCCTATCTTGAGCGAAATCTCTGAACTTAATCGCTCCAACAGCGATTTTTCGTATATCACTTTTATTTACAGATTTAAAATTTATGAGTTTTTTGACTCGTTCCTCTGCTTTATCTAATAGTTCTTCAAGTAGAACTGTACCCTTTCTGGAAGACATTTTTTGTCTCTTGCCTGTTTCGTTGTCTATATCTTCGATTAGCCCATAAGATAGGTGATACAACCCGTATTTTATGCCAATTAATTTCGCAAGTGCAAATAGTTGCTGAAAATGAAATTGCTGTTCATTACCAACTGCGTATACAACAAGATCGGGATTAAATTTGTCTTTCCTGAAAACTAGTGTTGCCATGTCAGTTGTGGCGTATAATGGCAAGCCATTAGACTTTCTTAATAGTATAGGGGTGTCAATACGATATTTCTTTAGATTTGCTATTGCTGAACCATCATGGTTTTCAATTATTACACCGTTTTTAATATATTTTTTTAGGAGCTCATTGGCTAGTTCTACATAAGAAGACTCACTATATTCATAATCAGTTGAAATATTTAGTCTACTCATTACTGCGTGCATATGATCGAGTGAAATCTTATTAAACAAATTATAGTATTCTATAGCCCTAGGATCATTTTTATGTAATTTAGAAAGCCAATCTTGGACTTGGTTGCTAATGGCAGTCTTGCTATTAAGCAATTCCTCTTTAATGAGTTTTCTCATTTCTACATAAATACGTCCTAATTCATAAATTCCATCATTTTGTAATCTAGCTATACTAGATAATTTTTCATAACCTACCACCCAAATGCCAAATGGAGTACCATAATCTCCGATGTGGTTATCAGTTATCACATTCCACCCAGTAGCTTCCAAAATTCGTTTTGCGGCCCAACCCTGATTGGCACTTCGAAGATGGCCGACACTAAATGGTTTTGCCATGTTTGGCGAAAGAAGTTCTACGATAGCTGTTTTTAATCTCGATTTACTGTGCGTAATTTCATATTTTTTGTTATTGATGATTGAAGCGACTTCTTTTGCTAAGTATTTGGAATCAACAGTAATATTTATATGTCCGTTTACCTGCTCAACTAACTGAACTGATTCTATTGCCAAAAGATTGGTGTAAATCTTGTCATAAAACTCTTTTGGCGTAATGCCAATTTTTCCTGCTAATCGTAATGCGGCACTTGTAGAATAGTCGCCAAACTTTTTGTCAGTAGGCGACAAAGTGATTTTTTCATTAATATTAAAAGTACTGTTTATGGTTTTTGTGATTGCCTTATCGATAGTCGTCATTTATTATCCTTTTCTAAAAAGAACTCTTTATTAACCCAATCGTATTTTCTTCTTATTGAATTATGTAATTTACAACCATGATTACTGAATTGCTCAGGAATAATTTTTGCCAGAACAGCAAAATCTTTGTTAATTTTGGCAATAAATTGTTTAGAAGGTTTAATGTTTGTTTTCTGGTCAGCCACAATACCCGCATATTCAATTTCGACCTGGAAAAAATCATTCTTTTTCCCTGTATTAATAAAATATGAGTGGTCAGCATAAATCTCAAAGACATTCCTTGTATGTGGAAAAATTATATTGCACAATAATCTATCACGACAAAAGAAAGGTGATTTTTGAATATCGCAATCAATATTCCCACCCACAAAAGTGGTCGCTTTATCAAGCGTTTCTTTTGAAAATGGCTCTACATATTCATATCTTACGAGCGCCCCAGTGTTTCTATCATGAGAAATGTGTGTTTTGTACTTAATTACCGCTTTCGTACCCTTCAAATCTTTTGCCATGTATACTATTCCTGATTCGCCGACGTTGTAAATGTATTGATAATTTACATTTGGTCTCGGCTTACCAGCTACTAATCCGTTTTGTTTGATTGACTCCATACACTGGCTAATGAAATCTTTTGGGTTCTTATCGGCGTCTAGCTTTATTTCACGTTCAGTTATTTCCCAATCATACGATGATTTTTCATATAGTTCTGGCTCGATGAATATTGGTTGATATAATTCAAGAGTCTCCTTAAGAGCTTTAGCTTTTGTTCTTGTAGTCTGCCTTACCTCACAACCCAGTCTGTTTATAAACTCTTGCCCAATCGGCACTGTTTCGTTCTCATCAGCACAAGTACTCTTTATTTCTACGATTGTTTTATCCCCCGTATTTTGCTGAACCATAATAATGTCGGTATTTTTTTTGCAGGATACGAAATATTTAATATTAAAGTCAATAGTCGCTCTAAAACTAGCAAAGATATAGTGTAGTCGTTCATAATTAGCGGCTCCAATTGCTGTAATCTCGGTTATGTCAAAATCATCAACTAAAGATCTTAATATTGGTGTTAATTTTTCAAATCTTTTGTGTTGCTTGCCGACTTTATTAAGTGTAATTGATGATAAATATTCTGTTATTTCGCCAAAAGTTAGATTGCTGTCATTTCCTATTCGTGTTTTGCTGTTAGAACGAGAGTCGTTTTTGTGGGTTTTGAATTCTAAGACACATTTTTCGTTATCATCAATAATAAAAAGTTCGTCTTTAGCTTTCTCGCCATAATAACGGACTCTGATGCCCGCTCTGAATGCTGAGAGTGCTGAGAGTGAAAGAGTATCTTCCCATTGTTTACTCTTGGCACCAAAATAGATAGTTGTAATATTAGTCGTATCGTGTTGCTCGTTAGCTATAGGGAGATTATAAAAATCCTCTTTTTTTAGTCCGCATTCAAATATTTTCTCAAACCTATGTTCGTTAATTGAAGATACAACTCTATTGTTTGGTTTATATATTAAATTTTTATTTGTCATTTTACTCATAATATTGTTGAATAATATCAGAATATCTTAATAATGTCTATATCACGGTCGAAAACTAATGATTGAGGTCAGACATCGTCTGGCCTCTTTTTATTTAGGGAATTATATCTTGGGGAACCGTGTCAGGCGGTCGGCTAAAGCCTCCCTATTTCCGCTTGCTAGCAAAATGAGTAAACTAATTTTGCTGCACTGCGCTTCACGAACCACGATTACCGCCAGCTTTGCTGGCGTATCGTGGTTCGATCCGCGAGCATCAACAAAATAAATAATCCTAAATTAATGTAGGATTATTTATTTTGGCAGGCCTAGTTGACCGTAGATGGAACACTTTGTGGCCTTGTTTAATGCGTATGTATAACCAGTTGGTCGAGCTGGGTTTTAGATATGTTGATGGCGAAATAATAGTAAAAGATGAGGAGGAGTATGATGAATAATAGCAACTATAATCAAAATGATATAATTAGAGTTATGAATAAGAAGAAACAGATAGGTTACGATATCAATGAGAAGGATATTGATGGCACTATTCGTTTTCTTGAATTAAATGATCCCGAAAATGCTACACCAGAGCGTGCGATTGATTTCTTGGCATATCTTAAGTCAAATCTTCGAGATGATGCTCAAACTGACTTAGGCGCTAATCTAATTGATCTTTATAAAGAATTTCAAAAGAATCTTTAGGTTTAATTATTATGAATAAATCTAGGGCTTATACGCTCAATTCAAGATGTAGTCAGATTGCCATAATCATACTAGTTATTAGTTTGATTCTATATACTTGGCACTTCCCTATTCTTACAATTCTAAGTATTTTTACGATAATTATTGTCATTGCTGTATTTGGCTATATTCTGTATTGGCCAATAGCAATAATTTATGCATTATTACGAGCAGTTATAAAAAAGTTTAGAGTGATTAAGGTTAACTCGCTATCAGATATTGATAACTTAAATTGGAGCGAATTTGAGAATTATGTAGCAGATTGTTTACGTTTGCAGGGATATTCTAACGTTAGAGTTACAGAAAAATATGATCTGGGAGTTGATATCGTAGCTATAAATGATGATTATCGGTTGGGTGTGCAAGTAAAGCACTACGAGTCGTTTGTCGGCATTGAGGCTGTCAGAGAGGCTGTTGCTGGCTTGAAGATCTATGGTTGTAATCAAGCTATGGTTGTGACGAATAGCTATTTTACAAAGCCAGCAATAAAGCTAGCCAAGTGTAATAATTGTATTCTTATTAATCGAAATTCGCTTAAGAATTGGCGTTAGTTAGAATGGCAGAATATCTGATGATTTTACATTTAAGACCGTAAATATAGCTTTAAGTGTATCAACGGATGGATTCACCTCGCCGCGTTCAATTCGGGCAT